>Ga0326727_10017314_pt1 | contig 14988 bp, 15 predicted proteins | sample MB2enrmetagenome_FD_207643 | JGI IMG/M metagenome (GOLD analysis project Ga0326727, IMG submission 207643) | Lab enriched peat soil microbial communities from McLean, Ithaca, NY, United States - MB29MY | ecosystem: Environmental > Terrestrial > Soil > Wetlands > Peat | place: USA: New York... | reverse complement strand
GGTCATCGCCATCACCGGTTCTTCGGGAGCCGGCACCACGACGGTCAAGACGACCTTCGAACAGATCTTCCGGCGCGAGGGCATCACCCCCGCGGTCGTCGAGGGCGACGCCTTTCATCGCTACGACCGCAAGGAGATGAGTGCGAAACTCGCCGAGGCCACCGAGGCGGGGCGCGTCTTCAGCCACTTCGGACCCGAAGGCAACGTCTTCGAGGATCTCGAGGCGCTGTTCCGTTCGTACGGAGAGACCGGCACCGGCAAGGTGCGCAAATACCTGCACGACGACGTCGAGGCCGCGCCGTACGGGCAGCCGCCGGGAACGTTCACGGCCTGGGAGGATTTGCCGCCCGATACCGACGTGCTCTTCTACGAGGGCTTGCACGGAGCGGTCGCGGCGGGCGACGTCGACGTCTCGCGTTTCGCCGACTTGCTGATCGGCGTGGTGCCGAGCATCAATCTCGAATGGATTCAGAAGCTTTACCGCGACCGCACCGCGCGCAGGCATTCGCAGGAGGCGATCGTCGACACGATCCTGCGCCGCATGCCCGATTACGTCAACTACATCGTTCCACAGTTTTCGCGCACGCATATCAACTTCCAGCGAGTGCCGCTGGTCGATACCTCGAATCCGTTCATCGCGCGGACGATTCCGACGCTCGACGAGAGCATGCTCGTCATCCGCTTCTCGCAGCCCAAGGGCATCGACTTTCCGTACCTGCTGTCGATGTTGCACGACTCGTTCATGTCGCGGCCGAATACGATCGTCTGTCCCGGGGGTAAGATGGATCTCGCCATGCAGCTCATCTTTACGCCGATGATTTGGCAATTGATGGACCGGAAGAAGCGGGCGCACTAAACGAGCGCGTGCCGCGTGGCTGTAGGCCGGCCGCACCGGCGGCGCGGTACCGGCGCGCAGACGCTCGTCGCGAGCCCTTCCCGGGCTCGCTCCTGCTGCGCGACCGCTCCGCTCCCGCCATCCCGGCTCCGCGGAGCGGTTCGAGCCTGCGCGCCGGTACCGCGCCGCCGGTGGGCCGGCCTACGGAATCGGGTTAGGTTTGTTCGAGAAGTTTGCGCGCGATTGGGCGGTCTTGGTGGATTGCCCACTGGAGGGGCGTTGCGTCCCAGAGCGTGTCTCGTCTTTCGGTGCTTGCGCCGTTTGCTAATAAGAGCCGCAGCAGTGCGACGTTCTCTTGCAGTACGGCTTGATGCAGGGCGGTGGTGTGGGTGTGGGCCGGCATGGGGGCGTTGATGTCGGCGCCTGCTGCTAGGGCGAGTTTTGCGGCCTCGACGTTGCCGTTGATTACTGCTATCCCGAAGGCGCTTTGGATGGCTGTCGGGTCGCTGGATCTTAGGAGGCGGCTCAGGGCTTCGGTTTGGCCTAATGCGGCGGCGATTGTGGGGGTTAGGGTGTGGCCTGCTTCCGTGAGCGCGCGTAGCGCGTCGAGTTCGCCGTGCGCGGCGGCGGTCTCGATGGCCCGAGGCGTGGCGGTTGCGCCTGCGCCCAGGAGTAGCGTCATCAGCGGACGTTGCAGGCCTTGTTCGCGGGCGGCGTTGCCGCTCATGACCAGTTCGAGCGTGTAGTCGAGGTCGGCTCGTTCGATGCCGCGTGCGAGCATCGTTTCGGCGACGGCGCAGATGTTGGAGGCCATGCGTGCGACGGTGACCGGATTGTTGGCTACGTACCAGAAGAGCTTGGGGTCGCGGAAGTACTGCGCGCGCTTCGCGTTGCGATAGGCTTGCGGGCCGAGGATTCGCTCGCGCAGCAGGCGCGGTTCGGCGTCGATCAGGCGTTCCAGGTCGGCGACGTCGCCGGTGTGGATCGCGGCTACGGCTGCCGCGAAGGAAGCGTCCGCGATGCGCTCGCGGTCGAGCAGCGCGACGATCGCGTCGCGGTCGCGAGCCGTGCCGGCTCGCGCGACCTCGAGGGCGGTGCGGCCATTCGCGTCGGTCAGCCAGTCGAGGGCGTCGCCTTCGATCAGCGCCTCGACCAACTCGAGCGGACCGTGCCGCGCGGCCAGGTGAAGCGGCGTTTCGCGGCCGTCGTCTGAACGCGGATTCGCGCCCGAGGCCAGCAACCGCCGCACCGCGGTAACGTCTCGGGCTCTCACCGCGGCGAAAAGATCCGCCGACGCAGGCTGGGTCGTCGGTTCGGCCACGCTTCGCGCATTTGCGAAACGCGTCCGGTTTCCCGCGGTCAGGCTGGTGCGGGGTCTGCCGGCGCGGCGACGGCCCCGGCCCCGAACGAGACGCCGCGGCGTTCGGGTCCGATGGCCGTGAGGACGAAGACTGCGGCGAATACGCCGAACATGATCAGTTCCATCGCACGGCCGTAGTCGGCGCCCTGTGGGGCGGGCAGCGGAAACTTGGCCGTGGCATATGCGGCTTCCCATTGCGCGGCGAACGCGGTGATCAGGTTGCCGAGCTGATAGGTGAAGCCGGGGAACGTGCCGCGCACGTCGCCGGGCGAAAGCTCGTTGAGGTGCGCCGGTATCACGCCCCACGCGCCTTGCACGAAGAATTGCATGACGAAGGCCGAGACGGCGAGCAGCGCCGCGCCCTGCGCTCCGATCCAAAACGGCACGGTCGCGGCGCCGAGCGCGCAACAGGCCAAGATCGTGATGCGCCGCCCGACCCGCTGCGACAGCGCGCCGAGCAACGTGCCGCCCACGATCGCACCGACGTTCATCACCACCGTCACGTTGCGCACCATCCCCGGCGCGAACTGGTGTTGTTTGATCAGGAAGGTCGGATAGAGATCCTGCGAGCCGTGGGACATGAAGTTGAACGCGGCCATCAAAAGGATCGCGTAGACGTAGAGGAGCGGCGCGCGGGCCATCGAGCCGAGCAAATTGAGCCGTTCGCCCAACCGCGGTCCGCGCGTAGCCTCCCAAACGGGCGATTCGGTGACGCCCGCCCGGATGTAGAGCACCAGCAACGCGGGCAAAACGCCGACGAAGAACATGCCCCGCCAGCCGATGCTTTCGAACAGAAACCCGTAGACGAGCGCCGCGATCAGGTAGCCGGTGGCGTAGCCTTGCTGGATGATGCCGGAGGCGATGCCGCGCGCGTCTTCGGGCAGGGTCTCGAGCGCGAGCGCCGCGCCCACGCCCCATTCGCCGCCCATGGCGATGCCGTAGAGCGCGCGCAGCACGATCAGCGCCGTGAAGTTCGGCGCGAAGCCCGAGAGCAATTCGAACAGCGAGTACAGGGCGACGCTGACCATCAGCGGGCCGCGCCGGCCGTAGCGGTCGGCGAGCACGCCGAAGATCAGCGCGCCGAGCGGCCGGAACATCAGCGAGACGGTGATCGCGAAGGCGACGGTGGGGATGGGCAGGACGAAGTCTTGCGCGATCCTGGCCACGACGAAGGTGACCAAGAAGAAATCGAACGCGTCGAGGCACCAGCCCAGGAACGCGGCGATGAATGCCCGGCGCTGTACCGGAGTGAGCGACCTCAATGGTGCGAAGAGAGCCATTTGCCCATGAGTGTTCCGCGCCCCAGCGCAACTTAAGCGGAGCGCTCTCTCGGGCGAGACGCGGGCGAGCGACGCGCGCCGTCCTTAGGGAGGGCGCGTGCGTGGTTAAGCCCCCGCGGCGGCGGAAATCGGTGGCCCATGAACACCAACGAATCGGACCGTCCTCTCGCCCTGGTCACCGGTGCTTCGAGCGGCATCGGGCTCGCTCTGGCTCGGGAGTTCGCAAACAACGGCTTCGACCTGGTGGTCGTCGCGGAAAACGACGAGATCGCCGAGGTCGAACGCGAACTCTCCGGCGCGGGCGTCCACGTCCGGGCGATCCAAGCCGACCTGGCCACGCCCGACGGTGTGGAGACCGTCGCGCAGAGCGTGGTCGCCTCGCCGCGCCCGGTCGACGTCGCGGCCCTCAATGCCGGCGTCGGCGTCGGCGGGGAGTTCGTCGAAACCCCGCTCGATAAGGAGTTGCGCTTGATCGATCTCAACGTGCGCTCGACCGTTCATCTCACGAAGTTGTTGCTGCCCGCCATGGTGCGCCGCGGGCAAGGACGCCTGCTCTTCACGTCGTCGATTGCGAGCTTGATGGCGACGCCCTACGAAGCGGTCTACGGAGCCTCGAAGGCGTTCGTGAAATCTTTCGCAGCCGCAATTCGTAACGAGGTCAAGGACCAGGGCGTGGTCGTCACCACCCTGCTGCCGGGACCGACCGAAACCAACTTCTTTCACCGGGCCGGAATGGACGACACCAAGATCGGCGCCGACTCCGGAAAGGCCGACCCGGCCGACATCGCGCGGGAAGGCTACGCCGCGCTGATGGCCGGCGAAGCCGAGCACGTCGCGGGTTCGCCGCAGACGAAGGCGGAGGCGCTGAGCGCGCGCGTGCTGCCCGAAGGCGTCACCGCGGGACGACACGGGAGCGCCGCCAAACCGGGCTCCTCGCAAAACTGAGCGCATCCCAAAGCGCGTTCACGAGCCGGCGCCGAGGTCGCCCAGCCGTTCTTCGGCGCTGTCGAGGTTGCGCAGCAGCCTGCGCAGGACGGTGTTGTCGATCTCGCCTCGCTCGCGCATCTCGATCAGCGCGTTTCGCTCGGCGTCGAGCACGGCCGACTCGGCGTCGATGCGTCCGCGTTCGTCGCCGGCCGGCTCGCTCGCGCGCTCGCGCAGACGTTCGTAGCGCCGCCGCAGACTCCGGGCGTGGAAGGCATCGATGCTGGAGGCATCTTCGAGTTCCTGAATCTTCGCGAGCGCGGCCTGCGACATCCCGGCTATGCCGCGACGCAGATCCTCGCGTTCTTCCGCATCGGCGTCGCCGATGCGCAGAGCGCGTACGACGAACGGCAGACTCAGTCCGCCGCCGACCAGCGTGGCCAGGATGACGCTGAAGGTGAGGAAGACGATCAAGTGGCGGAACGGCAGCGGGGCGCCGCTCGCCATCGTCACCGGAATGGCCAACGCCGCCGCCAGCGAAACCGCCCCGCGCAGGCCCGACCACGACGCGATGATCGCGTGTTTCCAATCCGCGCCGGGATGCTCCGACGATCCGCCGATCACCGGCACGAACTCCTGCGCGAGAATCCAAACGAAGCGGGTGAGGATAACGGTCGCGTTGATCGCCGCGGCGTACCAGAGCAGCGTCGGCCACGAGTACTCGACCAGAACGTCGTGCACCAACGCATTCAACTGCAAGCCGACGAGCAGAAAGAGCAGCGCGTTGGCGAGGAAGACGGAGGTGTCCCAGAAGCCCGATACTTGGATGCGCGCGGCCGGGGTGACGACGGCAGGCGTAAAGCGGTTGGCGGTGATGCCGGCGAAGACGACGGCGAGCACGCCCGATAGTCCCAGGCGCTCGGCCGCGATATAGGTGAGATACGGCAGCGTGAACGAGATGACGCCCTGCAACTGGGTGTCGCTGATGCGGCGCCAGCCCTCGACCGCGAGCCGGGCCAAGACGATGCCGAGCAACGCCGCTCCCGCTCCGGCTACGATAAAACGGAGTAGCGTCGGGCCGAGCGCGAAGCGCCCGGTCGTTACCGCACCGAGCGCGGCGACGTAGAGGATCAGCGCGCTCGCGTCGTTGAGCAAGCTCTCGCCGCCGACGATTGCGATCAGATGTCGCGGCACGCGCAGGCGTTCGAGGACCGCGGCCGCGGCCAACTCGTCGGTCGGCGCGACGACCGCCCCGAGGACGAACGCCAGCGCCCAGGGGAGGTGCGCTACCGATAGGTGCGCGACGATCGCGACGCCGAGCGTCGTCGCCGACACGAGGCCGATCGCCATCAGCCAGATCTGCCCCGCGTTGGCGCGCATGACGTCGGTGGGCGCGGTGATCGATTCCCAATACAACAGCGGCGGCAGGAAGATCAGCAGAATCAGGTTCGGGTCGAGTTCGACGTGAGGCAAGCCGGGGACGAAACCGAGCGCCAAGCCGCCGAGGACGAGCACGACCGGATACGACACGTTCGCGCGACGGCCCAGTGCGACGAGCGGAATCGACACGCTGAGAAGGCCGACGAGCAACCATACTTCGCGCTGCGGCATGCCTGCTCCAATGCCCACCTCGGCGAGCGTTCACACGTTAACGCAGTGCGGTGCCTACCATTCGGTTGGACGGGACGTGGCGAGACGGAGTGAGCGCCGTTACGATGCGCGCCGCGAGCGAACCTTGCAGCGCGAAAAGTGGTAGCGTATGTACACGTCTCTCGCGGCCCCACGACAGGATGGTTCGCATGACTGGGTTGGTTGCGGTTTTCGGCATCGTGTTGCTGGTACTCTGGATCTTTGCGTCGTGGCTCCACTTCGGCGGCGCCTTCATTCACGTCGCTGGAGCGGCGGTCCTGATGTATTTCGTATACAGCATGATGAACGTGCGCGGAGCCAGAGCGTAGCCTCGCCGCTAGAAGTTGACCGGATTGCTCGCCGCGTTGCAGTTGGGTGAGCTTCCTACCGGCTGCAGGTCGGCGAGGATGTTGACGACGATCGCGAGTCCCGGGACGCAAGCGACGAGCATGTTCGGCGTCGCCAGATTCAAGAAGGCCATGTTCGCAGTGGTGGTCGCTTCCGGGCCGAGCAACGGGTTCAAGTAACTCGGCACCTTCATCGTCCCGGAGACCTGGAAGCTCGTCACCGACAGCGGCATGTTCGAGATGCCGTAGGTTCCCGAGGTCAACTGCACCGAGAGCGGATTGCAGGCGGGCGCGCCGACGGTGTCGGGCTGCCAGAAGGCCTTGGTCACCGGCGCCGGCGTCGAGCCGACCGCGGGCTGCGCTTGGGTCAGGGCTGCCAGCGCGGCCGACGACATCGCGTTCTGCGGCGGCGGGCTAGCCGTCGTGGAATTCGGCGTCAGACAGAGCGGCCCGAGTTGGGCGGCGCTCGGATCGAGCAACTCGTCGAGCAGGTCGTAGACGGTCGCTATCGTGTAGGCGTTGCCGTGCCGGAAGGTCACGAGGTTCGCGTACCGTACCGCGCTCTCGCCGCGCTCGCCGACCACGCCGAGGCGGCTGAAGAGCATCAGCGTGAAGAGCGCGAGCAGCAGCATCGGCAGGAAGAGGACGGACTCCACGACCGCCTGGCCGCGGCCGCCGTGACGGCGCGCCCTCAACACGGCACGTTTGCCGGCGTCAGCGGCGAGACCGGCGCCGGGATCAAGTAGCCGGTGGTGACGTTGAAGTTGGCCAGGTTGATCGAGCCCAATCCGAGGTTTCCGCCGCCCAGCGGAATTTGCGGAACGATGCCGTTGAGACCGCCCAGACTCTGCACCAACGTTCCGGCGTTGGTCGTCGAACTGAGCGGCGAGAGTTGCACCGTGGCGCGGCCGATCGCCTTGAACGAGGTCTGCGGCAGGTGCAAGAAGCCGGCGGCCAGCGAGGGGACGTTCTTGCAGGCCACGACGTCGACGACCAGAGGCACCGTGGTAACCACCGCCACCGAGTAGCTGAACCCGGCGCTGCAGTCGGTCAACACGTCGACGCAGCTATTGCCGGCGAGCAGCGTATTGAGTATTCCGCCGGCGATCGCGTTGGGATTGCTCTTGCCGCGCAGTCCGAGTTGATCGACCAGCGACGCGTTCTTGAGGCTCGCCACGAACGTGGACAGGCTCGATTCGAGTTGCGGCATTTCGTTGACGTAGCCGGCGTATTGGTTGAGCAGCGCGGTGAGGTTTTGCGAACACGGATTCTGCAGCACGCAGACCGTGTTGTTGGTCAGGAGGTTTACCGCGGCGGAGTTGATCGTGCTCAATTTGAAGTCCTGAAGCGAGAGAGCGTAGAGGAGCGTCGTCATGCTATTGGCGGCTTGGGCGTCGCTCGCGACCAAGGCGACCGCCGCGGAGTCCGCCGCGTTCTGGGCGCGGATCTGCCAGCGCATCGTGTTGGCGTAGTTGAACACGAAGAACACGAGCGAGAGCGCCATGAGGATGGCGATCACCCAGAAGGGCAGGGTCTGTCCGCGTTCGGCGTGCCGGAGGGGCGGGCGTTCGCGCATTCAGCAGAGTCCCGTCAAGCCGTTGAGATCGCCCTCGGAAACGTTGAGGCTCGACAAGCCCGTCACGATCGAGGTGAGCGCCGTGGCCAACTGGTTGGCCAGCGACGAGTGACCCAGTGCCGAGAGCGTCCCCTCGATCGGCCCGAGCAGTGCGCCGAGCGTCGCCGACAGCGTTCCGATCGCGGTCGGCGACGACGTGCCCGCCAGCGCCGCGTTGAGTACGGGCTGGACGGCGTTGAGAACCGCGTTGAGGACTCCGTTGATCAGCAGGCTCCCGCCCGGCAGCGACGCGATCTGTCCGAGCGTCGAATCGAGCAGCGACAAGCCGCTCGCAACGCCGGTGATGCCCGAACTCACGCCTTGGAGGTCCGCGACGTGGTTCGCCAGCGACGACACGTTGACGGCGCCGGTCGCCTCGTTGACGATGGGCGCGACCCCCTGCGCCCCGCCGTTGACCGTGTTGGCCAGCGAGAACGCGGACGTTCCCGAACTCTTCGAACAAAAGTTGACCGGGCCGAGCGAGGTAGTCGAACCCACGCCCGGTTCGATCGTGCGCGATTGGATCGCCTGATATTGCGGGAAGCCGGGCACGCCGATGTTTGCGATCGTCTTCGAGACGTTGGTTTCGAAGACCGCACTCGAGGTCGACGAGGGGCCCGGGGTGGCTACGCCGACGTCGCCCGAAGCGACGTGCGAGAAGATGTTCGTGGCGATGGTGCGCGCGCTCGAGAGGTTCGCGCCGGCGCCCTCGAGTGCGACCGACTTTTGCGCTCCCATGAACGACGCCCCGTCGGCGCTGAGTTGGTAGAACGCCGTCAAGGTTATCTCGATCAAGCCGTACACCACGAGGATCAGCAGCGGCATGACCAGCGCCGTCTCGGGCAGCGCGTTGCCGCGAGAGCGCTTCATGGACCGCCGATCTCGTTCTGCGAGCCGCCGGGGCCCGTATACGACGCGGCGTTGCTCAGCCGGCTCTGGGTCGACGTCAGTTGGTTGGAGGCTTCGCCGCCCACCACGGACATCGTGGCCATCAAGGCCATCGCGAAGACTGCGGCGACGAGCGAATAATCGAAAGCGGAGCCGCCGCGAGAGTCGGCGAGAAAGCGTCGCAGTGAGGCCTGCATGCTCATTCCTCGAAGGCGCGAGTGAGTTCGTGTATCGCTGGATTCGGGCTGCAGGCTCTAGCGAGTTGAGTGAAATCCGTCACGACACGCTCGAGAAATTACATACCTAAAGCACCGCGGCGACGAAATTGCGCGTTCGGCTAGATAGGTGACGCAAAATATGCCTGCAGGGGCCTTCACGAATGCCGCGTCTATGTTATATACTTGGAGCAATTGCGGCGGGCGGAGTTTGGGTAAGACGTAGGCTTGATAACCTGGGGGAGAACGGCGGGAGTCAAATCGTGAGCGAGAGCGACGTCGAGATGGAAAAGCGGCTCGAAGAGGTGGTTGCCGCAATCGTGCGCGTTCCGAAACATAAATTTTCGACCAAGGCGGACGATGGCGATCAGGGCGACGGCGACGACTAGCGGGCGTGAGTACGCTCGCTTGCCCGCCCTGCGTGAAGCCTCGCGCGAGGCCCGCGGGGTGAAGAAGGACGCCGCCCTCGCCGGACTGCGCGCGATCGTCGAACGCTTCGCGGATCCCGACGCCGCCGAAGCGTTCGTCTTACGCCTGCGCTGGCCCGAAGGCGTGCGCTGCCCCCGCGCGGATTGCGGGTCGGGCGACGTCGTTCGCATGCGCCGCAGGCACAAGTGGCGGTGCCGCGACTGCTCGCGCCAATTCAGCGCCAAAGTCGACACGATCTTCGAGGACAGCCCGATCGGCTTCGACAAGTGGTTGCCGGCGATCTGGGTCTTGCTCGATCCCAAGCACGCGGTGTCGTCCTGCGAACTAGCGAAAATGCTTCATATCACGCAGAAGACGGCCTGGTCGATGCTGCGCCGGTTGCGCTCTGCGATGGACACCCAAGCGTTCGCGGACGCTCTGCGGGAACGCCGACGGCTCAGCCGCTAGGTTAGAAGACCGCGGTTGCCGGGTATAGCGTGCCGGTGGCCGCTAGGGCGGCCGGAAAGCGAGTGGGACAGTCATCGTGAGTTTGAAAGATCAGATCGACGCAGGCCTCGACGCGGTGAGCCGCGGTGCGGCCAACGTGAAGGATACGTTGAGCGAAGCCGGTCATCGCAGCGCCGCTGCCGCCGAACAAGCCAAGCGCGACGCCGCGGGCGACGAGATGACGACCGGCGAGAAAGTCGGTTCGACCGTTCGCCAGGGCGTCGAGAATACCAAGGCCGAGGTCGACGCGGCCAAACGCGATCTGCGCGGCAACGGGTAACGCACCATGGGTGGATTGCTCTGGGGAATCATCGTCGTTCTCTTCATCCTGTGGGCGATCGGTTTCGCGGTCCACATCGGCGGGGGCTTGATTCATCTCTTGCTCGTGATCGCGCTCGTGTTGATCGTCGTCAACTTGTTGACCGGCCGCGGAGCCCGAGTTTAGGTTCGCTAGGATCGTATCCAGCCGCGCGCGCTCCGGGGGAGCGCGGCGCGGATGGCGGTCGCAAGCGCGGCGAAGCCTTTGAGGCGCGGCGCGCTTCGTCGATAAACCAAGCGCACGCGGCGGACGACGGCGTCGCCGGAAAATGGTCGCGTGGCGAGCCGGCCGCCGCGCAAGCGCGACGCTTCCAGCGCCAGCGCCGGAATCACCGTTACGCCGTAGCCGGCTTCCACCAAGTTCAGCAGCGTTTCGAGGTTGCTGGCCCGCAGGTCGCTGCCGGTGGAGAGCGCGGCCTGGGCGCGGCTGCAGAGCGCCAGCGTCTGCTCGCGCAGGCAGTGACCGCCGGCCAGCACGAGGACGTGCGCGCCCTCCAAATCGGCGGCGTCGACCGCCGTCTTTGCGGCGAGCGGATGGGCTGCCGGCAGCGCCAATAGGAGTGGTTCGTCGAAGAGCGGCACTTCCGCGAGCGACTCGGCCGACAGCGGCGTGGCGAGTAAGGCCGCATCGATTTCGCCGGCGCCGAGCCGCGCGATCAGCACGTCGGTCTGCTCTTCGACGACGGTCAGAGGCATGGTCGGGAGCCGCTTTCCGGCCGCCGGCAACAGGTGCGGGAGCAGATAGGGCGCCAGCGTCGGGATCAGGCCCAAGCGGAGCGGTCCGACCAGCGGATCGCGGGTCGCTTCGGCCGCGCGCCGCATGTCGGCGGCCGCGCGAACCGCGGCGCGCGCGAGGTCGAGGATCGTGCGACCTGCCGGCGTGACGCGCACCGTGCGTCCGTCGCGCTCGAAGATCGCGACGCCGAGTTCGTCCTCGAGTTTGCGAATCTGGCCGCTCAGCGTCGGTTGGCTCACTTCGCACGCCGCCGCGGCCCGGCTGAAGTGACCGAGGCGCTCCAGCGCCAGGGCGTATTCCAAATCGCGAAAGGTCACGAGAACGGATACCCCGAGTCGATCAGCCGGCGCGTTTGGCCAACCCGCCGACCCAACGGTAGAGCCACGCGCACAGCGCGATGAAGGCGATGCCGCCGAGTAATTCCGACCAGTTCGCGAACCAGTCGCCGACCAACTCGAGCGGCGTTCCCTTTCCCGAAGCGACGATCAGACCCGCGAGCAGCACGCCGCAGAGGCTCTCGCCGACGATCATGCCCGAGGCCAGCAAGACGCCGAGGCGTTTCGCCGCGTCGGGATTGGCGAAGCCGTCGGTCCAGCGGTTGTAGGCCCACCCCGCGAGCGCGCCGACGACGACCGTCGCCGTGGTGGAGGCGGGCAGGTAGATGCCGATGCCCACCGCGAGCGGAGGCAAACGCATGCGTTTGGTCGCGCCGAGCAGTTCGTCCAGAGCGATGATGACGATGCCCGCCAGCGCGCCGATGCCGATCAAACCCCAATCGATCTGATGTTGGATGACGCCTTTGGCCAGCGCGGAGATCAGCGTGGCCTGCGGCGCCGGCAGGGCCTTCGCACCGGCCACGAGCGGTGCTGGGCCGCCGGTAAAACCGTAACCGCGATTGAGCAGGTCGAGCACCGGCGGAATGACCAGCGCGCCGAAGACGACGCCGACGATCAGCGCGAGCTGCTGGCGCCAGGGCGTCGCGTCGACGAGCTGGCCGGTCTTGAGGTCCTGCAAGTTGTCGTTGGCGATCGTGGCGACGCAGAGTACCACCGCCGTGACGAAGAGCGCGTAGGCCACCAAGGTGGCGGCGGCCGCGGGATCGAGGCTGTGCGTGAGCGCGAGCAGCAAGAGCGACGCGCCGAGTACGGTGAGGATCGCGAGGCCCGAGACGGGGCTATTCGACGAACCGATCAGGCCCGCCATGTAGCCGCAGGCGGCCGCCACCAAGAAGCCCGCCGCGACCGTGTAGATCACGCCGCCGATAACGAGCGGAACCGTCAGCGCCGAGAGCGCGCCGCCCGCGAGAAAATACGCGAAGAGCCCGGCCAGCGGAACGAGGCAGGCAACGCTGATCAGCGCCACGAGCCCGATCGGGATGTCTTGCTCCGTGCGTTCGAGCGCGTCGGCGCCCTCGACGCCGCGCCGCCGCGACGCGGCGAGCGACGAGAGCACGCCGCTCCACACCGGCCGCGCCAACTTGAAGAGGGTCCAGATCGCCGAAATGCCGATCGTGCCCGCACCGATGAAGCGAACCTTGTGGCGCCAGATGTCGGTCGCGAAGTCGGCGGCCGCCATGGCGGCGTCGTGCGGTGGATTGAGCGCCGTGAGCACCGGCGTGGCGACGCCCCAGGCGAGCGCGAGGCCGACCAGCATCGCGATGCCGACCGACAGCCCAACCAACTGGCCCGCGCCGAGCAGGGCCAGCGACAGGCCGACGCCCATGCCCGTGGCCGAGGAACCCATGCGGAAATAACCGGCCACTTCGCTTGCGAAGACGTTGGTGTTGGTGACGATATAGAAGCCTGCGGAAGCGAGCGTTCCGCCGATCACCGAAAGTAAGCCCGCTTTGTTTTCGGCGACCGCAGCCGCGTCGGCGGCGCTGCCCTGGCGCGAACCCGAACCGACGCGCAAGACTTCGGCCGCCGCGACGCCTTCGGGATACGGCAGATCGGACTGCGTCACCAGCGCCCGCCGCAGCGGCACCGTGTACATCACGCCGAGCACGCCGCCGACGACGCAAACGCCGAACGACTCCCAAAACGGAAACCCGGTCCACCAGCCGACCATCACCAGGCCCGGCAGCACGAAGATGATCGAGGACAGCGTGCCCGCGGCCGAGGCGACCGTCTGCACGATGTTGTTCTCGTAGATCGTCGAGTCTTTGAAGGCGCGCAGCACGGCCATCGAGATGACCGCGGCGGGAATGGACGAGGCGAAGGTCAAGCCGACCTTCAAGCCCAGGTAGACGTTGGCAGCGGTGAAGACCAGGGTGATCAGCGCTCCGAGGATCAACCCCCGGTAGGTGAGTTCCAGTCTGGCGTCGCCGGCCGGCGGCGCGGGGTGTGAACGCAAATGCCGATCCTTCCCGGGCTAAGGGCGGGGTCGTGGAATCCGGCGCACGCGCCGTGACTGCCGGGCGTTCGCGCTCGGGTACTGCTCTCCCACGTCGGGTAGCCGGGCGACTACGGTCCGAGGTCCGATTCCTGCCGCGGAACGACGCGTCGTTGCGCGGTGTGGCTGGCCATCTGGGGCGCGAGCCGCCGAGGGGTTCGTTCCCGGGCTGCCAAGGCCTCGCACAGGTGCGTTCGCCGCGGCCCTGCCGCGGCGTGTCTTGTAGGAGTTGAACGAGAAAAACTGATGGCGACCGAACTGCGCGACTTCCTCACGCTTTCGTACGGCGAGTTGGAGGAACTGAACCTCAAGGCGAAGCGGCAACGCAGCGACCGGGTGCCGCTGGAGCAGCTCCAAAAGGAGCGGCTCGCCTATCTCGAGGGGGAGCCGCGGATCAAGGCCGTCACGGTGCTCTTCAGCGACCTCGAAGGCCGGCTGCACATGCTCGACTACGACAAGAAGTTCTTGTTGAAATCGGCCGACAACCTCACCTTCGACGGCTCCTCCATCCGCGGGTTCACGCCGCAGCGCGAGAGCGACTTACGCCTCTTCCTCGACTGGAGCGCGTTTTATTGGGCGCCTTCCGACATCTTCGGCGCCGGCAAGGTGCTGGTGTTCGGCGACGTGATCGACCGCGACGGTTCGCCCTTCGCCGGCGACATTCGCGGCCGTCTCAAGACCTTCTCGAAGCAGCAGTTCGAACGGAACGGCTACACGCTCAACGCGGCCAACGAGATCGAGGGTTTTCTCTTCAAGGGTCTCGACGCGGAGCGGCACTTCAACGAGACGGGCAAGTTCGAGTACGTCAACACCGGCGGCTACTATCACTCGCTGCCGGGCGACCCGCTGCGCACCTTCATCGACACCGTCGCCGAGGTTCAGCGCGCGATGGGCTTCGAAAACGAGAAGGATCACCCGGAAGTCGCGCCGTCGCAGTTCGAGATCAACTACGGCTACGGCGAAGTCGTCGCCGCGGCCGACACGATCCAGCTCTACAAGCTGATTTGCCGTCAGGTCGCCACCCGTTTGGGCATGACCGCCAGCTTCTTGCCCAAGCCGGTGGTCGGCGTCAACGGGAACGGCATGCACACCAACGTCTCGGTGAGCAAGGGCGGCAAGAACATCTTCTGGGACCCGCAGGGCGACGAAAATCTGAGTTCGTTTGCGTGGCAGTTCGTCGACCGCATCCTCACGCACGGCAACGACATCTGCCTGCTGCTCAACGCCAGCGTCAACTCGTACCGCCGGCTCGACCCGCACTTCGAAGCGCCCAACCAAATCAAGGCCTCCGCGGTCGACCGCGGTTCGATGGTGCGCATCCCGATCGGCAACGAGCGCAGCGCGCGCGTCGAAGTCCGCTCGGTCGGACCCGACGCAAACCCGTACATGGTGATGCTCGCCGTCTTCCAAACCGGCCTCGAAGGCCGCATCAGCGACGAAGCCAACCTGCGCCAAGCCGACCACTATCTGCCCGACAACGTCTACACCGCGCTGGAAAACTTCGAAGCCTCGGACTGGACGACGACGCTGCTCTC
>Ga0326727_10017313_pt1 | contig 14988 bp, 14 predicted proteins | sample MB2enrmetagenome_FD_207643 | JGI IMG/M metagenome (GOLD analysis project Ga0326727, IMG submission 207643) | Lab enriched peat soil microbial communities from McLean, Ithaca, NY, United States - MB29MY | ecosystem: Environmental > Terrestrial > Soil > Wetlands > Peat | place: USA: New York... | reverse complement strand
CACGCCCGTGGCACGGCTGGGTAGCGAAGTCTGGAAGTGATAAACGCTGAAAGCATCTAAGCGTGAAGCACGCCCCAAGATTAGATCTCCCAAGGGTGAAGTCCTGTCCGCTACAGGAATGATCCCTATGAAGGGCCGTCGAAGACTACGACGTCTATAGGCCAGGGGTGTAAGCGCGGTAACGCGTTTAGCTTACTGGTCCTAATCGCCCGTTCGGCTTGACCATAAATCTGCTCAACATACAAAGGCAGTAACGAGTGACAAGTGATGAGTGACGAGCGCAAGAGCTCGCTGCTCACGGAATCATTCGCCGCTTTGAATATTAGACGCCACACTTTTCAGAAAGCTGTCAGCCATCAGCGGTCAGCCTTCAGCGAACAACCTGTTCTCGCTGAGAGCTGATGGCTGACGGCTGAGAGCTTCTTCAAGTTTCCGGCGACCTTACCGGAGGGGACACACCCGTTCCCATCCCGAACACGGTAGTTAAGCCCTCCAGGGCCCATGGTACTGCGCGCGGAAGTGCGTGGGAGAGTCGGTCGTTGCCGGGATTAAATTAAGTCGACAGTCCACAGTTGACAAGTCGACAGCAAGATCGTAGGGGCGGGCTTGGTGTCTGCCCCTTTTGCTTTTGGCCCTCGTTTCAGATTCCATACGACCGTTGCGGCACTTCGCGGGAATCTGGAATCTTAAATCCCGCGCGGTGGCCGGGGAGGGAGTCGGCCTACGTTTTCTTCTTTGTCGGTTCTTTCATACACGTTACAATTTAAGCGGCGCCACCGAACCCAAATCTCTTGTTTGTATGAAGGAGGAGGGAGCTATGCCAAAGTACGTTATCGAGCGGGAGATTTCCGGCGCAGGAAAGCTAAGCGCAGACGAACTGAGGGCGATTTCGCAGAAGTCGTGCGCCGTGCTTCGTCAGATGGGGCCGCAGATTCAGTGGGTCGAAAGCTTTGTGACGGACGACAAGGTGTATTGCATCTATGTGGCTCCGGACCTCGAAGCCGTCCGGCAACACGCTGAGCTGGGCGGTTTCCCAGCCAATCGTATTTCAGAGGTCAAGCGTGTGATTGACCCAACAACGGCGGAATGAGTGATCGCTGGTTGGTAGAGTTCGAGCCTGTGGAGGGAAGGTCTATTCCGCGAGCCTTTCACAGTTGCTGACCTCGTGGTAATGGAGGCACGGACCCCATCGCGCGTCTGACTTTGTCCGGTGCCGTCGAAGAATCGCTATGGATTGCGGAAGACCTTCCAATAACTCTAAGCACGTCATGGAAGAGATCATCGCCTACGGTTGCCCGCGCGATCGCGGACGCCAACTGTCTGTTCGCGGAGTTGGACGCCGCCACCGAACACTCACCGCTGCCCGAACATGTAGATCTCGGCGCCATCGGCAGGCTCGTGACCCAAATCTCGCTTGACGCTTGGGATCGATGGGGATGGAGCGGGAAGCGGTCCACGGTCCTGGAGCTATAGGCTATAATCGAAGCATGAAAAAGACTTCAGCCCAGCGCAAGATCAGGCAGTTTACGGTGGTCATCGAACAGGATGAGGACGGCTACTACGTGGCGACTGTTGCTTCACTGCCGAGCTGTTACACTCAAGCGCGCACGCTCGCGGAACTGGCGCCGAGAATTCGAGAAGTGATTGCCCTTTACCTCGCCGAACAAGACGCGCCGCGGATGAAGTTCGTCGCGCTCGAACGGGTCGAGTTCACCGGTTGAGCCCCCTCCATCCTGTGCGGGCCCGGAGGGTCGTCCCCGTTTTCATTTTGTCGCGAGAGTGTCACCCTCAGATCAAGCCAATCCCTCCGCAATCCCTTCCGTCGGCGTGAAATCCTCAGGACTCGTGAGACGCTTTATGCAGCCTGAATTGAAGGATGCGGCGTAACGCAAGGTTCTCACTCACGAATATGGGGAGATTGACGACGCACTGATTTGGAGGGTGGCGACCGCCCGGATTCCCGAGTTGATCACCCAGTTCGAGCGAATTATGCCACCCCTCCCGTCCGAGGCTAGGTGAATGGAAGTGTCGCGCCAGCGCTACGTTGAGCTTCCAGCAGATGACCGCTGATAAGGTTGAGGCGGTTGACAAGGATTACATCCTTGCTATAGTAAGGACATGGCCAAGGTGACCAGTAAGTTGCAATTGACCGTTCCCAAAGCGATCGCCGATCGCTATAAGATCCGGCCTGGGGATAACTTGGAGTGGGTTCCCGCCGGCGATGCGATCCGTGTGATTCCGGAGAACCTGCGCGGTGTTTCACAACACACTCGGAGTGTGGAGGAGCGGCTGATTCTGTTCCGGCAGATGCTGGAACGCCAACGGTGCCGCGAACGAAACCCCGAAAAAGTGGAAGAGCCCCTTGAGCGCCCACCCAAGCCACACGAGATTGAGCGAGGCTGGCGGCGGGAGGATCTTTACACGCGTGGCCGCGCTCGTTGACACCAACATTCTCGTTTATCTGTTCGATCACACGGACCCGCGGAAGCAGCGGTTAGCTTCTGAACTGCTCGAGCGCGGCTTACACGGAGATACCCTCAGAGTCCCGCACCAGGCGCTTATAGAGTTCGTTGCCGCTGTCACCCGCTCAGGGAGGCGCGGGCGACCTCTATTGTCCAACGCCGCGGCTTACCGCGAGGCCGAGGAGTTGCTGGCTCAGTTCGTGATCCTGTACCCGAATGAGGCCTTGGTTCGTACTGCTCTCCGTGGGGCCGCCGCCTATCAACTGCGTTGGTACGACGCTCACTTGTGGGCCTACGCGGAGTACTTTGGGCTTTCTGAATTGTATTCGGAGGACTTTGAGCATGGCCGCTTGTACGGCACTGTGCGGGTGGTAAACCCCTTTTGGGGTTGAGCGATTACCTCCCGGCCACAGGGTGCTGCTTTCCCGCATCTCCATCGAGCGTAGTTTCGCCTTGAATGAGCCTATTAGGTGTGCTAGCCTGAGCGTGAGTATCAAATCAAGTGGGGGAGGTGGCACACCCGTGAGCACTCCTACCGAGGCCGTCCGGGATGAATTGATGGCCAAGAACGAAGAGTATCGTCGCCTTCGTGAACAGCACACCCATTACGCTTCCCAGCTCGACCAACTTTCAGCCAAGAATTTCCTTACAGAAGAAGAAAAACTGGAAGAAGTGCGGCTGAAGAAGCTAAAACTGAGGACGAAGGACCAGATGGAATTAATGGTGCGGCAAGCCCAGACCGTGCAGTAGCCGTCCCCGGCCAGCCCTCGGATGGGCAGGCGGAGACTTCACCCTGGGCTGGCGAAGCCAACACCTGTGGAAGTGTATGAGGAGACGGCTCGATGCAGAAGCGAAGAGCACCCGGGCTGACAGGCGAAGATATATGCTGGAGGAAGGATACTGGTACGGACTTCCGCTGGTGCTTATCTCCGGCGGTCTGCTTGGATTCTGGTTTCGGGAGCGAAGCCCTCTCCTTCTAGTTTGCGCTGTCTTCTTCTTGGTTTTGGCCTTCCTGGTGCTTAATTTCTTTCGCGACCCTGAGCGCTCCATTCCCACCCACGCACAAGCCATCATTTCTCCTGCTGACGGTCGCATCGTGCAGGTCGTCGAGGAGAGCTACGACGGCTGTCCCATGTGCCGCCTCAGCATTTTCATGTCACCTCTCGACGTGCACGTCAATCGTGCGCCCATTGCGGGGGTGGTGACAGAGGTCAATTATCGAAAGGGGGCATTTCGGGTAGCGCTCGAGGAAGCCGCCTCGGTGGAAAACGAGCAAAACGTATTCACGCTCGAGGGTGAGCAAGGCCGCATCGTGGTGAAGCAAATCGCTGGCGTCCTGGCGCGGCGAATAGTATTCTGGAAACGCCCCGGCGACTCTCTGGCGCGCGGAGAACGTGTGGGGCTCATCAAGTTCGGATCGCGTGTCGATGTTCTCATGGAACCGGATGTGACATTGAGCGTCAAGGTAGGGGATCGCGTCCGGGCGGGGAGCAGTATCCTTGGAACCAGCCACCTCAAGTCTGAGATTCAATAGCCGTGGCGCAATGAGGCGGGGCGTCTATATTCTACCCAGCCTATTTACTGTGGGCACCTTGGTGTGCGGTTATTACGCCCTTATCAAGACGCTTCAAGGCTCACTGGCATTGGCGGCGGGCGGGGTCGAGGGAATGAGCGCTGCGGCGTTCGACGGCGCGGCCAAAGCCATCGGGTTGGCGATTTTAGCCGACGGGCTCGACGGCCGAATTGCGCGGCTTACCAATTCTACCTCAGCGTTTGGCCGCGAGTTCGATTCCCTGGCCGATGTCATCACCTTCGGAGTTGCCCCGGCTCTCTTGGCCTACGCCTGGGGCATCCGTGCCATTAACGAATTGGCCGGCCCTCCATTGATCGAGCACCTCCGCCAAATCGGTTGGGTCGTGACATTCGCATATCTGATATGCGGCGCGGCGCGACTGGGCCGATTCAACATCGAAAGCGTCAAACCCACTTCCGACCGCCGGTATTTCGTGGGCTTGCCCATCCCGGCCGCAGCGGGAACCATTGCCGCCATCGTCCACTGGGAGAAAACCGCGCTCGTCGAATGGGAGTACAGCCTGGGCTGGCTGCTGGTGGTTGGGCTTCTAGCCTTCCTGATGGTGAGCCGGATGCGCTATTACAGCTTTAAGACGCTTGACCTACGCAAGCGCCGCTCTTACGTTGCCATCATCTTCCTGGGGCTCATCATTTGGGCCATCTGGCTATACTCTGAACCTGTCCTCCTCGCCATCGCCGTTACTTACACACTTTCGGGCATAATCCTTCGTTTCACCTCGAGGCACCGCTCCCATTCTCCCGGGCCGGAAGAGGTTCACGCAGCATGAAGACCCCTGCACAGGGATACCAGGTCGCGGTGGTAGGAGCATCGTCGCTGCTCGGCAAAGAGCTTTTGAACGTGCTGGGGGAACGCCACTTTCCTTTCTCCCGCCTGGTTACTTACTCGGACGAGGAAGATGAACCCGAATTGCCCATCCTGGATTTGCGCGAGGGACCACCAACCACAACCCTGGACGAGAATGTTCCCGCCTCCGCGCTGGATTTTGCCTTCATCGCCGCGCGCTCTCGCCGCATGCCTTCCTTCCTCGAGGGCAGCGAAGCCGCCCGGCAGGAGCAGCCCGCTTGCTTAATCATCGACCTCAGCAGCGCAGCGCCGGCTGAAGAGCAAGCGACGCCACCGATCTCGCTCTCGCGAAGAGTGGTGAGGGTACCTTTCCTCGACCGCGCTTTTCCGGTTCGTGAAGAGGCCAGTGGCGCTAGCCCGGTTTATGTTGCGGCGCGTCCCGCCACGATTGTCATCAGCAGCTTGCTGCTGCGCCTGGGGTCACGCTTCCCTTTGAAGAGCGCGGTTGCCCATGTATTCGCTTCCGTCTCTGAAATCGGGTCGCACGCGATTGACGAACTGCAGAAGCAGACCGTGAACCTGCTGAGCTTCCAGAAGATTCCTCGCAAAGTTCTGGGCGCTCAATTAGCGTTCAACTTGTTGTCGCGGCCTTGCGGCACGGGTGCGAGCGAGCTGCAGGCTCTCGAAAACGCGCTGCGCAAGCAACTCCAACAGTACTTGCGGCAGAGGGTTCCGCTGCCGGCTTTGCGCCTCCTGCAGGCGCCGGTGTTTCATTCGCTGGCGGTTTCCCTTTTCGTCGAGACCCACCATCCAGTAGCGCCGGAAAAGGCCGGCGAGGCTTTGCAAGGCGAGCGAGTCGAACTGCGGCGCCGCTCCCAGGACGCGCCTACGCCGGTTGAGGTGGCCGGGTCGGACATAATCCTGGTGGATAGTGTGACGGCTGATCCGGACCGTCCCAACGGGCTGTGGATCTGGGCCGTCGCGGATAATCTTCGTCTTGCGGCAGTGAACGCGGTGGAGCTTGCGGAGAGTCTTCGCCAGCGAATGTAGGGGCGAGCCTGGCGGTCGAGCGGGCACAGGCAAGAGTGCCTGTGCTACTTGTGCTGGGAACGGGCATAACAGGATGCGGGGCTTGGCTGGGAAAGAGAGTGGAGTTGGGGAGGGAACTGACCCCTCACCCGTCCCGCGACGGCTGGTGAAAGCGCCGCCGCAGGACACCCTCTCCCCAAGGGAGAGGGATATGTACACAGTTCTCTCCCCAAGGGAGAGGGCTGTACTCCTGCTTGCCTTGAGTGTCCAGACGTTCCTGCTTTCCTGCGGGTATCACGTCGCCGAACGGGGGGATCGGTTGCCCCCCGACATCAAGACTATCGCCGTCCCCATCTTCGTCAATCAGTCCCAAACGTTTCGCATCGAACAAAAGCTTGCCGCTGCCGTCAGCCGCGAGTTCCTGGAGCGAACGAAATTCCAGATTACGCCGGATGCCAAGGGCGCCGATGCGGTCTTGAAGGGAACCGTCAAGGATGTGCGACGCGGGGTTATCACATTTGACTTGACGACCGGGCGAGCCTCCTCGCTCCAGATCCAAGTCATGGCGGACGTCCAGCTCGAGGACTTGCACAGCAAGAAGGTGGTCTATGCCAATCCCAATTTCGTCTTCCGGGAAGAGTACCAGGTGAGCCAGACCACCTCCGGCCTCTTCGAAGAGGACCAAGCCGCGCTCGACCGCCTCTCCCGCGATGTCGCCCGCACCCTGGTCACGGAGCTGCTGGAGAACTTCTAGTTATTGCAACTCGAGCAAGCAAAGGGAGCGCGGCTGCATGGTGACATCAACGACGCCAGGAAGTTGGACGTCCCGCACCTCTTTCCGGTCGTCAATATTCAGGAGCAGCTTGCGGTTCCCTTGCCCCTCCAACTCGACGCGCGGGGACTCCGGCAAGTCAGCATAATTGGCCAGCACAACGGCGATCCGCCCGCTCGGCGCCTGCCAGGTTGCGGACTGCACCAAGGGCTCCTTGCCCCAGCCGAAGTCGCGTTCCGTAACGCCGCTTACCGTCCAAGGCCTCAGCATGCGTCCGAAGACCAGGTAGTCATGAGCTATGCCGGCTCGGAAATGATTGATGCGCCGGGCCCAGTCGAGAATTGCACCCTGGTCAGGAACGGCGCGGGTCCAGGTCTGGTCCCAATCGTATTCGATGCGGCCCTTATCGCGGAGAGTGAAATCGACCATGTAGCCGTTCACCAATGCCCTGGCCGCGGAAAGCCGCAGCGCTTCGTCATTGACTCGATTCGTATAGAAGCCCTCAAATCCGTTTCCGTATTCATGATAGAGAAACGAGTAGAGAGGACAGGTGCTCACGCGAGCGTCCCAGGTTTGGAAGTCCTGGAGGTGCGTCTCGGGCGGAGCGCCCTCGCAGGACATAGCAACTTTATGATTAACTGAACGAGCTATATTTATATCAGATGATACTAAAGAACTAAATGAGTCGGCCATCCACGGCCCCGGCACTGGCGGATGGCCGTGGTTGGGGGCGTAACAGGCGCGGGGGCCAGGCCCTTGATCGAACTGCTGAATGGCGTCGGGGCCCAACTGCGCCATGCCGCGCGTCATCTCAAGGACCATCTGGCGCCCTTTCTCGGCCCCCACGCAGGCCACATAGTTCTTTCTCCAGGGCCACACGTCCTCGAGGAACGTTCCGTCCCAGCGGCGCGCCACGGCGTCGTCTCCGCCGTGCGAGTGGAAATAGGGCATTCCGTCGTAATTGGTGTTTTTCTGCCAAGTGACCCAGCAGAGTCCATCGCCATAGATAATCGGATGCCAGCCCTTGGCTTTCGCCTGGGTCATGAATTCCCGCACCGACTCCTCTCCGCCCAGCGGGGGGTAGGCGTCGGGCTGGACCCAGGGGCCGGCGTGTTCCCAATTGAAGACAATCGGCATCAGAGGGCTCTCGAGAGCGGCCGCGAGTCTCTCGAGGAAGGGCAGGGCATTCGTCAAGGGAGTATATTCGGAGTTCACCGCTGCCGGAGGGTCCCAGTCACCCTGGCCGCGCATGGGAAAGGCGAGCGCAAGTGGAGGGGAGTCAGTGAGCCACTTGGGCACGTCGCTGCGTTGCGCCAGCTTGGTTGCGCAGAATGGCTGATGCGAGGCCCAGTTCCGATAGATTTCCGCCGCCGCGTACCAATCGCCATGAAATGTGCCCAGCACCACGTTATACGGGAGTCTCCACACGCCAGGGCCGCGAGTGCCCGGGTAATGCCCAAGCCCCATCGTGACTCCGTCCTTTTCCATCAGAGGGTCCAGGAATTTGGGCAGTCCCCTCGCATCATCGCAGGCCACGTAGAGCCCGCCGGCATCGTTGTAATAAGCCATGAGCTGAGTGGAGGTCCATTGGCCGGGATAGTTGTTAAAGCGCCAGATTTCGGGCGTATCGTATTCCCTTCCTCCCCAAGCGCCCACCGACATCTCCGGGTCGACCGGTCCCGCCAGCGCGCCATCTGCAAATGACCAGAGGATGTGGCTATAGTGCTTATCCGTCGGGTTATCAAAAGGCACCTCGAGAACGGGGAACTGGATGTGGCCGATCCAGAGGTTCGTCCGGTTATCGACTTCCAGGTTCCAATAGGTAAGTGTTTCCCCGGCGGGGCAGCGGATCATGACGCTCGCATCCACGGGCAACCGCCCAACTTCCTTGTAGTGGATGGTGATGATCTGCCCGTCCGTATAGTCGCTCTTCGTGACACTAACCTCCTTCGCTTCCGAGGAGGTGACGGTTTTGAACTCGGATTGGCCGTTGTAGAACTCGATTTTGAAGAGCGGTAAGCCGGCGTGGCTGGGAATAAGCAGATCGCGGTCCACTCCAAATGTCGCCCGGAAGGATGCGAGGGTTCCCGCCTGTGAATCGATCACCAGCCGGTATCCCCGATTGACCACGATTACCGGAGGCTTTACCGGAGCCGCAGCTTGGGCCGAAGCGTTTATTGCCGCTGCGCCCGTGAGCAGAATTACGAACAGCAAGTTCGACATCAAGATACATGAATGCCGGAGTTTCATAATGTTACCCGCCAATGTTGTAGGGGGGACGGCTTGCCGTCCCCTTTATTGTTAACATTCGCCACCAATCACTTTCAGCTCGAGTCCAGTAAGCCAGGCGACTTTTTCTATCTTTCCCAAGATGTGGCCGATCCCGAGTGCGCAATGGTGTGTGGGGCCCTGACTGCACCAGGCATTGATGAAGGGCGCGGGCTCGAGCGCGAATCGCAGCCGGCTATTGGTGTTGCCGATTTTCAGGCGCTCTCCGGCCAGAGACTCGCCCTCCGCCGCCAGGAATTTAAGACGGCCGTCTTGGGTTTGGGTGAGGGCCAGGATGGTGATGGGGCCTTTGCGCACGCTGGCCTCGACACTCACGCCATGGCCGGCCTTGCCGTGGTATAACCCCAGTCCTCGCAGGATGGGCCGGCCTTCCGCAATGCCCAGGTGGAACGGCCCATCGTGCCCCATCAGGATAAAGCGCTCGCGAAAATCCATGGCGTAGAGTTCGGTGTAGCTTCCGCCCGCGCCCAGCAGGTCCATGATCTTCATGGCCTGGCAGTTTTTCAAATCGGCTTCTCCCGAACACGGAATCCCGCGCGCCGTCAACAAGGAACAGCCCAGGATCAGGCCGGCCCCCAGCCGCTCGTAAGGATTGCCGGGCACGCCGCGGTAGTAGTAGGCCAGCCCATCCAGGTCAAAATCCTCCGCCAAGCGGTCGAGAGCCACCGCCACCCGGCAGGCCCAGTCCATCTCTTCCGGGGCCGGCTTCTTCGCCAAGGGGTCGGAAGGGCTATCCTCGCTGATCTCGAAGATGGCTCGTGTTTCCTCCGCCTTGTGCAAAACCTCCGCTTCGCTCACCGCGCGCACGCGCGCATCCAGGTCGCACATCTCGAGCACCTCGATATGCGTTCCGAGTTGGGCTTGGTGCTGGGTGAAGTCGCTGTACATGTCCAGCATGCCGGGGTAGGGATGTCCCAGGAATCCGATGCGAGCTTGGCGGAGATTGTGAATCACCTGGGCAGCTTCACACCATTCCTGTATTTCCGCCCAGGCCAATTCGCTCGGCTCGCGCACGTCCGCCTCCGGTTCCAACATGCCGGTCACCTGCCGGAAGGGAATGGCGGAGCGGGCGAAGGCGCAGGAAATCTCCGGCACGCAGCAGGCGGAACAATTGGCCAGCCATTCGCCGGTGTCGGTGTGGGAATAATCCAATGCCGCGCGAGGCTGAAGATTCAGCACCACTACCGGAGTCTTCGACTTCTGGACCACGGGCAGAACCGTGGAGGAGGTTGCGTAGGTTCCCACATAGCAGAAGACCAGATCCACCCGCTCACAGAGAAAGGCTTGGGCCGCTTCCTCAGCCTTTGGCGCGTCGTCTACAAGCCCGGCGCTGATCACCGTGGCCCACTCGCCAAGGCGTTCTTCCACCTTCCGCTGGTAGCCTTCCAAGCGCTCTTTGAGCCCGTGAAATTGCGGCCAATAGGCCGCCAATCCGATTCCGAAGAGGCCCACCTTTGCCTTTTCGACGTGTCGCATGTTCACCGCCCATCACAGCATGCCAAAGAGTTCGGAGACTGTCAAAGAGTCGAGGAGTCGAGAAGTCGAGAGTCGAAAGTCGAGAGTTGAATCTCGAGAGACAGCCGACCTTTGTTTTCATAGACATTCCCGGTTTGTTCCTTCCATTTTGAGAGCACAACCGACGAAAGATAGCCGGAATGTCAGAAACGGGATGCATCTCAAAATCTTCCGGCCCTCTCCCAGGGGAGAGGGTGGACCGCGACAGCGCTTTCACCAGCCGCCGCGGGCCGGGTGAGGGGTCAGTTGCACGGCCAGCAGACCGGTCGATGTTAAAGAGGAACGCGTTGCAGACCGCTCGGCCCCGGTCTCCAAGCTTTCCACGGTCCTCCTTTGTTTTCATAGACATTCCCGGTTTGTTCCGCAAAAGTCGAGGAGTCGAGAGTCGAAAGTCAAGGAGTTAACAAACACGCGCCGGGCTGCCGATCGACTTTGCTCTGGCATTCGACTCACCGACTTCTCGACTTCTCGACTCCTGGACTTCTTGACTGTGTCCTTTATTTTCAAAGACATTCCCGGTTTGTTCCCTTCAATTTTGAGAGTCGAGGGTCTAGGAGTCAACAAGTCCGCCCAAAGCTACGGCTCGACTTTGCTCAGGCACTCGACTCCTGGACTTCTTGACCGTGTCCTTTGTTTTCAATGACATTCCCGGTTTGTTCCGTCATTTTCAAGTCGAAAGTCGAAGCGGCTACCCTTCGACTCTCGGCTCTTGACTGTCGAGTCTTGACTCTCGACTTCTTTCCACAGCTTTTCCCAATTCCACATCCCGTACGCCACCTCGTTCGGCAACGGGAATCCGAGCTGATGCGCGAGCATACACACCTGCCCGCGATGGTGGGCTTCGTGAGAAAGCATGTAGCACAGCATTTCCACGCCAACCGGCCAAGGCCGAGCCCAGCCGTCTCTGCGAAACTTCTCGACGCCGCCCCCGCCGCCGAGCGCTTCGGCAAGCATCTCCGCGCAGCGAGCGGCGCTCTCGGCCAATCCCGCACGGGCCTGCTGCGGCGTGCAGTGGGTGCGGTTGAGCTGCCGTGGAACCTTCAGGTGCGGAGCTGTAAGCCTGACCCACTTGGTGCGGACATTGTGCATGTGCGTGAAGATCGCCGCAATGGTGCGGGCCTTGCCGGGCGGTTTGGTTCTCCAGGCGGCAGGGTCAAGATGTTCGATAAGGATCTGGTTGATGCGGTCATTGGCGGCAAAGACCCGGAGTGCGGCTCGGCCGAGTCGAGTGTGAACCTTGTCTCGAGGCGTGGTCACGGCAGGCATAGCTAGCTTCCTTTCTTCAACCCAAGATAGTAGCCTATGGCCTTGCGCTTGTCAAGAGACAGGGGTCCGGGTAAGCTCATAGGCATGCCGGAGTCTGATTCATCCGCGGCCGGATTAATGCTCGAGCCGGTGGCGCTTCTGCAGCAACTGGAGCGCGAACGGGACCGGCTGCGGCTGCTGCTCGATCTCAACAACAACATCGTTTCCAACCTCGACTTGCGCGAGCTGCTGCGCGCCATCTCGACCAACGTACGGCGCGTGATGCAATGCGATTATACCAGCGTGACCCTGAGGGAGCCGCGCGAGGAGCGCCGCCTGCGGGTTTACGCCCGCCACTTCTCCCAACCCGACAAAGATCACGACGAGGAAATCGTGATTCCGCTCGAGGGAACGATTTCAGGCCAGGTCGTCGAGACCGGCAAGGCGGTGCTGCTTAACGGGGAGGATTTCTCGCGCTTCGCTCCCCTGAGCAATCCCCTCATCTCCGCCGGTTTGAAGTCCGGCTGCTTCCTGCCGCTGATCAGTCACAACCGGGCGCTGGGCACGCTGAACGTCGGCAAAATGCAGCCCAACGCTTTCTCCATGGATGACCTCGAGTTTCTTCACCAGGTTGCGAACCAGGTTGCCATTGGCGTCGAGAATGCCTTGAACTACAAGGAAGTGAACGAAGTCCGCGAGAAGCTGGCGGAAGAACGCGTTTACCTCAATGAAGAGATTCGCACCGATCGAGATTTCGAGGATGTGATCGGCGACAGCCAGGCCCTGAAAGAAGTCCTCAACCAGGTAAGGACCGTGGCGCCTACCGACTCGACGGTTATGACGTTAGGCGAGACGGGCACAGGGAAAGAGCTGATCGCGCGCGCCATTCATAGCCTCAGCTCCCGGCGCGAGCGCACGTTCGTGAAAGTGAATTGCGCGGCCATTCCGCTGGGCCTGCTCGAGAGCGAGCTCTTCGGGCACGAGCGAGGCGCCTTCACCGGCGCGATCGCCCAAAAAATAGGACGCTTCGAGCTCGCCCACCAGGGCACGCTGTTTCTTGACGAGGTCGGCGACATCCCGCTCGAGTTGCAGCCGAAATTGCTGCGCGTCCTCCAGGAACAGGAATTCGAGCGCCTGGGCAGTTCTCGAACCCTGCGCGTCAACGTCCGCCTGGTGGCCGCCACCAGCCGGAATCTGCTCGAAATGGTGGACAAGCACGAATTTCGTGGCGATCTTTATTACCGCCTGCATGTTTTCCCCATCACCATTCCGCCCTTGCGCGAGCGCCGGGAAGATATTCCTCTCCTGGCGCGATATTTTGCGGAGAAGTATTCGCGCCGGATGAACAAACGGATTGAGACCATTCCCTCCGATGTTATGGAAGCCCTTCGGCGATATCAGTGGCCCGGCAACATCCGCGAGCTACAGAACTTCATCGAGCGCGCCGTGATCTTATCGAAGACAACCACTCTGCAAGCGCCGCTGGGCGAACTGGAACGGCTCGCGGATCGAGGTTCCACTCCTCGCGTCCGTACCCTTGTGATAACCGACCGCGAGCAAATCGTTGAAGCGCTGACCGCAGCTAAAGGCGTTCTGGGAGGACCTGGAGGCGCGGCAGAACGCCTGGGGTTGAAGCGCACCACCCTCCTTTACCGGATGCGCCAGCTCGGCATCACTCGGCCAAAGATCGGGTGATCGGCTGATCGGGAGATCGAGTGAATGAAAACCTCATCTGTCGATCACCGGATCACCGGATCACCCGATCTCCCTGCCTGTCAAAACTGACGTCAAAGCCAATTTGACACTCGCTCCAGCCGACGATTAGTTTCTCAACTTTATCCTAACTGACTGTATGTAAGAAACTTAAGTGTCTACTACAGACCTACTGAGCTTGGCATAAGGTTTGCTCTAAGTAGTGATTATTTTAATTCCTGAGCGGGCAACGCGACCCCCGGGCTTTGGGAGTCGCGGCTTGTCCGCGGGGCAAAGAACAAGCCGCGGACCCCAAAGCCGGGGGTCCGCGCTACCTGTGGCAGCACCTGGGTTCGAATTATGTGGATTGTCAGATTAGCCTTACGACGACCGTACACTTTCATCGTGATGGCTATAGTCATCATGATTTTGGGCGTCCTGTCGATCATTCGCACGCCCAAAGACATTTTCCCCAACATCAACATCCCGGTTGTGACCGTTCTGTGGGGCTACACGGGCCTCTCTCCTGACCAGATGGCGAACCGAATCGCGGTTATCAATCAACGTTCCCTCACCTTGACGGTAAATGACATTGAGCACATCGAGTCCGAATCGCTGAATGGCATCGCGATTATCAAGATTTTCTTCCAGCCGGGCGCCAACATTGCCATGGCGATGAGCCAAGTGACGGCAATGTCGCAGACACAGCTTCGGCAATTCCCGCCCGGCAGCACTCCTCCGTTTATTATGCAGTACAGCGCCTCCACCGTGCCCATTCTGCAATTGGGACTGTCCGGGCAAGGGCTCTCTGAGCAGCGGTTGTTTGACCTGGGGGCGAACTTCATCCGCGTCCAACTGGCCGACGTGGAAGGCGCCGCCATACCGTGGCCCTACGGGGGAAAGCCACGCCAAGTGCAGGTGGACCTTAACACTGCCGCCTTGCAGGCCAAGGGACTCTCGCCGGCAGATGTCGTCAGCGCCATCAGTACTCAAAATCTGATTCTTCCTTCCGGGACTTCCAAAATCGGCCCCTATGAATATGACGTGGAGACCAACGGCAGCCCGCTAACTACGGCAGAACTCAACGATTTGCCGGTAAGAACGTCCGGCAACACGGTCATTTATGTTCGCGACATCGCCTATGTACGCGATGGTTTCCCGCCCCAGACCAACATCGTGCGCGTCAACGGCCAACGGGCGGCATTAATGACGGCGATGAAAACCGGGAAATCCTCGACCCTGGATATCATCTCCCGAATCAAAGCGGAGCTGCCGGCCATTCAGAAGGGTTTGCCGCCGCAATTGCAAATCCACTATTTAAATGACCAGTCCATTTTCGTGAGGGCCGCCATTAAAGGTGTAGTGAGGGAAGCACTTATTGCCGCTCTTCTTACCGCGGCGATGATTCTGCTGTTCTTAGGGAGTTGGCGGAGCACCATCATTATCGCGGTCTCCATCCCACTTTCCATCCTAACCTCCCTGGTGGTGCTCAGTGCGCTCGGGGAAACCATCAACATCATGACGTTAGGTGGATTTGCATTAGCGGTGGGGATTCTGGTGGACGACGCCACGGTGGAAGTCGAAAACATCAACCGCAACATCGCCAT
>Ga0326727_10017312_pt1 | contig 14989 bp, 9 predicted proteins | sample MB2enrmetagenome_FD_207643 | JGI IMG/M metagenome (GOLD analysis project Ga0326727, IMG submission 207643) | Lab enriched peat soil microbial communities from McLean, Ithaca, NY, United States - MB29MY | ecosystem: Environmental > Terrestrial > Soil > Wetlands > Peat | place: USA: New York... | reverse complement strand
CGCCAAATTCATTTCCAACGAAGAGCGGTTTACGCGGCGGTTCAGGAAAGTGCTGGCCATCGAAGCGAAGTATCAGTGCGGCGACGGCTCGGCGAATCCGGCTTAAGGAAAGCCTGTCGGCGGAGTGCGGAGAGGTCCACGCTTGCCGGCGCAAATGCGAATAACTTCATCAGGAATTCATGACAGCAACCTAAAGTGAAAGGCGCCGATGTTCCCCTTCGACGTAATTCTTTTCGATGTAGGCGGAGTGCTGTTGACCAACGGTTGGGACCATGGCGAGCGCGCCGCCACCATGGAGCATTTTCACCTCGATCTCGCCGCCTTCGAGGCCCGGCATCTTGCTCCCATGGACGCCTGGGAGCGCGGCATCATTCCGATCAACGCTTATCTCGATACAACCGTCTTTTACGAGCCGCGCAGTTTTACCCGCGACGATTTTTTTGAATTCATGCTGTCCCAGTCGAAAGTGCTTCCCGATGGGGCGCTGGGAACCCTCGCGGAGTTGACCGCATCAGACAAGTGCCTGGTGGGCGTGCTGAACAACGAAGCGCGGGAGACGAATGAGTATCGATTCGAGAAGTTCGGGGTGCGCGCGCAAGTGAAGGTTGCGCTCAGTTCGTGCTACCTGGGCCTGCGCAAGCCTGACCTCGCCATCTACAAGCGGGCGCTGGACATTCTGGGCAGGCGCGCGGATCGGATTTTGTTCATCGACGACCGCCAGGAGAATGTGGCCGGGGCTGTAGCCGTCGGAATGAAGGGAATTCGGTTCGAGGGCGAGGCCGCTTTACGCGCCAGCCTTGCGAAGTTGGGAGTTATCTAGGATGGAGGCGATATGCAACTTGGTTTGATCGGATTAGGCAAGATGGGCGGCAACATGGCGGAGCGGCTGCGCCTGGGCGGCCACCATGTGGTGGGCTTCGACTTCAGTGCAGACGCCGTAGCCAGGCTCACAGCATCGGGCAATGTGGGTGCGTCGACGCTCGATGATCTGGCCGCAAAGCTGCAGGGACGCAAGGCGATCTGGATCATGGTGCCGCAGGGCAAGCCTGTGGATGACACCATTGCCAGGCTCGAACCGCACCTGAATCCAGGCGATATTCTCATCGACGGCGGCAACTCGAATTACAAAGACACTATGCGGCGACACGACGAAATTGCCGCCAAGCACTTCAACTTTGTGGATGTTGGAACTTCCGGCGGCGTCTGGGGCTTGAAGGAAGGCTATAGCATGATGATCGGCGGCGATGAAGAGCCCGTCGAGTACCTGCGGCCTATATTCGAGACGTTGGCGCCGGCGCCCGACAGGGGTTGGGGACGCGTGGGGCCTGGCGGCGCGGGACATTTTGTAAAGATGGTTCACAATGGAATTGAATACGGCATGATGCAGGCGTTTGCTGAAGGTTTCACCATCATGGAGAAGAAGCAGGAGTTCCGCCTGGACCTGGCGCAGATTTCCGAGATCTGGCGCTATGGCAGCGTGGTGCGGAGCTGGCTGCTGGATTTGACCGCCGAGGCGCTCAAGAAGAATCCGACGCTCGAAGGCCTCGAGGCCTTTGTCGAAGACTCCGGCGAAGGCCGCTGGACGGTAATTGAGGCAATCGATCTGAACGTTTCCGCGCCCATTATTACCGAGTCGCTGATGCGCCGCATCCGGTCGCGTGAGGAGAATAACTTCACCGACCGCATGCTCGCAATCATGCGCAACGCGTTTGGCGGGCACGCGGTGAAAAAGGACTGAAAGGCAGATTACAGATGACAGACTGCAGATGACAGTTCAATGCCGGGGCACGGAGGCGCAAAACTGTCATCTGTAACCTGTCATCTGATAACAACCGGAGGCTGTTATGGCGACAATGCAGATGAGTGTAAAGCCGGAGGATCTTTCCAAGGTCCCTCAAGGGCGTGAAACGGTTCCCGAACCGGGGATCCTGGTGATTTTTGGCGCTTCCGGTGACTTGACCAAGCGCAAGCTGCTGCCGGCGCTGTTCCACCTTCGCCAGAACAAACTGCTGCCGGAGAAGTTTTCCATCGTGGGCGTCGCTCGCCGTCCGCTGGGCGACGAATTTGCCGCCGACATGCGCGACGGAATCGTGCAATTCGGCGGGGTCGACTCGAGCGATCCCATGCTGGATGAATTTGTGAAGCAGATCAGTTACTTCCCGCTTAACTTCGACGATCCGGCAAGTTATGCCGGACTTAAGGCGGAGTTAGAGCGAATTGACACCGAGAAAGGTCTCGGCGGGGACCGGCTGTTCTACCTGGCCACGGCGCCGGAGTTCTTTGCCGGCATCGTGGAGAACCTGGGCGCGCAGGGCATGGCGCACCCGGAAAAAGGCAAGACGGCGGTGGTGATTGAAAAGCCTTTCGGCCACGATCTGGATTCGGCGCGCGAGCTCAACCACCAGGTCAACGCCGTCTTCCACGAGAACCAGGTCTTCCGCATCGACCACTACCTGGGCAAGGAGACGGTGCAGAACATCCTGGTCTTCCGCTTCGCCAACGGCATCTTCGAGCCCATCTGGAACCGCAATTACATTGACCACGTGCAGATCACCGCGGCTGAAACTCTGGGCGTGGAAGGCCGCGGGCCATTCTACGAGAAGGCCGGCGCGCTGCGCGATGTGGTGCAGAACCACATGATGGAATTGCTCAGCTTTGTGACCATGGAGCCGCCCTCGAGCTTCGAGGCGGAGAGCGTGCGCCGCGAAAAGCTGAAGGTGTGGCAGGCTATTCCGCCCATTCCCATCCTCAACACGGTCCGCGGCCAATATGGTCCCGGCGTTGTGAAGGGCCAGCGCGTGGTGGGCTACCGCTACGAAGAGCGAGTAAATCCCGAATCCGGCACCGAGACCTACGCTGCAATCCGCCTTGAAATCGAAAACTGGCGCTGGGCAGGCGTGCCCATCTACCTGCGCGCCGGCAAGCGCCTCAAGCAACAGGCCACCGAGGTGAGCATCCAGTTCAAGCAGCCGCCGCTCTTGATCTTCGACAGGTTGCAGCACAGCGGTCCGTGCCAGGACATTCAGCCCAACCTGCTCACCATTCGCATTCAGCCGGATGAAGGCATCGCGCTGCGCTTCGGCGCCAAAGTGCCAACCTCTTCGGACATGTCGGTTTGCCCGGTGAACATGGACTTCGACTACGAAGCGGCCTTTGGCAAGTCGAGCGCCAACGGCTACGAGCGTCTGCTGCTGGAAGCCATGCTGGGCGATCAAACCCTGTTTGCCCACCGCGACGGCGTTGAGACCACATGGGCGCTGTACACGCCGATTCTGGAAGCCTGGGCAGCAAAAAAGCCTGAGGTGTTTCCGAATTACTTTGCCGGCAAGTGGGGCCCGGAGTGCTCTGATCGGCTGCTGGAGCGCTCGGGACACGCTTGGCGGAACGACCTGGGCCGGAAGGTGTAACGGCGAGTGATCAAGTCGATACACCGCGATTGAAGAGCGCATGTGTCAGCGGTAAGCTGGAGCCATGCGCTCTTTCATTTTTGGAGTCGTGATTCTGGCGTCCTCCGTGTGCCTCCACGCTCAGAGAACCATTCGGCAGGTTGATTTCAAGAATTTTTCCTACCCTTTGAGCAGTCACCTGCTCGGCCATACCCGGCTGCAATGGCTGGATCCCGCGCCGGGAGGGCCCATCAAAAAACCGCCCGTAAGGCTGGTCAATGGAATGGACGCCGCCGGATCGCCTGGCTTTGCCTTGCAGTCCGTTGATTACGCCGACTTGACAGGGAACGGCAGGGAAGACGCGGTTGTTGTTCTGCGCTACGACAGCGGCGCCACACAGAATACCCATTACGTTTACATTTACGCGCTCGATCACGGACAGCCGAAGCTGCTGGCCTATTGCCATACTGGCGGCGGCGCCAACCTGGGTCTCCGCAAGGCCTATGCCGAGCAAGGGCAACTGGTGATCGAAATGCTCGACCGGCAGAGTGTGCCAGGAAACTGCTGCGCAGCGGGGTTTGTGCGCATGCGCTACAAGTGGCACGATGGCGGTTTTCAGATATCCGGCCAGCCCGAGCACGGCATCCTCAAACAACCTTGACCGATTATTCCCGAATGACCTTAACAAAAATCCCGTCGGGCAGTTCGCCCTCCAGCAGGTGCACCACGCCATCTTTCACGTAGCCTTCAATCACCTGCCGGGTCGGCTTGAACGCAGGCGCAGCCGGCTTTGTCGCCGGACGAAGCGGAGCGTCGCTGACGCGGCGGTTGGCAGCTTCAGCAGCTTGTTGGGCCGGAGTGCGGCCCATCCCCTTGTCCATGGCTTCGTTGGCCAGGCGGTCGGCCTCCTGGTTTCCGCCGCGTAGAGTGTGGCGCACTTCAAACTTCTCCAGGCGGTCGGCCAACCGGCGGGCTTGCTCGTAGAGCGGGCGCAACCCAGGGCTCGCCACCTTGTACTGCCCCTTCATCTGCTTGACCATGAGCTCGGAATCGGAAACCACGCGAAGGCGCTTCGCACCGTTCTCGATCGCCCATTGCAGCACCGCAAGAAGGCCGGAGTACTCCGCGTAGTTGTTGGTCTGGATGCCGAGGAACTTGGCCAGCCGGGCCACGATGCGCCCCTGCGGGTCTTCAAGCACCGCGCCATAGCCGGACGGGCCGGGGTTGCCGCGCGATCCGCCGTCGCAGTGCGCGGTGAACCAACCTGCATCGGCCGTTGAATTTGGAGCGTTGAACAGATTTCCGGTCATCGAGTTCTAGTGTAACGGGCCGGGCCGCCGTCCAAAATTTGTTACCGTTGGCGCAGTCAGAGCATCTGAAACAGCATGAGCATCGAAAAAGCGACGTTTGGAGCAGGATGTTTTTGGGGCGTGGAAGCTGCGTTTGCGGCCATTCCAGGCGTAACGGCGACTGCGGTTGGATACGAAGGCGGCAGCCTGGACCGGCCCAGCTATAAGGACGTGTGCACCGATTCAACCGGACACGCCGAGGTGGTGGAGCTGGACTTCGATCCCGCCAAGGTTAGCTATGAGAAGTTGCTGGACGCGTTCTTCACGCTGCACGATCCGACCACGCTGAACCGGCAGGGGCCGGACTGGGGCACCCAGTACCGCTCGGCGATTTTCTTCCACTCGCCCGAGCAGCAGGCCGAGGCGCAGGCCAAGATCGAACAACTGACAGCCGAAGGGCGATTCAAGCCCAAACGGATTGTGACCAAGGTTGAACCCGCCCAGACCTTCTGGCGGGCGGAAGAATACCACCAGAAGTACCTGGAGAAACGCGGCCAGGCAAGCTGCCACATTTAGGGACTGGGGACAATCGGCCCTCAATCTCCGGTCCCTAGTACCTTAGAACCTGTCTGAGAACTCGGATTTGCCCACCTCCAACCCGGCACAAACGCACCGTGCCCCATCCATTTGGGCGCCACGGCGACCGAATGGGTGGGAGGCCACAAACCTCAACCGGCCTCCCTTGAGCTTGGTTCTTAGACAGGTTCTCAGTCACTTGTCGCGTCGGGTTCCGTTTCGCCGGGCGTAACCACCGGCTCCGCATTCGCTGCGTCCTCGGCCGCTTCCGCGTCTTGGCTGAGCACATATTCCGGCTTGGGCGTCAGGTTGCTCGGCGGCTCCTCGGCGTCCTGAGCGCCGGGCTCGTCGATCCACAGGCAGGCGATCCACCAGATGACAACGGCAAAGTAAATCACGCCATTGGCGTTGAACATCTTTTCGCGCAGGCCCATGATGCGGTCGTACTCCGCCTGCGAGTGGGGAGCGGCAGTGCGGGCTATGATCTGCCAGATGGCCTGCACGGCCAATTGCGTAATGGATGCCGTGGAAAGTCCGATGACGATGCGCTGCGTATGGCTCCGCCAGCCCGCGCCAAAGCGCCGGCCTAGCAAGACCACCAGCAGGCCCAGCTCCACCGTGAGCAGATCGGCCAGCATATCCGCCTTCTGGGCTGCGAACTGCATCAGGCGCAAATTGGCAATGTAGGAACCGGCAGCCAGGCTCTGCAGCGGCGGCCACGGTCCCCAGGCAACCAGCACAATGAGCCCCGGCAGCAGGACTCCCAGGGCGCCGGCCAGCCAGGTCAGGCGCCGCACCGGCGCAAAAGCACGGCGGCCCATTTCGATAACCACCAAAACGGCCACAATGGCGGAGATGTCCGCCATCACAATAAAGACGGCCTCTAGGGTCAGCGGCGCCATCCGGCCGGCAAGCAATTTCAGGGCCAGCAGGCGCAGGGTGGTCAGTGAGATCGCGATGGTGAACCAGGGAAAGCGCTTGGCGCGGTCGCGGCCGAGCAGCACCACCAGCAAAACAAGCTGCGAGGCAAACGTAAGGGTCCAAAGAATTTGGACAGCCGTGATAGCAGAATTCGGATGCATTTTGGCCTTGTCCGGGCCCCGCTGTGCATTGCGCGCAGAGCCACGACTTCCAGTTTAAATGGCGGCGGCTGGCTGCCCGTCTGGAAAGTGGACTGCGGCCAGGTCTTGAACTCGCAAGGGCTATACGGTGTGCGCTGAGATTCGCCGCGGCGGACGAACTCCCTCCCCTGACGCTCCTGAGGATTTGCCTGGCGAAGAGTCAAAAACTTATGAAGATTGCGATGATTGGGAACGAATTGTTGCCGACGCGAAGGGTCTGCCCCGAAGCCCCCCCGGATATCGCGTCATCCGCCTCGTCAGATTCGAACACCCGCGACGGCCCGAACCGTTCGGTTTGTTATTTGGCCAAAGCCTCCAGCGGAACCACGGAACTCAGCGCAACCTCCATCGTCCCTACTTTGCGCGATCCCTGGTCATACACACCGGTGCGCAGCCAGTATTGCCCCTTGGGCACCTCGATCTCCGCATGTATTTGAACGCCCGTCTGCTGGAAGATCGCATACACGTCGGGCTTGATGTTCAACTCCACCAGGTGATCTCTCCGGCTGGCAATATGCCCGTAGCGGTCGTAGACAACGAGCGAAATGCTCAGCTCTCCTTTATGCAGCCCGTCCGAGTCCAGCCTGAGGTCCAGATCCTTCAGGGCGACCGAGAAGTCCACCGAGTAGCCTTGCCCGGCACTCTTATGCCCATTCGGTTCCCCGGCAGCATCTGCATTCGCAGGCAGCGGCTGAATCTTCGCCATGTAGAGAATCTGCTCGCTCTGCGGCATCCCCAGGTCCATGAACGGCAGCAACGGATCAACCGCACCCGGGTTCCGCGCCGCCACTTCATGAATCGCCTGGTCGCGTGCCGCCAGCGCGGACCCTGGCGTACCGGTATCGCGCGCATAATAACCCCGCCGATACGACAAATTGAAGTTGCCCCCGGCTATCTTCACATCGATCTTGCGGTACGCGCCGTCCATCTTCGCATCCGTGGGGGTGTAGGAGAGGGTATAAAAATCGGCGCTCTCGCTGCTGATCTTCGCCATCACCTCGGAAAGTCCATTCGTATTTATGAATGCCTTTCCGCCGGTTTCCTCTGCCATGTCCTTCATCATCGACTGTTGCCCATCTCGCAGCTGGGCTTCAGCCATCGGCACCGTCGATTGTGCGCCTCCGGTTGAGTTCCCCGCCGAAGGGGGGCCGATTATCTGCGACGGCGTACTGTTCGCAGAGGGTAGAACGCTATCCGCCTGGAAAAAGCCGATGGTCCCAACGCCCCGCGCATCCACCGGATAAAGAGCCACTCGCGCCGCCGCCAGCATATTCCGCGTCTTCTGCCACTCCTGGTCCGTCTGTTGGTCCACACGCATCGCAACCATCGGCGACTCTGAAAACCAGATCACGTTCTTGCGCCCCGGAAAACCATTCAGAAACGTGGCCAGCCGCTGCAGATTCTGCAACGTCAGCAGCACCCGGTCCGTTTCCCGCGAAGTGTCGTTTTCCTGAATGAACTGCTGCAAGTCCGCAATCATACCGGCAGGCGCGGCTGTGCCCCCATTCCCTTCCGCGGCGCTCATCATTCCCACCAGATTGGCCTGGGCATTGCTCTCTTCCTGCCCCTTCAGCATGTCTGAAGATTGCACTTCGTTGTTCTTCTTGTTTCCCAGCGCCGCAAAGAGCAATGCGGGATCGTCGGTAAACCCCTGCACAAAATGCAGCCCCTTGCCCATGGTGAAGATCGCCATGCGCGACCCCGGCTTCAAGTCCTTGAGAAACTTCATCGCCTGCTGGTGAACAAACGTCTGGCTCTCCACCCGCGTATTCAGCGAGTCCAGCAGCAGCACATTCACCGCCGGCGGCTGCGAAAACGGCGAGAAGTTGCTGAAAACGTCAGGGGGAAACTTCGGCAACTCCTGGGGCACTGCCGCGGGCGCCGCTGTATGTTCTTCAAAAAAGCGGATAGCCTGTGGTTTGCCCTGCTCCGTCACAGCAAAAGCACCCTGCTTCAGTCCGGTCACCGGCTTCCCGCTGCGATCCGTCACAATCACATCCACCAGCACGGCCTGGCTGTTGATGCGCAGCGTGGAGGTGGCAGCGTTCGCGTCCGGCGCCGCGGTTTGCGCCGGCAGTGCCGCGGCAAAACCGATCAGTGCAACGTGGCAGGTAAGTGCAATACTGCAAACCCGTTTGCGAGCCATAGGAAAGCTCCCCCAGCGCGCCAGCTTATCATCACACCACCCCTCGATGCGGCGATACTCATTCCAGGGTCGATAGCGCTGCAAACTAAGGCGTTCCCGATTCGACGAAGGTATAGCTGGCCTGCTGCCAAGTGCCGCCAATGAGCGAATAAAGCGTGGCGTAGATCGTCTGGCCATTGCTTGGGAACGGACCCGCAGTGGCGGTGAGAGCCGTTATGTCCCCAGAGTCATACAGGTCGTCCGAGCCTTGGCCGGTGGTTCCCAACCGCAGGATGTAGCCGGTCGCTCCGGTACCTGCTGCCCAGGTGAATGGAGTGGCCGTTGTGTCGGACAGCGTGCTTCCCGCAGCCGGCGATGTAAGAGCGGCCGGGGTGGGGGTACCCGATTCGTTGAAGGTGTAGCTTTCCTGTTGCCAGACGCCATCGATCAGCGAGAAAAGCGTGGCGTAGACCGTCTGGCCATTGCTCGGGAACGGCCCTGCGGTCACAGTCAAACCCGTTGTTGTACCAGAATCGAAAAGGTCGTCTGCGCCGGGTCCGGCGGTTCCCAGCCGCAGCACGTAGTTGGATGCTCCGATGCCTGCCGACCAGGTGAAGGTGGTGGCCACGGTGCTCGACAGAGTGGCTCCCGCAGCCGGCGCAGTCAGAGCCGCAGGCACAATGGAGCCCGGATCTGTGAAGGTGTAGCTTGCCTGCTGCCAAGCGCCGCCAATCAGCGAATAAAGTGTGGCGTAGACCGTTAAGCCATCGGTTGGGAACGGCCCGGCGGTCGCATTCAGAGCCGTAGTTTCCCCAGAATCGTAAAGGTCGCTCGCGCCTGGACCAGCGGTTCCCAGACGTAATATGTAAAAAGTCGCCCCAGTTCCGGCCGACCAGGTAAAGACCGTGGCCGACGTGCCTGAGAGGGTGTTTCCAGCAACCGGCGAAGTGAGGGCCGCCGGTGTGAGAGTTCCCGGTTCGGCGAAGGTGTAGCTTGCCTGCTGCCAAGTGCCGCCAATCAGCGAATAAAGAGTGGCGTAGATCGTCTGGCCATTGGCTGGGAACGGACCTGCGGTTGCGGTCAGACCCGTTGTTTCCCCGGAGTCGTAAAGGTCGTTTGCGCCTGGGCCTGCGCTTCCCAACCGCAAGATGTAGCCAGTCGCTCCGGCGCCTGCTGTCCAGGTAAAGGTTGTGGCCGTAGTGCCGGACAGCGTACTTCCCGCAGCTGGCGATGTGATCGCGGCTGGGGCTGGAGTGCCTGATTCGGTGAACGTGTAGTTCGATTGCAGCCAGACTCCGTTGACCAGCGAATAAAGTGTGGCGTAGACCGTTTGGCCATTGGATGGGAACGGCCCAGCGGTGGCAGTAAGGGCGGTTGTGTCCCCAGAGTCGAAAAGGTCGTTTGCCCCGGTGCCTGCGGTTCCCAGCCGCAGGATGTAGCCGGTCGCGCCGGTACCTGCTGCCCAGGTAAATGTGGCGGCCGTGGTGCCGGAAAGCGTGCTTCCCGCAGTCGGCGATGTAAGTGCGGCCGGCGTTGGAGCGCCCGCTTCGGTGAAGGTGTAGTTCGATTGCAGCCAGACCCCGTTGACCAGCGAATAAAGCGTGGCGTAGACCGTTTGGCCATTGGTTGGGAACGGGCCTGCGGTCGCAGTCAGAGCGGCTGTTCCGCCGGAATCGAAAAGGTCGTTTGCGCCGGGGCCGGCGGTTCCCAGCCGCAGCACGTAAAGGGATGCCCCTGAGCCGGTTGTCCAGTCAAAGATGGTGGGCGAAGTGCTGGACAGCACATTGCCGGAGGTGGGCGAGGTGAGCGTGGCCGCCACCCCAGACGCGAAGTTGGCGGTGATGGACTGTGGCCCGTTCATCGTAACGGTGAGCGGGTTGCTGGTGGAAGTGGTGGTGCCGGTGAAGTTGACGAAGTAATATCCGGCAGCTGGCGTGGCCGTGACGGTGGCATTCGAGCCGGACGTAAAGTAGCCGCCCGCGCTGACCGTGCCTCCGGTTGTGGCCGATGTGCTGAGCTGGTACGAGGTGGAGAAGCTGAGAGTGTAGATGGCGGATGTCGAGGGAGCAGTCACGTAGTCCGATGTGGCCGTAGTTCCGTCTTGCCACTGAACGAAGTTGTACTCCGTGCCGGTGCCGCTTTGCGGCGTCACCACGCTTAGTTCGCAGCTGCTGCCCGGCGTCCAGATGAGCGTAACCGGCGTGATGTAGGTACCCGGAACGCAACCGGTTCCGCTGGTGCTGACGGCGAGACCGGAAGGCGAGCTGGTGATGGTTGCGCTGCCCGCCGGCAGACTCGGCGCGAGCGACACGCCCTTGAAATTGGAATCCTGAGGAGCAACGGCGAGTTGCGTGAACGATGTGCCCGGATTCGTGGTCGCGGACACGACATCGGAAATTCCGTAGAGATAGGTTGGATCCAGGTCGGCAATCGTGTAATTGGTGGCGTAAAGATAGGCTGTTCCTCCAACCACTTTGCCCGTCAACCCGATCAAGCCGGTCGTACCGGATGTATTGTTCGAGCAGGTCGTATCCCCTGACTTCAAGTTCCCGTTCGCAACCAGGTTCAATCCCTTGTAAAGCGTGTACTCCCAGGTCCAGGTTCCGCTGACGTTGACCCACTTTTGCAGGCCGCCGGCGCCGCAGAGGCTATACGTTGTTTCGTTGTCGGCGGAGGTGTTTTTCGGGCTGCCGCTGTCGGCCACATACAACACGGTCGGGCTGGCAAAGAAGTAGTTCTCCGGGCTCAGATTGATGTAAGTGCCTGAGGCGACGATGCCGTTGGTTTCCGCCGCGGTCAATTTCTCGCGGCCCGTGCCGCCGGTGTTGCCGAAACCCGCCATCAGAGCCGGACCAATCGTACCGGTACTCGTTGGGCAACCGGCTCCAACGCCTGTGCAGGTGAACACGGAGGTGGCCGGAGGGTCACCCAGTGTGCCGATGTAGCTGCGGTTATAAGCCCCTGTCTTGCTGTCCATGGAGACATAGAGCGTGTTGCCGTAGATTTGGACTATCCGCGTGTCCTGGGACTCAGTCCCTCCGCCGTCGTCGCCGGTGATGGTTGTGGGGCCAAAATTGGTGAGTCCCAGGGTGGTGAGGAAAACGCCGCCGGTCGAGTCGCCGCTGGTGCCCTGGCCGGAGATGTAGAAGTTGATTCCGTCCACGCTGTAGGTGCTGCGCGGATTGTTGCCATTGAACACGTTGTAGTTCGCGGACGATGAATTGACGTTGCCGTAGGCATCGATCGTCGCTATTACGCGGGGTATGGGCGTGTAGCTTTGCCCAGTCAGGCTGCCCGACTGGGCAAGTTCGCCTCCGGGAACACCAAACGACGTGGGGTTGGCGTTGAACGTGTTGGCATTCACGCCGTATCCCATGATGGTCAGGTATTGACCGGGACCGGAAAGCTGTACCGTCCCCTCCGACGATGAACCGTATTCCCCGGATACTGGGAGGTTGGCGACGGAACCGGCTTGCGGCAGCACAAGAGAATTCACGAACGTAGCGCTGGACGTGCCGTTTGGCGCGTACTGAAACAGCGTCAGCGGCGCAGCCTGATTGTCCCCATATCCTGTATTCGAACTGTTCCCGGTGCCGTTCCCGGTGCCGTTCGGGACATTTGTGCAAGTGCCCGCATTGACTCCGCAACCTTCAACCGTCACAACAAGATTGCCGGGAGTAAAAACCGGCGTCTCCTGCGAGAAGGCGGCTGTCGCCAGACCGGTCATGGACAGAAGGCACACCACAAGAGAACCGGGTATCCGGTTGCGGATTTTGGACATGGGGGTTTTCCTTTGCTGGAGATTTCAATTGTTGGGAAACGACAACCCGGATTATCTGTGAAGCCTCGCGGCCGCCGCATAAATTGAATGTGAAAATACTCCCGCATTCCTTGCTGACGTCTTGCCAACGATCCGGCTGGAACTGGATCTGCATCGCCGATGCGTTCAACCGGGGCGGAGGGAACACCAATCCTCCCAGTTCCGGTCGTATCAGGCTGCGGAAAAACGTTTAAGGAAAGTCGAGACGTGTCAGCGCACGACTTCCGTCGTGCCATACCCCGTGCCGTACTCCTGCCGGCCCCGAAAGTAAGAACGTGGCATCCTTTTCGGGTTGTGATCCTGTGAAGACGAATCGAACCATCGAAGAATCAGCAACTTAGTCTCTTCGCTTTCAGGGTTTCACAGCGCAGGAACCGCCTAAAATACCTGTGAGCCACAGCAGTTCCGCCGGGAAAAGCGCCGTTTGGGATGCATGAGTCGACAAGTCTTCGACCCTCAACGAGAGGGTCGTCGGCCGCCCGGCCCGGTCCGTTTCGCACCCGGAGCAGCCCGCTTCGCGGCTGGCGCGCTCGGCTTCCCCTTGAACCCGGATTTCGAGAATCCGCCCGCTTTGGGCGCAGGTCTGTATCCGGATCGATCGCCCGTCGTTCCTTTATTTCCCGCGCTCTTTCGATCGAAGCTCGGCTTGGGCTTCCAACCCGTGCCCGTTCTGCGCTCCGGGCGCGAGCCCTCGCTGCTGGGACGGAAACCTTCAGAAGCCTCTCCACGCGGCGTGTAAGGCCGCTTGGCCGCACCGCCGGCGCTGCCCTTGATCTCAAACGGCCGTTTCCCACCGAAGCTGGGCCGCGCATCCGCACCGGCGCCCGAACTGCTGCGTCCTGAACCGGCGCCATAGCTGCGCCCGCCCTCTTTGCCGGGCTTGCTGCTGGGCCGTGCCCCGCCGGGCCGCGGCTTGCCGCTGCTGGTGGTAAAGGGCCGCGCCAAGCCGCCCTCGCCGCGGAATGGCCGAACAGAGCTCGAACGTCCTGTGCCTGCTTGATTTCCACCCGGGCGAACCCCGCCAGTCCGTCCAAAGGGCGGACGAGCCGAACTGGAACGAGCAGGACCGGAGGCGGATCGGGCCGGGCCCGTGCGTTCAGGCCTTGCCCGTTCTGCACGCCCGAAATCCTGCACCGGCTCAATGTGCAGCCTGGTCGGCTTCCTCGGACCGAGGTCTTCAATCGGCTCCGGCGCAGGTCGCCGTGTCGCTTCCGGCCGGGTTGCAGGCGGCCGATGATACTGCGGCCATTCCTGGTGTTCCGGCTTCTTCCAGGCCGGCTTGGCCGGAAATCCGCGGCCTGCAGCTGGTCGACCGCCAGAAGGTTTGCCTCCCGCCCTGCTTCCGCCCGGCTTGGCCCCAAATGTTCGTCCCGCCGGACGCGCCGCACCGCCCGGCCTCGATGCACTGCCCGGCCCCGCCGCAAATCGGGCAGCAGGGCGAGGCGCCCGGTCGTCCTTCTTCCAAGCTGGCCTCTCTGCCGGTCCATCCGCAGGCCGGCCTGAAACAAACTTCGCCGGGCCAGACTTTGCGGGTCCGGACTTCGCAGGTCCAAACTTTGTCGTTCCAAATTTGGCCGTCCCAGTCCCGCTCCGCACCGGCCTGTCCTCGCCAAACGACCTCTTCGGCTTGTAGTCCTTCGGTCCCGCTGCGGGCTTTGAGCCGCGCGCCTTGAAAGCCGGCTTCTCCGGCGGCAGCGAGTCAACGATATTGCGCCGGCGAATCTCCTTCGCCTTGGGAGTCCTGAGTTTCCCATCCGCAGCCTTGCGCAGCAGCTCCAGCTCCTGGGCATCCAGTTCGCGCAGATTACCCGGCTCCTGATCCAGAATCAGCGGCCCATAGCCCACGCGGCGAATCTTCTCCACAAAATGGCCGATCTCCTCGAACATCTTGCGCAGTTCGCGGTTGCGCCCTTCGATTAACACCACTTCATACCAGGGGTTGTCGCCCTGCCGCACCTGCCTGATCCGCGCCGGAGATGTCCGCACCTTGTCGGAGCCCGGTTTGCCCTTCTCGATGGCCACGCCCGCGCGCAGAATGTCCAGCTCGGCTTCGCTGGGAATCCCGGCCACCTTCACCAGGTAAGTCTTCTCCACTCCGGCGGATGCCTTGGTGAGCTTGTTGGCCAACTCGCCGTCGTTGGTCACCAGCAGCAGACCTTCGCTCATGTAGTCGAGGCGTCCAACTGGATAGAGCCGCTCCCGCATCTTGTCGAAGAACTGCATCACCGTGGGCCGGCCCTCGGGATCCTTCACGGTGGTCACAAAGCCGCGCGGCTTGTTCAGCACAAAGTAGCGCAGGCGCTCAGCGCCCTGCAGCAGCTTGCCGTCCACCCGGATATGGTCGCGGCCCGCGTCCGCCTTGGTGCCCAGCTCGGTGACGACCTTGCCGTTCACCTGCACCCGGCCCTGCTCGATCATCTCCTCTGCCTTGCGCCGGCTGGCTACGCCAGACTGGGCGAGAATCTTCTGCAGCCGCTCCAGCTTCGCCGGAGGACGAGCCTTGGGCTTGAACTCGGGCTCATCCTGATCTTCTCCGGTGTCCTCCGCAGCTTCGGCCAATGCTTCGTTTTCGGTTTGCGACGCGTCTTCGCCCACAATCTCAGGTTCGGCTTCCGTCGTAGTTTCAGCTTCGTCTTCGGCAGCCTGAATTTCCGCTGTTTCCTCACTCGAAA
>Ga0326727_10017310_pt1 | contig 14990 bp, 11 predicted proteins | sample MB2enrmetagenome_FD_207643 | JGI IMG/M metagenome (GOLD analysis project Ga0326727, IMG submission 207643) | Lab enriched peat soil microbial communities from McLean, Ithaca, NY, United States - MB29MY | ecosystem: Environmental > Terrestrial > Soil > Wetlands > Peat | place: USA: New York... | reverse complement strand
GGCTTGCCATCGGTGATCATGACGATCTGGCGCATGTCCTTGCGCTCGCGGGCAAGCAGGCGCTGGGCCAGGATGAGCCCGTCACGCGTATTGGTATAGTACGGTCCCACCTGCACGCGCGCGAGCTGGCTGATGGCCAGCTCCTCGGCGGAATCGTGGAACAGCACGCAGCGCAGGCTGTCGCCGGGGTACTGGGTGCGGATCAGGTGCGCCAGCGCCATGGCGACCTTCTTGGCGGGAGTGAAGCGGTCCTCCCCGTACAGGATCATGCTGTGGCTGCAATCGAGCATCAGGACCGTGGCGCAGGAGCTCTGGTATTCGCACTGGTGCACCCGCAGGTCGCTGTAATCCATGTCGAGCGGCACTTTAGCGCCTTCGCGGCGAATGGCCGAGAACAGCGTTTCGCTGACGTCCAGGTTCAGCATGTCGCCGAATTCGTAGGGTTTGGAAGCGCCCGAGGTCTCGATTCCGGTGGCCAGGTCGCGCGTATCGTGGCGGCCGAAACTGGATTTGCCAAGCGAGCCCAGCAGGTCCTTGAGGGTTTTGAAGCCCAGGAAATCGAGCGACTTGTCGGTAACCTCGAACTTCACCCGGCTGTCTTTGCCATCGCCCATGCCGGGGGCGGAAGCGGCCTGTGAATGGGGCTCTTCGACGGTGATCTGGCCCTCATCCACCATCTTCTGGACGAGCTTGTCGAGCAGCGCATCTATCTGTTCCGGCGTCATCGATTGTAAGCGCTGCATCATCTCCTGGAGGCTCTGCTCATCGAAGAGCTGGCCCTGCTCGAGGGCCTGCTGGATGGCCTTCTTCAAGTCTTCGAGGGTGTGCTCGTGGAGCTCGCTGAAAGGCATGTACTGCGTATTGAAGCCGCTCTCCAGGAGAAAATCCGAGAGCGCCTGCAAGAGGTCTTCGGCGCCGATGCCCATATCCTCGCCGGAATAGCGCGAGTACCGAACCCATTTCATGTGACAGACTCCCCTCAGTTGAACTGCCGCCGGACCGGCCTTTCGGGGCGGCCGCCGCTCTCTTCCCGAGGCGGCTCGCGTTTCTTCTCTTCGGCCGTGAAGCCGCGCTCCTCATTGCGGCTGATGCGGCGGTGCGAGTACAGCCCCTCCAGCACGAACTCGGCGGCCGCGGCGCGCACCGCGTCCGGCTCGTTGGCCGAAAGCCCCAGTCCCTTGGTCTTTTCCATCAGCCCCTGAATTCCGCCCAACTGCTTCGCCATGGTGGCCGAATCGAGGTTTTCATCCAGCTTGAGCGAGCCGCCCAGATCGAACCACTGCACGATCTGGGCCACGTTGGCGCCCTCGAAGTACCGGTCGTAGACCTTGCCCACCGCGAGCCGGATCAACTCGCGCGCCACGGTGTCGCCGCCTTTCAGCTCGCCTTCGTACTCCAGCTCCAGCTTGCCGGTGATGGCGGGAAGCGCGTTATAGAGATCGAGCATGCGCGGGACGGCCACGTCGTCCCTGACCCGAAGCGCCCGCCGCTCGGCGTTCGAAACCACGTTCTCGAGCACCGATATGGGCAGCCGCTGCGACACGCCGGAGCGTTTGTCGATGCGCTTATCCTCGCGCGCCGCGAAGGCCAATTGCTCCACCACTTCCCTGACGTAGCCTGGCACCACCACCTCGACCGGCGAAGGCCGGGTGAGCCACGCCTCCTGCGAAGTGATGGCGATGCCCTGCTCGAGGGCGGCCGGATAATGCGTCCGGATTTCGCTGCCGATGCGGTCCTTGAGCGGCGTGATGATCTTGCCGCGCGCGGTATAGTCTTCCGGGTTGGCGGTGAAGACCAGCATCAGGTCGAGCGGCAGGCGCACCGGATAGCCCTTAATTTGCACGTCGCCTTCCTGCATGATGTTGAACAGGCCCACCTGGATCTTCCCGGCCAGGTCGGGCAGCTCGTTGATGGCGAAGATTCCCCGGTTGGCGCGCGGCAGCAGGCCGTAATGGACGGTCAGCTCGTCGGAGATGTCATGTCCGCGGCGAGCCGCTTTGATGGGGTCGATATCGCCGATCATGTCGGCAATAGTCACGTCCGGCGTGGCCAGCTTCTCGACGTACCGGTGGTCGCGGCCGAGCCATCCGATGGGGGTTTCATCACCCAAGCTCTCGAGCAGGTCGCGGCAGCGGCGGCAGATGGGTTTGTAGGGGTTATCATGTATCTCGCAGCCCTCGACGAATGGCGCGGCCTCGTCGAGCAGCGAAGTGAGCATGCGGATCAGCCTGGTTTTGGCTTGCCCGCGCAAGCCGAGCAAGATGAAATTGTGGCGCGACAGCACGGCGTTGATTACCTGCGGCACCACCGTATCTTCGTAGCCCAGGATGCCCGGAAAGAGCGCATCCCCACGCTGGAGTTTGCAGATCAGATTCTGTCTGAGTTCGTCCTTGACTGAACGGCTGGCGTACCTTTCCCGGCTGAAGTGGCTCTGACGAAGAGCGCCAAACGTCCGGGGCAGTTCCTGAGTTGCAGTGGACACGCTTCCCCCCCTCTGTTCGCGATTGTAGCAGACCCATTGAAATCTCACGCGTCTCATCCGATACAATGGCTGCTGTGGAGACTCAAGTGAAGAGCCAGCCGCGGACCCTGTGGAGCCGCTATCAGGAGATCACTCACGATGTGCACCGGGGATTCATCGCGGAATGGACGGTGACGGTGATCCTGCTGCTGTTTGCCACTACGAGCCTGGTGCAGGCTTTCGTCATTCCCAGCGCCTCGATGGAGAACACCCTGCTGATCGGCGACCACGTGCTGGTGGATAAGCTTGTCTACGCGCCCGCGGGAAGCATTTCCAGGCATTTGCTGCCCTACCGCGAGCCGCGCCGCGGGGATATCATCGTCTTCCGCTATCCTCTGAATATCGCGGAAGATTACGTGAAGCGGGCCATCGGCCTGCCGGGGGACCATATCAAGCTGGTCAACAAGCAGCTCGTGCTGAACGGCCACGCGGTCAACGAACCGTACGCGGTTCACTCGACCGGCTACATCGATTCCTACCGCGACGATTTTCCCGACGGGCCGCCCGGCATGGGCATCTATCCGCAAGCCATCGAGATGCTGGAAAGCCACGTGGTCAACGGCGAGCTGGTGGTGCCGCCCGGCTGCGTCTTCGCCATGGGCGACAACCGCGACGATTCGCTCGACAGCCGCTATTGGGGTTTCGTGCCCCGGGAGAACATTGTCGGCACGCCGCTCGTTATTTATTGGTCCTTCGAAGCGCCCACCCAGGATTTAACCAACGGCAATATCGGGATCGATCATATCGTCGATGTGCTCACCCACTTCTTCACCAAAACCCGCTGGTCGCGGACATGCAAGCTGATTCGCGGCTATCCGCTGCAGTAGCGCGCCGGCGGGAGCGCGCGGCTATTCGGTCTTGAATGTAAAGGTATCGGTGTTGGTGCGGACCACCACGTGGCCGCCCGTCAGCGGTTTGCCTTCATTGGGGAAGAAGACGGCCCCATCAGTCGAATCGCCCATGGCCAGCTTGGTCCCCACCAGGGCGATGGCGCTGGCGGTCGCGGCGGCCCGAAACCGGGTGGCGCCGCCCATCGCGAGCGCCGCCTGCCGGCGCTGCTCGTAGCCATTCGTCGAGCGCAGATGCGGGTTTCCGTAAATGCCAGCCTCGTAAGCGGTCACCAGCTTGATGACATCCGTTCCGCTGCCCTTCTGCATCAACATGGCTATGACGGTCTGGGCCGGAACGGCGCGGATGCTGTTGCCATCCGGGCGCTGATAGCTGAAATCGTCGGGGCGAATCACATAGGGTCCCGGCGAGCCATTCGAAACGGCCACCTGGAGGATGGTGTATTCGTGGATGTGGGAAGGCATCTGGGCGAACATAACGGTTACACCGGACCGCGTAAGCGTCTGATATTTAAGACCATTCGACTCGAACTCGATGACCTGCGCGGAAAGCGCACAAAGGCCCAGGGAGAGAGCCAGGGCCGACGCGGCCCACAGCCGTTCCATAACCACCATCTTACGATAGCCTGACGGAAGTGTAACGGGCGCCCGGCCGCAGAAAAGCGAATATCCGGCGAATACGGAGCTTGCTTCACACGCAACTAAATTCTTGTTACAATAGAACTTAAGTATCAAATAAGGGAAATCGTCTTGGCCGATCAGGAACTACCGCCACAAGGCTCTCTGGTGCCGCCCGCGGGCGGCGGGGATGGGGGATCCAAGAATCTCATTCCCATCAATATCGAAGATGAAATGCGGCGCTCGTACCTCGATTACGCCATGAGCGTGATCGTGGGCCGAGCCCTGCCGGATATCCGCGACGGCCTCAAGCCGGTGCACCGGCGCATCCTGTTCGGGATGCACGAAATGGGTCTGGCGCCCAACCGCCCCACGCGCAAATGCGCCAAGATCACGGGCGAAGTGATGGGCAAGTACCATCCGCACGGCGACTCGCCCATTTACGACTCCCTGGTGCGCATGGCGCAGCCGTTCACCATGCGGTATCCGCTGGTGGAGGGCCAGGGGAATTTCGGCTCGATCGACGGCGATCCGCCGGCGGCCATGCGGTACACCGAGGCGCGCCTCTCGCGCTTCGCCACCGCGCTGCTCGAAGACATCGACAAGGAGACCGTCGATTTCCGGCCCAACTACGACGATAGCGAGATGGAGCCGGAGGTGCTGCCCACGCGCGTGCCCAACCTGCTGGTGAACGGTTCGGCTGGTATCGCCGTGGGCATGGCCACCAACATCCCGCCCCACAACCTGACGGAAATCATAAACGCCACCATTCAACTGATCCAGCATCCCGCGACGCCGCTGGCGAAAATCCTCGAGATGGTGCCGGGTCCGGACTTCCCCACCGGCGGATTCATCCTGGGACGGCAGGGCATCATCGACGCGTATACCCGGGGACGCGGCCAGCTCAAGCTGCGCGCCCGCGCCGCCATCGAACGGATGGGCAAGGACCGCGAGCAGATTGTGGTCACCGAGATACCGTACCAGGTCAACAAGTCCAAGCTCATCGAGCAGGCTTCCGCGGCGGTCAACGAGAAACGCATCGAGGGAGTCGGCGACATACGCGACGAGAGCGACCGCGACGGCATGCGCATCGTTTTCGAGCTCAAGCGCGGCGAGCAGGCCGAAGTGGTGCTGAACAACCTCTATAAGCACACCCAACTCCAGACCGGCTTCGGCGTGATCATGCTTTCGATCGTGAACGGGCAGCCCCGCGAACTGGGCCTCGTCGACAACATCAAGCATTTCATCGAGCACCGCGTCGAAGTGGTCCGGCGGCGCACCGAGTATGAGCTGCGCAAGGCGCGCGAGCGCGAGCATCTTCTGCTGGGATTCCAGAAAGCCCTCCAGAACCTGGACGAGGTGATCCGGCTGATTCGCGCGGCTCGCACGCCGCGGGATGCGCGCGATTCGCTCATCGGCCGTTTCGAGTTCAGCGAGAAGCAGGCGCAGGCCATCATCGAGATGCAGTTGCAGCGGCTTACCGGGATGGAGCAGCAGAAGATCCTGGACGAGCTGGCCGAGATCCAGCGGCGCATTGCCGGATACCTGGAGATCCTCGGGTCGGACAAGGTGCTGCGCGACCTGATCGTCAAGGAGCTGCGCGACGTCCAGAAAGAGTTCGGCGACGAGCGCCGCACCCGCATCGAGGACGAAACCGGCGAGATCCGGCTGGAAGACCTGGTGGCCGTCGAGGATGTGGCCATCACGATAACCCGCGGCGGCTATCTGAAGCGCACCTCGGTGGACACCTACCGCCGGCAGACGCGCGGCGGCAAGGGCCGCATCGGCATGGGCACCCGCGCCGAGGATGTAGTGGAGCACCTGATCGTGGCTTCCACGCACAGCTACCTGCTCTTTTTCACCACCCGCGGGCGGGTCTACTGGCTGAAGGCTTACGAGATTCCGGACGCGGCAACCAGCGGCAAGGGAAAGCACATCTCCAATCTGATCGGGCTGCAATCCGATGAGGAAGTGCGGGCGTCGCTGGCGGTGAAGGATTTCGTCCCCGACCAGTTCGTGGTGATGGTGACCAAGCATGGGGTCATCAAGAAATCGGAGCTGACCGAGTTCGATAACCCCATGATGCGCGGCATCATCGCGGTAACGCTGGACGAAGGCGACGAGCTGATCGCCGCCCGAATCACCAATGGCGAGAATTACATTTTCCTGGGCTCGCGCGAAGGGCAGGCCATCCGCTTCTCCGAGAAACAGGTGCGGCCCATGGGACGGCAGGCGCGCGGCGTGCGGGCCATGGACCTGGCCGAGAACGATTACCTGGTGGGCATGGAGGTGGTGGAGAAGGAGGGCCTCATCCTTTCCATCGCCGAGAACGGCTTCGGCAAGCGCACCGAGCTCGACAATTACCGGCTGACCAATCGCGGCGGCAAGGGCGTCATCAACATGAAGACCACCCGGAAGACCGGCCCGGTGATCGCGATTCTCTCCGTGCAGGAGGATACCGATCTCATCATCATCAGCCAGAACGGCAAGATCATCCGCATCGAATCCGCCACCATCCGGCAGGCGGGCCGTTCCACGCAAGGGGTCAAACTGGTGAGCCTGGAGGAAGGCGACAAGATCGCGGCGGCCTCCACCATTCCGGAAACCCCCGAGAATGGCAACGGCAACGGGCAGGAATCGCTGCCCCTGCAATAAGCTAGAATAACCGTTGAACGGGGTGCTTGCTATGGGCGCGCTGGTGGAACTAACGGACAAGTCGCATTTGCAGGAGAAAGAGGAGCGTCTCTACTCCATTTTACGGGGCATGGGGCGCGTGATCGTGGCCTTTTCGGGAGGCACGGACTCGGCTTACCTGGGCTGGGCGGCTCACCAGGCGCTGGGGCGCGAGGCGCTGGCCGTCACGGCCGATTCGGCCTCGCTTCCGGAGTCGCACAAGCGCGACCTGGAGGCCTTCGTCGAGCGCTTCGGCATGGCCCACGAGTATATCCGGACCTACGAATTCGACAACCCGGATTATGCCCGCAACGATCCCAACCGCTGCTTCCATTGCAAGGACGAGCTGTTCACGCGGCTGGATGAAGTGGGCCGCCAGCGCGGCTATGAGCACATCATCTACGGCGTCAATCTGGACGACCTGGGCGATTACCGTCCGGGTCAGAACGCCGCCCGGAAGCACCAGGTATCCGCCCCGCTGGCCGACGCCAGGATGACCAAGGCGGATATCCGCGAGCTGTCCCGGCTGGCAGGCCTCCCCACGTGGGATCGCCCGGCCTCCGCCTGCCTGAGTTCGCGCATCCCCTACGGCACTCCGGTGACCATCCAGAACGTCAAGACCGTGGAAACCGGCGAGGAGCAGATCAAGGCCCTGGGCTTCCGCCAATTCCGCGTCCGGTTCCACGGCGAGGTGGTGCGCATCGAGATCGCCAGGGACGAGATGGAACGCGCCCTGACGCTCGAGATGGCCCAGCGCTTCACCGCCATCTTCAAGGCGCTCGGTTTCAAATACGTCACGCTGGACCTGGAGGGCTACCGCCAGGGCTCCATGAACGAAGTGCTGAACCTGAAGAAGTAGAGAGTGGGCGGTATAGAATAAGCCACTTGCAATTGCCCACCCCGCCGGGGCTCGTGCTATGGATAGATCATGAAGCGCGTTCTTCCGGTTCTTGCTGCCGTTCTCGCTCTGTCGTCCTGTAACCGCTCATACTACGGCCCTCCGAGCGGCGGCTCGGGGCCGCGCCAGATGCCCTCCGGCACGGTTTCGGTGACTGGCCCGCTGCTCTCCTATGCGGACATAGTAGACCGGGTGGCTCCCGCCGTGGTTACCATCCGCTCCTCCAAGCGCGTGCGTGCGCCCCAGCAGTTTCCGTTTTTCGACGATCCATTCTTCCAACAGTTCTTCGGAGGACGTATCCCGCGCGGAGGCGGCCAGACCGAGGTGGAACACGCGCTGGGTTCCGGCGTGCTGGTGCGCGCCGATGGGCATATCATGACCAACCATCACGTCATAGATGGCGCCGAGGATATTAAAGTGGATCTCTCGTCTCGCCAGACCTACTCGGCCCAGGTGCTGGGATCGGATGCGCCCAGCGATCTGGCGGTGCTGAAGATCTCCGCCGGTGGTCTCCCGATTCTGCAGCTCGGCAATTCGGACCAGGTTCGCGTGGGCGATGTGGTGCTGGCCGTGGGAAACCCATTGGGCGTGGGAGAGACCGTCACCGAGGGTATCATCAGCGCCAAAGGTAGGGCCACCGGCCTGAGCAACGGCAATTTCGAGGATTTTCTCCAGACCGATGCGCCCATCAACCAGGGTAACTCGGGCGGAGCGCTGGTGAATACGCGGGGCGAGCTGATTGGCATCAACTCACAAATTCTCTCCACCAACGGCGGCAATATCGGCATCGGTTTCGCCATCCCGTCGAATATGGCGCGAAACGTTCTCGATCAGTTAATCAGCAAGGGCAAAGTGGCGCGCGGGATGCTTGGGGTGGGCATTCAGCAGGTTACCAGCGATATCGCCCAGAGCATGGGCCTGAAGCAGGTGCGAGGCGTCCTGGTCAACTCGGTCACTTCCGGCGGGCCGGCCGACAAGGCGGGAATCAAGACCGGCGACGTCATCCTCCAGTTGAACGGCAAGGATGTTACCGATTCCAACAGCTTCAGGAACCAGATTGCCGGCACGCCGCCCGGCACCGAAGTGACGCTGACGATCCAAAGGGACAACGCGGAACAGCAGGTGCGCGCGCGTCTGGGCGAGTTGACGCCGGAGAGCGCGCGGGCGGGCGCCGGACAGGGCGGCGGCAACCAGGGCGGGCGGCTCGGAATTACGGTGGCCCCGCTGACGCCGGACCTGGCGGCGCAGCTCAACTTGCCGCGCGGAACCGAGGGCGTGGTCATTCAATCGGTGGATCCGAATGGGCCCGCCGCCCAGGCGGGGTTGCAGGCCGGAGACGTGATCCAGCAAGTGAATCGGCAACCGGTGCGCTCACCCGAGGATATCCGCGGGTTGCTGGCGAAATCGGGTGATCGCTCGCCCTTGCTATTGATTAATCGGGGTGGGCAGACTATATTTGTCGCAGTGCCGCTGAGCTGAGCCGGGGCTTCGCGCGGCCGGCGATAGCGGCGGTGGGGGGCTGGTATGGTGGGCCGCATACAGATACCGATCGCCATAGCGGCCGTCGCCTTGCTGGCGCCGGCGGGGTTCTCCAAGGACAAGCGCAAGCTCGGCCCCGACGATATCGGCAACTCCGATCCGGGCAAAGGCGTTAACTTCTACTCCCTCGAGCGGGAGATTGCGCTGGGCCGGCAGATGGCCTCGGAGGTGGAGCTCGAGACCCGGCTCATCGACGATCCGGTGATTACCGAATATGTGAACCGGCTGGGGCAGAACCTGGTGCGCAACTCAGACGCCAAGGTGCCCTTCATCATCAAGGTCATCGACTCCGACGACATCAACGCCTTCGCGCTGCCCGGAGGATTTATGTTCGTCAACACCGGGCTGATCCTCAAAGCCGGCAACGAGGCCGAATTGGCCGGCGTGCTTTCGCACGAAATCGCGCATGTGGCGGCGCGCCACGGCACCAAACAAGCCACCCGCGGCGAACTGCTCAACTACGCCAGCATGTCGCTGATTTTCTTTGGTGGCTGGGCGGGCTATGCCGTACGTCAGGTGGCCGGCCTGGCGATCCCAATGGGTTTCCTGCAATTCAGCCGGGCGATGGAATCGCAGGCGGACCATCTTGGCCTCGAATACATGTACAAGACCGGCTACGATCCCGTGGCGTTAGTCGATTTTTTCGAGAAGATCGAATCGCAGGAGAAGAAGAAGCCCGGGACCATCGCCCGGGCCTTCTCCACGCATCCCTTGACCAGCTCCCGGATTCGCGCCGCGCAGAGCGAGATCCAGACCGAGCTGGCGGCGCAGCCCGAATATGTGCTCGATACCTCCGAGTTCCATGACGTGCGCGACCGTCTGATGCGAGCCCAGAGCCTGCGCAAGGGCATGATCGTGATCCGGACCGATCTTCCGGTGCTGCGCAAACGCGTTCCGGCCAACTGATCGTCCCGGCCAACCGGTCGAGATGGCACAGAAGCGGTGTTGCGCATCCCTCCTCCGGTGGTGTTTACTTTGGAGTGTGACCTGGAAATGGCTCGTTTCGTTGGCCCTGGCAGCCGGTGCATGCTCCGCGCAAGAGTATGAGCTAGGCGGCTCGATCGGCTATGGCTGGTATCACGATGGCACCATCTTCGGAGCGGGCGCGACGGCCCAGGCCGGCATCCGCAACCGTTTCGCCGCGGGCTTCGTATTTGGCGAAGATCTTTACGAGCACATTTCCGGCGAGGTCCGCTACCTGTACCAGGATGGCCACCCGTTCCTGGCTTCGGGCGGCACGAAGGAGGATATCCAGGGCCAGTCGCACGCCTTTTCTTACGAAATGCTGTTTCACGCGGCGCGGCGCGAGCGACGCTTCCGACCGTTCCTCGAGCTGGGCGCCGGCGCCAAGGGCTACGTCATCGCGGGTCCGCCCCCTACGCCGCAATTGCTGGCCAGCCTGGGGACGCTCACCAATCAGGATCAATGGATGTTCCTGGTGACGGCGGGCGGCGGCGTCAAATACCGGCTGGCGAAGCACGTGCTGGCACGTGCCGATTTCATCGATTACATGACCGCCTTCCCCAAGCGCCAGATCGCGCCTTCCGGGAACAACACCGCGCGCGGGATCTTCCAGCAGTTCACGCCGCTTTTCGGCCTGAGCTACACCTTCTGATTCATTCGGCGTTAATGAATCGGCAGCAGTTCGATGCGCTGGGGGCGATACGGCTCCAGGCGCGGCGGAAGCGCATCCGGTTCGAGAAGCCAGGCGGAGCGGCTGGGATAGTAATCGAGCAGCGTCTCGTTTTCGGTATCGCCTAGATCGTCGGCGTACACGATGCGCGCGGCGTCGATATCGGCGTCGTTGTGGATCCACTCTTGGAACATATGGTTCGGCTCGTAGCGCACGAACACCAGCAAAGGGCCGGGGATCTGGTCGAGCCGGCGCTGGACGGCGCGGCGCCCTTCGGCATCCCCGAGGTTGATGTAATCCCAGCCCTCGTAGCGCGCCACCGAGCGGACCGTGGCGTCGTCGCCGAAAAAGCGCACACCGTAGAAGAACAGGAAGTGCGCGGCGCAGAGCAACACGATTAGAAGGGCGGCTTCGCGGCCGGCCGGCCATCCGCGGAATTTTACACGGCTGAGGGTCTCGAGAGCCGTTACCGACGTCAGCATCGTCAGGCACGCCACGGCCGCGAGGTAGTGCTGGAAGAAGTAAGGATAGAAATTCGTGCCGATGGCGAAAATCGCGAGCGCCGCCACAACCCACGCCAGGCGCGGCTCGCGCAGCCTCCACAGAAAGAACGGCAGGGCCGCATAGAGGGGCGCCAGGAAGAAAAAGCGGTAAAAGCGCAGCCGGTAACCCAGGCGTTCCAGCCACGTCGCGGGCGTATCGGTGCCCTCGCCATGAACCGCGGATTGGCCCTCGTACGTGCGCATCTGGATGGGCGTCAGTTCGCGGTGCGGCACGGGAATGGGCTGGATGGTGAAGGTGGTGGGAACGCCGTATTGGTAGCGGCTGAGCTGGTAAGGAATAGTGGTCCAGCTTCTCGTGACGGCGTGGTTCTGGAGCAAGGTCAAACCCGCTGCAGGCAGAAAAGCCAGGGCCGCGATGAGGGCCGGTTTGGCGGCCGCCCGGATGGGCCAGCGCACGGCGAGGGCGTAGAGAGCGACGGCCGCGAGCAAGAGCAGGAATTCGAAGGGGCGGGTGAGCAGTTGCAGGCCGATCCCGAGACCGAGCAAAGCCGCATTGCGCGGGCGCGCCTCCTGCCGCAGCCTGGGCAACGCGCCGAAGACCAGGCAGCCGGCCGTGGCGGAGACGCCGCCGCCCCAGTAGGTGTTAGTCCATTGATTCAACGGGCCGAATTCGATTCCCGCCAGCAGGGCCCCGGCCAGCGACCAGGCTGGCGTGGTCCAGCCGCGCAGCATCCAGTAACACAGCCCGCAAAAAGCGGCAATGGAAAGAAGCACACCCGCCCAGGGGTGGCCGAAGAGCGCGCGGCCCAAGGCCAGTGCGATCCCCTGTCCCGCCGGGTAAATGGAGGCGTAGGCCGGCTCCTGCAAGACGAACAGGGCCTCGAAGAACCGGTGCATCGGATGGGTAGGATTGGCCAGACGGAAATGGCGGAGGGTATCGGCCAGCAGCACGTAGCTGAAGCCGTCAGCGCTTCCCGGTACGGGAACCGCCGATTTGCCGAGCAGCAGCAAGCGGGCGGCCACGGGGAACAGCGCCGCCAGAGCCATCGACCAGCCGGTTCTTTCGGCCAGCCGGCGAAAACCCGGCTCCAAGCGGGGGCGGAGCAGGATGGCCGCCACCAGCAGCGCGGCCAGGCCGAGTTCGATAAAATCGGCCGCCCCGAAGCCCAGCGGGTTCTCAAGCGGGAGAAACGACCGGAAAATGTGGAAAAGAAACATCCAACGCTTATATTGTTACAGATAGGAGCGAGGTGACAGATCCGGGCCGGCCACGTCCAATCTATCAGAGCGAGGAAGGGACGGTAAGGCGCTACAAGTAGCGTGGCTTATGGCTCAGGAAGCGGCCGGAACGGCGGCGAGCGCCCGAGTGAGTCCACAGGTCGAAACCCTAGTCCGGGAAGCGCAACGCGGCGACCAGGGCGCATTCGAGGAATTGGTGCGCACCTATGACCGGAGTGTGCTCAATCTGGCCCTGAACCTGCTACGGTCGCCCGAAGACGCCCGGGATGTATATCAAGAGGCGTTTTTGCGGGTGTACCGCAACCTTCCCACGTTCCGGTTCGATTGCAGCTTCCAGACCTGGCTATACCGGATCGTCACCAACATCTGCCTGGACCTTTTGCGCAAACGGAAGGTGAGGAAAGAGGAGCCTTCGGTAATGGAGACGTCCGAAGGGCCGGTGGACCGCATGGAGGGCTTCGAGGAGGAATCGGCGCGCTCCGATCCTGAACGCACCCTGTGGAACCGGCAATTGCGGGGAAAGATCGAGAGGGCCCTGGAAGAGCTGACGCCGCGCGAGCGCCTGGTCTTCGAGCTGCGCCACTACCAGGGTATGCGATTGCGGAACATAGGCGAAGTTCTGGGCACCAGCGAGGAGGCGGCCAAGAACTGCCTCTTTCGCGCCACCCGGAAGATGCGCGCGGAATTGGGAGATTTCGTATGACTTGCGATGCGGCGGCAAAACTGATTCCACTCTACGGTTATGGCGAGCTCACTCCCTCGGAGGAAGAGCGGCTCGAGCGGCACCTGGACCAGTGCGCCGATTGCGCTCTCGAGGTGCGCCGGCAGAGATCCCTGGCTGCCGCGCTCGACGAGCGCCGCCTGCAGGTTCCGGCGGCACTTCTGGAGGATTGCCGCGCGGGCATCGTGGCTGCCGTCGACCGAGGCGAGCCCCGCGCGCATCGGCCGGCGCGCGGATCGTGGGCGCTCTTCTGGGGCGCCGTGAGTGAGAGCCTGGCGGGCCTGGGCCGCGTCGGCCAGCCGGTGAGCGCCGTGGCGCTGGTGGCGATCGGATTCTTCGCCGCGCGATTCGCGGGCGTCGGCCCGGGCAGCATCTCCACGCTTTCGCTGGCGCCCTCAGATAGCGTTTTCTCGACCGTGCGATCGGTCGAGCCCGATAATGCCGGCCGTGTGCGGATCGCCTTCGACGAGACCCGCCGGCGGGTGGTCTCGGGAAACCTGGACGACCAGGCCATCCAGCGGCTGCTGGTGGCCGCCACGCGCGAGGATAACGCCGCCGTCCGGGTGGAATCGGTGGACGTGCTGAAGAACCACGCGGCGTCGAACGAGGTGCGCGACGCGTTGCTGAACGCGGCATCGCACGATCCCAATGCCGGCGTGCGGTTGAAGGCCGTGGAGGGGCTGAAGCCGCTGGCGGGAGATCCGGGCGTGCGCCGGACCTTGGCGCAAGCGCTGCTCACCGATGACAACGCGGCGGTGCGCACGCAGGTGGTGGATCTGCTGGTGTCGCATCGCGACGATTCAGTGGTGGGGGTGCTGCAAGGCCTGGTTCAGAGAGAGGACAACAGCTACGTGCGCCTGAAATGCGAGCAGGCGCTCAAGGAAATGAATGCTTCGATCGGGACATTCTAGCGAGGGCTTTCTGGTGGCGCTAGCCCTGGTGGCACTGGTTCCGCTGGCGGGGCAGGACCGGCCCGGCACACGAGCGGTGACCGTCACGGGCAACGCTCCGGCGGCGGCGCAGTTGCGCATCGAGGCCGGCGGGCCGGTCACTCTCGAGAGCGGAGCCTCGACGGCGATCGCCTACACCGCCCAGGCAGCCGTCAGCGCGCGCACCGACGACGAAGCGCGGGCTTTGCTGGCCCGCCGCGGCGTGCGTGCCGCTTCTCAAGGTGAATGGGCGGTACTGAGCACCGCTTCGGGCGTCACCCTCACCGTGAAAACGCCCCGCATGACGGCGGTGGCTATTTCGAGTTCCGGAGGTCCGGTGGGCGCCTGCGGGATCGCGGGAACGCTGGAGGTCCGCTCGCTGGGAGGCGAGATCGCCGCGGACCAGATCGGAGGCTATTGCGACCTGATCACCGGCGGCGGAGACATCCGCGTGGGGCGCGTGGAATCGGGCCTGCATTGCGTGACCGGCGCCGGCCGCATTACGGTGGATTCGGCGCGCGGGGAAACGGTGCTGGCGAGCGACGGCGGCGACATCGAGGCACGCGATTTGGGCGGCCCGGTGAGCGCGCAGACCGCCGCCGGCGCAATCCGCATTGGCAATGCCGGAGGTTCCGTCGTGGCGGTTACGGGTGGTGGGCAGATCGTCATCGGCAAAGCCGGCGGGGTGGTCACGGCCCGGAGCATGGCGGGCCGGATCCTAGTGGGCGGGGCGGCGGGCCTGCACTGCGAATCGGGCAGCGGCGGCATTCAGGCGATCGACATTTCGGGACCCCTGCTGGTCTCGACGCAGTGGGGCAACATCTTCGCCAGTCTGCTCGGCGGCGCGCTGGAGGAATCGGCGCTTTCG
>Ga0326727_10017308_pt1 | contig 14992 bp, 9 predicted proteins | sample MB2enrmetagenome_FD_207643 | JGI IMG/M metagenome (GOLD analysis project Ga0326727, IMG submission 207643) | Lab enriched peat soil microbial communities from McLean, Ithaca, NY, United States - MB29MY | ecosystem: Environmental > Terrestrial > Soil > Wetlands > Peat | place: USA: New York... | reverse complement strand
CGCAAGGGGCCTTTTCGCTTACTCGCTGACGCGCTGGCTCACTAACTTGCTTCCGCCGGTTCGATCGTCAACCGCGCCGCTAGCACCACAATAGCGGCCCAAAGAACGTCGGCGCCGAGCAGGTGTAGGATCTGAAGCCAGACGGGCGCGAGAAACGCCACGTCGAGAATGCCCAGCACATATTGCAGGGCGAGCAGGATCAGCACCAGTGCCGACAGCGCGCGGTTGTCCCAGTGCGAACGGCGCTGCGCGGCGCGCACCAGCAGCCAGATGAGGAAGACGCTGGCCAGAAACGCGACGGTGGGATGCGTCCATCGCCAGCGCACCAGCCATTCGCTGGCGGAAGAGAAGTCCTGCGCGAACGCGGCGCCCAGCGAACTCGGCGGAAACAGGGTGTCGCCCAGTGCGGCCAACGATCCGGTAACGCCGACCACGAGCACGATCACCACCGATGCAATGCCCACAAACGGCGCGGTGATGCGAACTTTGCCGCGGAGAAAACCGGCGCGACGCCCGAGAAAGTGCGGCGCGAGCGTGAGCGCGGCCAGCAAGAGCAGCGTGTTGGTGAGGTGCAGCGCGAGATAAGGTGCGCGCAATGGCGAACGGCTCTGCGCGGTCAGCCCCAGCTTGACCAGGAAGGCTCCCAGCGCGGCTTCGATCACGGTGAAAGCCACCGCGGCCACGGCGGCCGCACGCGCCAGATGGCCGCGCACGGTGCCGGCAAAGGTCCACACCAGCAGCGCGACCACCGAGAAGAACGAAATGCCGCTGGTGATGCGATGCGTGAACTCGATCATGGTGTCGATGCGCGGCGAGTGCTGCATGACCGTGCCGTTGCACAGCGGCCAATGGTTGCCGCAGCCGGCGCCGGAACCGCTGGCGCGCACCAGCCCGCCCCACAGAATGACGGCAATAAAATACACCAGCACGCCCCACGCAAAGCGCTGCAATGCGGGCGAAGGAAGACGATGAGTGTGCACAGGAACGGCGGTTGCAGACATAAAAGATCACTCCGCAATGAACCCACCAGTGTAGAACAAGCGCTTGGTGGCGAGTGCGAGTGTGAGCGTGAGGAGCTGCAGCTCCGCGGCGCGTTGCGTGCGCGTTACTCCCCCAGCAGCCGCACCACGTGGTTCACAATGATCAGGTCTTCGAGCGGTGGAATCACGCGCACCGTTACCCGCGAACTCTCCGCGGAGATTACGGCTGCGCCGCGCACGTTGTTGCGCTCGGCGTCGAGCACGATGCCCAGCGCGCCCAGCCCCGCGCAAATCTCTGCGCGCGAGGCGATGTCGTTCTCGCCGATGCCGCCGGTAAACACCAGCATGTCAAGGCCGTTCAACTCCGCGACATAGCTGCCGATCCAGCGGGAGATGGTCCAGCAGAATTTGTCCACAGCGAGCCGCGCCTTGGCGTTGCCTTCCTTGATGGCTTCGCGCAAATCGCGCATGTCGTTCGAGAGCTCGCTTATGCCCAGCAGGCCCGACTTCTTGCTGACTACGGTTTCAAGTTTTTCGGCAGCCTCAACCGTGTTGGGCGTAGTCTCCGCAATCTTTTTCAAAATGAAGATGAGAATGCCGGGATCGATATCGCCGGTGCGCGAGCCGCTGATAATACCGCTGGTGGGAGTGAGTGCCATGGAAGTGTCGAGGCACCGGCCGTTGCGAATCGCCGAAATCGACGCGCCGTTGCCGAGATGCGCGACGATGAGCTTCTCCGGCACATTGGGCTCGAGTTGATACACGATCGATTCGTAGGAGATGCCGTGATAACCGTAGCGTCGCACGCCCATGGCGACATATTCCTCTGGAATGGGCATGCGCGTGGCCACCTCGGGCAGCGTGCGATGAAAGTAAGTGTCGAGGATGGCGAAGTTGGGGATGCCGGGAAACAGGCGCAGCGCTTCGCGCATGATGTAGACGGCGATGGGCGTGTGCAGCGGCGCCAGAGCCTCGTAGCTTTCGATTTCGTCGATCAACTGCGGCGTGATGAGCTGGTTCTCGCGGACCGTCGGTCCTCCGCACACCGTGCGATGCCCGATGGCAGCGGGAACAGGGAACTCGCCGGAGTGCAGCGCGTCGACTACGAGTTTGAACGCCACCGAACGGCTGGGCACGGGCGGCGTTTGATCCACCAGCTTGTTGCCATCGGCATCCTTGATCCAGAACTTGCCGAGGTCGGTGCCGATACCGTCGACCGCGCCCTCAAAGAGCCTTGTCCGTTCGCCGTTGCCGGCTTCGTACACTGAAAACTTGATGGAAGAAGAACCGCTGTTCAGAACCAATACCGGCAATGAAGACATGAATAAAAACACCTTTCGAAATTTTTGGGCGGCGGCGAGAAGCTCGTAGCCAGTAGCCCGTAGCCGGTAGCTAAAGGCCAACAGCTACTGGCTACCGGCTACAAGCTACTTGCTATTCCTTCTCCCGCCATCGCCAATCCTTAATCTCCGGCAAGTCGTCGCCGTTCTCAGAGACGTACAACTTGTGCCGCTGAATCTGCTCGGAGTACCACTGCTGCGCCTGGCCGAGGTGCGGCGCGAGTCTGGGCACGCGGCGGATGACGTCGACCGCGAGCTGAAAACGATCGATGTTGTTGAGCACGCACATATCGAAGGGAGTGGTGGTGGTGCCTTCCTCCTTGTATCCGCGCACGTGCAGGTTGTCGTGGTTGTGCCGCCGGTAGGTGAGCCGGTGGACGCACAACGGATAGCCGTGAAAATTAAATATCGTGGGCACGCCCGGCGGAAAGATCTGGTTGTACTGTTCGTCGGGCAGCCCGTGCGGATGCTCCGACTGCGGCTGCAGCGCCATCAGATCCACGACATTGACTACGCGGATGCGCAGATCGGGAATGCGTTCCCGCAAAAGCATGACCGCGGCAAGAGTCTCCATGGTCGGCACGTCGCCGCAGCAGGCCATCACTACCTCGGGGTTGCCGTCGTCGTTTGACGCCCACGGCCACACGCCCAGGCCCGCGGTGCAATGTGCAATGGCCTCGTCGATCGAGAGCCACTGCGGCGCGGGCTGTTTGCCGGCCACAATTAAATTGATGTAATTGCGGCTGCGCAGGCAGTGATCCGACACCGAGAGCAGAGTGTTGGCGTCGGGCGGCAGGTAAATACGCACCACGTCGGCCTTCTTGTTCAATAAGTGATCGATGAAGCCCGGATCCTGATGCGAAAAACCGTTATGATCCTGCCGCCATACCAGCGAGCTGAGCAGGTAATTCAGCGAAGCGATGGGCTTGCGCCAGGGAATTTCGCGCGTGGTCTTCAGCCACTTGGCGTGCTGGTTCGCCATGGAGTCGATGATGTGAATGAAAGCCTCGTAGCAGTTGAAGAAGCCATGGCGGCCGGTGAGCAAATAGCCTTCGAGCCAGCCCTGGCACAGGTGCTCGCTCAGCACTTCCATCACGCGCCCGGTCGGCGACAAGTTTTCATCCACGGGCAGCGTCTGCGCTTCCCACCTCTTTCCGGTTCCGACAATGACGTCCTGGAGGCGGTTAGAAGCCGTTTCATCGGGACCGAAGACGCGGAAGTTCTTCTGCTCCAGGTTGGCTTGCATCACGGCGTGCAGCAATGCCCCAAGAACGCGCGTCGATTCCACATCCGCGCTGCCGCGTTTCTCAATCTTCACGGCGAAGTCGCGGAAGTTGGGGACGATCAGCGGCTGCAACAGCAATCCGCCGTTGGCGTGCGCGTTCATGCCCATGCGCAAGCGGCCCTTGGGAGCGATTTCTGCGAGATCCGCGCGCAGCCGGCCCTTGTCGTCGAACAACTCCTCGGGCTTGTAGCTGCGCATCCACTCTTCCAGCTGGCGCAGGTGCTCGGGCTTCTCGCGCAGTTCGCTCAACGGCACCTGGTGCGCGCGCCACGTGTTCTCCACCGGCTTGCCGTCGACAAACTTCGGTCCCGTCCAGCCTTTGGGCGTGCGCAGAATCAGCATGGGCCACGCCGGTCGTTCCCCCTGCCGATCCGCTGCGCCGTCCTGGCGCGCAGCTTTTTGAATGGCCGCGATGCGATCGAAGATTTTGTCGAAGATAGCCACGGCCTGCTGGTGCATCACTGCCGGATCGTCGCCTTCGAGCGTGAACGGCTCATAGCCGTAGCCGTGCATCAAATTTTCCAGCTCCGCATGCGGAATGCGCGCCAGCACCGTGGGATTGGCGATCTTGTAGCCGTTCAGATGCAGGATGGGCAGTACCGCGCCGTCGGTGGCGGGATTCAAAAACTTGTTGGAGTGCCAGCTCGTGGCCAGCGGCCCGGTCTCCGCTTCGCCATCGCCCACCACGCAAGCCACAATCAGATCGGGATTGTCGAATGCCGCGCCGTACGCATGCACCAGCGAGTAGCCCAGCTCGCCGCCCTCGTGGATGGAGCCCGGCGTCTCCGGCGCCACGTGGCTGGGAATGCCGTAAGGCCAACTGAATTGCCGGAACAGCCGCTTTATGCCGTCCTTATCCTGACCAATATATGGATAGATCTCAGAGTATGAGCCTTCAAGATAGGTGTTCGCGACAATCCCCGGGCCGCCGTGTCCCGGGCCGATAACAAAGATCATGTTCAATGCACGCTCACGGATGAGCCGATTCCAGTGCACGTAAAGAAAATTCAGTCCTGGCGTCGTGCCCCAGTGCCCCAGCAGCCGCGGCTTCACGTCGTCGAGCGTAAGCGGCCGCTCCAGCAGAGGATTGTCTTTGAGATAAATCTGGCCAACGGAAAGATAATTCGCCGCCCGCCAGTAGGCGTCCATTTTGGCTAGCAATTCCGGGTTCAACGGTTCCTGATTCGCAGTCTCGCTGGTCGCAGTCTCGAGCATGACACACCTCGCAAAGGGGAATTTGCGTGCTACTTCCAGCGTAGCAGTCACGGTGTGAAGCGCCGGGTGATTCAAGTCACATACACATGAAATGTTGGCTGCTATCTGATAAACACGCACGCGGGCCTGAGGCCAACTGAGGAATGGCCGCACTCCATGCACCGCCGTCGATCTTGACATGCGACTTGAATTCGGGGTTCAATCGGTTGCTGCGATGTTGCGAACGGCGCTTGCATGGCGCACAAATAAAGGAAGGATGAAGGAGGCCGGAAAAAATGAACACGCTGATTTGGATCGGACAGATCGTGCTCGCCGCCGTCTTTTTTTCTACCGGAGTGGCCAAGCTGCTCGCGTATCGATCGCTGATCACGACCATTGAGCAGCGGCGCACGACCGCGCCCATCAGAGTGACCAGGGCGCAGGGCGCCGTGGTGGGCATGCTGGAAATTGCCGGAGCCATTGGCGTGATTCTGCCGCCGGCGTGGACTCCGGATGCGCTGGCCGCCGACTACCTGCTGGTCCGTGTGGCAGCAGGGTGTCTTGCGCTTCTCATGGTTGGCGCCACCTTCTATCACTTGCGCCGCAGGGAATCAGCTTCACCCGCTATTTCTGCCTTTCTGCTCGCGCTCTTCGTGATTGTTGGTCGCTGGCCGCACTAGTCTTGAGGAGATCCTGGCGTCTGTTTACAAGCAGTTAAGCATTTCGCAACCGCTCGATCCCTGCTTCCTCAACCCCGCATTCGTCGCTGCCCAAATCAGAATTACGGCTCACTGTGTGCGCCGCCGGGACACCGGCGAGCGGGCATATTGCAATCGGCAGGTGACGTATTCATGGTTTCCTTATAAAATCTTTATCAATCAGGGGCTACTCTGACCGCGCGATGGGGAGCGTGGGCAGGGCTCTGGGACAGGGACGGCCCGCGAAACGCCGGCTTGACGTTGGTTTCCCGGCGACCTTTCATCCGGTGCGGCCACTGGAGTTGTGCAACCCGCGTGCGCAGGCACGAAAAGGCCGGGAGGCAGGGACGAATGAACGGCTTGATCTGGATCGGACAGGTAGCTCTGGCGTGCGTCTTCCTCACTTCGGGGACATTCAAGCTGCTTGCGGTCAGGCCGCTGATGCACTCGGTTGAAAGTCGCACGCACATTCACTTCAGCATGGCGCCCATGCGCTCCAGGATCATCGGCTTGGTCGAGGTGTTGCTGGCATTCGGCGTGCTCATGCCCGACATTTACACGCCCGATGGCATGGTTCCCGAATTCGTGATTGCGCGGTGCTGCGCCGCGGGCCTCGCGCTTCTCATGGTGGGGGCCGGAATCTATCACATCCGCCGCAAGGAACCGGCTGCGGCCGCCGTTGCCACTTTCCTGCTCGCGCTTTTCGTCATCGTGGGCCGCTGGCCCTACTAGGATCAACGCAAGTTACTTCGGTGGCGGCGCAGACGCAGGCAACGGCACATCGACCGCGGGCAGCTTGGCCACCGCGGCCACCGGCAGCTCCACTGCGCCCACGTGATCGCTGGCGATATCGCGCATGCCGATGCGCAGGTAATACTCACCCTTTGCGGGAACGCTGATTTGCTGCATGTACGTGATATTGCCATTCTGGACCGAGGCGAATCGCGCGTCGGGAATCGCTGCGGCCTTGCCGTTGAACTGGGAAATGATTTGCGTTCCGTCGGCATCGTAGACCAGGGTTATGAACTCCAGCGCGCAGCGATGCGCGCCGTCGGGAGTCACGGTCCAGTTCACCTCTTTCGGATTGGTGGCAAACGTGACCACGTAGCGGCGGTAGGGGCCGGAGGCCTTTTTTGCGGCCTGGTTGCCCGGCGCCAGCGCGGTTTCGGTATCCGTTGAGGTGGGCCGCACACGGGCAACGAAGATCAACTCGGTGGGCTCCGGTCCGCCGTGCTGCATGGCGGCCCGCAAGGCGCTGTACTGGTTGGGGTCGGGCTTGGCATTTTGCGCCTGATCGTGTTGCGCGGGCGCGTCGGGATCGTCGGCAAAATAGCCGCGGCGGTAGGCCAGCGTCACTCCCGGTCGGTCGAGCTTCACCTGGATCTTGCGGTAGTCGCCGCTCCACTTCCGGTTGGTTGGCGTATAGGCAATGGTGTAGTAATTCGATCCCGCCGCGATGGCCTTTTCCACGGCTTCTTTCAGGCCGTTGGTATTCACAAAGGCCTTTCCGCCCGTGGCTTGAGCCATCTGCTCCATGGTGCCGTGTTCTTCGCTGGTTTGCTGGAAGAATTTTGTGTTCGCGTTGGAAAATCCATTGGGTTTTCTGCTCATGGTTGAGCCGCTCTGCGTCGCGCTCAACGTCGGATTCACCATCAGCCCACGCGCGTCGATGGGATACACGGCCACCTGGCTGCGTGCCAGCAGATCCACGGTTTGGCGGAACTCATCCTCCAACGATGCCACCCCCGTAAACGGATCCGGCGTAAAGGCGCCGCCCACTGCAGACGACGGTGCGGACAAGCTCAAGACATCGGGGTCGGGCAGAATGTTAACGGGAAAAGAGCCGGAAAACCAGATCAGATTCTTGCGCCCGGGAAGTCCGCTCATGTAGCGCGCCAGTTGATTGAGCGCGTCCATGGTATAGCGGGCGCGGAGTTGCAACTGGAACGATTGCTGCTCGGCCTCAAACTGGACCAGATTGGCCAGGATCATCGCGGCACTGGGATCGTTACCCAGCGTGTCCACGGCCATGTCGTACATCGGGTCGTCGGCGCCCGGTTGATCGCCTTCCATCGCGTTATTCATCAGCGGTGAGGCGCCCTGATTGCCCTTCTTGCCTTCGACCAGCGCGCGCAGCACCTCCGGGTTTGTGGTGAATCCCTGCAGCAGTCTGAGTTGCGTGGTGAGCGAGAAGATAGCCATGCGCGTACCCGGCGGCGCATCCTTGAGATACTTGAGCACCTGGTCCCGCACCACGGTTTGCGCATCCATGGGCGTATTCAGCTTGTCGAGCAGCAGGATGTTGAGAGCGCCGTTGGCAGGAGCAAGAGAATAGTTGGTAAACATTCCGGGATCGAGTTTGGGAAGCGGCGGCAGGGGCGCAAGTGGGGCGGCCGCATGCTCCTCGAATATCTTCACCGTCTGCGGCTTGCCGTCTTCGAGCACCGTGAAGTCCGCGGCGGTGAGCTGATGCACGGGGTTCTGCTGGGAGTCGCTGGCCACAACATCGACTACAACCAGATCGGAGCTGGTGCGGATGGTAGTGGCCGGCGCGCCCGAGGCAGGCGCGGTTTGTCCGCTCCCACTTCCCCACAAAGGAAGACAAACCATAGCGCAGAAAAATGAAGACAGACCAATACGAGACATCACCGAGTCTCCTTTTTGAGAACAGATGAGGATAACTCAACCCCGCCTTCAGCGCTATTCCGGGTAATGTGTCAGTTTCAAACTGTTTTGAAAGGGCACGAGTTCGCTATTTCGGCGTAAGCCCGCACCTTACTTCGCGGCCACCGCCAGCGGAACCTCCAGCGATCCGATGTGGCCGCTGTTCAAGTCGTAAACCGCGATCCGCAGAGAGAAGTTGCCCGCAGGCAAATCGAGTTCCATGCGCACCGGGAACCCCGAGGCACGGGCTTTGGCATAGTGCTCCGCGTCCAGCCCCAACGGGGCTTTTTGGTCCACGTAGTTCACGCGCTTGCCGTCGCTGTCATAAGCCACCAGGACGAACTCCACGTTATCCAGGCGCGTTCCATCCTGCGCCGTCGCGAAGTCCAGACCGCGCGGGTCCAGCAGCAAATCGACGACGGTGCGATGCAGCGTTCCGCTCATCTGCGCCGCCATTTCGCCCGCCGGGGTTGCGGAGAATTTGGTGTCGCGGAAATGCGGATCGGTGGCAGGCAGCACGCGGGTATTGAATATGATCTGCGTGGCAGGCGGCGCGCCGTGGAGCATGGACGCCACAATCGGCGTGATCTGGGTCGCGTCGTGCGCGGCCATCTTGTCGGCGGGGTCCGCATAGTAGCCGTCGCGGTAGGCAAGATTGAAGCCGCCCCCGTCCACGCGCACCTGCAGCTTGCGGAAGCTTCCGTTGAAGTTCTTGTTCTCCGGCACGTAGGTGATGGTGTAGTAGCTCGAGCCGTTTTGGATGGCGTCGGCCACGGCGTCCTTCAGGCCATTGGTGTTGACGTAGGCCTTGCCTCCGGTCTCTTTGGCAATCTGCCGCATCGAGGCCTCTTCCCCGGCATTGGTCACCATATCATTGTGCGTGTCCTTGGCCATGGGAGTGCCCATGCCCGGGCCGCGACCGCCGCGACCGAATCCGCCGCTGCCGCCGCTGGATATGCCTCCGCTGGGAGTGTAGGAGGCGTCGATGGTGGAGAAATTCATCAACCCCCGCGCATCCACCGGGTAAACGGAAGCGCGCGCCGCCGTGAGGTCTTCGCTAGTCTGCCGGATCTGGTCTGCGTACATGCGCGCGGCATCGAAGCCGTTCATCATGGTCGTGTCAGGATCGATCCCGATGGGGAATGAGGCGGAAAACCAGATGATATTTTTGCGGCCGGGAATGGCGCCGAGATAAAGAGCCAGTTGCTGGAAAGCGTCGAGCGTCATGCGCACGCGCTCATCGGTCTGAAAGGAAGTGATGTCGGCTTCCCATTGCTGCAGCATGGCTCCTGCATCGGAAGTCGCACTGGTGCCCGACCAGTTGTCCAATGTGGTGTCTGTGTTGGCGACCGACAAGCCCGAGCCGCTCACATCCGAGGTGCGCGGCGTGACCTTTCCGCTTTGCAATGCCTTGGTCAGTTGTGCCGCGTCGGTGGTGAAACCCGTAATCATGCGCAGCCGCGAAGAAAGCGTAAAAACCGCCATCGAGGTGCCGGGCGCGATCTTGCCCATGTACTCGATCATTTGTTTACGCACATCCGTCTGTTTATCGATGGGCGTGTTCAGGCCGTCGAGAAGCAGCACGTTGAACGCGGTGGCCTGCGGATACAGCGGCGCGTTCGAATACGTGTGCGGCGGCAGCGCGACGGGTTTCAAGTCCTCTGCGGAAATCGGCGCCGGCTGATGCTCCTCGAACGAGGAAATGGTCTGCTCTTTTCCGTCTTCGACAACGTGGAAACGGCTGCGATCGATGCCATGGACGGCGGAGCCGTGGTCGGTAGCCACCACATCCAGCACAACCAGGCTGGCGCTGGCGTGAACCACGGTTTGCGGTGTCGCGCCCGCGGCGGGGTTCTGCGAAGGCGCAGTGGGCGCGGGCGCTGTGGCAGCCGGAGCCGCCTGCGGATTCGCGGCCTGACCCGCGGCAAACGAAGCTGCGACGAAGAGAGAAAGAATTGCGGGGCGTAAGCTCAATTGCATCGGACGCATCGGAAAATTCCCCTTGACCGGCGCGGCCGGTCGGGATGAATGGCAAGCCATCATTCTATAGTGTGCTTCGCACAAGGGTCATGTCTCTTGCGAACGCGGTAATGTCTCAGTTTGAAGCCGTCGTGAAAGGGCACGACTTCAGTCGTGCCGTAAATTGAGGCCGCCGTGAAAGGGCACGACTTTAGTCGCGCCGTAAGGGTCTTCAAACTGTTTTGAAAGGGCACGACTTCAGTCGTGCCGTAAATCATGCAAAACTGATACGGGCTTTGGCCCCCGAGAGACGACTCCCCTCAAACTGACCCACCGCCCCATGTCTTGTGCGAAGACCGGCCTATTTGACAACCGCCAGCGGAACCTCTAGCGATCCCACTCGGCCCGCATTCAAATCCTGCACCGCGATGCGCAGGAAACCGGGACCTGCCGGCAGATCGAGGAACATGCGCGCGTTCAATCCGTTGGCCATGATGCTTTCAAATTGCTTCGGCTTCAGCGTGATACTCAGGGTCTGATCCTGGTAATTCACGCGGTTAGCTTGAGCGTCATACCCCACAAGCAGGAACTCGATTTTGGCGTCGTGCCCGCCGTCTGCCGCATCGCTAAAGGCAATGCCGCGCGGATCAACGCTGAGATCGACCACGTAGAGGTGCGGCGGGCCTTTGATCGTCGCCGCCATCTGGCCCGCGGGATCGGTGGGCAGCGCCACATTTTTGAACTGCGCGTCCGTCGATGGCAGCACGCGCGCAGTCAGCAAAATCTGCGTCGAGGGCGGCGCGCCTTGCAGGATGGCCGCAGTGATCAGCTTCGCGCCTTCGGGATTCTGCGCGTTGCTGCCCGGCCCATAGCCTGGATCGGCGTAGTAGCCATCGCGGTAGGCCAGCTTGTCTCCGCCCTGATCCACAGTCACCTTAAACCGATGGAAGCTGCCATCCAGCTTGAGGGCGGCGGGAATGTAGGCGATGGTGTAATAGCTGGAGCCGTCTTCGAGGGCGCTTTCCACGGCAGCCTTCAGATCGTTCGAGTTGAAAAACGCTTTGCCTCCGGTTTCCTGGGCCACTGTCTGCATGGAAGCTTGCTCTTCTGCGTTCTGGCTCAGGGAATTCGTGTAGTCCTTGTTCACCGGATCGTTGCCTTTCATGAAATTCCCTGAAGGCGTGTAGTTCGCGTTGGCTGTCGTGGGTACCATCAGTCCGCGCGCGTCCACGGGATATACGGCAACCCGTGCCGCGGTCAGCAGGGCGCCAGTCCTTCGGATCTCGGTGCCGTACTGATCCATGTTGCGCATCGACCGCGGAAGTGCGGGATCGGGATCGATGGTGATGGGAAATGAGCCGGCAAACCAGATCACGTTCTTGCGGCCCGGGATGCCGCTCAAGTAACGCGCCAGCTCCTGAAGAGCATCGAGTGTGACCCGGGTGCGAAGATTGTTCTGCACGGCTGTATAGTCAGCTTCAAACTCCTTGACGGCTTCAATTGCCTGCGCGGAAACATTGCCAATCTCCATCTGGTAGATCTTGTTTTCCATCTCCAGCTGCACGGAATTGGCCTGATCTTCCAGCACAACCGACTGCGAGGGCGCGGCCGCCTTGCCTTTCATCACTTTGACCAGCAATGCGGCGTCGGTGGTGAAGCCGGTGATGAGTTGCAGACGCGAGGCCAGGGTAAAGATCGCGATCGGCGTGCCCGGTGGAATCTTGCCCAGGTACTCGATCATCTCCTTGCGTTCCTCCTGCTGATCGGCCATGGGAGTGTTCAACGCGTCCAGCAGCAACACGTTCACCGCGCCGGAGTCAGGATACGGAGGAACGTTGGTGTAGGTGTGCGGCGGCAATGCGGCAATGTGCGCGGCCACGGCGGCTGCGTGGGCTGAAGCCGGCGGCGGCTGATGCTCGTCAAACGAGGCGATCCTCTGCTCCCGCCCATCCTCATAGAGATGAAAACGGTTGCGGTCGATGCCGTGCACGGGCTTGCCATGATCCGTCACCACCACATCCACAAGCACCAGGCTGGTGGATGCATGCAACACCGTTGTAGGGGTCGTGGGCGCGGAGTTCGACGGGGCAGGGGACGTCGCAGTCTGGGCCGCAACCGCACACGCGGCCATCAACAGGACAGCAAGAGCAAGTGAGTTTAAGAGACGGAATGGATGCATGGGCCCCCTGTTACCGGACAGCAATCCTGCTGTTTGTCAGTTCCTATCCATTGTGCATCCGGCGCAGACACCGCGGCTTACTTTGCGGCGACCTGCAACGGAACCTCCAGCGATCCCACTCGGCCTGCATTCAGATCCTGCACCGCGATGCGCAGAGATCCGGGCCCAGTCGGCAGATCGAGAAAAATGCGAGCATGCAGGCCATTTGCCATGCTGCTCTCAAATTGTTTCGATTTCAGCGTGACGCTCAGGGTCTGATCCTGGTAATTCACGCGGTTGCCTTGAGCATCGAACCCCACCAGCAGAAACTCAACCCGGGCGCTATGCCCGCCGTCTGTCGCGTCGTTAAAGGTAATGCCGCGCGGATCAATGCCGAGATCGACCACGTATAGCTGCGGCGCGCCTTTGATGGTCGCAGCCATTTTGCCCGCCGGACCGGTCGGCAGCTTGGCGTCTTTCAGCAGCGGATCGGTCGATAGCAACACCCGCGCATCCAACAGGATTTGCGTCGAGGGCGGCGCGCCGTGCAGGATGGCCGCAGCGATCAGATTCGCGCCTTCCGGATTCTGTGCGCCTCCGCCCGGCCCATAGCCTGGCTCGGCGTAGTATCCATCGCGGTAGGCCAGCTTGTCTCCGCCCCGATCCACGGTCACTTTAATGCGGCGGAAGCTTCCATCCAGCTTGAGAGCGGCGGGCGTGTAGGCGATGGTGTAATAGCTGGAGCCGTCTTCGATGACGCTTTCTACAGCCGTCTTGAGATCGTTTGAATTGAAAAACGCCTTGCCTCCGGTTTCCTCGGCTACCGTCTGCATGGAAGCGTGCTCTTCCGCGGTATTGCTCAGGAAATTCGTGTAGTCCTTGTTGACCGGATCCTTGCCCTTCCTAAAGTTTCCTGGGGGGATGTAGCTCGCATCCACAGTTGTCGACGTCGTCAGTCCGCGCGCGTCCACGGGATAAACGGCAACCCGTGCCGCGGTCAGCAGTGCATCGGTCCTGCGGATCTCGGTCCCGAACTCATTCACGTTGCGCGTCAAGTGCATCAGATCCGGGTCGGGATCGATGGTGATGGGAAATGAGCCGGAAAACCAGATCACGTTCTTGCGGCCGGGGATGCCGCTGAGGTAACGCGCCAGCTCCTGAAAAGCATCGAGTGTGAGCTGAACGCGAAGATTGGCCTGGTTGGCTGTGTAGTCGGCTACAAACTCCTCCACTGCCTCGACCGCATCCTCTGCCCCTGAAGGCTGGTCAACCTCCATCTCAGACACCCGGTTTCCCATCGCCGTCTGAAAAGAACTGGCCTCACCCTCGAGCACGACCGAGGCCGAGGACGCGGCCGCCTTGCTCTTCATCACCTTGGCGAGGTAAGCGGCGTCTGTGGTGAAGCCGGTCACCAGTCGCAACTGCGAGGTCAGCGTGAAGATTGCGATGGGCGTGCCTGAAGGGATGTTGCCCAGGTACTCGATCATCTGTCTGCGCGCTTCCTGCTGATTCGCCGTGGGTGTGTTTAATGCATCGAGCAATAACACATTCACTGTGCCGTTGTCGGGATACGGTGAAATGTTGGTGTAGGTATGGGGCGGTAGTGCGGCAATCGGCGCGGCTGCGGCGGCGGACTGGGGTGACGCCGCGGCGGGCTGATGTTCTTCAAACGAGGCGATCGCCTGCTCGTGCCCATCCTCAAAGACATGAAAACGGCTGCGGTCGATGCCGTGCGCGGGCTTGCCGTGATCCGTCACCACCACATCCACAAGCACCAGGCTAGTGGATGCATGCAACACCGTTGTAGGGGTCGTGGGCGCGGAGTTCGACGGGGCAGGGGACGTCGCAGTCTGGGCCGCAACCGCACACGCGGCCATCAAGAGGCCGGCAAGAGCAAGTGAGTTTAAGAGCCGGAATGGATGCATGGGCCCCCCCTGTTACCAGACAGCAATCCTGCTTTCTTTCGAGTTGTATCTATTGTGCATCCGGGCGTGCGACGCGGTCTCAAAAATACTTCTTCAATTTGAGAATCTGTGATTCAAATCCGTACCAAAGCGCCGCGGCCACCAGCGTGCTCACCAGCAGACGCATGGCCACCACCGCGAGGTTGCCTGCGATGCCGTAGCCGTGACGGTCCATCGCCGCGTCGAAGGAACCAATGAAAACGAAGACCGAGATGTGCATCATATAGAGGCCGTAGCTGATGCGGCCGTAAAATGCGGCTGGCCCGCGGCGCAGCACCGCGTTCACGGGATTGCGCGCGCCCGTGGATGCGATCAGCGCCAGCACCATTCCGGCAAAACCTACCCCTAGCGCGGAATCGAGATACGCGGTGCCGCCTGCGATGGTGCCCGCCGCCAGAAATCCCAGCGCGAAGCCGCCCAGACCCATCCCCAGCCACGCGCGCCGGCTGAGCGGCAAAGTGTGCAACGCGATGGCCAGAAGACTGCCCCAGGCGATTCCATCTAAATGGATGAGCGTGTTGGTCGACGTCATCCAATGCAAATTGGCGTGGCGCAGCAGCGGCGAAGCCACCAGCGCGGCGGCCAGCGTGACCGCGAGCATCCACGGCCGGCGCAGCACGCGCACCAGCGGCGCCCACACAAAGTAGTACTGCTCTTCAATAGCCAGCGCCCACGTGGGTTGGATGGCGGGCGGCAGCGTGAGATGAAACAGGTTCTGCACGCAAAAGATGTAAGCCAGCCACGGCGCGG
>Ga0326727_10017307_pt1 | contig 14993 bp, 14 predicted proteins | sample MB2enrmetagenome_FD_207643 | JGI IMG/M metagenome (GOLD analysis project Ga0326727, IMG submission 207643) | Lab enriched peat soil microbial communities from McLean, Ithaca, NY, United States - MB29MY | ecosystem: Environmental > Terrestrial > Soil > Wetlands > Peat | place: USA: New York... | reverse complement strand
CTGGAAGGCGTCGGTGCCGAGGACCTTGGAGGAGACCTGGCCGGTGATGCAGACGATGGGAACGGAATCGAGCATGGCGGTGGCGACGCCTGTGACGAGATTGGTGGCGCCGGGGCCGGAGGTGGCGACGGCGACGCCGACGCGGCCGGATGCGCGCGCGTATCCGTCGGCCATGTGGGCCGCGCCCTGCTCGTGGCGGACGAGGACGTGATGGATGGGGAACTTGCGCAGCGCGTCGTAGACGGGCAGGATGGCCCCGCCGGGATAACCGAAGACGGTGGATACGCCCTCGCCAGCGAGGGTCGCCCAGACGATCTCTGCCCCGGTGAGGGTGGGAATGTTTTTGCTCGATTTGTTTGCCATCGTGGACTCCTTATGATGGTGCGTATTTATTTTTTGTCTGCTATGCGGGTTTTCTTGGGGGCTGTCAGTTGCGCAGCGGCTGCTGCTGCTTCTGATGGGTACTGACCGTCTGAAAGTGCCTTGAAGTCTGCGAGTAGCGCGTTGACGGCGTTATCGTACGAGTTCTGTTTGCGCGTCCCGAAGGGCGATTCCGTAAACGACCATAGGATGACTCCGGTCGCGCGATCACGGATGTTGAGCTGAAATCGAGGGCTGTAGTGAGGGGGGTTGCTGCTGCCGTTCATAACATTAATGTCGCTCAAAGGAGCGGTGTAGCGCAGTTCTAGAACCAGTTCAGCGGAAGCAGGCACGAGAACAATTTGATAGCGATTCCATTTGGTGAGTCCGGCATAAAGGACTGAATAGGCCTGCTCAGAGATACCGTTGTCCTCAGCGCCAGCATTCGATATAAAGACTGTTTTCGCGGTGGCGAACTGTGCTGGGATGGGTGCATCGGGCGGTGTCTGCGCGCAGAGCGGCAGGGCTGCGAGCAGAAGGATAGCGATAGCGATCATACTGACGCTGCGTTGGTGCGAATTGTGTTTGATCTGGCCCATTGGATATTGCCCTCAGGGGCTAAAGCCCCGCTTGCGGTGTGGCTGAATTCACACGGCTAAAGCCGTGTGCTTAAGCAAAACGAAAAGCAAAAACAAGTATGAAGTGCAAAAACAAGTACGAAGAACAAATGCGAAATACAAATTACGAATTACTGCTCGTCGGACAAACGGGTCTTCTTGGATGCTGCTGCATTCGGGGTTGACTTTTTGGGAGCAGAAACTTTGGCTGCTGGTACATTGATGGACGTACTTGTGACGAGGGCGTTTAGGTTTGCAACAAGCTGCACTGCGCTGTTGGCGAGATTTTTCTCAAAGGTTTTTTCTCTGCCTGCTGCTGCGATTCCGTTATAGGTTGTCCACAGTAAGGATTGTGATTTTGCGTCACGGATAACTAGCTTGGTGTAGCCGGTGAGGGCGTCAGTTTGGACCACTGAAACTTCGAGGACGAGATCTGCCTCTGCTGGCGTCGTGGCCAGATGATAACGATTGCCCGACACGAGAGCTTGATAAAGGCTGTTGTAGGCAATGAGCGCTAGTTGATCGTTCCTTGAGCCTGCGTTTGCTATGAAGACCGTCTTCGCAGTGGTGAGTTGCGCGGGGATGGGCGCGTTGGACGGCGTCTGCGCGCAGAGCGGCAGGGCTGCGAGTACAAGAATTGCGACTCCCAAAAATGGGAGGATGAATCGATACGAGTTGTGTTTGATCTGGCCCATTGAAGATTGTCCTCAGGGGCTAAAGCCCGCTTGCGGTTTGACTGAATTCACACGGCTAAAGCCGTGTGCTTAACAAAACGAAAAGCAAAAAGCAAAACGAAGAACAAAAGCAAGTGAAGCGTATCGGTCAAAAGGTTCGAGCGGTTTTATTGATGCGTGATTCATCGGGATCCTTCGACTGCGCTGCTCGCAAAGTGCGCGAGCAGCTTCGCTCAGGATGACAGCGTTGTGGTTGGAGCGAGTGCGCATTTGCGGGTCTCGGGGTGAGCCAGAACTGTTTATCGTGCGTGGATTCGAAGGCGTCGAGGGCGGCGGCGTGGCGAAGGGTGAGGCCGATGTCGTCGAGGCCATTGAGCAGGCAATACTTGCGGAATGGGTCGATGTCGAATGTCGAGCTGAAGCCTAGCTCGTCGGTGACGGTTTGAGCTTCGAGGTTGATGGTGATCTGGTGCGCTGGGTTCTGCGTGCTACGCGCGGTGAGGAGTTCGACATCGGCCTCGGGCAGGCGGACGAGAACCATGCCGTTCTTGCCGGCGTTGGAGAAGAAGATGTCGGCGAAGCTGGGAGCGATGACGACGAGGAAGCCGTAATCCGTCAATGCCCAGGCGGCGTGCTCGCGCGAACTGCCGCAGCCGAAGTTCTTGCTGGCGATGAGGATCTGCGCGCCCGCATAGCGTTGGTCATTCAGGATGAAGCTGGGGTCGGGCTGGCCGGCGGCTGGGCCATCGTGCAGGCGACGCCAGTCGTAGAAGAGGAAGTCGCCGTAGCCGGTGCGCTCGATGCGCTTGAGGAACTGCTTGGGTATGATCTGGTCGGTGTCCACGTTGGGGCGCGGGAGGGGGACGGCGGCGGAGGTGAGTGTGTTGATGGCGATCATTATTTTGCCTCCTTGAACTTCCAGGTGCGGATGTCGGTGAAGTGGCCGGCGATGGCTGCGGCGGCGGCCATCTGCGGGCTGACCAGATGGGTGCGGCCCGCGCGGCCCTGGCGGCCTTCGAAGTTGCGGTTGCTCGTCGATGCGCACCGTTCTCCCGGTTGCAAGATGTCGGGGTTCATGGCAAGACACATGGAGCAGCCGGGTTCTCGCCATTCGAAACCGGCTTCGGTGAAGATACGGTCGAGGCCTTCGGATTCCGCTTGTGCCTTGACGGCCTGCGAGCCGGGGACGACCATGGCGCGGACGGTGGTGGCGACGCGATGACCGCGCACCACGGCGGAGGCGGCGCGCAGGTCTTCGATGCGGCCGTTGGTGCAGGAGCCGATGAAGACGCAGTCGATGGGGACCTGCTGGATGGGCTGGCCGGGGGTGAGGCCCATGTACTCGAGTGCGCGGTCGAAGGCCTTGCGGTCGGCCTCGGAGGCGTTGGGATCGGCGAGCGGAACGGTGGAGTCGACGCCGGTGACCATGCCGGGCGATGTGCCCCAGGAGACGGTGGGCGTGATGTCTGCGGCGTTGAGGGTGAGCTCGCGGTCGAAGGTTGCGCCGGGGTCGGTGGCGAGGGTCTTCCAATGAGAGACCGCTTGGTTCCAGGGGGATTGTGGCTCCTTGGAGGAAGACAAATGCGGGGATTCTTCGCTGCGCTCAGAATGACAATCCATAGGGGTAGTACCGGGGGAAAAGCGGCGGCCCTTGAGGTAGGCGAAGGTGGTGTCGTCGGGGGCGATCATGCCGGCGCGGGCACCGGCCTCGATAGACATATTGCAGATGGTCATGCGGCCCTCCATGGAGAGGGCGCGGATGGCGGAGCCGGCGTACTCGATGACGGTGCCGGTGGCCCCGGCGGTGCCGATGTGGCCGATGATGTGCAGGACGATGTCCTTGGCGGTGACGCCGGTGGCGAGCGCGCCTTCGACGTTGATGCGGAAGGTGAGGGGCTTCGATTGCGGGAGGGTCTGCGTGGCGAGGACGTGCTCGACCTCAGAGGTGCCGATGCCGAAGGCCAGCGCGCCGAATGCCCCGTGGGTGGAGGTGTGCGAGTCGCCGCAGACGATGGTCATCCCGGGCTTGGTGAGGCCGAGCTCGGGGCCGATGATGTGGACGATGCCCTGCGAGGGAGACTGCACGTCGAAGAGCTCGATGCCGAAGTCGGCGCAGTTGCGGCGGAGGGCCTCGACCTGGCGCAGGGAGACCTGGTCGACGATGTTGAGGCGGTCGGCGATGGAGGTGGTGGGGACGTTGTGGTCTACCGTGGCGACGGTGCGGTCGGGACGGCGGACCTTGCGGTTGGCCAGACGGAGGCCGTCGAATGCCTGGGGCGAGGTGACCTCGTGGACGAGCTGGAGATCGATGTAAAGGAGCGCGGGCTCGCCGGCGGGTGAGGCGACGAGATGAGACTGCCAGACTTTTTCGAAGAGGGTGCGGGGTGCGGTTTGTGCGGTCATTTTGATTGCTTTCCGGGTTGAGTGCGTTTTTTGAATCGGTCGTGAGCTGTGAGCTATGAGTTAAGAGTGAGTCATGGTGATTTCGGCGGCGGTGGTGGGGCGACGCCGAGGGCGGAGGGTGCGACTTCGTGGGGCGTGCCGTCGGGATCGACCAGGATGGCGTGGGTGATGTTCTGCACAATGCCGGAGCCGGGAAGCGGTTGGGCGGTCCAGCGGGAGAGGGCGCGGATGAGCGCGGCGGGCGGGTGCTGCGCGCCGGTGGCGGCGATGGTGAGAGGCTGGTTGGGGAAGAGCCAGAGGGTGTACTCGGCTGCGGGATCGGAGGTGGGCTTGTCGGCCTTGATCCAGTCGATGGCGGCGAAGACGACGAGGTGATGCGCGCCGTTGAGATCGATCCAGAGCAGGCCGCGCGCGGGACAGAAGTGGACGACGCAGCCGGAGATGGCGATGTAACGGTTCTCGTCGGCGAGGACGCTGCCGGGAACGGTGAGGTGGTCGAGCGCGGTGCTGGCGAGCGAGCGGTACTTGCCGTTGACGGGCGCGCCCCAGAAGGTCTGCGGAGCGGTGAGGAACTGGTCGAGGAAGGGACGGAAGCGGTCGTCCTGGACGAGGTCGTTCTCGCGGCCTTGTTTGTTGGTGTCGTCGGGAGTGTACTGCCAGATCCATTCGACGTTTTCGGGCGCGGGCCTGGCGGGCTTGGGCGCGGCGAATGCGGGCGCAAGCGTGGCGACGAGCAGGAGAGCGACAGCGAGTTGGAGGAGGCGGCGCATTTTATAGAAGCAGATCCCCTTCGGGGATGACAAACAAAAAACAAACAGCAGCAAGTGCAAAAGCGAAATGCGGGGATTCTTCGCTGCGCTCAGAATGACAAACAATTTGGGTGAGCGAGAATCCCCTTTGCTGCGTACTCCTTTAGACGGCGTGCATGGACTGGCGCTGGTCGATGGACTGCGCGAGCGCCTGGTGAACGAGTTTTCCCATCTCGGTGGTGGAGACGAGGTGTTGGGCGGCCCCATTTAAAGACGCGCTGCCGCGGGCGATGTCGGCGGTGCGATGGCCGTCGGCGAGGACGGTGCGGACGGCGGCTTCGATGGCGGCGGCGTCCTCTTCCAGATTCGCGGAGTGGCGCAGCAGCATGGCGGCGGTGAGGATTGCGCCGAGGGGATTGGCCTTGCCGGTGCCGGCGATGTCTGGCGCGGAGCCGTGGACGGGCTCGTAAAGATTGACCGCGCCGCCGATGGTGGCCGAGGGCAACATGCCGAGCGAGCCGGTGATGATGGAGGCCTCGTCGGAGAGGATGTCGCCGAAGAGGTTCTCGGTGAGGACGACATCGAAGTTGCGCGGGATGTTCATGAGGTGCATGGCCATGGAGTCGACGAGCTGGTGCTCGAGCGTGACGGAGGGGAAGTCGCGGGCGACTTCGGTGACGGTGGCGCGCCAGAGCTGGGAGACTTCGAGGACGTTGGCCTTGTCGACGGAGGTGACTTTGCGGCGGCGGTTGGAGGCCAGCTCGAAGGCGACACGGGCGACGCGGGCGACTTCGGCGCGGGTGTAGCGCATGGTGTTCCAGGCCTCGCCGGTGGACTTGTTCCATTCGCGGGGCGAGCCGAAGTAGAGGCCGCCGAGCAGCTCGCGGACGAAGAGGATGTCGGCGCCTTCGGTGACCTCGGGGCGCAGGGGCGAGTTGGCGGAGAGCGCGGGGTAGGCGATGGATGGGCGGAGGTTGGCGTAGCCGCCGAGGGCGTGGCGGATCTGCAGCAGACCGGCCTCGGGACGCTTGTCCGGGGAGAGCGCGTCGAATTTTTTGTCGCCGACCGCACCGAGCAGGACGGCGTCGGATTCGAGGCAGGCGTCGAGCGTGGCGGTGGGCAGAGGCGAGCCAGTGGCCGTGATGGCGACTCCGCCGAGGAGCAGGGGGACGAAGGTGAAGTCGTGACCGCCGAACTCGGCGACGGCGCGGAGGATGTTGACGGCTTCGTTGGTGACTTCGGGGCCGATGCCGTCGCCGGCGAGGATGGCTATCTTGAGACGCATTCAACTAACTCCTAAGGGCAGAGGCTTAACACCGATTGACACCGATGAAACCGATTAAGAACAAGCATCAGCAAAAACAAATACGGGTAAAAACAAGCAACGACAAAAAATCAATAACAAACAAAAACGAAATACGGGGATTCTTCCTCTTCACTACGTTCAGAGTCAGAATGACAACTTCAAATTTCATGCGAGGGCGGAGACTTTGGGTTCGGGTTTGAGCAGGCGGATGAGGTCCTGGTCGTAGATGGTTTTCTTGCGGTCGGCGAGTTCGGTGAAGCGGCTGTAGACGGCGTCGAGTTCGGCGTGAGTGAGGTTGTGGCCGAGCTCGATGAGGCGATGTTCCAGGGCGCGGCGGCCACTGTGCTTGCCGAGGACGAGCGAGTCGTGAGGCACGCCGACCGATTGCGGCGTCATGATCTCGTAGGTGAGGGGGTTGGCGATGACGCCGTGCTGGTGGATTCCGGCGGCGTGGGCGAAGGCGTTGGCCCCGACGATGGCCTTGTTGGGCGCGGCGCCGAAGCTGATGCATGTGGCGAGCATCTGGCTGGTGGGATAGAGCTGGTTCATGACGATGTTGTTGCAGAAGGGAAGCTGGTCGCGGCGGGTGACGAAGATGGCGGCGAGCTCTTCGAGCGAGGCGTTGCCGGCGCGCTCGCCGATGCCGTTGATGGCGCACTCGGCCTGGCGGACACCGGCCTGGATGGAGGCGAGGGTGTTGGCGACGGCGAGGCCGAGGTCGTCGTGGCAGTGGGCGGAGAGGACAATGTTTTCGATTCCGGGGACGCGGGCTTGAATATTTCGGAACATGCCGGCGTAGTCCTGCGGGAGGCTGTAGCCGACGGTGTCGGGAAGATTGAGGGTGGTGGCCCCGGCCTGGATGGCGACCTCGCAGACCTTGACGAGGAAGTCGGGATCGGTGCGGGTGGCGTCCTCGGGGGAGAACTCGATGTCGTCGCAGTATGTGCGGGCGAGGGCGACCATCTCGGCGATCTGGTCGAGCGCCTCGGCGCGGGTGATCTTGAGCTTGGCGGCGAGGTGAAGGTCGGAGGTGGAGAGGAAGGTGTGGATGCGGGCGCGGGGGGCGGGCTCGATGGAGCGGGCGGCGGCCTCGATGTCTTCGCGCTTGGCGCGGGCGAGGGATGCGATGATGGGGCCTCGGACCTCGCGGGCGATGTTGCGGATGGAATCGGCGTCGCCCTCGGAGGCGATGGCGAAGCCGGCCTCCAGGATGTCGACGCCGAGAGCGGCGATCTGGTGGGCCATGCGCAGCTTCTCGGGGCCGTACATGACGCATCCGGGGGACTGCTCGCCGTCGCGCAGGGTGGTGTCGAAGAAGAGGATGCGGTCGGGTTGGGGCGGGACTGCGCGGCGGATGGACGGATGTTTCTGGGGGATGGGCGGGACTGTCACGGACATGGGTTCGACCTCGGCTCCTTTTGGTTTAGGATAACCCAGGCTTATAGTGTTTCGCACATGTATTATTATTTCTAATGGAGTTATTCATGGACGGGCGCAGCGAGAAAAATGCGGGGATTCTTCGCTGCGCTCAGAATGACAATTCAGATTAGATCGAGGAGATGGATGATGGACCTGTTTCAGTTGGAGACGTTTCTTGCGGTGACGGAAGAGCGGAGCTTCTCGCGGGCGGCGACGCGGCTGCATCGCACGCAGCCGGCGGTGAGCCAGGCGATCGCCAAACTGGAGGCGGAGCTGGGCGAGGTGCTGTTGGAGCGGTCGTCGCGCGATGGGACGCTGACGGACGCGGGCGAGGTGTTGCGCGAGTACGCGGTAAAGCTGCTGAACCTGCGCACGGAGGCGGCGGGCGCGCTGAACGAGCTGCGCGAGCTGCATCGCGGACGGCTGAACCTGGCGGCGAACGAGTACACGTGCCTGGTACTGCTGCCTCTGCTGGATGAGTTTCGGCGGAGGAACCCGCGGATCAAGGTGACGGTACAGCGGGCGCTGGCCAGCCGCATTGCGGACGACGTGCTGGTGCACTCGGTGGAGATCGGCGTGCTGAGCTTCCGGCCGGACGATGCGGCGATCCGGTCGGTGGTGGTGTATCGCGATGAGCTGGACCTGGTGGTGAACCCGAAGCATCCGCTGGCGCAGGCGGGCGAGGTGTCGATCCGGCAGCTTGGGACGCAGAACTTTATCGCGCACAACATCTCTTCTCCGCAGCGGCAGAAGGTGATTGAGACGTTCCGGCGGCACAAGACTCCGCTGAGGATGGGAGTGGAGCTGCCGTCGCTGGAGGCGATCAAGCGGTTTGTGGAGATGGGCAATGGAGTGGCGCTGGTTCCTGGGCTGACGGTGCGGACGGAGCTGGCCAGCGGCGCGCTGGTGCGGGTGCGAGTGCGGGAGCTGCAACTGGAACGCAGGCTGCGTCTGGTGTACCGGCGGCAGGCGAGTCTGTCGCACGCGGCGGTGGCGTTTCTGAAGGTGGTGGAGGGGTACGCTGCGGCGCACGGCGATCCCTATTGCTTTCAGGCTGAGCGAGCGGGTTGAGACGGAGCCGGCGAACAAGGAACCCTCCTGAAAACGAAAGTCTGCTTTGCAAAGCGCTAACAATTCTGGCGGCCTGGTGCGTCCGGACTGGCGGTTTGTACGTCTGTAGCGTTAGACTTGTCCGCCGGAGAATCAAGCCGGGAGCGACACGGGAGAGCAGCCAATGAAGATGAAACAGTTAGGAAGATATGCCATGCGCGTCGGCGCAGTGGCTTTGTGTAGCGCCGCGCTATGCGCGGTGCCGATGATGGCGCAGGGTGGAGCACCTGGCGGAGCACCGGGTGGCGGCGGCGGCGGACGTATGAGAATGACGCCGGACCAGCAGGTTGCCAACCTGGACACAGCAGTCACTCTGACCGCTGACCAGAAGGCGAAGGTGTTGGCGATCTACACCGACGAGCAGAAGAAGATGCAAGACCTGATGGCCGCACAGGACCCGGATGCGCGCACCAAGATCACTGCGATGCGCACTGAAGATCGTGCGAAGATCCGGGCGCTGCTTACGCCTGACCAGCAGACGAAGTTCGATGCGATGCCGCAGGGCCGCGGACCTGGGGGCGGAGCACCGGGCGGCGGCGCAGCACCACCTCGTCCACCTGCACCTCCACAGTAATTGCGAGCAGGATTTGGCAGCGCGGCCGGAGAGTTGGTTGACTCTCCGGCCTTTCTGTGTGGCGTGACACCCCACGGGGTGCGGGCTACGGGTACAATGATGGGAGTGACCGAGCCAGTGCCGGTTGCGATGCGAAGTGCGTCGCATCCGAGTTCCGGGGCCGGGTTGCAAAGGCACAAGAAGAGGTTGAACGAAGAATGAAGAAGACGATTGTGTTGGGCGTGCTGATGCTGTCGGCCGCTGCAGGGGTTGCGCAGGAGAGCCGGCAGGATGTGAGCTTCAGCGGCACGGGAATATTCGGGCCCACGATCCACGGCGCGGCGTCGGTGGTGGCGAGTTCAACCCCGGCGGCGGGAATTCTGACCAGCTACCGGTACATGCTGACACCGCACAGCGCGCTGGAGGCGAACTACAGCTTCGTGCAGAACAGCCAGCAGTATGTTGTCGAAAACGTCTACAACTACCAGATCCACTCGCGGGAGCAGGAGATTACGGGCGCGTATATCTTCGGAATGACGTTCAAGCGGTACAACCCCTTTCTGGAGGGCGGAGTCGGCACAGTGCTGTTCACGCCTATACTGGACAGCGGAACGACCCATTTGGGCATCAACAAGACCTCGAAGGAGGTCGCGGGACTGTTCGGAGGCGGATTGGCGTATGAGCTGAGCCCGAGCTTCGACATTCGCGTGGAGTATCGGGGGCTTGTGCTGAAGACGCCGAACTTCGGCCAGACGGGCACCACGGGAAACCTAACCACAAATCGCTATGAGGTCCTCTCCGTGCCGACGATCGGCTTGGCGTACCACTTTTAGAGACAGTCTTACGGAGTTCTTTGTTGCAACCGCCCCGCATCCGGATGAAGAGATGCGGGGTTGTTGCGTTTGGGGCCCTTGGGCGAAGGCGTGGATTCGTAGGGCGGAGCTGGGTTGGTCACCCGGCGCTGAGGGGTCACTTGAATCGGGGTTTTCCGGTGAAGTGGTAGGCGACGCCGAAGGTGACGAGCTGGGGGGTGAGGCCACCGTTGGAGAAGCCGGACCAGCTTTGGATCTCGTATTCGCCTCGCAGGCGGAGGCGAGGGCCGAGTTTGTAGTCCGCGCCAATGCCTCCGGCGTAGAGGGTGTAGGCGAGATCGGTGAAGCCAAAGGGATAGTTGAAGTCTCCTCGCCCGATCATCGCTTTGAGATAGGGGACAAGGGAACCGCAGGTTCGGAAGTAGCGGCCTCCGACCTCATAGGTGCGCTGGTAGGACTGGTCGCTGTTTGTGCTGGAGACCTGGTGGAACTCGGCTTCGAGGCCGAGATGGGAGCGAAGGTCGAAGTCGGCGTATGCGGTGAACCCCTGGAAGGACTGCTGGCCGTAGTCGGGTTTGGCGATGGTGTATCCGGCGCCGATCTGGAGGTCTCCCGAGCGCGAGGCGGTGGGGTTGGCCTGGGCATGCAGGAGGGAGGAGCCACCGAGAAGCAACACAATGGTCAGTCTACTGATCACGGGGAACTCCAAGGGCTGGTGCAGGTCCGGGCGGGGCAAAGAGAGCGTACAGCCATTGCGCTTCGGCCGGAGCGGGAGGACTCTTCCCCTGCGGCAAGCCGAAGGGCAGAAGGACAATTCTAAACTCTCAGGCGCAGGAGGCAACAGGAGCTACTGGAAGCGATAGGCAAAGCCTGTGGAGATGACGACGGGGTTGATTCCGTTGGTGCTGTAGGAGGGCCATTTCTGGACTTCTACATCGAGGAGACGCAGCTCGATCTTGGGGGAGTAATGCATGTCGAGTCCAACGCCGCCAGCGAAGGCCGAGCCTGTACCTCTGGGGATCCCCTGGTTGTCCTGCCACTCCTGAATGAAGAGATCGCTGAAGCCGGCCAGACCCTTTGCGTAAAAAGTGAACCGGCCATGGGGGAAGGTGAATCTGGGGCCGACCAGATAGGTCAGCTCGGCGCGGTCGAGGGAGGTGATGAGGGCGATGCAGTGGAAGTCGCCTTCGATCCCGAGGTGATCGTTGAGAGCGTAGTCGCTGAAACCGGAGACGCCCAGGATGTATTGCCGGGCATATTGCGGATCGCCGATGGGGGCGACCCAGAAGTCCGGCCTGGCATAGGTGACTTCAAATCCAAGCTGGGTGCGGCTGGCGGTGACGACTGGCAGCGCCTGGGCGCCCGCAATGGAGGGGAGGGCGAGCAGGCAGGCCAGCGAGGCGATCACGATCAGGGTCTTGCGCATGCCAACTCCGGGAAAAAGTGCTGCAAATCTCTGCTCAGAACAACTGTCGTTTCGGACGTGTAAATCTGCGGCAGGACGCAACCGTGTGGTTCACAGTCCGGTGAAGGCCAGGTTATTGGGTTGGCGCTGGGGTTGGCGCTGGCGCTGCGGTTGGGACTGCCGGATTTGCTGTAGCGTCGGCTGGCGGGGAGGTGTCTGATGGCTGGTTTGCCGGCGCAGCGGCGGGAGGAGCTACCGGGGAGGCTGGGGACTTGAAGTAGGAGAGCTTCAGGTAGACTGGCGTGACCTCGAACGGCATCTTGTCTCGGTCGTTGATGAGGGGCTCGAAGGTGGTGTGCATCTGGACGAGCTGATCGGTCCAGGGATCGAAGCGCAGGAAGCTGGCCAGGGGCATGGCGGCCTGCTGCTTGAGGTCCTTCATGTCGAGCTTGATTCCCTTGGGGACCATGGTGGCCATCCAGAAGCTGTTGTCGGTGTCGCTTTTGACGAGGGCGTCTCCGATCATGGGCTGATTGAGCGCGGGCAGCGCCTTGATTCTCTGGCGGAGTTGTTCCAGATAGAGGCCGAAGTACTTTTGGCCGTCGGCAAGGTCCTTGACGCTTAGCAGTTGCATTGCCTTTTTGGCGGCATCGGCGTTGTCTGCGGCGGTGTGGTGCATGGGGATGCGCTCGAAGACCGATGTGGAGGGGAAGAGCAGGCGGTCGTTGAAAGCGTACTTGGTGTCGAGGCGATGGCCGAGGACGATGTGGGCCACCTGAAAGGCAAGGACGGCGTAGAGGTTGCCCATCTGCTGGGAACCGTCAGCGCTGGGGACGCTGGTGGTGTCGATGAGGCCTTTGGAGAGGATGATGGTGTTGCCGACGGCGAGGGACTCCAGGGGTTCGGTGAGCAGGGTACGAACGCGGATGGGGCGGCTGAGCTGGATGTTGTTGAAGACCAGGATGTTGCTGGCGAGCGCTTCGAGGGTCTTGTCGAAGTCGCTGGGGGCGTCGAGGAGGCCGGCCTGGAAGAGGCGTTCGATGACGTTGTCCTCGGCCTGCTGCACCCACTCTCGCTGCGAACCGAGGGGGCTGAGATCGGGAGCATCGTTGGAGACATCCTGAGCGTTGGCCACGCTGAGCGAGGTGTTCTCAGCGTCGGTCTCCGGGACCCTGAGGACGTAGCCCCAGATGTAGTTGATGGCTTTGAATTTGAGAGTACTGGTGGTGCTCTTGGGGTCGCTCTCCTCGACATAGAAGGAGGTGGGGAGCCAGAGGTCGGGCTGGACGTTGGTGCGCCAGCTATCGAAGTGGTAGAACTCCTTTTGCTCCCTCTGCGTGCCTGCGAAGTCGCCGTTGAAACGGACGACGTTACCGCCCTTGGTCTCGATCCAGATGCGCCCGAAGAATCGCCCGAAGACCTTACTATTACCGATGACATTAATCCTTCTGGAGCCGATGGGCGTAACGTCGAAGACGGCAGTGGGGATGTTGCCGAGGAAGTCGTTGCGGACGAAGGTAAAGGAGTAGTGCTGGCGGTCGAAGCTGTTGGAGTCCATGAGGATCATGGAGACGAAACCGGACTCATGGAAGTTGAGATGCAGGTTGTTGGAGATGCTGGTGAGAGCGAGAAGGGAGTCTTTGAAGGCGGCGTAGCGACTTTTTTTGGCTTGGAAGTTGCCCTTGTTGTCCTTGTACTCATCGTCGTTGATGACCTTGCCGAAGTCGACCCGTGCGAGGAAGTGCATGTCGGACTCCGGCACCTGGGAGAGGATGGGGTCAGGCTTCATGTTCTGGATGTAGGTTTCGACCAGGGGAGCGCGCTCCTTGACGGTCTTGACGATCTCTTTCTCGTTGAGGATTGCCTTGTCGATCAAGGCATTCTGAGCGGCGGTGGGTTTACGTCCGGGCATGTTGTCCTGGGTGGGCTTTTTCTTTCCGAAGAGAGAGGGCAAGCCCACCGCGGCCGAGGCAGGAAGCGATGTCGCGAGGAGAAGCGCCAGCGTCGCACCGGCGATGGATCTGGAATGGAAAATCATGATTTGCAGCTCCCTGTGGCGACCTCGAGGTCCCCTAACTAAGAATCTTAGCGTGTTGGTGAAACGCGTGTTGATGAAGCGACTGACCGGAGAGAAGAATGAACAACAACCAAGCGAACTGCCAAGAGGCGACGGACATACCTGCTACCCCGCGATCTGAAAGGTGACAGTAACGATAACAACCGAGGCGACCGGATGGCCAAAGCCATCGGTGGCGGGTTCAAACCTCGAGGCCATAACGGCGCGTTTTGCGCTCTCGTCGAGGCCATGGCCGAGACCGCTGACCACGTCCATTATCTGGACGGAGCCATCTGCGTCGACCCGTGCGCGGACGATGACGTCGCCTTCGATATGCAACTGACGCGCCTCGGCGGTGTACTCCGGCTTGGGCTTGGCTGTGAGCTTGGCCAATTTGGGCTGCACCAGGGAGGCGACGGGGGCGGGCTTTGGAGCGGGCGGAGGCGTGGCCTGCGCAAGGTTGACCTGACTGGCGACCTGGCTGGTGGGTGCGCCGCTGGGGACGCCGTGAGGAATGCCGACAACCGCGACCACGCTGTTGCCGCGGATGCTGGTGCCGCCGGGGCTTCCATTGCCGAGAACGACTTTGGTGGAGCGCGGGCCGTTTCCGGTGTTGGCGGAGTTCATGCCGGCAAAACCCGCGCCCAGATTGACACTGGAGACGGCGGGGCCGTGGAGGTTGTTGAGTGGGCTGTTTGGATTACCCAGGCGTACGGCGGAGGGATGGGGGTCGTTGTTGGGCACGGAGGCGGCCTGGGGATGGGAGAGGCTGACCACCTGCGGGGCAGCCATGACGACGACCTTGACTGGGGCGGGCGCAGCGATGACGGGCTTGGGCGCTTCCATCTTGACCTCGGGCGGCTTGGGCGCCTCCGGCGGCTTCACCACAACGATTCTGGGAAGCTGCACTTCGATTCTGGGGACATCGGGAAGGACCGGCGGAGGGGGAGGCGGTGGAACAAACTTGGGCTTGATGGGCTCGACCTTTTTTTTGACGACCGGCTCGGTGAGTTCGGTGAGCAGGTTTCTTTTGTCAATGGTCTTCTTGGCGGCGGCGCTGATGACGATGAGGACGAGCGCAACGGTCACATTGAGCACCAGCGACGCGAACAACGATGACTTGCTCTGCCTGCCAGCATCAAGAACGCCAAAATGGGCAAACTGCATGCTCGGCGGCTGGCCGAGTTGTTCGCTTTGAAGACGCATTGCCATAGATCGGACTGTCCTTCAACGGCCGCCACGCGAGAGGGCGGTTAATGACTCTAATTATGATGCCAACTGAGACGCCTAAGACACAGATTACGCTTACAGCGGCGCTCAAGATAACCAGGTGTTTCCTGAAGCAGGACGCAAATCGCCGACACTGAGGCGCGACGGATTGTAAAGACCCATTTTAGTTGCGGTCCCCGATAGGGCGCGACGATTGATGGAGAGGATGAACCAAGGTAGATGCCTGCTCTGGAATTGTAGTCAGGGCACGAAGCGGCTGCGATTAGCGTGCCTTCTCGACCTCCTTTCAATCTGTCGCG
>Ga0326727_10017306_pt1 | contig 14993 bp, 8 predicted proteins | sample MB2enrmetagenome_FD_207643 | JGI IMG/M metagenome (GOLD analysis project Ga0326727, IMG submission 207643) | Lab enriched peat soil microbial communities from McLean, Ithaca, NY, United States - MB29MY | ecosystem: Environmental > Terrestrial > Soil > Wetlands > Peat | place: USA: New York... | reverse complement strand
AGGCACCCGCTCGACCCGCACGCGTCCTCCCAGCGCGGCGTAATTGTGCAGGAACGTGACCGACGCCGGAGTAAACGAAAATTTTCCGTTGGCGGTGCTGACATCGAACCGCGTCTCCGGACCGGCTCCCCCGGCGGTGATCATCACGCCTTTCGGCGCGATTTTGCCCAGCCGCTGATCGGTGCCCGGAGCGCTCTCCTCGGTGCTCATCTTCCAGCCGCGCGTGCCGTCGATGCGATCCGCGGCGTGGGCACGCCACGGTAAAATGTGCGTCACCTGACCGCCAGCAACCGACACCTCGCCATCCCACTGCGCAGGAGCGGTATCGGCCTCGCCGAAAATGATCCGGAACGTTACCGGAGCGCTTGCCGAAGGGCTTTGCGCCAGCAGCAAGAGAGGAAGAAGATAGAGCAATTTCATGGGCACGCGCAGTATATCAAAAGGCCGGTATGTACTCGCCGCCGCCGCTGTACCCGCACTCCTGCAGACACGTTTTTCGCCAGCAGGGCGGAGCGTCCCGAAGAGCCGGGACGCCGCAGACACGAGTGTCCGCGTGACGCGCATCAGGCGACTCTTGACGCAAGGCTTCATCCTGATCCGTCGTATCCACTCAGCAGTACGGGAGGAGGCGCGGGCATAGAGGCAGATTTGCTTGACGATTCGCCGCGAACGCGGTATCTTGGGCGCTATACAGTTGGGGCCGGGTTAGCTTCACACACATCAGCTAAGGGTGAAATATGAAACAAGTTTTCTGGACAGGTTTGCTTCTTGGGGTGGCGGGACTATCTATAGCTTCCGCCCAGGATGTTTCGGGGACGATCGGGGGTTCGATCCTGGATCCTTCCGGAGCGGCTGTACCTGCCGCCACGATTATCATCACCAACACCGCGCGTAACCAGGTGGTACGCACGGTGAAAACCAATACCAGCGGTACGTATTACGCGCCGTTGATTCCGGTCGGCGTGTACGCCATCAAGGTGGAGGCCCCGGGCTTCAAGACCGACGAGCGCCAGGGCGTGGTGCTGAACGTGAACGACGACCTCAAGATCAACATCACCCTCCAAGTCGGCGCGGCCAGCGAAACCGTGGAAGTGACCGCCGATGCCGCTGCCGTGGAACTGGGCTCGCCGGCCAGCGCCACTACCATTGACGGCACGCAGATCTCGGAACTGGCGCTGGGAACACGCAACTATGAGTCACTGGTGGCATTGATGCCGGGAGTGGCGTCCAACGCGGTGGATGATCTCTACGTCGGCAACTCGCTGCCATCAGGCGCCGCCAGTACGGTTCCTTTCTCGGTGAACGGGCAGAGGAACTCGTCCAATAACTGGACGGTCGACGGCGCGGACAACGTGGACCGCGGCAGCAACCAGACGCTCTCCACGTTCCCCAGCGTGGATAGCATTTCGCAGTTCAAGGTGGAGCGCAGCCTCTACACGGCCGACACGGGTCGCGCGGGCGGAGCGCAGATCAACGTGGTGACCAAGAGCGGTGTCAAGCAATTCCATGGCACCGCGTACGAATTCTTCCGCAACGACGCGTTGAATGCCAACCTCTGGTCCAATAATGCGAACAGCGTGAACCTGGTGAACGGCACGGCCAAAATCACGCCGGTGCGCTGGAACGATTATGGCTTCACCCTCGGCGGGCCGATCTACATCCCGAACAAGTTCAACAAGGACAAGAACAAGACCTTCTTCTTCTACTCCCAGGAGTGGCGCAAGATCATCAACTACGCCACGTTCAACCCCACGGCGGTTCCCACCACAGGCATGCTGACGGGCAACATGATCCAGTCGGTTTGCACACAGTTCTCGGGAACCACCTGCGTGCTGACGGGAACACAGATTGCGCCCAGCCTGTTTAATGCGAACTCCGCGGCATATATCAAAGACATCTTCAGCAAACTGCCGCTGTTGAGCGGAAATACCACGGCTGCTACGACATCGCTTTTCGCTCCAGTGCGGAACATCTACAACAGCCGTCAGGAAGTGGGCCGCATCGATCACCAGTTCAGCGAGAAATTCAACATGTGGGGACGCTTCACCATCGATGACATCCCTACGACTGAAGCCGGCGGCCTTTTCAGTCAGTCGAGCGTACCCTTGATGGCGACCACGCACACGAATTCGCCCGGACGTCAGGCTGTGATCCACTTCCTCAACACGATCTCGCCGACCCTCTACAACGACGCCGGGTTCAACTATTCGCAAAGCGCGATCGTTACGGTTCCGGTGGGATTGTCCGCGCGTGCCAACAGCCCCGATATCAACCCGCAATTGGCGTTCCCCAATCCCGAAGGAGTGGTTCCCACGGTGTCTTTCTCGAGCGGATCGAGCGCGAACGGCGCGGGTCCGTATCATGATTACAACCGCAACTACGCCTGGTTTGACAATCTCACCTGGATCAAGGGCCGGCACGCGGTGCGGTTGGGATACAGCTTGAACCACTACCAGAAGACCGAGAACGCCAACAGCGGGCAGGGGACATTTACTTTCACCAATAACGGCGCGCCCAGCGGCACATCCGCCTTCCAGCAATCGTGGGCCAATTTCCTGTTGGGCAACGTCGCCACGTTCACCCAGCCTTCGCAGGACGTTACGCCGGATGTCCTGGCGTGGCAGTCCGAAGCCTACGTACAGGACGATTACAAATTCAGTCCGCGGCTTACGCTGTTCATGGGAGTGCGGTGGTCCTACTTTGGCCAGCCGACCGACGGCAACGGCGAAATGGACAACTTCGATCCCAAGTTGTACAACCCTGCGGCCGCGCCGAAGATCGATCCCACCACGGGGAATGTGATTCCCGGAACGAGCAACTGGCAGACGAACGGCGTCATCGTGGGCGGGAAGAACTCGCCGTTCGGTCCTAAAATCGCCAACGACATTTACCATAACTTCGCGCCGCGCCTCGGCTTGGCGTGGGATCCGTTCGGAGATGGCAAAACCGCCATCCGGACCGGCTATGGCCTCTTCTACGATTCGACGCTGTTCGGCACCTATGAACAGAACATCTTTGCCGACCCGCCGTTCGTTTCGAGCGTGACGTACTCCAACACCAACTTCTCGAATGTGACCGCGGGCACCGCCGGCATCAACCCGCTGGGTCCGCAGGCGACCTCAGTCCTGACGTTGCATGCCACGCAGATTCCGGCGCAGGTTCCCTACAGCCAGCAATGGAGCTTCGACGTGCAGCGGAGGCTTCCGGCGGCAGTGGTGTTGGATGTGGCGTACGTCGGATCGAAGGGCACGCATCTGTTAGGGCTGGTGGATATCAACGAGGCGTATCCGGGGGTGGCTCTGGCGGCCGGGCTGCACGCCGCGGGCACCAGCACGATCTTCACGTCGGCGGACCAGGCTCATATCAATGCCGTGCGGCCGTACCTGGGGTTCGGGCCGATCAACGCGCTCGAAACCGGATTCGATTCCAGCTACAACTCGCTGCAGGTTCAGGCGCATAAGAACTTCGGCGCGTCCGGACTGTTTGGCTTGGCCTACACCTGGTCAAAGGTGATGACGGATTCGGCTTCCGACCGTTCTAACCCGCCTCAGAACACGTATAACTGGAGCGCCGATCGCGGATTGGCGTCCTTTGACCGGCAGCATGTGCTGTCGATTAACTACGTTTACACGATACCGGTCTTCCGGCACGGACCTGCGCTTGCGAAGACGGCGCTCGGCGGATGGGAATTGTCGGGCATCGTCAGCGCTTACACCGGGCAACCCTCAAGTATCGCGACTTCCGGCGTGGATCCCGCGGGACTGGGCCTGCTGGCCAACACCGGCAATCTTCCCAATCGTCCGGACGAGATCTGCAATGCCAACGTCAACGCGTCGCACCAATATGCCGGAGCGGCTCAGGAAGCGGCGCAGCATTTGACCTGGTTTAACACGGCGTGCTTCGCCAATGTGCCCAACGGCCAGGTGCGTCCGGGGAATGCGGGCCGCTTCACGGTATGGGGTCCGGGATTCTTCAACCTGGATGCGTCGCTGATCAAGAATTTCAGTATCAGCAAAGAAGGGCGCTGGAAGCTGCAGATGCGCGGGGAAGCTTTCAATCTGCTGAACTCGGTGAATCCTTACACATTCGGCAGCACGACCACGACTTCAACGAATTTTGGCGAGATTAGCGGCTTCCGCGCGGCGCGTCGCATGCAGGTGGCGGCCAAGGTCATTTTCTAGCGTGTCGTAGTAAGGACTCCAACCTGTCCGCTATGGATTCAGCTTCCATTGACCTTCCACTTGAACTCAGCGCGTGAAACTTCGACGCGGAGCTTATCCGCGGCGCTCAAAAAGTGGGCATCCAGACGGGTGACGCACCTGCGTTAGAAGCGAAGCTTCATCCCGACCTGCAAGATCCGCGCGGGACCCGCCGCCGTAATGGTTGCAAAATCCGCCGCGCCAAAGACCTTGGCGGGCGCGGACAGGTTGGTGTGGTTGGTGACGTTGAACGCTTCGCCGCGGAACTGGAAGGTCATGCCTTCGCGGAGGAGGAAATTGCGGCTTAGCGAAAGATCCATGTCCGACAGGCCTGGCGCGCGCATGGCGCCGCGTCCCTCGTCACCGAAGGTGTAGATGGTGGGTTGGCCGAATTCATTGATGTTGAACCACTCATTCACGCTGCGTTTATTGGCCGGCAACTGAGGAGGTCCCAGGATGTTTGGCCGCTGGGCGCCCGCGGAATCGCAGTCGCAATTGTTGGTATTGTCGGTGACGGTAAACGGCGCGCCGCTCTGCAACGTGACCACCATGCCGAGCGTCCACGCGCCCAGGACGTTGCCCATCACGCCGTGCGAGAACCATTGCCTGCCGGGACCGAAGGGAAGCTCGTACACGCCGCTGCCGCTGAAGCGATTGCGGATGTCGTTGGGCGAGGGTCCCCAATCCGCGCGCCGGTTGTACTGGTTGGAGTAAGCTTGTGCGTTAGTATCGGATCCCACCGTGCTTCCGGCTTCGAAACTGTTGTCGAGAAACGTGGCGCGGGTGTAGCTGGCGTTGAGGTTGAGGCCCTGGCTGAAGCGCTTGGTCAAGCGCAGGAAGCCGCCGACGTAGCGGGAATCGCCGATATCCGGGCTGAGAATGGTGACGTTGCTGAACTGCGAATAGGGACGGCAGATCTGGGTGGTGCAACCCGTGCTGAGAACGGAGGGCAGAATCTGGTCGATCGGCAGATTGGTGTTGGGCAGCTTGTGTCCGATGTTGGTGAGGGCCGAGAGCTCGACGATCATGGAACTGGACACCTGGTATTGCACGCTGAGGTTGGATTGCTGCGAATAACCGGAGACGCGCGAAGGATCGAAGTATGTTACAGCGGTGGTGGGCGAGCCGCCGTAGGGCACTGCGCCATAAGAGGAGTTCAAGGCGACGGAACTGGTCAAGGGCGGAGGGCCGTTCTTCAGAATGAATACTGGTGTGATGCCGTTATCCGGCGTGGTCAGACTCATGCTGGTGCTGAAGCCAAGGTTGGCTGACGCGGGCTGCCCGGTATCGAAAGGATGAGCGTAGAAAATACCGTAGCCGCCGCGGACCACCAGTTTGCTCATAAAATCGGGTTTCCAGGCGAAGCCGAAGCGCGGTCCGAAATTCTTCCAATCGTATCCCCAGGGATTGGACGGGACGCCGTTCAGGCCCATGAAGGTGACCACGCCGGGCGTGTTGGACACCGGGTTGATGGCTTTCGGATTGAAGCCGTTCATGCGGTTGTTGACGTCGATCATGGGAGTGTCCATCTCCCAACGCACCCCGAGGTTCAAGGTGAGATTGTGCGTCACTTTGAAGTCGTCCTGCGCAAAGCCCGCATAGTACCAGCTATAGCGATTGGTGGGCTGGGTCTGCGCTTCCGCAAACGCAGTGGGATAACCGGCCAGCAGACTGGCGAGACCATCGCCGCTGCCGCCGCTGGGATTGCCGGTGGGTGTGGTCGCGAAGGTGAATGAGCCGGAGGCCGTGAAGAGATCGGTTTCGTAGTTGGAAGACTTGCGCGCCTCAAAGCCGAATTTGAAAGCGTGCCTTCCCACGATCTTGGAAAAGGTATCCACGAATTGCAGATTCTGGATGGGGAACTGGTCGCGCTCCTGCGACGCCGATCCGATGGTGGTGTAACCGGAGTTGACTACGAATTGCGGGAAGGCGTTGTTGCTGACGCCGGGGAGTCCGAGAGCTTGCACTGAGTTGGAGCCGACGCCATTGGTCTTAGCGGGTGCGATGCGATAGCCGTAGTTAAAGCGCAGATCGTTGACGGTGGCGGAGTCCAGGACATGGATCTCGTCGACGTAGACATATTGCTGTTTGGCCTTGGTTTCCGAAGTGGGATCGGCGGCGTCGCTGGGACCGTACGGTCCATGGGCCGTGGGAATGTCTTCGTTAAAGATGTAGCGGCCGGTGAGGCGGTCCTTCTCGCTGAATACGTGGTCGACCTTGCCGGTGTAGTAATTGCTGTTGGTCCAGACGATGGTGTTGTCCTCAAAGTTATTGGCGCCGGCGATGGTCGTAGGGGCGCGGTTGGGTAGAGGCCAATAGTTGAGCGCTTTTACGGCGACGGGGTCCATTTCGCTCTGGGGAATGACATTGCCGGGGAACTGGGTGCGAGTATTTTTGCCGTTTACCAACTGCGTGGAGTAGGGGTCGTAGATAGCGATGACCGCGCCGGCCGCGGTCTTGGTTTGGGAGAAATCGCCGGCCCGCTGCAGCAATGTAGGAACGGTCATAGTGAGGTTGCTGCCGACTCCCAGGCGCCTTCCTTCGTAGCCGAAGAAGAAGAACGTCTTATTGTGCCGCACCGGCCCGCCGATGGTCGTTCCAAAGATGTTGTAGCGAAGCTCGGGGATGGTTTTGGCTCCGTTGACGATGGGCGCAAAGTACCCGGGAGCGTCGATAACGTCGTTGCGCAGGAATTCATAGGCGCTGCCATGGTAGGCGTTGGTGCCCGACTTGGTGGTCTCGAGGACCACGCCGCCGGCGGAAGCGCCGTATTCAGCCGCGTAATTGTTGGAGAGGATCTTGACCTCTTCGACGGTTTCGACCGGCGGATCGACGTCCATCTGGCCGACGCCCAGCCGCATGTTTTGCGCGGAGCCGCCGTCAATCCACAGCATCTGGCTTTGGGTGCGGCCGCCGGCGAGGCTGAAGTTGGGTTTGGCACCGGCATCGTAGCCGATAAAGACTGCGCCCGCCATCAGGTTGATCAGGTTCATGGTGCGGCGGTCGCCGAGAGGGATGTCGTTCAGTTCGGCGGGCTCGAAGGTCTGGGTGATGACGGAGTTATTGTCGTCGAGAGTGGCGGCTGAGGCGCTGACGGTGACGGTTTCGGAGACGGTGCCGAGCTCCATTTTCACGTTGAGCGGGAAGTTCTGGCCGGTATCCAGCACGACTTTGTTTTCGCGGTAATGGCGGAATCCGTCATGTTCGACGGTAACGGTGTATTCTCCGACTTCGAGGTCGGGGAACAGGTATTCGCCGGAAGCATTGGTAGTGGCTACAGTGGAGACGTTGGTGGCGATATTGGTGGCAATGACTTTGGCTCCGGCCAGAGCGGCTCCGGAGGAGTCGGTGACCTGGCCACTGATGGAGGCCTGTTGCGCCAGCGCGGCGGCTGCGCAGAGCAGGAAGACAAGGACGATTCGTTGCGTCATGGCACGATACCCCTAAGAAAAAAGCAGGTAACGATAATCTATATGTTCGCCGGGAGAAACGCAACTAGGACGCTCATATTCCAGCCACAGCTATTTCAGGATCTTGATGACGGCGTTGATGACTTCATTCAGCTTGCTGTCGCTAACGCGGCCTGTCGCAAAGAGCATGACATGGGAATCGGCTGTGAATAGCCGATTCGGCCGGATGCGGTTCCTCAGCTTCAGACCGCCAGATACGAAATCGGACGTATCGAGCGGGACGAGGTATTCGTCGGACGTGGCTTGGCTGGTGAGTTGGTAAAGTCTCACGTCGTGGCTGCTGAGAGCGCCAAGAACCAGCTTGTAGGTATATGGCAAATCGAAGGATGCATGCCATCGCTCTCGTTGTGGGACTATAGAGAACTGCCGGGACGGGCAGTTTCACGTTGAACCCGGCCGCTTGTTCGGTAACCCTCCCTCCGACAATCTGGCGCTACGTAAAACCTGCAGGCGGTGGGTCGATTTGGCCCGCCGGCCCGCTGCTACCGCTAGCCATTCCCCGATCGCGCCCGCGCGAAAAGGGACCCCCCAGGGCATAAAACAGACGCCCATCCTCGACTCTTTTTTCCGCCGTGTCCCCTCCGCGCCCACGCCCCGGCCACTGGATCTGCCGCCCCGCGACTATCCCGCATCCCCGGTGTTTCCATATGTGATACACCATTTGCTAGGAGTTGTCGGTGCGCATCACTCGCTTCTTCGCAGCATTCGCGTTTTGTACCCTCGCCAGCGGCTACCCGCTCCAACAGTTCGGCGTCGAGGAGATTGTCTTCGCCGCCCGATTCTCCGGCAGCCCCACCGGAGACGGCCACTGGTATGCCAACATCGGCTACTACGCGGAGGATCAAAACCGCAAAGCCTACGGCAAAGGCGGCAAGCTCTACAAGCTCAACCTGAAAACCGGTAAGCTCACCACCCTGCTCGACGATCCCGATGGCGGCGTCCGCGATCCCCAGGTCAGCTACGACGGCGGTAGAATCCTCTTCGCCTATCGCAAAGGCGGCACCGAAAACTATCATCTATATGAGATCGACACCGCCGGCCAGCATCTCAAGCAGCTCACCGACGGTGCGTACGACGATTTCGAGCCCTCCTATCTCCCCAATGGCGACATCGTCTTCGTCTCCACGCGCTGCAAACGCTGGGTGAACTGCTGGCTCACCCAAGTCGCCATCATGCACCGCTGCAAAGCCGACGGCTCCGGCGTCCACGCCATCTCCAGCAACTCCGAACAAGACAACACCCCGTGGCCCCTCCCCGACGGCCGCCTGCTTTATACCCGCTGGGAGTACGTCGATCGCAGCCAGGTCGATTATCACCATCTCTGGACCTCCAATCCCGACGGCACCTCGCAGATGATCTTCTTCGGGAACCAGAATCCCGGCACGCTCATGATCGACGCCAAGCCTATTCCCGGCTCGCGCAAAATCGTCGCCATCTTCTCGCCTGGACATGGCAAACGAGAGCACGAAGGCAACATCGAAGTGGTCGATCCGCGCGGTGGTCCCGACGACAAATCCTACGCCCGCCAAATCAGCGACAAGCCCGAATATCGCGACCCGTGGGCGTTCTCCGAAGAGGCCTTCATGGCCGCTAAAGGCGCCACGCTGGTGACCATGAACGCAGCCGGAGTAACCCGGGAAATCTTCAAGCTGCCCGCCGCCGACATCGCCGCCAAACTGCAATTGCATGAACCGCGTCCCCTCCTGCCGCGCCCGCGCGAAGCCCTGGTCCCCGCCCGGTCCAACCTCTCTAAAACCACCGGCACGCTGGTCCTCTCCAGCGTTTATCAAGGCCGCAACATGCAAGGCGTGCAGCCCGGCGAAGTCAAGAAGTTGCTGGTACTCGAAAGCCTCCCTATGCCGATCCATTACACCGGCGGCATGGAGCCCATCAGCTTCGGTGGCACTTTCACCCTGGAGCGCATCGTCGGCACCGTGCCGGTGGAATCGGACGGCTCGGCGTACTTCGAACTCCCGGCCCTGCGCAGCTTCTTCTTCGTCGCGCTCGACGGGCACGACATGTCGGTGAAGCGCATGCAAAGCTTCACTACCCTAGAACCGGGCGAGTCGAGCGGCTGCGTCGGCTGCCACGAGGACCGCTTGCAAGCCCCTCCGCACGATTTCCGCCAGCCCGTGGCGACCCTCCGCGATCCCAGCAAAATCCAGCCGGTCGATGGCATCCCGGACATCTTCGATTTCCCCCGCGACATCCAGCCTATCCTCGACCGCCATTGCCTCTCCTGCCACGACTACGATAAACGCGCCGGCAGCGTCATCCTCTCCGGCGATCGCGGACCCGTCTACTCGCACAGCTACTACACCCTGACCATCCACAACCAGATCGCCGATGGCCGCAACAAGGCTGTCAGTAACTATCCGCCGCGCGCCTTGGGGACCTCCGGCAGCAAGTTACTCGGCAAACTCACGCCCGCGCATCACGGGGTTACCGTAGATGCGCACGAGCTCAAGATGGTCAAGTTCTGGATCGAATCCGGCGCGCCCTATCCCGGCACGTACGCCGCCTTAGGCACCGGCATGATCGGCGCCTATGCGGAAAACAAATTGGAGCATCCCGATGCCGATTGGCCTGCCACCAAAGCCGCCACCGCAATCCTGCAGCGCCGCTGCGGCAGTTGCCACAACGCGAAGTCCATGCCGCTTCCATCCTCGCCCTCCGACGACCAGAAACTCCCGCCCTGGGACCCGCTGAAGCCCGTGGATTATCGCCGCCAGTTCTCCCGGCACCTTCTCTACAACCTGACCCGCCCCGAGAACTCCATGCTGTTGCTCGCCCCACTTCACGGAATGTGCAAAAGTCCGGTATTCACGACCACATCAGATCCGGATTACATGGGCATTCTAGCCTCCATCCGCGAAGCCAAAGACTATCTCGACCAAATAAAGCGTTTCGACATGCCCGGCTTCCAACCGCGTGACGCCTGGGTCCGCGAGATGAAGCGCTTCGGCATCCTGCCCGCGAATTCCACCGGCCCCATCGACTACTACGCCGTGGAGCGCCGATACTGGCAATCGCTATGGTACAAACCGTAACCCAGACTTTAGTCTGGGCCTTGCTGGCTGTAAGCCTCCAAGCCCAAAACTTCTGTTCCCCCTCCGCCATAGCCGTCACCAAGGACGCCAAGAAACTCTACCTGGGCTGCGAATCCGCCAAACGAGTCGAAGTCTTCGACCTGACCAGCAAACAGGTACTCCGGCAAATCCCCATGCCGGCGCCAGTCACCGGCCTGAACCTCTCCGCGGACGACACCAAACTCTACATCACCACGGCCGCGGTCAAAAGCCTGATTCAGATCTGTTACTCCGAAAAACGCGTATCCGGTATTGAAACAGGCTACGCAGCCACGGCCCCCGTCCTCGACGGCACCCGCCTCTACGTCGCGAACCGCTTCAATAACGACATCGCCGTGATCGACCTCGCGGAGCACAAAGAAATCCGCCGCATTCCCGTAGCGCGCGAACCCATCAGCGCCGCGCTTGCACCCGCCGCCAACCTCCTGCTCGTCGCCAACGCCCTACCCAACGCTCGCGCCGACCTCCCGCCCGTCGCCGCCGAAATCACCCTCATCGACACTAACGCCTTAAAGGTGGCCGGCCACATCGCTCTGCCCAACGGCAGCACCGGCCTGCGGCAAATCCGCCTCTCGCCTGACGGACGAGTCGCTGCCGTGACGCATCTGCTCTCGCGCTACTTCGCTCCGGCTACCCAACCCGACCGCGGCTGGATCCAGACCAACGCCATCAGCCTCATTGACGTCCCCAATCGAAAACTCCTTGCCACCGTGCTGCTCGACGAAATCGATCGCGGAGCCGCCAACCCCTGGGCCGTCGAATGGACCACGGATGGCAAATATCTCTGCGTCACCCACGCGGGAACCCACGAATTGAGCGTGATCGATGCGCCAGCCATGCTCGCCAAACTCAAGCAAACCACGCGCGATCCGGCTGACGATTTCTCTTTCCTCTTAGGCCTCCGCCGCCGCATTCCGCTAGAAGGCAAAGGCCCGCGAGCCATGGCCCTAAACGGCCATCAAGCCCTGATCGCGAGCTATTTCTCCGATGCCATCGAAAGCGTCAACCTGGATACCGGTGTAGTGACCTGCCTGCGCCCGCCCCAACCCCACTCCACCGGCGAGTCCCTGTTCAACGACGGTTCCATATCTTTTCAAGGCTGGCTCAGTTGCGCCAGTTGTCACGGGCCCAACGGGCGCGTCGACGGCCTGAATTGGGACCTCCTGAACGACGGCATTGGCGACCCCATCAACACCAAGAGCCTGTTGCTGGCGCATCGCACCCCGCCCTCCATGAGCCACGCCGTGAGAGAGAACGCGGAAGCGGCGGTGCGGGCCGGCCTCGAGCATATCCTCTTCGCGGAACGCCCGGAGAGCGAAGCTGCGGCCATTGATGACTACCTCAAATCCCTCACCGCGCTCCCCAGCCCGTACCTGGTGAACGGCAAGCTCTCGCCATCGGCCAAGCGAGGGAAAAAGCTCTTCTTCGACCCGCAAGTCGGCTGTGCCACCTGTCATCCCGCGGGATTATTCACCAGCTTGAAGCCCTACGACGTAGGAGCCGGTCCCCTGGACACCCCCACGCTAATCGAAATCTGGCGCACCGCCCCCTACCTCCACGACGGCAGCGCGTTGACCCTGCGAGATGTATTAACGTCGGCCAATCCGAACGACCGTCATGGCATGACCTCGCACCTGAGCTCCGCGCAAATTGACGATCTGGTGGCTTATCTGGAATCGCTGTGAAACTGTACAGTTAAGGTGTTGGCGAGGGGGGAGATCCGTGCGACTGGAAGATTGAGGATCTGCAGAGGATTGCCCATCGGCGCAGAATCGACTACTGACAGTCCCCTATGTGATTGATAACGGCGACGGTGAACTGGGTGACGGGACTACCACCCGGCCACCCTGCAAGGATTCCGTCCGTGATATAGTAAGGAAATCCAGGCTAGTGCGGACTATGGCAAAGGTCACGTCAAAATATCAGGTCACGATGCCCAAGAAGATCGCGGAAAGATACTCGATCCGTCCTGGCGACGAGATCGACTGGGTGGCAGCGGGCGATGTGATCCGTGTGATACCTCCTGGCGGGCGCCCAGTCGCGCTCGACCGGGAGTCGCAGCTCCGGTTGTTTGACCAGGCTACCGAGCGGCAGCGGAATCGTCCGGTGACGCCGCCGCAGGCGGACACCCGTGATCGTGGATGGAAGAGAGAAGATCTGTATGAGCGTGGACGCTCTCATTGACACCAACATCCTGGTTTACCGGTACGATAACCGTTTTCCCGAAAAGCGGGAGATCGCAACCCGCATTCTCCGTCGCGGCATCGTTGAGGGCTCGGTGCGTGTGCCGCACCAGGCGATCATCGAGTTTGTGGCGGCCGTGACACGTCCCATTCGCGGTCACGTGCTCCTGCAACAGGCTGATGCGCTGCGTGAGGCGGAAGAGTTTCTCAGGCAGTTCGTGGTTCTGTATCCCAATGAGGCGATCGTGCGTGAGGCCGTTCGCGGATGCGCGGCTTACCAGTTGAGCTGGTTTGACGCACATATGTGGGCGTACGCCGAATACTACGGAGTCCCCGAGATTCTGACGGAGGATTTTCAACATGACCGTCTTTACGGATCGGTCCGCGCGGTGAACCCGTTCGCCGGCCCTCGTTAGCGGCACAAGACAATCACGATGGGCCGCCAAGCTGCAAGCCGGTTTGGGGTCTACCCTGAATTTGCCGAAAGAGTACTCTGACCGACGGTGGCGGACGAGCCGCGAAAGTTCGAAACGCATCCACGATGGGGAGCCAATCCTTAACGCTGCGACTATCTGGCGCATCCTGACGACCGGCTGTCCCATAAATATGGCAAACTGGTTCCATGAAGACCACCCTGGAGATCCCGGACCCGACCTTTCGCAAGGCCAAGGCCACCGCCAGCGCGTTGGGAATTTCATTGCGCGAGTTTGTTACGCAGGCTGTCGAAGAAAAGCTCTCCTCGGGCGGTCATCGGCAAGATAAGCCTTGGTTGGAATGTGCGGGTGAACTCGCCCATCTCCATAAGGAGACGGTGCGGATACAGAAGATCATCGACCAGGAATTCGAGCAAATCGAACCTGAGGACTGGACTTGATTCTCGACACGAATGCTCTTTCCGCTTATCTTGACAAAACGAAAGAAGCGGTTGATATCGTGTCCGAGGCTCCAGACCTTGCCATCCCCGTCATTGTGGCTGGAGAGTTCGCTTTCGGTATCGCGCAGCCCGTCACCGTTTAGGCTGACCATTTGGACTCTTTCCAACTTACCGAAGACGCCATCTGGCTGTATCTTTAAACAAGGAAGGTGTGTAGATCGCTGACCGAACCGTCACCGAGTCTCTTCAAAGCATTCGACGAACTGGCCGAGATGCCAAATTGCGGACATCGCCGCCTGGATCTCACCACCTGGCAGGTTCTCTTCTACAGAGTTTTTTCTTGCTTGATAATTTATAGGCCCGGCGGCAAGCCCTTACAAATTCTTGTCGTTCTACACGGAAAACGCAACCTGAAGCGCATCTTGAAAAGCCGGTTCTAATCCTAACTATAGCTAGGCGGAGGGCCAGTGGCGTTTCGAGCCGGCCATGAAAAATGGAGCTCCCGTAGCCGCGTATCCCGTAACGGCCGTCGTGAGGTTCAGCTTTCCGTAGGACCCGCCCCTACTGTCCCCGCCGCTTAATCTCAATCGCCAGCCGCTTAATCTTCTGATTCAGCGTCGACAAAGGCACCCGCAAACTATCCGCCGCCTCCGTCTGGCTCCAGTTGGTCTTCTCCAGCGCCTCGATAATCGTGCGCCGCTCGAAATCCGCCACGATCTCGTAAAGCGATGCGTCCGCCGGCAGCGCCCCATTGCCATGCCGCAGCCGGATGCCGCTTGCCATCAGCAGGTGCTCCGGAAACACATCCACCGGCACGCTCGGCTCCGACGCCAGCACCACCGCGCGCTCCACCACGTTCTCCAGTTCGCGCACGTTCCCCGGCCAGGTGTGGTCCATCAGTATCTGCATCGCCTCCGGCTGGAAGCGCAGCACCGACTTGCCTGAAGGATCCAGAAACTTCTCATTCTCCTTGCAGTACTTGGTGAAGAAATGCTCCACCAGCAGCGGAATATCTTCCTTCCGCTCGCGCAGCGGAGGTAGCACGATGTTGATCACGTTCAACCGGTAGTACAGGTCCTCGCGAAACCGCCCCTCCTCCACCAACTTGCGCAAATCCGCATTCGTCGCCGCCAGGATGCGCACGTCCACCTTGATCGTGTCGTTCGATCCCAGCGGAT
>Ga0326727_10017305_pt1 | contig 14993 bp, 10 predicted proteins | sample MB2enrmetagenome_FD_207643 | JGI IMG/M metagenome (GOLD analysis project Ga0326727, IMG submission 207643) | Lab enriched peat soil microbial communities from McLean, Ithaca, NY, United States - MB29MY | ecosystem: Environmental > Terrestrial > Soil > Wetlands > Peat | place: USA: New York... | reverse complement strand
GGATTGCCGTGGCGGACAAAACGGGGAAGCCTTGCATACGCCTGGGGATTGAAGGGGGCGATACGCAACTGCGCTACAAGCTGGGAACGGTGCGCGTTCTCCCGCGCGCGCCGGCGCCGCACTAGGTTTGGAATCGCTGCGAAAGGAAGCGTATGAACAAACACAAGACATCTCGCTTCTACCGGAAATCCCTGCTGCTCCTCGTTTCGCTACTGGCGCTCTCAGGCGTGGCCCTCGGTGTCGACTCGCAGCCGGGCCTAACAACCGTTCGGCCTTCCGAGATCGATGATCCTTTACCGAATCCCTACATGGGTTGGGGACTTTGGGCCGGACCTCAGCAGCTTGGTTACAGCGAGAAGCAGTTCAGCGTCGAAGAGAACACGGCGGGCTTCGGTGACGACGCCCCCCGGTTCAACTGGGTGATGCTCGACTGGGCCTGGAAAGACCTGGAGCCACAAGAGGGGCATTTCAATTGGAGGGACATCGACAGAGTCGTGGACTATTGGACGGTAAGGGGGAAGCAGTTCGTAGTCCGGCTATGGGTAACCGATGATGCCGGCTGGGGCACTCACCCGGGCGCACCGGTGTGCCCAGCCTGGTTATGGGCAAAAGGTCTACGCGGCCGAGACTACGTCGCGGCGGGCACCTACCTCGTGGGGCAGAGCAAACAGCGAGAGCCGGATTATTTGGACCCCTCCTACGAGCAAGTTTACTTGCCTGCACTCAAGAAACTACTGAGTGCATTTGCGGCACGCTACGACAAGCCGGGAACGCCGGTGATCCTGGTCCAGGTGATGGGCTATGGGCAGTGGGCGGACTGGGCCACGTGGTACTCGAAGTACCCTTGGCCGAGTACGGAAATCAAGCACAGCGTGCTAGCCAAGATCGTCGATACCTACGCTGACGCATTCAAGCATATCCAGCTTTTCATGGCCGACATGGGGGACTACGACAACGCTCAGAGTTTTTCCCTGGAAGAGTACATGCATCGCATGGCCCTCGACGAGGGGATCTGGCGGGGCGCAGGTCTGATTTTCACAGGCTTTATCGAAGGTCTCAGCATAGCAAGCCCACGGGTCGAAGCTTTGGTCGGGCGGTACTGGCAAAGACTACCACTTCTCGGCGAAGGTTGGTCATATGAAGAGACAAAAGACGTTGGCACGCACGGGACGCTGGCCGAGCAGCTCAGTGGCATACTTGTGTATCACACGAATTTCTTCCATTACTACTTGGACAGTGCCAACTACCGTCGCATGATGCGCGACGACCCCTCGACCATTGAGGCAGGACTGCGCAGCGGAGGGTTGGGTTACCGTCTTGCCATTACTTCCGCAAGCTGGCCCGCGGAACTACCCGCCGGCCACGAACTGGTCATCAACGAGACTTGGGTGAATCGGAACGTGGGCCGCCTCTACGTGCCGCATTCCCTGAGAATCTACTTGACAGACCCGGACGGCAAAGAGAGGTTCAGTGAGGTTGACATTAACATCGATGAGAGCCTCTGGCTGAAGGGCGACAGTTACTCTCACCTCAGCGTAATTCCCCTGCCTGCAACCTTACCCCCCGGCCAGTACGACCTACGAGTGGCACTCGTCGGCCGAGATGGCAAGCCGCGCATCGCGCTAGCAATTCAAGGAGTAGACGCGCAATTGCGCTACAAGCTGGGAACCGTGCGCGTCCTCCCGGGCGTCCCGCCGAGGACCTAAGCCGGGTGGTTCCCACGCGGAAATCCAGCCGATGAGGTACGAGTAGCATGATCGAAGCTGATATTTGGCCTGCCTTGAGAAACTACTGGCATCCGGTGGCGCTATCCGAAGAGGTTACGACGAAGCCGCAGCCGGTCCGGCTTTTGGGCGAGCAACTGGTAATTTATAGGGCAGGCGCGGAGATAGTTTGCCTGAGAGATCTCTGCATCCACCGCGGCACGCCGCTCTCACTGGGCTGGGTGGAGGGTGAGAACCTGGTCTGTGCCTACCATGGCTGGGCCTACAACCGCGAGGGCGTGTGTGTCCGCATACCCTCACTCGAAGCGGGACGCCCGATTCCCCGCAAGGCGTGCGTGGCGAGTTACCCGTGCCAGGAGAAGTGTGGCCTTTTGTGGGTGTGCTTGGGTACGCCTCGGGCCCCCATCGCCGAGTGCCCTGAGTTAGAGCTTGAGACTTATCGGCATTACCTGGTGGGGCCTACCCCCTGGAAGTGCAGCGCGGCACGCGCCATGGAGAATTTCGTCGATCTGGCGCACTTCGCCTGGGTGCATGAGGGCATTCTAGGCGACCGGCATCATCCGCAGGTTCCCCCTGTCCACGTCAATCGCCATGGTGAAGAACTTCGTTACACCGTCGAAGAGCGGCCTAATCCCGTGCATCCCGTAGGACACCGCCGGGTCTATCGTATTTGGCGGCCGTTCGCCTTACACCAGCGCAAGGAGAGAGACGATGGCGAAGTCGAAGTGGCATTCTTCACCGTGACGCCCCATTCCCCTGGCGAAAGCACGAATTACCTCTGGGTGCTTCGCAGCTTTGAGCTCAATGCGGAAGAGGAGGAGAAACGTAAGAGGTTGGACGAGTTCATTATGCAGCAGGACCAGGCGATCGTGGAGAATCAGCGTCCTGAGGAATTGCCTTTGGATCTGGCGGCGGAGCTGCATCTCCGCGGACCCGACGCCGTGGCCGTCGAGTATCGCCGCTTCTTGGCGGAACTGGCTAACCCACCGATTTCTGGTCGAAGGCAGCAAACGTCTACGCGACATCGAAATAATCCTTGACCCGTGCACACAGATATGATAGGTAAGACAACAAAAGAAGGAGACCGAACGACTTGTTTTGGCTGTTCTGGCGAGCAGCCTTGGCCCATTACAAGGACCGCCACAGGGTGGCGCTATTACAGGAGGAAAAAGTCATGCGCAAGGTTTCTGGCTTTGTCTTTGGAGTAATCATGGTCCTGGTGTTTGGGGTCGTCCCTGCGGCCGCGCAACAGGATACCGGGACGATTCGCGGCACGGTTACTGACCCCACGGGGGCGGTTATACCGAATGCGCGCGTTTCAGTCCGCAACGTGGGCACCGGTTACGAGCGGACCAGTTCAACCGCCGCGGGAGGGGATTACGTTTTCACCCCACTTCCGGTGGGCACCTATGAACTGCGCGTTGAGAATAAAGGTTTCCAAACACAGCTACGGTCGAAGATTACACTGCAGGTTCAAGAGAACCTGGAAATCAATGTCCAGCTCCAACTGGGACAATCCAATCAAGTCGTGGAAGTCACAAGCGGGGCACCGCAACTGCAAACTACCGATTCATCCCTAGGCACGGTAACTAATACCCAGTACGTGAATGAACTGCCTCTGAACGGCCGCAACATCTACCAACTTGTGGCCCTGTCCCCCGGCGCGGTCACCGCCGCCGACGGCAACCCCTCGATTGGAGGGCAAATCGACCAGCGGCAAACTTACGTGTTGGACGGCTTCAGCAACTTCAATTACCAAGGCTCTGTCAACTCCGGTGGGATCTGGAACATTCAACCCTCTCCAGACGCAGTGCAAGAATTCAAGGTCCAGACGAATAACTACTCGGCGGAGTTTGGCTTGGGCGTGGGCGTGGTGAACGTCGTCACCAAGTCCGGAACCAACCAGCTTCATGGCAGCTTATACGAGTTCGTCCGCAATAAATCGTTCGACGCTACAGAATTCTTCATCAACGCGGCGAACCAATCCAAGCCACGTTACAGTCAGAACCAATTCGGCGGCTCCTTGGGGGGCCCCATCAAGAAAGACAAAACGTTCTTCTTTATGGATTACGAAGGCTTCCGCTCTCGTAAAGGGACCACGGAGAACGACACGCTTCCCAGTTTGGCTTGGCGCCAAGGGGACTTCAGCGACCTGCTTACCGGCCAGACTTTTACGGATCCGTGCACCGGCGCCGTCTACGATACAGGCCAGATCTTCGACTCGACTACCACCAAGGCGGTGACCTGCCAAGACGGCAGCACAGGGTTCGCGCGGACTCCCATTTCCTATAACGGCCGGCCCGACGTCATGAACCCTGCCCAGATCATCGCCCCAGCCGCAAACACCATTGCGTTGCTTCCCACACCGAATGTTGGCGATCCATTCCGCTACATTTGGAGCCCCTCCCTGCGAAACGACTTCAATCAATTCGACATCAATATTGATCACCAGTTGCGCGAGCAGGACCGCCTCTCCATCAAGTATTCGTTCCGCGACGTGCCGCCGGGCGGCATTCCGGACTTCCCCGGGCCTGCCGGGCAGGGGGACTTTGTGCGGAACCGCCAACAGCGTGCCAGCATTTCGGATACACATGTCTTTTCTCCCACCGTGGTCAATGAGTTGCGCGTCGGCTATTTTCGCAACGGGTATAAGAGCAGCCTGGTCAACAGCTCAACGGATCCCGCCTCTCTTGGTTTCCAAAACGCGTTCTACGAGAAAGGCATTGTGGGAGGAATCCCCTCCATATCCATTGCCGGAATAGCCGCCATCGGCGCATCCAGTTGGACACCCACGATTACTACGGCTCGTAATGAAATGCTGCTGGATACACTCAGCCTGGTGCGGGGCAAACACAGTTTCAAGATTGGCGGCAGCTTCTCGAGTTGGTGGACTACGCAATTCGAACCCGCACAATCACAGTCCGGTGCATACGGGTTCACGGGGATATTGACCGCTGATTTGAACGCGCCGGCCTCTGTCGTCACCGCTGCCACACCCGCAGCCATTGGCTCCGGATTCGCCCAATTCCTTTATGGAATTCCGGACAACAGTGGCGTTAGCGACAGCATTTTCTCCGACACGGGCCGCAAAGTGGGCGCCGCCTTCATTCAGGACGATTGGAAAGTAACCCGCAAACTGACCGTGAATCTGGGACTGCGGTGGGATTTCGGTGACTCCGTGCACGAGAGGTTCGATCGCGTCACGGACATCGACTTCACCAATGGCTCCTATATTCTCCCATCCTCCCGGAAGAACAAGCCTCCTTTCTTGCCCACGGGATTTCCCGTGGAATACTCGCCCAGCCATAGCCTGCTGTTGGCTGACAACCGCAATTTCGGCCCGCGCATCGGGTTTGCCTACGAACTCACGCCCAAAACGGTGCTCCGATCGGCATTCGGCTGGCTTTACATGAACCCCGATGAGACCACGACGACCATCGGCATGCCGCTCAATCCCCCTTGGGCCTCGATAGTCACCCTTTACGATCCCAAGACCGGTCCCGTTGACCCGGTCACGGGCCAGGTTGTTATTCCTGTAACGAACATGGCAACAGGGTTCCCCCCTAGTGTATTTACCGATCCCTCCCTGGTGTCGCAGTCGCTGCTCTTTGTGTATGATCCGCACATCAAGACTCCCTATGTGCTGAGCTGGAACGCTACCATCCAAAGGCAGTTTGGCTTTAATACCACGCTCGAAGTCGCGTACACGGGCAATGCGGGCCGGCACCTTTGGACTTCGATGGATGTGAACCAGCCCTACCCTACAGCCAATCCAAATAGTCCAATTCAGTCGCGACGGCCCTACCCCAACCTGGGTAGTGCGGATAATGAATCAACGCAGGCCTACTCCACCTACCACGCCTTGGAAGTTAAGCTTGAGAAACGCTACTCACGAGGCCTTACCTTCCTGGCCGGCTATACCTGGGCCCATGCGCTCGATGACGATTCCAACGCGGTATTGCTGGCAAACTCAGGTCCAAGCTCGTTCGACGACACACGCAATGCTCGCGACGTCCGCGCAGACTATGGGAATTCCGCGTTTAATCCTCATCAGCGCTTCACGTTGAGCCTGATGTATGACCTGCCCCTTGGGCATGGCAGAGAATTCGGCAACGGGTGGTCGCGTCCGCTCGATAGCGTCTTGGGAGGTTGGCAAATCGCCGAGATTACAGCCATCCAGAGTGGTTTCTGGTTCACGCCTGGCACCTATATTGATCCCGCGAGTGCACCGTTTTACTTTGATCCCGCTCGCCCCAATATGGTGGCCAACCCCAAGAACTTCTCGTACAATACGGCCGCTGAAGCAGCCCTCGGGTGCCCTACGGGACGCCAATCACTAGAATGCTTCTTCAACCCTGGAGCATTCACGTACGCTGATCCCGGCACGTTCGGCAATGCCGGCCGCAATGTCGTTGAAAGTCCAGGCTTTTCCGGCGTGGACTTCGCTTTGCACAAAGACTTCAGGTTGACCGAGAGCAAACGGCTGGAGTTTCGCGTAGAAGCGTTTAACATCATCAATACGCCCAACTTCCGGTTTCCCGATATAGGCTATGAGGACTCAACTTTTGCCCACATTTTGAGCACGGATGGCAAACCGCGAGATATTCAGTTCGCGTTCAAGCTTCTCTTTTGAGGAAACGAGGATGCGGCGAGGCGTGGAATCCGCGCCTCGCCGCGGTTCGAAGGTTCAAGACTGAAAGTCTGCGTCCTGAGGGTAACCTTCCTCGCAAGTCGTGAAGAACGCTTTTGGCTCACGCGCAAATCAACATCACAAATGTTGACACCACACTATTGTCGAAACCGGCTTGACCAAACCGTGGAAACTGCCGGCGCGCAAGACCTCGATCTCGTCATTCTTTCAGATTACCGCAACATCTACTACCTTACGGGGCATCTGCGCGAAACGGAGCTTCCCCAATTACTGGTGGTCGACACTCGCACGGCAACAACATGGCTCATCACTGATACCAGCCCAACGCAAGGCGCGGCAGACGTGGTGTCGATCTACGAGAGCTACTCGGTGGAATGGCCTGTCAGCTTCGCGGCGATCACGGCCAAGGCAGCCCAGGCCCTCGATCTTGTGCTCGAGGGCATTGTTCCGCCCGTAAAGCGCATCGCCCTGGAAAAGTCGCGGCTGAGCGCAACCTTTTCCGACGTGATCGCGCGGCGTTGCCCTTCCGCCGAACAAATGGACGCGACGGCTATGCTGGCCCGGCTGCGCCGTGCAAAGCGGCCCGACGAGATTGACACGATTCGCGCCTGTATTTCGTCCATCGAAGCGGGCTACGCTGCAGCGCGCCGGGTGATCCGTCCCGGGGCAACCGAACTGGACGTTTTCAAAGAGGTGCATGGCGAGATCGTGCGCCACGCGGGTTACAATCTCAAATTCGAGGGCGATTTTGCATGCGGGACTCGGGCTATCAAGGAAGGTGGATCACCCCTCGCGAAGGCGCTCCAGCCGGGTGACCTTTACATCCTCGATATTTATCCCAGTTTTCATGGCTATCACGGCGATCTGTGTCGAACCTTCGCGGTTTCGCAGCCCACTGATTTGCAGCGGCAAGCGTGGGAGGTTGTTTGCGGGGCGCTGCAACTCGCTGAACAGCTCATTCGGCCGGGAGTGCGGGCGCGTGACATCTGGAGTCGGCTCCGCGAGCACATCGACACGTTCGAGTGCGCCCGCGGATCCTTTGGGCATCACGCCGGGCACGGTATCGGAATCGAATCGCAGGAGCCTCCCTGGATCATCCCGGGCTCGGACCACGTCTTCGAGGTGGGCGACGTGATTGCCCTCGAACCCGGCTGCTATTCCCCAGCCTTGCAGGGTGGAGTCCGCCTGGAACGCGATTACGTTGTCCATGAGAATGGGCTTCAAAACCTCTCCAGTTTTCCCCTCGAACTCTGACATCGGCAAGGAAAAATTATGGATTTCCCATTCATCCCACGTGAGGAATTTTCGCTGCGCCTGGAGCGGCTGCGGGCGCTAATGGAAAGAAAAGGTCTGGCCGGCATCCTGCTCACCACCGGTGCAAACCTGGCGTATTTCACCGCTTACCCCTCACCCGCGAAAAGTGTTCCCCGCCCATTCTTTGCGGTTCTGCCGCTGCGCGCTGACCCGGTGTTCATCACTCAATTCGGGCACCTGGAGGAAGCCAGAAGGTACGCCTGGATTGCCGACGTTCGATATTACACGCAACTATCGCACGCGCCTGTCGAACTCTTGCGTGAAAGTCTCGGCGACTGTGCTGCCCTGGGGGGAAAAGTGGGGATGGAGCTAGGCTTCGAACAAACCCTGGACATTTCTTATGCTGAATTCACCCGGCTGCGAGACGGTCTCCAGGGAACTCAGATCGAGGATGCGAGCGAGATGTTGTGGGAGCTCCGGAAGATCAAATCCGAAAACGAAATCAGCTGTCACCGCAAGGCTTGCGAAATCACCTCGCACGCTTATTCCGCCACCTTCCCCGAACTGCACGAGGGTATGACCGAGATGGAAATCTACAGGATCATGCGGAGAAACCTCTTAGACCGGGGCGGAGAGCAAGTTTTCTTGTCGATTACCTCGGGGCAGGGAAACTATGATTTTGTGACCAAGACCCCTGAGGAGCGGGTGGTGAAGCGTGGCGACATAATTTGGTTGGATGCAGGCTGCAGCGTGCGAGGGTACTGGTCAGACTTTTCGAGGACCGCCGTCGTGGGCAGGCCCTCTCCGCAGCAGGTTCACGCGCAGAATATTATCCATGATTTGACCATGCGGGCTGTTGCTCTGGTGAAACCGGGTACTCCTGCCTCGGCCATCGCAAAGTTTTGCTTTTCCGAATTGGGGAAGTTAGATTTCGCCATCACCTCTTCCATCACGCATCGTGCGGAGCGAGTTGGCCACGGCATCGGTCTGAACATGACAGAACCCCCGCATGTCGCCCCGTATGACCACACGCCACTGCAGCCAAGGATGGTCATCACCATTGAGCCCGGAGTGGCGACAGAATACGGAACGTTCCAGGCTGAGGAGGATCTGGTAGTGACGACGGATGGGTGCGAAGTGCTGTCCCAAGCCGAGCGCACACTCGCGGTCATTCCGCAGGCGGGGTAAGAGCGGGATCAGTTTCGGCTTGCCGAAACGCCTTGAGGATCAGTTCTTCAGAGTCGGAGATGTGCTTGGTGAACGCCTCGCGTGCCGCGGCCGCATCCCGGCTGCGGATCACCTCGTAAAGTTCCCGGTGGGATTCGAGTTCGCGACGTTTGAAGGCGTCCGGGTCCAGCACCTCCGCCTCTACCAGCTTACCGGCCCTGGCCATCAGGATGTTGAACGACCGCAGTAGCTTCGCCACGATGGCATTGTGCGTTGCCTCGGCGATGGCATTGTGAAAGGCGGGAGCAACTTCCGCCACGCTTTCCTTTCGTCCCACCGCCCTTTCGATCAGGGCAAGTGCGTCCTCGATGTTCCAGAAATCGCGCTCCGTGGCGCGCTCTGCAACCAGCGGGGCGATTCCCGCTTCCAGGATCTTTCGAGTTTCCACCACATCGAGGATGGCTTCCTTTTCCAGCGTAATGGCGAGCACGTCCTCGTTAATGAGGTGATTGGGTCCAGTCTTCTTGACAAAACACCCCAATCCGGGATGGATTTCGATCAAATCCAGCGCTGCCGTAGCTTGGAGCGCTTCTCGGACCCCGGTGCGGCTGACACCGAGCCTCTTCACCAGCGTACTTTGCGAGGGAAGCTTGCTGCCAGGGACGAAAGTCCCATCTTTCAACCAGCCGATTAGTTGCCGTAAGGCTTGGCGGGTGAGGGTCTCGGTCGGAGCAGCAGTAACTTGTCTTCTCTGTGCCAGCGGCGCCCTCATGACCGGCCGTTTTCGTTTTCGAATCGTGGACGTTCGCAGTGAAGTCGTGGCTATCTTCGGACTCATAAATGGGCCCCCCTTTCGCCCCCGTATATGGAATTCAAGAAGCGCGGGCTAGCGTTGCATTTTCGATGTACGACCAAGATCAGCGGCCACGCCCGGGGTCGTGGAAGCGCGATCGTTGGCCTTGAGCCCAAAGATCGGCCCGCCGATCACCTCGCGTTACTTCAACACTCTAGTCGAATTTGCTTCCGAGAACAAGAATCCTCGGCATTCGCCAGATAGCTAAAATGTCCCCAGGCTAAATGCGGGCACGCGCCCCGACCAGCCTTTCATTCAACATCATCGCACTGCGATCGAGGTAAGGCACGCACGCTGCAATCTTCGCTTGCCTCAGAAGCACGCTTTGGGCAACTGCGAAAAATTGAGTCTGTGAATCGGGGCGCATCGATTAATTGCGGACCACAGGGGACTACGAGTGTGCAATCAACCTCGCTCCAGAATGTGAGTCACAGATTGGGTCACAGATAAGCGCCAAAAGAACCAATGTCCGCCTAGTTGTCGGGCTCGGCGGTCCTGTAAATTCAATGGTTTGAGTGTCGTTCAAAAGCGGTAGACGGTTTAGGAAACCGTTGCTCTATCCGTCTGAGCTACAGGCCCATTCCTCCCAGTTGCTTTACTTTCAATAGCTTACCACAGGCTCCTCCTGCTGGCGAGAATTTACGCCAACAGTTACGCCAACAATTCCGGGTGAAACGGCTGGGACAGAGCCCCAGCCGTTCAATTGCTTCGAGGCTACCTGCGCAGCCTCTCGTCCTGCTTTCTGGCTGAAGTGAACATACCAGTTGGCAGTGGTCTTCATGTCGGCATGGCCTAATCGAGATTGGATCGTCTTAAGATCCACGCCTTCGTAATGCAGCATGGTTCCCGCCCAGTGCCGAAGTTCGTGCCACGTCAGATGCAGCCCCAGCTTCTTGGCTGCTTTCTTGAGCCCATGACGAAGTGCGTTCTGCTCCGTCATAGGCCGGTCGGCGTGCTCAGGATGAGGAAACACCAGATCTTTCTCTGTCGCCTGCGGAACCCGCGCCTTGAACTGGTTCAGGCGATCGATTTCCTTCTCGGTCAGGTCCACCCGTTTGTCGCTCCGATGGCCCTTGGTCGTGTGCTCTTGACCCATGTAGACCGCAGAGAGAAACCAGACGCACCGATTGTCAAAGCTGATAGCACCCCATTTCAAGCCTAGTGCCTCACCTATCCGGCAGCCTGTCACGCAAACGAACCAGGCCAGAGTCCGGTAAGGGTCATCGAGAGCATTCAGTACATTGCAAATAGTCTCTTGCGTAGGCACTTCCTTGGGCAGCTTGGGAACATACAGAGGGAGATTAATATCCGCTGCAGGATTGTTGTCCAAGTATTCGTCCTTCCTCGCTTCCCTGAAGATCGAACGAAGGCAGTTTCGTATGTTGTTGAGCGTCCGCCGTCCGAGTTCTCTCGCCACCAGGCGATTCATGCAAGCTTGAACGTCCCGTCTTCGGATCCGGTCAATCTCCATCTTTCCGAAGAATGGGAGCAGGTGGCATTTAATAATCTGTTCGTAGCTAATGCGCGTGCTTGGTTTTCGATAAGGGAGGAACGCCTTGAGGAAACAGCCCTCCACGTATTCCTTGAGGGTCAGGGCCGTTCGCGGAGCGTGCACCTCCTCCACCTGCACTGCTGCCAAGAGCTTCTGCAGGCGGCGGTCGGCTTCACGCTTGCTGATTTCATCTTTGTAGCCCAGGTTCCGCGACTGCCAGCGCCCTTGCGGGTGCCGGTCGTCGTAGACCCTCCACAAACCCTCGTAGTAGTGTCGCGCCACATTCGTCCGCAGACGAACATGACCGTGCTGGCAGTGACTCCGAGACATTCTGCGAATCCTCCTGTCTCGGGCACTGGTCCTTCCGCTGACCTGTAGGTTACCACAACACTGATTCGAGCCACTGGCTTTCAGCCATGCTTCAACCTCCTCCCAATGAAATCTCAATGCCTTTCCGGCATGTACGTGGGGAAGCGGATTAGCCGCTCCCTGCTGCGTTCTTCTATAAACCCAGCCAACTTTGACCGCCAACTTCGCGGCCAGTTCAGCAGGGGTGAGGAAGATTCGATCTACCATGGGTAGACCTTCGCGTGATGGGCGCCTGAGCTAGACGCCCCTCACAATTACGCAGCCTCCTGGTTTGGTGTCGTAGTGCTTTTCCTTTCACAGTACCTCCTCGGTTTTACAACCTTGACAATCGTGATCGCTCACTTGATTCTCGCGGTGGTGATTAACTGGCTTTGCCAGATTCCATCAGCGAGAGTTAGGGCTCCGGCCTTGGGCCGTCACCGTTGACACCCGATGCTCCGTGTTGGAAGATCGTCTGTCGCAGCAAAGTATGGAACGAGGTCCCGATCGATGAAACGAACTGCCCCGGTGAAACGTGGAAAGCGGAAAGCAAGAGATGAGCGGCTTATTGGGGACTTCCAAGCTCTCGAAGACTTTGCGAACCTCGGCGATACGCTTCATGATGTGCAAAAGTTTCGCACGAAGTGGCTCGGCTTCTTTCCCGATAGGAAAACGGAGTGGATTTACAGGAATTTCGAATTCTGGATGACATTTTCAAATCTCCCTGATAGGCGCCCTGACAACTTTCGAGAGATCCTTCGCAGAGTTTTTCCCGCTGCCGATTCTCCTATGACTTTGGAGGCTTGGGCGGATATGGCCAGGGAGTTTGGAGGTAAGTTACGCTCCTGTAGACCACCGTTGCTCTTCTACCGCAATCTGCTGCGCGCGGTGTGGAGGAGGGACAAAAGGAGTCGTCGAGGAAGTAGGCGGCAAGCCGACCTCGGTGATAGAAGAGGAATCGGCCCTGCCCGAGGATGAAGTGGTCATCGAGGAATCAACGACCGAAAGCCAAGTGGAAAGCGCCGAGACACCAAGCAGTGATAGCGGCGGTGTAGATTCTGACAGCGGTGGCGATGGTGGCGGAGGCGGTGACGGCGGGGATTGATATCTCGCCGAGTACCCGCAAAACATCATAAATGGGGTTCCGCGACATCTGATCCCGACGCTTTGCAAGTTAAAGCCCGCATGCTTCATGTGCGGGACTCTGGCACTTCACAGTGTTATCATTCTAGGAGATAGAAACACTGAGGGTGCATCCTATGACGTCCCGACGACCCACTTGTCGTTGCCGGGCATAAGGTCGATCAGGCGGCTTGTTGCTGCAATCGTCTGGCAGGCCAATCCAAACATGTGGAATGTACGCTGCGCGCTCTCCGTATCCGTGGGGTCAAATGGGATGATGAAATTGGGCTCCGGTGTCACTTCCATCATTCCCTCGGCCTCTTCATCAAAGCAGGCGGCAATTCCGTCAGCCTCGGCGAACACGACCAGCAGGCAGGGCAGGGCCGGATTGCAATCCGAAAGCTGCTGGCCGATGTCATCACTAAGCTCGGGTCGCTTGGCCTGGGCGGAGAGGTGATCGAGGGCAAGTACGGCATCCACCAGTTTCTTTGCCAGTGGGTCGTTAATCTTATCTTTGAGGTGGGCAAGTTTACCCTCATCCAGCGCCGATTGCCGCATACAAGGCGGAATCGACCCTTCGACATCAGGGATTTCATACTGGTCAGCGTCTGGTTCCTGGGCGGCCCATTCCTGCAGCGTCTCAGCCCGCTCTTCGGCATCCCGTAAATCGTAGACTCTGAGCCAGGTGTTGAGAGCACCGACAAAGAGGTGGAAGAACGTCGCCGGCAGTTGCGGGTGGATGCTCTCCAGCAGCTTCAGCGTTGGCCCAAAGGTCGCACAGCCACATGTTGCCTCGGATGGCTCGACAATGAGGAACAATTGGTTGGGCTTGGTTTCATCACGCTCTGTCCAATCACAGGGAGTGTTGCTGATCACGGAGGAAAGCAGGAATCGGTGCCGGATGGCTGAGCCGCCGTGCGTGGCAATCCAACGCTCAAGGGTAATCCTGATGAAGGATGTTGGGTCATGTTCTGCCCTTTTCAAATCTCCAGGGACGGCAATGTCCAGCTCGACGAGTGCCTTGGCCAGCATTACAGCCAGGCGGTCATCGGCATCCAATCGGTGAATCAGCGGGACAGCATCAAGTCGTGGTATGAGCAGACCACCTCCGTGAGCCATCAACTGACTGGAGGAAGCCAGCCGGGCGGGGCGACGAGTGGCGTGCGGTTGTAAGTGCGAGCGCTGGCCTCGACTGCGGCTGCGAACAATGCGGCTGTGCTTTGTAGGCGTCGGCATCTGGCAAATCTCCCCACGAGTGTCCCGTAACGGGCGTGGCGGCCCTGGCGAAGTCTTTCAAGTTCCACCAGGACCGCCTGCTTCGTCACCTCGTTGCTTTTGGGATTTCGGCTCATTGGGTTACCCCTTCGAGCCGATGGCTCGCGTGAACTGATAGCGCAGCTTGTCTCCGACAGCCTCCGGACCAGTGACCGAGGCCGTAGCGATATCCGGGAATTGGTGGGAGTAGAGGGCTCGGACGTCCTCCACTGAATGCTTGGGGTCCGGGTCCGGGAGCCCTCTGGCCATTAAACTCGAAATAGCGGGAAAGTACGTGGCTCTCCACTAGAGTGCGAGACCTCCTTTGGATTGAGTTGGAGCGGGCTCGGGCGTTGTAGGCGGGAACAGCCCGAGTGTCCCGGTCGATGCTGAAGAGGGCACAGGCTCACCAGGAGTTGAGGGTGCAGAAGAGGCAGGTTCAGTCGTGGTAGCACTTGCGGGTAGCTTCTGAGTTGCCTTCTTGCGCTCCTCGGCCTTTCGCTTTGCTTCTTCTTGAGCTGCTTTGGCAGCAGCCTCCAGGGTGGCCTTGGCTTCGGCCAGCGTGCTGGCAGTTTGCTGGTGCGTTTGGACATAGCCGGCCAGATGCTTGCCGAGTTCGGCATCGAGTTCCTCGGGTGGGCCGGTATAGGTGAGTGAGGTGGTTAGAGCCGGGTTCTCGTCAGCCTTTGCCTGGGTGGGGATGACGTTAACGCGAATTGTCTTGTCATCCACCCTGGCCGCTGTGATGAGCACAGTGCGGCCGGCAAGAAGCGGCATGAGTTCAACGAACACAGGACCTCCTTTTCGTGGCACATGCGCCACGTGTGTTGTTAATTGGGAAGAAGATTGGGTAGTGGGGATGTGCAACGCGGGTGGGAGCGATGACTGATGAATCTGCTTGCTGCTATGTGCTGGTTGTCACACGCCACAACGGAAAGGTACCCGTTACGATGGAGGAATCGCAATGACAGAAGACAAAGTGACGCCCCAGCGAATAATGCCGGATTCCCGCCTTCGCGGGAATGACGGACGCTTGCAACTGGTCCGATCCCAATTACACTCAAACCCAGGATCAGAGAGGCTCGAGCATTCCCGAGGCAACGCTAACTGTCTGGTAAACAAAGTCTG
>Ga0326727_10017304_pt1 | contig 14994 bp, 12 predicted proteins | sample MB2enrmetagenome_FD_207643 | JGI IMG/M metagenome (GOLD analysis project Ga0326727, IMG submission 207643) | Lab enriched peat soil microbial communities from McLean, Ithaca, NY, United States - MB29MY | ecosystem: Environmental > Terrestrial > Soil > Wetlands > Peat | place: USA: New York... | reverse complement strand
TAAAAAGCAAATATTTAACGATATACCTGTGGAAAAGTCAAAAAACTCTAGCGTTGTGATTTAATTAAAAACACTAGACTTAGATAGATGAGATTTATCCTAATGCCATATATATGCTAGCTAGGTAGTATGGTGGAGGCGTTAACTAATAATAATAAAATTAAATTATATTTTTTGAAGTGCAGTAATATGGGGATTTCCCGAGACTGCTGCCCTGCAGCAGTGGTATAACTAATCATAAGTAGTATCTATATGAGAGTCGCAAAATATACATTGTACGACTCTATGTCTTTGTGTGGTTTTGGGTTTACTCTACCACTACTTAGACCTACTATTTTCATGCCGACCTATTTTATCTTTCTGTTTTAAAGCTACCCTTTTTTGTTTCTCCCTGCCTCTCATATTAAAAACAGATCGTCAAGGTCTGCTGCCTATTACAACACAATCCCCTAAAATAACTATGACATTATATGTTCGTAATTTGTATAGTTATGAGGTTAGTAGAGTTTTTACTTATTCTGCGTCAGCAAGATCGTATGTAGCTTTTGCAACGCGCTTGAACTTGGATTTGCCTTGAAGGTTTAGTAAGACGGTTGTTTCTTTGACGATGCGGCTTTTAAGGACTCTCCTGACAATTTCATCACGATGTAGTGGTTGTCCGGCCTCTTTTATAACTTCGGTGATGATATCAGCTACAGTACCCTTCTTATATCCCCATTCACTGAGTGCGTATATACCGCGGCCAATTAGTACGAAACGAACATCCTTTATTAACTCGTTATGAATAGCTTGGGTAGTTACTGCATTACGCTTAAAGTCAGATTCTTTAATAGCCTTGGCAATTTCGCTGAAATGCATTTGTTTGCCGTTTTCTTTGAGGATGACGTAAATCTTGTCACGAATATTTTTAGGGTTAACCATTGGCCATTTTATAAGTCCCCAGCGGCCATTTAAGGTAGCAAGTTGCTTACTGATACTAGCTAAGCTTTCTGCTTGCTTTGGATCGGCTATGGCAGCTTCTTTGGCAATGGTTTCAATCGTAGATGGTTCTCCGATTTTTTTGACTGCATCAACAACTTTATTTACATCTGACTTCAATTGCTTTTCTTTGCGAACACTTGTTATGCTGACTGCAAGATAAAATAAATCGTTATCTTCCAAAACGGTAAGCTTAGGGCATAGAGTAGCCAAGAAAGCTACACGAGATTGGTCTAGTCGAGTATTTGTATTGATAAGTTTAAGAGTTAGGTCGCTAATACGATTAATCTCACCCATTTTGTGTAACTGTTCAACTATAGTAGCTTGAATTTCTGGGATATGAGGTAGCATTTCCCCGCTCGTCTGTAATTTATTGATAACTACTTTCTCAAGTTGACGGACACGTTCCCTGGTGATGCCCAAGAGCTCACCTATTTGTTCCAGTGTCTCTTTGCGGTCAAACAAACCAAATCGTCGAGCTATAATTTCACGCTCTCGTTCTCTGTCGATCGTGTTTAAAATATCAGTGATACTCTGTTTTATATCGATAATCGGTGTGATTTGTTTGGTTTCTGACATATATTCTCCGTTTAAGCACCCAACTTTATAATGATTATATAACTTAAATTTTAAAAAGTCAATAACTAATTTGTATCTGTTATTAAGCTATAGCTAATCAGTAAATTTAGAAAAAAGCGAGACCAACACTTTTTTCTAAAACTAATGCTAACTATTTAGCCTAAACCTAAACACTTATCCCCTGATCGGTACCCTGGATTTTATTGTATCACTAAATGGACGAATTTACTCAAAATATGCCTTGGCAATATTACGACAACAGGACTACAAAAGATGTAAAATTGTGGAAAAACGTTGTTTAGGTTGTTATCTTTTTTTTGTAATCCGACGTGGTCGGCGGCGTTTTGTAGGCGCTTTTGCTAATAATTCTTGAGCATCTGTTTTTGTCAACTTCACCGGATCAGTTCCATGCGGGATTTTAGCATTTTTCTTGCCGTCAGTGATATATGGACCGTATGGGCCATTAACAACTTTTATACCACCTGGAAATTCGGCTATATATTTATTTAAATCTTTATCAAGCTTCTCTTTATATAGTATGCGAGCTTCACCAAGTGTAAGTTTTAGCGGGTCGGCATTTTTGATAGACACGAACGTTGTGCCGACCTTTATATACGGACCGTAGCGTCCAATGTTGGCATAGATATCATCACCTTGTTCGGTTTTACCGATGAGTCGTGGTAATCTAAACATTTCTAATGCTTGCTCAAGGGTTACGTCTTCTAGTGTTGTACCGGTTGGAAGTGGGGCGAAATCTGGTTTATCTGTGCTATCTTTGTCGGCCTCGCCGCGTTGTAGCATTGGCCCGTAACGTCCGTAGCGGGCCAAAATAGGCTTATTAGTGTTTGGGTCATTACCTAGCTGCCGTGCTTGAGAGACTTCGCTACGGCTGGCTGTCTCGCTTTTATCGACCAATGTATGAAACGATTTATAAAAGTTTTCTATCATATTTACCCATTGCAATTGCCCGTTAGCGATTTTATCGAAGTCTGATTCTACGTGAGCTGTAAAGTTGTAATCAACTATGTCCGGGAAGTACTTAACAAGAAAGTCAGTTGTGACTTCTGCTGCTGAAGTTGGTATCAATTTGGCACGGTCAGCACCAGTGATCTCAGTAGAAGGTTGGTCTGTTATAACTCCGTTATGTAGTTTTAAAACTTGGATGGTTCGTTCTACCCCTTCAATATCACATTTTTCAATGTAACCACGGGATTGGATTGTAGAAATAGTTGTTGCGTATGTACTTGGTCGACCAATGCCCAACTCCTCCAGTTTGCGTACAAGCGTAGCCTCACTGTATCGGGCGGACGGGTGGTTAAAAGTTTCGGTAGCAGTCATAGTGTCTAGATCTAATATCTGGTTTTGTTCAACAACAGGTAGGAGAGTGTCATCTTTTGGTGTGCCATAGACTTTCATGAATCCATCAAATTGCAGTACCTCACCTTTAGCCAATAGCCTTTCTGAACGGTCAGAAAGGTTTATAGTAATTTCAGTTCGTTCAGTGCGCGCTTCGCTCATTTGACTGGCTAATGCACGTTGCCATATGAGCTGATAAAGCTTTTCTTGTTGTTTGTCGCTACCGGCAGAACGTTTCGTGAAATCAGTTGGTCGAATAGCTTCATGTGCCTCTTGAGCTGATTCATTTTTAGTCTTAAATTGGCGACGTTTGTGGTATTGTTCACCAAAAGTTTTAATGATGTAATTTTCAGCATCATTGATAGCTAAACTACTGATAGTAGTACTGTCAGTGCGCATATAGGTAATATAGCCAGCTTCGTATAGACGCTGGGCTAATGTCATAGTTTGCTTAACGCTGTAGCTGAGTCGTCTGGCAGCTTCCTGTTGTAAAGTACTGGTTGTAAATGGTGCGCCCGGATTACGTAGGCCTGGCTTCTTGCTGATGTTAACTATCTTAAAAGCAGCTGTTTTAGCTGCACCCAGGAAATCACTGGCAGTTTCTTTGGTGGGTAGTTTATCGATAAGCTCAGCTTTCAGTTCTTGCTTTGCAACGTTAAAGGTAGCAGTGACTTTATAGGAGCTAGTGGCCTTAAATTCTCTAATTTCTCGTTCGCGATCTACGATTAGCCTTACTCCTACCGATTGAACACGGCCGGCGCTGAGACCGGCTCGAACTTTCTTCCATAACACTGGTGACAATTCGTAACCCACTAGCCTATCCAGCACTCGACGTGCTTGGTAAGCATCTACTAGCGGCAAATTCACTTCTCTTGGGTGTTTGATGGCGAATTCAATAGCAGGTTTAGTTATTTCATGAAAAGCAATGCGCTTAGTATCCTTAGGGTTAAGCCCCAGTGTCTGTGTAAGGTGCCAGGCAATCGCCTCACCTTCCCGGTCTTCATCGCTAGCCAACCAAACTTTATCTGAGGTTTTAGCAATTTTCTTTAGTTCGCTTACAACCTTTTTCTTGTCTGGATTAACCTCGTAATTTGGCGTAAATGAATGCTCAATATCTACGTTTAAGCCTTTTTTAGGCAGGTCACGGATATGGCCAAAACTGCTACGAACTGTATAATCTCGGCCTAGGTACTTCTCGATAGTCCTAGCTTTAGCCGGGCTTTCAACTATCACTAAGTTCTTAGTTTTTTCAGGCATGCTTTATATCTTTAGCGTGTTGGCGCCCATAATGCAATACATAAATTTAAATAATTGGGAGAAAATGTAGCAATCTTATGCCTTGCTTTGTGTATTTTGTTTGTTAAAGTTTTAGTCAATAGCGTTAACCTCATGCCCATATAGTTTACCATGAGCTTTTTGGTTTAAGCGATAGTTAAGAGAACTTAAAGTATAGCTAGCAAGCACTAAAGCGAAAGCATTTTGACAGTACAACATTATTGTGTAAATAGTATTGACATAAAGACATTAATTTGCTAGAATTGCAACTTGTAAACGTTAAATTTTGCGTTTACGTACCTTATACCCCCAAATTCTAACGTTCTTTGCTTAATAAGCAAGAACAAACGTTAGATTGCCTTAGAGCGTGCCACGTAGAATAAGTTGTTACCCTCCACTTACTCTTTTGGTTTTCTCTATTAGAGAAAGCGCTCTAAAGCAAACTAACCCCTTTAACTAGTCCCCTTTGCAAACTCCTTTTAGGTTTTTGTAATGAGGCCCCATTTTTCAAAGCGAACCTAAACGGTGGTCTTTTGGCCGGCACGAGCCGTTAATGATTTTTTTCAGGCTTCGATGCTTCGCTGGGGTGGGTTGAAGGGTGTAGGAGACAATTCTCGGATTGTCTCCTGAAAAGAGCCTCCGGCGGTGCCCACCCCCTCCGGAGGCTCTTTTTTTATTGCTTGCGCAAATTTCACCTCACGGCTGTTAACGATCTAGATGATAAAACTTCGGGTGTCAACTGGTAGCTGGCCGTCGCCGTAAATAAATTCACTAATAATGGCTGATACTTCCTGTTTTAGTGCTGGCAATTGTTCGTGTTCATCATCATTGAATCTACATAAAACAAAGTTAGCGCTATCCATCGTTTTTGGTTTTTTAGGGCCAACACCAACGCGTATGCGGCCAAAGTCTTCACCTATACACTCAATGATTGATTTTATACCGTTATGCCCAGCTGCTGAGCCTCCCAGGCGAGTGCGAATAGTTCCGAAATCAATGTCAAGTTCATCGTGTACAACCACAACCTGGCTATCTGGTATTTTATAGAACTGCATAACTGCTTGCACTGCTTCACCGCTTAGGTTCATAAAAGTTGTTGGCTTTACCAGGAGTACTCGTGTCCCATTAAGTGTAGATTGAGCAAGTTCACTTTTAAGATCCTTTTTATTAATCCACCCAGGAAAATCATTTTTAGCCGCAAAGGTGTCGATACACTCAAAGCCAATGTTGTGCCTAGTGTTATCATATTCTTTCCCTGGGTTACCAAGCCCAACAATTAGCACGGTTTTATTAAGCCCGATTGTGTAGAAGGCTTTAGGGTTGGAGGCTTGAGGAAGGCGTTGGAAGAGTGACATAAATCACGCCTTTCTTTCAGAAGTTTTTCCCTTAGTCGGTGATTGCCCATGCTTGTGGGGGATATGTTTTTCTATGAACCAGAATTGGATTGGCGAACCAGTGTAATCGTGGGTCTGGCGAAAATCGTGCTCTAAAAAGCGCCTATAGCTCCAGTGTATAAATTTAGTTTGACTACCAAAAATTTTAAATGCCGGTATTGGGTTGTCAGTCTCTTGTACGATGTAATTTAGTTTTGGCGTATGATTTTTTAATCCAGCCGGAGGATGTTTAGAGGTAGCTTCACTAAGCCAACGATTTAATTCACTGGTTGAGAACCTTTGCTGCCGACGCTCATAAATCTCAAGACTTAAATCAAAAATTTTAGCAACATTCTGACCTGTAACAGCACTAGTAAAAATCAATGGTGCCCATGGAACGAAGTCATATGTAGCAATGATTCGAGGCGTTACACTATCACGGCTAAACTCGGTTTTATCTTCTGCGTCATCCCATTTGCTAACAACCAGTATTAACCCCTTGCCTGCATCTTTTATCATGCCGGCAATTTTTTGATCTAAGGCCACAAATAGTTCGTTAACATCCATCAATAACAAACAAATGTCTGCCTGCTCAATAGCGCTTAGGCTACGAATAACACTGAAGTGTTCAATTCCCTGCCCGATTTTACCTGGGCGACGGATGCCAGCTGTATCCATTAGCTCAATCTCATGCTCTTTATACCGTACAACTGATCGGTTTATGTCTCGTGTGGTGCCAGCGCGTTCACTAACTATGGCCTGCTGTTTTTTGGCAAGCGTATTAAACAATTGTGATTTGCCAACATTGGGTCTGCCTAGGAGAGCTATATTTAGATGATTGCCTGTTGCTTTAGGTGTAACCATTGGAAGTTCTTTGGCTAGTGATTCAAGCAGTTCGCTAAGCCCGCGGTGTTGTGTAGCGCTGGTATAGAATATCGGCTTAATGCCAAGCCGTTCAAAAGTAGTTAAATCAACCCCTTTAGCTTTATCGATTTTGTTAACGACTAGATAGACCGGTTTCTTTGAAATCAAGGCCATCTTAGATACTCGTCGATCTTCTTCGGTGATAGGTATATTAGCTTCAGTAACAACTAAAATTACGTCAGCGCTGCTTGCGGCCTGCTCAATTTGTTCTTGAATAGTAAACTCAAAGTTATCCTCAGGTGTTTTCATACCGGCTGTATCAATTAGCCAGAAGTGGTTGTTGTCATAAACAGTCTTAGAGGCAATGCTATCCCGTGTTGTGCCAGCTTCTCTAGCTATTATTGCTTCGCGTCGTCCCAAAACTGCATTGAATAAGGACGACTTGCCTACGTTTGCTCGTCCTACTATAGCTACGATTGGTAAAGATTTTGACATTTACTTAGATTATAACAGAGAAACACGATTGGCAGGCTTCTCTGTTTGGTTTAAGCTTTTGATCAAAGGTATTGCCTAATTAATTATTTTGAATTTTCCAAGGGCTAAATCTCCCAGTTGGTAGTTTCCAAAACTAATTCGGTGCAACTGTATAACACCGTAATTTAACTTAGCAAAAGTACGGCGTATTTGGCGATTACGGCCCTCGGCTATTTTCACTATCCAATTTTTACCAGTCCCAGTAAGTGATATTTTGCTTAGTCCGTCTTCTAGTTGAACCCCCTGCTCTATTTTGGCTTGAGCTTCAGCTTGCAGGGTTTTATCAAGGGTAACTTTATAGATTTTTTGCTTAAGGAACTTCGGATGCATTAATTCGTTGGCTAACTGCCCGTCATTGGTCAAGAGTAACAAGCCGCTGGAATCTTTATCTAGTCTGCCAATAGGTTTGAGATCATAAAATTCTGGCGTAAGTAAATCATACACAGTTTTACTTCCCTGCCCGTTTCTGCTAACCACAAAACCAACAGGTTTGTTAAGCATAATGGTTACATGTTTAACAAAGGGAGACAAGACTTCCCCGTCAAGTGCTACAGTATCTGTATCTACGACTTCTTGGCCGATTATGGCTGGGTGATTGTTAACCCAGATTCTACCAGTGTTAATAGCTTGATCGACTGACCGGCGGCTAAGCCCAGAGGATTGGGCGATAAATTTGTTAATACGCATGTCACTAGCTTACTGCCGAGAGTCTTTTAAATAAAGTGCTATAAGGTGATGTTGCCAGGGTCTAATGATGGATTATTGCTATGGTTAGGATTTGTTTGCCCAGGTTGGGCTTGTGGGGCGCTGAGATAACCAGATGATTCAGCCGGTGGCATTTTATCGTCTACAACTGGTTGGACGTTTGCTTTGTCCAGCTCTTCTTGTTGTTCTTTTGCTAATAGTAGATCAAGATCTGGGTTGGCATTTGGGTCATTGAGTGGCTGAATGACTTTTTGGCCAGTAATACTTGTACTTTTATCCTGTTCTGCTTCTGCGGGCGTAGTTGTAGTATCCGAAGAAGTAGTTTGGGGTTGGGTTGAAGTGGCGTGTTCTGCGGGCGTTGTCGTGTTAACAAATCCTTCAATCTGTTGGCTTATGGCTGTTTCTTCGCTTGCTGAGCTTTGGCTTAAGTCTTGGTCAACTGTGGTGGTTGATGGAGCCGCAGGCGCAGCTGAACTGTCAGGTTTATCTGTAGAAGTCGTGGCAATATCAGTTGCAGAGATTTGACTAGACGGTTGTGCAACCGGGATTGGGGTAAACGTAACATTTGGGCTATTGCTTGCTGGGGTAGAAGACGAGGTGCTAGTAGCGGATGTTGGTGCTGGTGCAACTGGTGGTGTGACGGGGTTGCTGTTAGTTGTAGTGGGTGGGGTTGCTGCTTGAGCTGTAGTAGCTAGTGGTGTGGGGGCACTAGTACCTTCTAGAACGTCTTTGGCGGTCTGTACCACGTCCTCAAGTGTAACTTGTGACTTAACTAAGTATCGGTCGGCTCCCAGGGCGCTGGCACGGGCTTTATCTTCGGCTTGGCTCAGGGCTGTCATCATAACAACCTTAGTGTTTTGGACGCCGGGGGTTCCCCTAAGAATGTCTAACATTTCGAATCCACTGATTTTAGGCATCATAACGTCACATATAATAAGATCAGGGCGTTCTTTTACGGCCAATGCTAGAGCTTCTTCCCCATCGCTAGCTGAAACTACGGTGTAGCCTTCAGCTTCAAAGCGCGCTTTATAAATGTCACTTAGATTAATATCGTCTTCTACGAGCATTATTTTAGCCATAGCTATTATTCCTATCTCATATTATTATACTTAAGTTTATTGTATCATGAACCAGTTAAAGGTTCGCTAGTTGATACAGGAGTTGCGGTAGCTGTTGCAGCCTGAAGTGATAAAGCCTTTTCCGGGCTGAGACGCGGTAAGTTTATATAAAAGGTACTGCCCTTGCCTACAGTACTTTCTACCCAAATTTGTCCCTGGTACAACTCGATAATTTTTTTGCTAATAAACAGGCCTAAACCAGTGCCACCGATTGTACGGGTAGCTGAATTATCAACCCGGTAAAACTTTTGGAATAGATGGGGAATATCATCGGCCGGAATACCCTGCCCTGTATCATGGATATAGAATTGAACGACTTTATCATCACCCGTTAGGCCAACGGTTATTTTGCCTTGCTCGGTATACTTAACGGAGTTGTCGAATAGATTAGTTAAGACTTCACGCAGACGATCAACGTCGGCAAAAACATAGTAAAGTGGTCGTATAACTTTTTCGTTGATTAACGACGCTGGGTTGCTGGCGTCTATAAAACCACTAGAGCCTATATTGAAATCAAGTATTAGACTCTTTTTTTCGGCCACAAAACGTAACCCGTCTAGTAGCTGTTGCAGAAAAGCGCCCATCTCAATTACTGACGGGTGATTGCTAAGCCTACCGTCTTCGGCTCGGGCGCTTGTTAGTAAATCCTGGAACAACTTACCAAGACTTTGGGTGCTAGAGTGAGCCTTTTCTAGAAATTCACGGGCCTTGGAATCTATACGACTTACTTTTGGGTTAAGGGCTAAAGATAAGTATCCTTCTATAGCGGCTACTGGCGTACGCATTTCGTGACTAGCGGTGCTTATAAAATCGGCTCGTTGCTGTTCTTGTTTTCTCTCCTCCGTTATATCTCTAAAGACTGCTACCGCCCCGGCTGCCTCAGTTTCCTGCGGGAGTATTATGGGAGAGATTATTAGTGAAATAGTTGTTCTGTTGCCGGTGCTACTAATTAGCTGTACCGTTTGGCTGACATGTTGTTTTTGATCAAGGGCTAGCATAAATAAATCTTGGTTGGAACTAAGCGCTTTACCGTCTTCCTGGGCTAGTTTCATCACTACGTGTATATCTAGCCCCGTACCGTCTTTTATATCCCAACCAGTTAGCTTGGCGGCTGCTGGGTTGATTACATTTATCTTGCCGCTGGTATCAAATGCTATTACGCCGTCAGCGATAGACTGAAATATAAGGTTTGATTGAAATTGGGCATGAGTTATGTAGTGGTTTAATTGGTATAGCTGATTTTTATTCCCCCTGTTATCTTCGTAAAAATGTTTAAATATTAACCAGCCAATTATTCCAGTAAGGGCCACTCCGGCGGTTATGATCCACTCGATTGTTTCGCTATAACTACTTGGTTTGGCTAGGCCAATAACGGCTAGAAAGTTCAGGAATGAGTCAACGCATACCTCTGCGACGACTACATATATACCTACCATGGCAGATAGGCCGACAGTAACCATCCAGCCAAAGCGGTAAACCAGGTTATTGTAACCACTATTTTGGATTAGGCTGGCAAAAATAAGATCAAACAGACATTGTGAAATAACAGTTGCAGCCCAAGTGTTATGTTTCTGAACGAATGGGTATATAGCTGTGCCGTATATGAAATGAGCTCCAGCTACTATGGCGGTAGTATCTACTAATCCCCAGCGGTTAATCAGATGTTTATTCCCGTGTAGCAGTTGCGCTGAAACTACGCTGCCAATAATTACAATATCGACAACCAGATAGAAAATATGTAAAACCCGCAGCCAGCGGTTTGGAACGTGATTGAAGTTCATTGTGTTAACTAACCACAACTATTATCGCATGTCCCTTAAGTGTTACCAAGTTTCGCTACTTGATCATATGGACGTCGGTTAACAGATATGGTAAGCTAATCTAGCCTTAGCAAGTCAGTGCTTTAGTTGTTTATGATACCTTGCACAAGCAAAATCACTCATGGCCCCTTCGTCTAGCGGTCTAGGACATCGGGTTCTCATCCCGAAAATCGCGGGTTCGAACCCCGCAGGGGTCACCAAATCAGTATTTTCGGCAGAATTATTTGCTATTTCTTGAATTAACAGATAAGAATTGATAAGTTCGGAAGTTCCAAAACCTGTTTCAAAGTCGTAAGGCACTCCGCTTGGGAATAATAACCTCTGTATATCTTGTCTAACGCTTGTATTTGCATAGTTCCAAAAAATGTCAGGTGTCTTTATAAAAGTCATAGCATCATCAATGATAGTTTCTTTCTCCTTAACATATTTATCTGTTTCAACTTTCTCTTCTTCTAGTTCGGCTACTTTTTGAGCAATTATATTTATTTGAGCGTTTTTATCATCTTCGGTTATCTTATCAAGAGCGTACTTTTCAATGACCCCCTGCCTAAGCTGTCTGTTTCTTGTAATCTCTGTGCTAATAAAATCAGCATTTTCAACAGCTTTGCCATACTCATCATTCCAAGCTTTTACTACTATCTGGCGATACAACTTAGAGATGCCCTCAAGGTTAGGTAGCTTTGTAAGTGCTTCTCTAAAGTCTTTGTGAGCAATATCAGCGTCACCACTGGCTTTTTTGCCAGTTACTTTTCTTCTGCAGGTTGCTTGATTACAGTGGTAATAGTGGTATATCCCACCTTTACCTACTGATGGACTAGCGGTAAGAGCCTTCTTACAATTTGAGCAGAGTATTGTACCTCTTAGGGGGAACATATCGTCGCCCCTCAATACAACAGTCTTCTTAGAGCCATTTATCAGTTCAATGTTTTTGTAGATCGTCTCTTCATTCACAAGAGCTTTGTGTTTGCCTCTAGTAATTTTGGGTGATAGCTTGTTCTTTGTATAGCCAGCATAGATAAGATTTTGTAGAATTTTCTTCATAGCGTCAGTAGATTTTGGTCTGCCTGACTTGGTCTCTACTCCCTTATCAAAGGCGTATCTAGCTATTTCAGCTAATGAAAATGTACCTGCTGAAAACTTTATCAAAATATCTGTAATTATGGGGGCAAACTTAGGGTCAGGCACAACACGCTTATCAACCTTTTTATAGCCGATAGGAGCCGAGTGCGGCCATGCACCTTGCTCAACCCTCACTCTCATGCCTGTAACAGTCCTAATAGCCCTTATTTCGTTATCAAACTGTGCAGCAGCAGCAAGTATAGCTTCCAAAAAGCGACCAACAGGGTCATCGTCTATAGGCTCTGTAATTGAAACAATCTTTACTCCATACTTGGCAAGAGCGACCTTTATACCATAATAGTCACCCAAGTTTCTGGCTAATCTATCAATCTTCCAGATATAAAGTATGCTGATTTTATCTTTGTTCTCTTTGACATACGCCAGTAGTCTCTGCAATTCAGTTCGCTCAATAAACTTAGCACTTTCACCCTTTTCTCTAAATATGTTCTCTTCGGGTATGTAGACACTGCTTTTCTTAGCAAAAGCCTTACATTCTTTTTCTTGGCTTTCAAGGCTAGTTTGGTTTTCAGCCTGTTCTTTGGTAGAGACCCTAATATATATCAGTCCAGTATCCATTATGGAACTATTATACTACCAAAACTAATTATAATAACTCTGTAAAACTATAACTCTGGAACTTTAGATTGTATAAAGCCTCTAGCTATGTTGTCTAATAGTGCGACCATTCTTTGCACTTCATCATCAGTAAGGTAGTCAAATTGTTTGCCGAGTAATTTTCTAGCTTCTTTCACTGAAATAATCGGACTATCTTCAAGACCAATAAGGCTGTGTCGGTGTGATTTAGCTGATTTTTTTGCAACGGCTAACATACATATAACTATAAAAAGCAAATGTATGTCGGTCAGGTTATTTACAATATGTGCTAAATACCCGACTGCTTCTTGTAATTGTTTACATCAGTTTTAGCGTCATTATATGTGTATGCGGTGTCTCTCAACTCTTTAACAAAGACCAGATTAACAATCTTGACTACCATATTGTAATCATCAGTATTAAGCCAAGTTTCATAAGCTAATTTTTTACGCTTTAACAGATAGGTATTAGCTTCTTTGCGTCTCTTAGGTGCTTTTAATCCGTAGTATTGCCTAAGATACTCAATGTTCTCCCAGCTTTCAATATAATCTTCTTGCGAAGTTTCATCGGTAACTATTACATGAAGTGTTAGACGATCAGTAAGAGGGTCTTTAATGGTCTGCACATCAAGTTTTATTGGTAACTGCATATCATCAACATTATTAAAAAACATAAATCTTTTTATGGCGTGTTGCCAGCCAGCCGATAGCTCATATTCTGGCTTGGCAATAATCTCGGCAATAGACAAGTCTATCTTTGCCTCAATGTCATCATTCTCATCGATAACGCCATAGTAACCAGATTGCTTAGCCCACACATTAAATGCTAACTCAGAGCGAAAACCACTAAGCGGAACACCATATTGTTTTCTGACACTGTGCATATCTTTTTTGAAGTCTGGTCTTCCAACTAGATACATGGCTTTTTGCCACATATAATCTTTTCTTGTAGGTCTTTGCTTTTTACTAGCCATGCTTGCATTATACAAGTGCTATAGACTGATAGCCTTTCTCTGATGATAAAAACTACCCTAATTCTCTGACGGCCTACCACCAGCAGCTTCACAAGCAGCCATTGTTGGGTAAAGAGTGTAATTCGTTGTCTTATCATAATAAGGGTCACCAGGTAGATGACAAATGCCTGTATCGCTTAGCTTAACTTCTTCGGAAGTTGACGTAGAACTAGAACTTGAAGACGAGCTATCAGAAGATGTGCTTGCACTTGGATGTGCAACAGTAAATGCTGTAGCTCCTTGCCAGTCCTGACTAAATGTAGCTTCTAAAGAGTTGATGACAGAGCTATCTGTAAGAGTTAGCCCAAGCTCTCTATTATCGTCAAGAGAGGAGCTAGAAAAGTTTTCAGAGCCTAAGAAAACCTTATTACCATCAGTCAATATCATCTTGGCGTGTATGTATAAAGGTGCACTAGCAGCATAAGTGCGGACTTGTACTCCTGCGTTAGTCAAATTGGTAAAATCAGTCTTCCAATCACTTGAGTTAGTCATATCAACCTCAACACTCACTCCTCGTTTAGCAGCTTGTTCAAGTGCTGAAATGACTGCACTATCTGACATTTCTTCGTTATATACTTCTATCGACTTTTGAGCATTGTTTATTAGAGATACCATTTCGGCTTGTGAGCCAGGCGACCACACTAAATCAGCACCACTAGGTGCAGTTATCTTATTACCATTCCAGTCGGCATTAAATGTTGTCTCAATGGCTGAAACATCAGACGAATTACTATCTGTAACACTAAAGTCACGGCTTGTTGAATAATACTGTGGCGTAAAGTTTAGCGTCATAATGTCTGCCGTTTTGTTATCAATTATCAGAGTTTTCTGATGAGTTAAAGCAAAATATGATGGCGTCCACTTAACCTGTACACCATGACCTTGAAGATAATTATAAGCGGCTTCGTTGTCGGTAGATTGTTCTCCATAATAACCCTTATTCAGTAGTACCCTAACAGTAATACCATGACTTGCATCAGTAGCCAGAGCACTTTCAACTTGTTGGTCTTCTAGTTGATACATTACTAAGTCAACCGATTTTTTTGCTTCTGATATAGTGCTAATAAATGGGCTAATCCCAGCTTGTGGCTCTGTAATAAGCTCATCGGCCGTTGCTGTGGTTTGAGTAACACTTGAAGCCTGAGCAGGGCTCTTTTCACTGGTAGACGAAGTTTTTATAGTCTTGTCGGCAGTTTTTGTTTGAGGGGTAGGATTTGCAATTGCCACTATTGAGATAATTATGAAAAACCCACATAAAACCGAAAGACCAACTTTAATAGGCATATTCCACTTAGACTTAAACCATGCATACCACAATAAGAAATATGGGAAGAATAGTATTGCAATCACTAAGCCCCATTTCTTCTTGTACCAGGGCTTAACTAAACTGTTATCTTCCATGTTCATTACTTATATACCTTAACCTAATAATTGAGCTTTCTTCTTATCAAACTCTTCTTGAGTGAGGATACCTTGCTGTTTTAGGCTTGCAAGTTTAGTTAGTTCGTCCGCTACACTAGATTGGGTCTCGTTTTGTGTAGCAGCCTGAGATTTACCCTGAACTACTTGTAACGTAACATTTGATAGGTTAGCTTTTAACTCTAGCGGTGCTTTGTCTTTTATGTGGAATGAAGCATTTTCACCACCAACCAACTCAATGGTTAAAT
>Ga0326727_10017303_pt1 | contig 14994 bp, 9 predicted proteins | sample MB2enrmetagenome_FD_207643 | JGI IMG/M metagenome (GOLD analysis project Ga0326727, IMG submission 207643) | Lab enriched peat soil microbial communities from McLean, Ithaca, NY, United States - MB29MY | ecosystem: Environmental > Terrestrial > Soil > Wetlands > Peat | place: USA: New York... | reverse complement strand
GGGCATCTCCACGCTGCAGAGCTATCGCGGAGCCCAGGTGTTTGAAGCCGTCGGCCTCGACAAGCCGCTCGTCGATGCCTACTTCCCCGGCACCGCGTCGCGCGTTGAAGGCGTCGGCCTCGACGTGCTGGCCCGCGAAGCGCAGATGAAGCACGCCTACGCCTTCCAGCCGCTTACCGATTCCGAAACCGATCTCGTGGTCGGCGGCCAGTACCAGTACCGCGAGGGCGGCGAGTTCCACCTGCTCAATCCATTCACCATCAGCAAAGTGCAGCACGCGGTCCGCACCAACAACTTCGCCACGTTCCAGGAATACACCGACTTCATCGACGACCAGAACCGCAACCTCAGCACGCTGCGCGGCCTGCTCCAGCTCAAATACGCTGAGAAGCCGATTCCCATTGAAGAAGTGGAACCCGCCAAAGACATCGTCAGGCGCTTCACCACCGGAGCCATGAGCTTTGGCTCCATCAGCAAAGAGGCCCACGAGACCCTCGCCATCGCCATGAACCGCATCGGTGGCATGTCGAACACCGGCGAAGGCGGCGAGGAAGAGGAGCGCTTCAAGCGCGATCCCAACGGCGATTTGCGCCGCAGCGCCGTCAAGCAGATCGCCAGCGGCCGCTTCGGCGTTACCGCCAACTACCTCGTAAACGCTGACGAACTGCAGATCAAGATGGCGCAGGGCGCAAAGCCCGGCGAAGGCGGCCAGCTCCCCGGGCACAAAGTCGACGAGGTCATTGCCAGGACCCGCCACTCCATCCCCGGCGTCGGCCTCATCTCGCCGCCGCCGCACCACGACATCTACTCCATCGAGGACCTCGCACAGCTCATCTACGACCTGAAGAACGTGAACCCGCAGGCCCGCATCGCGGTCAAGCTGGTCTCCGAGGTTGGCGTGGGCACGGTCGCGGCAGGCGTTGCCAAGGCCCACGCCGATGTGGTCCTCATCTCCGGCGATACCGGCGGCACCGGCGCTTCTCCGCTCAGCTCCATCAAGCACGCCGGCCTGCCCTGGGAGCTCGGCCTCGCCGAAACCCAGCAGGTGCTGTTGCTCAACGACCTGCGCAGCCGCATCCGCGTGCAGACTGACGGCAAGCTGCAGACCGGCCGCGACGTCGTCATCGCCGCGCTGCTCGGCGCCGAAGAGTTCGGCTTTGCCACAATGCCCCTCATTTCAATGGGCTGCATCATGATGCGCAAGTGCCACTTGAATACCTGCGCGGTAGGTATCGCCACCCAGGACCCAGTACTGCGCTCGCGCTTTACCGGCACGCCCGAACACGTCATCAACTTCTTCTTCTTCATCGCCGAGCAGATGCGCCTGCACATGTCCAAACTCGGCTTCCGCACCGTCGACGAAATGGTGGGCCGCGTGGACCGCATCGACCCCTCCATCGCTCACACGCACTGGAAGGCCAAAGGCATCGATCTTTCGCATATTCTCTATTCGCCCACGCTGCCCTCGCGCGTGTCGCGCCGCCGCACCCAGGCCCAGGATCACGGCCTCAGCCAGGCCCTCGACCATATCCTCATTGAAAAGGCAGCACGAGCTCTGGAAACGCAAGAGCCTGTGAAGACCAGCTTCGCCATCCGCAACGTGCACCGTACCGTCGGCGCCATGCTGGGCGGCGAAATCGCCCGCCGCTACGGGTCAGAGGGTTTACCGGACGGCACCATTCACTTCAAGTTCCGCGGCTCAGCCGGACAGAGCTTCGGCGCCTTTGTTCCCAACGGCGTCACGCTCGAGCTCGAAGGCGATGCCAACGATTACCTCGGCAAGGGCCTCTCCGGCGGCCGCATCATCGCCTATCCGCCCAAGACCTCGAGCTTCCTGCCTGAAGAAAGCATCCTCGTCGGCAACGTCGTTCTCTACGGCGCTACCAGCGGCGAAACATTCCTCAACGGCATCGCCGGCGAGCGCTTCGCCGTCCGCAACTCCGGCGCAACCGCCGTTGTCGAGGGCGTGGGCGACCACGGTTGCGAGTACATGACCAACGGCCTGGTTATCGTCCTCGGTTCCACCAGCCGCAACTTCGCTGCCGGCATGAGCGGCGGCATCGCCTACGTCTACGACGATAAGGGCGATTTTGGCTCGCGCCGCTGCAACAAAGCCAGCGTGGATTTGGAGCCGCTGATCCACTCCGAAGACATTGAAAAAATCCGCGGCCTGCTCGAACGCCATCGCGACCTCACCGGCAGCCCGCGCGCCGCCTGGGTCCTTGAGCACTGGGCCGATGCGCAACCCAGGTTCATCAAGGTCTTCCCGCATGAGTACAAGCGCGTTCTGGGAGTAGCGCGCAGCGCCTCCGTCTACGCTTCACCAACTCATTCGTCGCCTCTTATGGCGGCTGCAGATCGCGCCGGAGGCGCAGGGTTTGTTAGCCCCGCGCTTTAGCGTGGGATAGGATGATTCGCAGTTGAGAACACAGTCCCGGAGGGACCACGTTCGTATCAGGGCACGACTATAGTCGTGCCGAACCAGAGTGATTGAAAGAGATGGGGCTTTAGCCCCAGAGGGGTGCAATGGGTAAGGTCACTGGATTCCTCGAACTCGATCGCGAACAACCCTCGCGGCGCAATCCCGGCGAGCGCATCAAGGACTGGTTCGAGATCTACGAGCCGTTCCCTGAAGAGAAACAGCGCGAGCAGGGCGCGCGCTGCATGGACTGCGGCGTTCCCTTCTGCCACACCGGCTGCCCGGTCAACAATCTCATTCCCGACTGGAACGACCTGGTCTACAACAACCGCTGGGAAGTTGCGATCCGCAGCCTGCACTCCACCAACAACTTCCCCGAGTTCACCGGCCGCATCTGCCCCGCCCCATGCGAGGCAGCCTGCGTGCTGGGCATCAACCAGCCGCCCGTATCCATCAAGCTCATCGAGCGCTCCATCGTGGAGCGCGCCTGGGACGAGGGCTGGATCCATCCCGAGCCGCCCGAGCAGGCCACCGGCAAGCTGGTCGCCGTCGTCGGCAGCGGTCCCGCCGGCCTTGCCGCCGCGCAACAGCTTCGCCGCGCCGGCCACTCCGTCACCGTCTTCGAAAAAAACGACCGCATCGGCGGCCTTCTCCGCTACGGCATCCCCAACTTCAAGCTCGAAAAGCACATCCTCGATCGCCGTATCGAGCAGTTGCAAGCCGAGGGCGTCAACTTCCAGACCAACGCCCACGTCGGCGTCAACATCTCAGTCGAATTGCTGCGCGAAAACTACGACGCCATCCTGCTCTGTGGCGGCGCCGAGCATCCCCGCGACCTGCCCATCCCCGGCCGCGATCTCAAGGGCATCCACTTCGCCATGGAGTTTCTGCCCCAGCAGAACCGCCGCAACCAGGGCGACACCGAATCGGCGCTGCTGGCCAATATGCAGGCCGCGGCCCCCATCCTCGCCACCGGCAAGCGCGTCGTCATCATCGGCGGCGGCGACACCGGCGCTGACTGCCTGGGCACCAGCCACCGCCAGGGCGCAATGAGCGTGCATCAATTTGAGATCATGCCCAAGCCTCCGGCCGATCGCGCGCCCAACACTCCCTGGCCGCTATGGCCTCTGCAACTGCGCACCGAGAGCTCGCACGAAGAGGGCGGCTTCCGCGAATGGAGCGTCAACTCCGTCAAGTTCATCGGCGACGAGCGCGGCCACGTCAGGCAGATTCAATGCGTGCGCGTCGGCCCTCCGCCCCGGTTCGAACCCATCCCCGGCTCCGAGTTCACCCTCGACGCCGATCTCGTCCTGCTCGCCATGGGCTTCCTCGGCCCCGTGCGCAAGGGCATGATCGAGCAGTTCGGACTGGCCCTCGATACGCGCGGCAACGTCGCCACCGGCAACTACATGAGCTCGGTCGAGGGCATCTTCGCCGCCGGAGACATGCGCCGCGGCCAGTCGCTCGTAGTGTGGGCCATCAGCGAGGGCCGCAAAGCCGCCGCCGCCGTCGACGCCTACCTCAAGAGCAAAGACGCCGAGTTGACGTCGGCCGGCGCCGCCTCCGCGCGATAAACCAACCTCACCCCGAAACTCTGTGCCCCATCCATTTTGTCCGCCGGGGCGGACGAAATGGGTGGGAAAGCACGATGCCTAACTTAGCGATGTCATCCTGAGCAAGCAGGCCGCGCACTGCGCGGCCTGCGCGTCGAAGGACCTGCATTTGTCTTTCGGCTTTGCCTCTTATCAGGGAGCCGAGGCCGAAGGCTCGCTGCGCATCAACCCCCACCCCGCACTGTCATTCCGAGATGGAGGATGCAACGCCATTGCGTTGCATCCGCGCGTCGAGGAATCTGCCCTGAAGATTCGGCTAGGTCCTTTAGATTCGGCGCAGCAAGAACCGTCGAATCTTTATGGCCTTGGGTGGCCCGCAGGGCCATGTATGACTGCAGTTGCCTTACCAATCTCCGCGAGTGCCCCGTCTTAACCCCTCACTGCGCAGCCCCCGGCTCCATCAACGAACCCACAAACAACATCGCCCCGGTCGCGTGCTCACGAACTATAAACACGAACGGCCGATCAAGGGACATGCGAAACACATCGTCGGCCATCAAAATGCCCAGCGGAATCGCGCCCACCAGCGTCTCCGCATCCGCATGAATCCCGTGCTTATCGGCAGCAAAGTCTGCTTTCTGCCCGATGTCTGTAATGCGGGAACTGTTCCCTGCATCCCACGCTCGGTCCTTGTCTTCCTCGCTTCGCGCCGTGATCCCGTCCAGGTGCTCGAAAATATCCTTCACGCCCATCTCCTGCAGCGCCTTCTCAAGATGCATCAATGCCTTGATCTCAAAGATCGGAAAATGGACCACGCCCAGCTTCGGCTGGAGCGCGTCCAGCACCTCGGGATTCGCCACCAGCATCCGCTCAAGTTCGCTGATCTTCATCCCCGCCTTCGGCAGCACGATAATCATGTCCACTCGGCCGCAAGGCAACACTACCGCCTCGATCTGATCGCTCTTGAGGTAAAGGAGCTTCTCGATTCCGCTCTGGACCGCTTTGATCGGCACCGTCTTGCCTGACTCCGTGTGGAACTCCCACGGCTCCGGCTCACTCTCCATAAAGAGCTCCTCCCATGTCGCTCTTAGGTGGATGCCTGAACTGAGCCAAACCTGATCCAGGGGGTTGACCTCCGGCAGCGCTCCCACTCGCGTCCTGCTGCTTTCCAAGTCGGCTTTGCTCGGCAGCCTGTTTCCTGTGTTTACAAGCTGCAGGCCGAAATACTCGCTGACATGCTTTCTGAATCGCGGCGCCAGCAACTCACCCCTGCCCTTTGGGGTCCGATACAAAAGCCGGTTCTCGATCCACAATTCATCCGGCTCGTACAGAGGCCGCTTCACCTTTGCCGCCGTTCCCGTCGCCTCGGGCTTCTTCGGCGGGTCCATCGCCCCCAGAATCATCTTGCTTGGAATAGCAAGATCCGGACCCGGCCCCCATCCAAAAACTTCGCCAAGCTGGTCCCGCGCCGGCGCCCTCGCCGAGTACTCCTGAATCGCGCCGAGCAAAATTGTGAGCGGGAGCGGTGCCAAAACCACGTTGTGCTCCGGATCTTCCTTTTGAATCTGCTCCAGCAGTCGTAAGCCGAAGGTGTCGTTACCCTTCAGAAACGCCGCATATTCTTCTCCCGGCTTCTGTACAACGATCTGAGCCGGCAGCGCAGCACACACCACAGCGGCTACACAAACCGCGGCAAACTGCCTATTGAATTGCATGGCAGAAAGGATACCGCAACTTTATGCTCCTCAGGGTCCCTCAGCTCATGCATTCCAGCGTGCCCGCGGCCCTCGCATTTGGGAACCCGGGAAAGCACCGATCTATACCCCGCACTGTCATTCCGAGGCAGAGGATGCAACGGCATTGCGTAGCATCCTCAGGTCGGGGAATCCGCTATTGCTTTACCAATCTCCGCGGCAGCCCTATCCCAACCACTCGACCTGCCGTCGGGCCGTGTTCCAAGGAAGCTCCCGGAGCCTGCGGCGTTTTTCAGGCCCGATCCGGACGCCGATCTATAAGGCACGCTGAATGAGTGCATTGGCGCTGCTGGCAATAACTGACGCCGGCCTTTCAAGTACTCGATTACGCGCACGACTTCAGGACAGCACGAACTCGCTCGGTTCTTCAATCGCAATTGCTGCGCTAGTCCTGCAATTCCCCATGGGCGGTACTACGCGAGCGAATCAGTGCCTGAAGGCAGATTCCGGCCCCAATGGGTGTGAGCAGTTGCAGTGTGCCGCGCCATCGGCGCCCTGCTGGCCTCTGGGCGATGCGGCTTTGGCTGCCGGGCTTGGAAATTTTCTTTCCTCTCCTCTGCGCGTTGCGATAGAGTGAATGCTCGCGCATCCAGGAGATTGCGCGAGCAACGACGAGGTCTCATGCGTAAAATTCCAGTTTGGATTACGATGAGCTGTTGCATGTTCGCTCTGGCAGTTTTTGCCTGGGCGCAAGCCGTCAGGAAACCGGGCCTGTGGGAGATGACCACCAACATGACCTGGCAGCAGACGCCGATGCCTCCAGGAATGACCATGCCGCCAGGGGCTAATTCGCCCTTTAGCGCTACGACGCACACTTCACAGATTTGCCTTACCCAGGCGATGATCGACAAATACGGCGCCCCGATGCCGCAGAGCCGCAACGGCGAATGCCAGATCAGCAACGTCGCGCTGCACCCTGCGAGCATGACGGCCGACTGGATTTGCAGCGGCAGGATGGCGGGTAAGGGAACCCTGGAATCCTCGTGGGCCGATCCAAATCACGCTAAAGGTAAAGTTCACTTTGTCGGAACGATGCAGGTGGGGTCGAATACCAGGACAATCGAATACACCATCGAGTCCTCCTCCATCTACAAAAGCCCGGACTGCGGCAGTGTGCAGCCACAGCCTATGCCGAAAAACTAGCCCCGAAGCAGTCGCAGTTGCCCCACATCTCGATTTCGAGATGTGGGGAAGGTAACCTTCTCGAACAGAAGGGTCAGCAACCTCGAATAGAGTGTTCCCTCGCCCGGGATTTATCGCGGAACTAAGAAATTGAAAGAGAGGAAAGGATTCGATGACTATACCGATTCTTCACACCATCACGAGGAATGTTTCCACAGCAGCGATTCTTGCCGCGTTCCTGGGGTTGGCGAGCGTTGCCAGCGCAGTCGACAAGAATAGGCCGGCGCCGAAGGCCCCTGCCAAATCTGCGCCAGCCTCCAATCGTGCCACTGGCGGAGCCACCATGCAGACACATGGACCAACCACTGGCGGGGCTACCATGCAGACGCATGGACCAACCACTGGCGGGGCTACCATGCAGACGCATGGACCAACCACTGGCGGGGCCACCACGCATGGGCCGACCACCGGCGGGGCTACCATGCAGACACATGGACCAACCACCGGCGGGGCTACCATGCAGACACATGGACCAACCACCGGCGGGGCTACCATGCAGACGCATGGACCGACCACCGGCGGGGCCACCACGCATGGGCCGACCACCGGCGGGGCTACCATGCAGACGCATGGACCAACCACCGGCGGGGCCACCACGCACGGGCCGACCACTGGCGGGGCTACCATGCAGACACATGGACCAACCACTGGCGGGGCCACCACGCATGGGCCGACCACCGGCGGGGCTACCATGCAGACGCACGGACCAACCACTGGCGGAGCTACCACGCACGGGCCGACCACTGGCGGGGCTACCATGCAGACACATGGACCAACCACCGGCGGAGCCACCACGCATGGGCCGACCACTGGCGGGGCTACCAAGCAGACGCATGGACCAACCACCGGCGGGACCACGACGCACTGACCGACCGCCGGCGGCGGTTCGCGCACACCGCGACAACCGGAGCGCGTGCAGGTTCCAACAGTCCTACGGGCGCCAGCCACTCGGCGACCAGCAGCGACCCTGCGCCCGCGGGAACCTATGTGCGCGTGACCAGGAGCGGCAGTGTGGTTCCTACCTGGCCCAGCAGCAGGATGAGCGACGTGCATGACTCCATGCAGGTACGTAAGGAATTTTGAGTACCGCAATGCCGGCCTGCGCCCGCCAACCTCCGCCCTGCCTTTGCGTACAATTTCCCCCTCCCGGCGCAAAATCCTCGTATGGCAAACCACACCGCTCCGCGCCTTGGATCGCCAATGCACCAGAACCGCAGCAAACCGTGGTCCGTAACCCTTTCGTTTGCATATTTTTACGATTTAAGTCCTTTGGTATGAATATCTTGCAGCCGCTGTTCACTACACATCTACCACTAACTCGCACGGAATCATATATTTAACTCGCCATTGGGGGAGGGGGGGTATCCCGTTTTTCGCCGTAGGCATGTTGAATCCCGACGGTTCCAACACCCTCCGTGTTAGCATTCTCCGCGAACCATCAATCCCGGGAGGATGCAGCATTGAAAACCACGCACCTGGCGCTCCTGCCCCTGCTTATGTTCGCGGCACTCGGCCCGGCCCAACAAACTGTGAGCGCCGATGCCAGGCCCGGCCAGGCAACCTACCTGAAACTCGCCGCCGAGGTCGACGCCGCTCTCCACAACGACGTCCTTAACCTCTGGTTCCCGCGCTCCATCGACCATGAGCACGGCGGCTTCCACTCGCATTTCGCGCGGGACTGGCAATGGGCGCCCAGCGACGGCAAATTCTCGGTCTTTCAGGGCCGTATGACCTGGGTCGCTTCACAGGTGGTGATCCGCGAGCCCGGCAAGAAAGCCGAGTTCCTGCCCTACGTCCAACAGGGTCTCGACTTCCTTGAGAACACGATGTGGGACAAACAGGACGGCGGCTTCTTCTGGGGCCTCGACGACGACGGCCACGTGACGCCCGCGTTCACAGATGGCAAGCAACTCTACGGCATCGACTTCTGCATCTACGGCGCCGCAGCCGCTTACCAGGCCAGCGGCGACCCGCGCGCTCTCGAGCTCGCTAAGAAAGGCTTCCTCTGGCTCGACCAGCACGCCCACGACCAGGTGAACGGCGGCTACTTCGAGTCGCTCACGCGCGAAGGTACGCCCGTCGTGCCCCACGTCCCCAGCGGCCAGGTAGAGGAAGCCACCGTCGGCCCGGTCGGCTACAAGTCGATGAACGCGCACATTCACCTGCTCGAGGCTCTCACCCAGCTTTACCGCGTGTGGCCCGACCCAACTCTCCGGGCTCGCCTCGAAGAAACTCTCTCCGTCGTGCGCGACAAAATCTGCGTCGAGCCCGGCGTGATGAACCTCTACTTCACCAGCGACTGGCGCGCCATTCCCGGCCCCGACTCCTACGGTCACGACGTGGAGACGGCCTACCTCATGCTCGAAACCGACGAGCTGTTGCACCACCAGGCGAGTGAGAAGACCGAGCGCATGGCAAAGATGCTGGTCGATCACGCCCTCGCTTACGGCTGGGATAACGTCAACGGCGGCTTCTTCCGCGAAGGCCCAACCTTCGGCAAGCCCGAAGACACCAACAAGGAATGGTGGACTGAGTGCGAAGGCCTGAACGCGCTGCTGCTCATGCACCAGCGCTACGGAATGCAAAATCCAATTTACTTCCAGCTCTTCCTCGAGCAGTGGGCCTTCATCAAAAACCACACCATCGATTCCAGGTATCACGGCCTGATTAACCTCACCACCGCCGGCGGCAAGCCCCTGACCGAGGACAAGGGGAGCATATGGAAGGCCGGATATCACGACGGGCGGGCCTTCTGGAACGTGAGCGCACGGCTCCGCGAACTGGCGCAGAATCCCTGATCTTGTTCAGTTCATGCAGATTTGATCAAAATCACCGGTGGGCATCCAGGCAACTCAGCGCGCGCTCCAGGACCTGATGGGCTCCCTAATCTCGCTCATATTATGTTCAATTGATCATCACGCTGAGTCCTTTTAGTGGAAATCTTGATGACCCGGGTATAAATTGTCCAGTCCCCTGCTATGTCAAGTTAAAATTGCCCTGTTATGTCGGAATCCATCAATCGCCGATCCGAAGAGATCGTCAAGTACCTTCTGAAGGCAGGAACAGCCACCATTGAAGAACTCCTGTCAGTGGCTGGTTCTTCCGCTCCAAGCATCCGCCGCGATCTTGCGCGGCTTGAGAATCGCGGGCTGATTCGCCGCACCCATGGCGGCGCCGAACTGGCCGAGCCGCTGCTCTACGAACCATATCGATATGACAGCTCATTCATTGCGCGCGAGCAGCGCAACGCCGCTGAAAAACGCCGCATTGGTCTGGCCGCCGCAGAGATGATTCAGGAGGGCGAAACGGTCGGCCTGTCCGCCGGCACCACCACGACTCACATTGGCCGAAGCCTTCGTCACCGCGAGAAGATCCAGGTAATCACCAACGCTCTCAACATCGGTATGGAGCTTTGCAACCGCACCTCCATCCGCACATTCCTCACGGGCGGAACCATGCCCTGGGCGTGGTCGTTTGCACTTTCAGGCAACGCGGCGCTCAACTTCCTCGATACCGTTTATATGGATAAGGTCTTTCTGAGCGTCACCGGGCTCGATGCCGAACGAGGCGCCACATCGCTCGAGACTGACGAGGCGCTCGTCTATCGCAAGATGCTCAAGCAATCCAAGCAGGTGATCGTGGTTGCCGATGCCAGCAAAATCGGAAAGGTGAGCCCGGCCATCATTTGCCCTATCAATGAGATTCACGTGCTAATCACCGACACCGGCGCCACTGCCGAGGCAACTGCGCCGTTTGAGCGCCAGGGAATGCGCGTCATCAAAGTCTGATCGGCAACTTGATCGTTTTGGCCTAACCTTTGCATATTTATGCTTTGTACTTGCCGAACAGTCGGCTATTGACTCACATTATCAAATTTTGCGCGTTTGGAGTTATATCGATCAGACATAGTCTCAATTGCGCGGAACTGTCTTAACTCTGCTCAATGAGCCGTTCCGCCGGAGCCTGCAGACCTGAGGCTCCAAGCCACGCGGCGCCGCTCCTGTAACATAAGCACTATCGCTGCCGAATGCCGGCCAATCATGCCTTCTATCGCATATCTCGAGTGTTCCCGCTGCAACGCACATCTCCCCGCCGATACACCGCAGTCGCTTTGCACGCGGTGCCCCACTCCGCCCGCAGGTTCGCTCTACGTGCGCTACGATTTCAAAGCGCTTAGGGGTTCTTGCCCCAATGAGGTGATTACCCGCGGGTTCAATTCTCCATGGCCGGGCATGTGGCGTTACAAAGCCGTGCTGCCTGATGTTGAGCCCGTCACCCTTGGCGAAGGCTGGACTCCAATGTTGCGCTCGAAGCGCTCTGCAAATGTCTACGTGAAAGAGGAAGGCGCCAATCCCACCGGTACCTTCAAGGCCCGCGGCCTGGGGCTTGCCGTCACCATGGCGCGCCACTACGGGCTCAGGAAACTGGCAATTCCCTCAGCCGGCAACGCCGCGGGCGCCCTTGCGGCCTACGCCGCCGCAGCGCAGATTGAAGCGCACATCTTTATGCCGCGCGACGTACCTTTCGCGAATTATGTTGAAGCCGTGGTGTACGGTGCAAAGGTAACTCTGGTCGACGGTCTCATCTCAGACTGCGCGCGCATGGTTGCCGAGCGCAGGCAGCAGGAGGGTTGGTTCGATGTTTCGACCCTCAAAGAGCCCTTCCGTGTGGAAGGCAAGAAGACCATGGGGTATGAACTGGTTGAGCAGCTTGGGTGGGAGTACCCGGATGCCGTATTCTACCCCACCGGCGGTGGTGTGGGGCTCATCGGGATGTGGAAGGCGTTCGCTGAACTCGAAGAACTCGGCTGGGTGAAGCCAGGCAAGCGGCCAAAGATGATCGCCGTGCAGGCTGCCGGTTGCGCCCCGGTTGTACGCGCCTTTGATGAAGGCGCAACCGCCAGCCAGATGTGGCAGGATGCTGCGACTTTCGCCGCAGGTCTGCGCGTGCCCAAGCCATATGGCGACGCCATCATCCTGGAGATTCTTCGCGAGTCCGCCGGTATTGCGTTAGCTGTCAGCGACGATCAGATCCTCACATCGATTCGCGATTGGGCTGCAAATGAAGGTATCTTCCTCTCGCCCGAAGGGGCAAGCGTGATGGCAGCATACGATCGTCTGCTGGCTAGAGGATTCCTGAAGCCGGACGATCGCGTGGTGTTGTTTAATACCGGCGCCGGGCTGAAGTACACTGATGTGACCGCGGAGGCCATGCATCTGACGCGCCCTGACGCTTGATCAACGGGAACTAATGACGCAAGATACTCGAGCCAACCCCCGCACCGTTAAAGGCAACCGGTCCGTGCTGCTGATTGCAGGCATGGCAATCTGGATCGCCGGAGCTTCGCTATTCTTTGCCGGCAACCACGCGATTGCGCTTGCATTGAGATCGGTGGGCCTCGCAGTCTTTGCCTTTGCGACCCTTCGCAAACCTTCTCTCATGCTGTGGACCTTTCTGGCCATGCTGGCCGGCGTGGAGCTTGGCCTTGACGCGCCACACATAGCCACGCAATTGCGTTTCTTCGGCGATCTGTTTCTGCGCCTCGTGCGCACGATTGTGGCCCCGCTTATCTTCGCCACCATCACTACTGGAATCGCCGGCCACAACGAATTGCGCTCGGTCGGGCGGATCGCTATCAAGTCGCTGATCCTGTTTGAAGTGATCACGACCCTGGGCCTGATCATTGGGGCTGTGGTAATGAATCTCTCCGGCGCGGGCTGGGGAGTGGTCGTTCCACACGCGGCCGAAGCCGCGCCGGCACTTGCCCAAACGGTACAAACCTGGCAGCAGGTCGTGCTCAATTTCATCCCCGAGAACATTGCCCAGGCCGTCGCGCAGAATCAGATTCTGCAGATCGCAGTCTTCTCGGTTTTCTTTGGTTGCGCATTGGCTGCGCTGCCTGAAAAGAAGCGCGCGCCTCTCCTGCCGGTGCTGCAGGCGCTCTCCGACGTCATGTTTCAAATGACACGGTTGATCATGTACCTCGCGCCACTGGCTGCCGGAGGCGCGATCGCCTATTCGGTTGCCGGTAGTGGGCTCACCACACTGCTGGCGCTGGGCAAACTTGTGTTGGCTTTTTACCTGGCGACTGCGGCATTCTCTCTTCTGGTTCTGTTGCCAACCTTGCGGATCTTTCGAATTCCGGTGCGCAGATTCATAGCTGCTGTGGGCGAACCCGCAGCCATCGGTTTTGCCACCACCACATCCGAAGCAGCCCTGCCGCTCGCCATGGAGCGGATGCAGGAGTTCGGCGTCCCCGGCTGGATTGTCTCCTTTGTTATTCCGGCCGGCTACAGCTTTAATATGACGGGCTCCAGCGTCTATCTCTCAATGGCTACGCTCTTTGCCGCGCAGGCAGCGGGCATCCATCTCTCTATCTCGCGCCAGATCGCTATTCTCGCCGTCCTGATGCTGGCCAGCAAAGGCGTGGCCGGGGTTCCGCGGGCTGTCTTGGTTGTCCTGCTCACCACTGCCAGCGCCGTTCAAATCCCCACCGCGCCCATTCTGCTGATCCTCGGTGTCGACACGCTCATCGACATGGGCCGCACCATGATCAATGTCGTGGGAAACTGCCTTTCCAGTGCGGTGATCGCGCGCTCTGAGAACGTGTTTGTCGATGCGCCGTAGCGGCAGCGCTGTGTGCTGCTTTCCTGTCGGCGTTTCTCACTGAGGCTGACGCTTCTGCGCACCGGGGTTCATCTTGTCGATCAGCTTTGTGTCGGCTGCCTGGGTCAGCGTTCTTGCCTTTTCGAGCTCGGCCGCGGCCGCCTGCTGATTCCCCGTGGACCTGTAGAAGCGCCCGAGCCGCCAGTGGACGTTTACGTCACCGGGGGCGAGTTTCTCGGCGGTCTTCATCTCCCGCAGCGCAGATTCGTTGTTCCCAGCCGCGGCGTCGATGATGCCCAGATCAAGGTGCGCGAGTTCGATCTCCGGGTCGGCGCCAATGGCCTTCTGGAGCAGTGGAACGGCAGCGTCGGGATGGTCAAGCTGCATGTCGATGTCGGCCAGGTAGGTCAAAGCCTGGGCATGGCCGGGGTTGTTGTCGATCTCGGCCTGCAATTCGGGCGCCGCCTCGGCATATCGACGCTGCGTGTAGAGCAGGTAGCCCAGGCCGAAGTGAACCTCGGGCATGGTGGGGTCGGCTTTCACTGCGGCGCGAAATTGTTCGATTGCACCGGGAAGGTCTTTGAGCTCATCCAGAGCCTCTCCGGCCAGCATGTCTGCCTCGGCCGATTCTGCGTTCAATGTCAGGATCTGGCGGTATACATCCATCACGTTCTGATATTGCTTCGACCAGAGATAGCTGTGCGCCAGGGCCAGCAGGAGTTGCAGATTCTGCGGATCGAGCTCCGACGCTGTCTTCAAATACGGGACGGCCGCGGTATATTGTCCCATCCCGTAGTGGCACATACCCACAAGAATGGTGAGCCGGTCGCGGTCGGGTGAGGATTGCGGCGCGGCTTTGAGCAAGGGCGCAAACTCCTCGAGCGCTTGCTTCATCTGACCGGATTTGAAGTAAGCGAGCCCGAGGTTGAGGCGCAATCCTGGAATGGAAGGTTGCAGCGCGATCGCTTTTCGATAGAGCGGAACCGCTTCCCCATACCGCTCCTGCCGGGCTTCGAGGAGGCCAAGGTGGGCATACGCTTCAGAACTGGCGGGATGCGCCTCCAGGTAGGACCGCCAGGCGGTCTCGGCCTCGGTGTTTTTCCCCTGCTGCTCAAGGGCCAGCGCATTCTCACGCGACTGGTCCTCGGCAAAGCCGTTCCCCGCGGCACACACTGCGACAAGAAGAAGGAAGATGGCCGCACCTGAGAGAGCGCGAAGACAACGGCGCGGGTGTTCCGCAGCCTTTTGATTACGAGCGATGAGGATTCTCCAGCGCATTTTCAGCGGATGATTCTCTTTGAATTATTCTCGCTCACCCGCGGGTTGGCGACAAACGCCTGGCAGGTTTGCGCGAAATCGGGATAGGGGGAGCGGTTGCCCGCTCTCCCCTCCCACACCACCCGGCATGCGGGTCCGCACCGGGCGGTTCGAGAAGTTGAGGTTTACCCCGTGCTCCTTGTGTGAGGGCGCGGGCGTCGGT
>Ga0326727_10017302_pt1 | contig 14995 bp, 18 predicted proteins | sample MB2enrmetagenome_FD_207643 | JGI IMG/M metagenome (GOLD analysis project Ga0326727, IMG submission 207643) | Lab enriched peat soil microbial communities from McLean, Ithaca, NY, United States - MB29MY | ecosystem: Environmental > Terrestrial > Soil > Wetlands > Peat | place: USA: New York... | reverse complement strand
GACCTTCGTGAGATTGTACGTTTCAACGATGTTCGTCATTTCGGGTTCCTGAGCTGTTCTGCAGGCTTTAATATCAACGCGTTATCTTCCCTAGTGCGGAAGCCGTTCGGCGCGCATTCCGAAGCTGCGCGCCCTCCAATCCACTGCAGCAGTCGCGTGCCTTCTTTGACATCGTCTGTGACATGGTCTGGCCCTAAACGACCTTCGTCGTGCGTGAACAGCCGTAGGTGCGTAAAAAATTATTTCGTTTCCGACTCTTTTTCTGGCTCTTCGTCGGCGAACTCCACCAGCTTGAGCAGGATAATCCCCTTTTCCGGCTTTGCCTTCATCAGGAAGTACTCGCCGCCGTCCAGGTTAAAAAGTTCCCTGATCTTTTTGGGAATGACAACGTAGTAGGACGTGCCGTCAGGGCGCATGTACCCTTTGACGAGCACACGCTGATGTTCCGATTTTTCCTTCTCCATTCTATCTCGTGTAGCAGCACAGGCCGCTAGCAGTTAGGATAGGGGTGAGATAAGGATCTCACCGCTCGATCCAGCCCTTCATCAAGCGCAAGGTTTCCATTTTGTGCTGCATAAGCTTGACTTTAAACTCTTTCTTCATGATCTTCTCGTCGAGCTTGCGGAGCACATACTGCTTCTTGGCATCATCGTCGAGCTGCTCCCACATCATTTTCTTCATCATCCACTTCTTACCCATATCGTGATGGGTTCCCATCTCACCATAGTGTCTTTCGTGCATAGTTTGTTTGCTCCATTTGTTTATGTTAAGTATGCTCAACAGTTTGAGTATTCTTATACTTATACTTATGTTACGCATTGTTGCCGCCTTCGGTAGCCTCTTTATGCTAGACGTCCTGAGTTTATGGTTGGATAGCATCGAAGCGCCGCCAACGGGCTTCACAAAGCTAGACACTCAACTTGTGAACGAATGGCGTACCAGCTGTTAAAACGCATAGTGGTGCACACGCAATCCGCTCGGAGCATAGCTTTTTATTGCTTCCAACCAAATGATCACGTGTATGGACAGCAAGGAAAACACGGATGCGCACAATTATAGCGGGCACCGTGAACTGCGAAAAAGAAGATTAAGAGACGCCCTTGTAATACTGCTCCTTATTATCGTCGTCGTAGTCGTTATCTCCTCTTGTTTGAAGTTCGTGTAACGAACACCGTTGCTTAATTCTTTTATTTGTTATCCCTTCCCGTTTGAAGTTCGCGACTAACCATTGCTTAATTCTTCTGCATACTCGGTCGAACTATCTGGTTCACCGCGTTAGTTAAGCGCTCTGCGCACCGTCTGCAGTTCGGATCATTCACGTTTACACAGCCTACGTGACGCCCGTAGTAGCACGCGTTGTTTTTTGCGTTCATTGCGTAGTGGCGGCATCCTCGCTAATTCGCTGCGCATTCTCGTGCGCAGCATCGATGATCTCTGCTACGGTGAGGTCGGTATGTATCAAGGTTTGAAGCGTGCTTTCGATGATGGCGGCGATGTGCCGCTCGTATTCTGTTACTACCATTTTTGCCATCACGGTCACCTCCAAACCAGACTGCGCAAGAAAGTTTCTTAAGGCCGCGTGAGGCAAGCTTTGTGTGCAGAAGTGTGACTACAATTTTGCGTCACACTCTCCTGCACAAGCAGACACGCGTTCCGTGAAGACTGCCCTACGTCTATCGCTTCTGTAAGATGCGATTCTAGCATCTTAGGCACAGGCAAGACTGTCTTCCTGAATTCAGAAAGCGCTAGCAGCCAACATCGGGATCAGGCTCGTATAGAAAACTTGATACAGCTAAGAATGTCACGTATCGCTTGTATGACGCACAGGGGTGAAGCGCATCTAACGATCGTCACGAAGCTGCTTGACGAGATACGCCGGCAAGATTCGGTGCAGACCGTCGTTATTGAGTCAAACAAGATACTGCCTGGAAAACGCGGTGCCACTCACCAAATCGATGTCTGCTGGGAGTTTTTAGCGGGCGCAAATACGTACAAATGCGCAATAGAAACAAAACACTGGGATAAGCCAGTCAGTCGAAGGGAGCTTAGCAAGTTCCGTGCCGTGCTCGAAGATTTGGGCGGGCAGCACAAGGGAGTATTTGTTGCATCGAGCGGGTATCAAAAGGGGGCGCGCAACTACGCCGAGCGGTACGGCATTAACATCTACATTTTCCCCTTCACCATCGAAATGACCAACGATGACGTCACCTTTTTTATGCCCAAATTTGAGCACATCGCACCAGTGTTTGACGAAGAATGGATAGAGCGCTTTTTGATGCCTAAGCTCCAGAAGGGCGAGTCTTTAGAAGTAAACGCGCTGAGTCCTGACGATCAAACGCATCTTTTTGATGAGCAGTGCGCCGCTAAGACCGTGCGAGAGGTCCTTCACGAACATTACTTGGCTGAGATACGAGAGGCGCCCGCTTACGAAATCTGCATACGGTTTGATCGGCCCACGTATGTCGAGACCGGCGATCAAAACGCGCCGATGTTGAAGGTGAACGGCTTAGACGCACTTTTTTCTATAACATCGCACGTTGAGACCTTTGATCGCGTTTCGAATGACTACGCGCGCTGCGCGGTAGAATTCATGCTCGCAGAAGCGTTCATTGGGCAGTAGTCTGATACAGCAGCACATCGCGCAAAGCGAAAAAGCCAAGGCGCTTCGACGCTGTTTCTTAGCGTCCCTGCGACGGCACCGAGCGTGCTACATGCATCCCACCAGAAGAGAACTCTGCGCGTGCAGAGTCACCCTATTGCTGCATGGCGCTCTTTAATCGATGTGTGGCCTTTGTCAGACCGTTTGTCCGCACTCGTGTCGCTCGAATTGAATACGTGCGGCGACACCGCCGCTGCGGAGTGCCGCCAGAAAACGTTATCTTTAGTGTGACACCTCATTTATGTAGGGTCCAAATGACGCGCGAAAAGAAGGTTTTGGCGAATCTGTACCATCTAATGGCTCTTGCACTAGTTGCCGGAAACTCCGAGAGCAGCGCCGTTTTTCAAAGTGAGACCGGATTTACGATCACGTATCCTGCACATTACAGAACGGACCAAGCCGAGTCCACCTCTATAAAGCTCTACATCTACCTCACTGACAGCACTCCTGTCGATGCCGTTACGGTAAGCACTGACGATAGTTTCACCGCGCAAGCGACGCTCGATACGGTCATCGAGAAGTATGCCGATGCGATAACAACCGCTTACAAAGATCTCAAAGTGCTCTCGAAGGACCGCACCACGTTGGGTGGCCACGCAGCATTTCGTACGGTCTACAGAGGCGTGCTTCCTGTGCAGTACGCTAACGATACGGTACGAGCAGAGACGCTAAAAGTGAACCAGACGTGGGTCATAAAAAACGCTCGGGTATATACGCTGACCTACAAAGCGCTTGCTCGGGACTATAATAAATACTTACCACACGCCCGGGAGATAATGAAGTCATTCACCCTGACGTGAACGCATTTCTAGGACGAAACAACGATTCTTGTGCTCTGGCAACGCTCCAAAAAGGATAGCGCTCGAGCGCACCTTGAGGGTGTGCGGGTAGATGTACAACTGGTTTGACCATAAGCACCAGGGTTTGTTTGCGAACGGCTATCGCGCCATCGGCGCTAAACAGCGAGAGCAGGCGCCGGCAGGTGCTGAACTACGTGGATCAACACCGCGAGGACATAGATCATCGTGGAGCTTGCTGTTTCGGTCGAGAGACAGAGCCACACATTTAGAACGAATTTTCTTGCCACTCGTTGTGCGGTTTAGCCGACTTGCCCATTTGGCTTAGTTACGCGAGGCCGTAAAAAAAAACCAAAAACGCGTGCGTACGAAGGTTATGGGTATTGGTGAACGACCTACCAACAAAAGTGCGATCGCACGTAGCCATAAAGCATATTAGGGGTTATCTAACTGCACGTGGTCGCAAATAGAAGACTGCGCGGTCAATACAGAGCGTGAGCCCGCCGAAACGTGAATGGTTCGAGGTAGCCCACAGGGCGGGCTCTGCTCTCAAGCATCGACACGCTTATGCTGTGCAGATCGTATTTAACAGTCTTCCGGACACTGTGAAAGTGTTTTTTTGCATTGCGCGAAGCAGTTCAACGCTCTTGGCTAGGCCAACCGTCCGGCCGGCGAGTCGGAAGTTGTTTGCGTTACTGCGTTATAATTCAATATGTCAGGAGCATCGAGCTTACAGAAGTAGCAATTTAGCAGTTTCAATGACATATTCGCGAATTTGGCTAAGATCCTGAAAAACACGAAATACATTTGTGAAGCGCGACGTTACTCGTGTATAACGAAGCACGGAGGCGACACAATGATAGAATTAAGAACCGCCAAGAAGATTCCTGTTGGAGCGGTGGCGTTGATTGGTGCGACAATCGGAACTGTGCCCATCTATCTATGGGGTGATTCTAGCGATTTTCATCCGTGTGGGTGCGGCAAATCTAAACGCTCTCTTGCCAGCGGGCTAGTGTATAGCTTGGATTTTCTATACACTTAAAATACATCGTTCTTGTTAGCTTTGTGTCTTTGTGTGTATATTGAATGTATTCATTTGTCTAGTTCTGTGTATTATTTATTAATAATTGATTCATTATACACTATCTATACACAAAGTACGGAAGCCATCTTTTCTTGTATTCGTCAATTTATAACCATATTCGATACTCTTTTGTAGTTGGTGCATTAAAGTTGTATCATTTATAGATAACAGTGTATCATAGGAACCCTAAACACTCTAGATACACAGGGGGATTTTCTTAAATGGCTCGTTTCAACATCACGTTACCAACTTCCATCGCAAAAATGCTTGATCAGGACGCAGAGCATCAAGATATAGCGCGGTCGACGCTTATCGCGCAACATATAGCACAGCACTACGAAGGAAGATCAGAGGCTGATTACGAAGCTGAGATTCGAGAGCAACGCGCAGAATACGAAAAACAAGTCCAAGATCAGCGTGCGGAAAGCGCTAACATAGTGCAACGCGTCCGCGCCGAATATGAGAATAAGATCGAGAAACTTATTGCTGAGCATGATGCTGAGATACAGCAAATCCGCGCCGACAGTGAGAAGCAAATTCAACAGGTTAACGCGGACCGTTCTGCAAGTATCCAACAGCTGGAGAACTCGCTCGAAGAACTTGAAAGTGTTACGCATCAGCTCGATGCTAATCTGAAGGAAACTGGAGAGCGCAATCGTTCTTTGGTGGATGAGCTGCGGGAATCGGAAGCGTCGAAAAACGTTGTTGTCACGGGCCTGCAGCACCGCGTTGAACTCTTGGAAAAGGACAAAGCAAGCCTCGAAGCGGCACTACAAGTTGAGAAGGGCCACTCGCTCGAATTGAAAGCCGATAAGGAGACCCTGCAGAAGCAAGTCGAATTGCAGATGTTGCAATTGCCTGCTCCCAAAGTCGGTTTTTGGTCTCGTGGTTGGTCGCGGATATTTTCACGAGGCAAGACGTAGGCTCCAAGAGCGCAGTGCAGGATGCGCTTAACAAGATCGACGAGTCGCGCGAAATTTTGGGATAAGGCCAGCAATGCGAAGTCGGACGGGGACCACGGTCCGAGAAGGAGCGTTGGCATGTGTGGCAGTGATTTCCCCATCGGAGAACGTTTTAGTAGATCCAAATACAATAAAGGAATCTACGCCTTCTTGACGGAAGGAGAACATCAAGGACAAGATGATTCTGATCGAATTTCCATTCAGAAAGACGGGAATCCCTGCAACCCTCCTGATCCGAGAAGAACCCGAAATGTGCCAGGCCCTGTGGGATCTCCTTGGCCAACCTATGAAGATGATATGCCACCACACGCTGTCCACTGGGGACTACTTTCACGGTTGCGGCCGGCCTCCGAAACATCCTGTTGCCACGGGTTCTCAGGCCACTCCCATCGGAAAGAAACGGCTTCTTCTCTGCGAACTGAAGCCAGGCTCCATTGTGTACAGTGGAGGGCACGAGATTGCGATTGCCTATGGCCCCAATCTGACCGAGCCTTTAGTGGCGAGAGGGCCGGTGGTGGCACGCGTCCCTAAAGATTTTTTAGGAGAGCTCTATGAGGCAGGGAGGGAGATTTGGAACGCCCAATTCATTACGCACCGACTGCAGACGATCACCCTGAAGAGAAAGGAGGTGTAACTGTGGCTAAGCACTGGCGAGAAGTGAAAAACGAAATCGAGGAGGAAATTGACCGAATATGGTGGCAGGAACCCGAGGAAGTCAAGATGAGCAGGCTCGGGATATTTCCAAGTGGGGCGGGAACAGACGGTCAGGCGTTGGGGAACCTTTTGTTCCTTGTCGCGGACACCCAGGCCATGGGATGGTGGACGACTGAGCCTGCGATCCGATCCGCGATCGCAGATCCCGTCTTCACTCTTGAGCACTGCAAGAGAATGTGGAAGTACTTGACTGTGCACATGGCTAAGCTCTTGGGCGATACCGACCCACCAAAGTGCCCCGCTCCATGGTTGAATTTGCCCAAGCTTGTCGAGCTCTGTGACGACATTGTAGGCTCTTTTGATACTGTTGAGACAAAGGAGGAGTTTGCCGATCTCATCTGGAGCTGGGAAAACTACGTAAATAGACTGAATAAGTGGTTCTCCCTCGTGTTCCCCTGGCACCTGGGGCTTGGTTTCCCCAGAAGAGGACAAGAAGAGATAAATGAGATGGTTCGTCTGTCTTGTGTTTGGGAAAAACAGTGACTGCTCCTATTTGGGAGCAAGCATCGCAATACTCACGTGATTTACTCAGAGCTGGGTTTCGAGCCGAGGCTTGGTTCTTCGGAAGCTTGGGGCGGTTAAGGCTAATCATAACGATTGAGTTCAAGCATTGACCTCATTCAACTTCTGCTGGCTACAATACATAACGACTTTTTAGCGGACGATGCGTCGTTGCCGACATGCGGGCTGTTGGAAATCCATCGGAGCAAAATCTCTGTGCACCACGCAAAAAATGGCTACAACTATCAAACAGTATGATTGCCGCACACATTCTCGCGACTTGCGGGTTTGTCGACTTGAATCTATCAGACCATTCAGAACGGGGCACTGGCTTTTCTTGTTGTGATTTCTCCTCGCAAAAATGCCTCAAACGGTCCAGAATCGCCCGCCTTCACACGGCGAAGGTCGCCGGTTCGAATCCGGTAGAACTTATTGTTCTTTTTTTTGGTGTCGGTTAGCTCAAAGCGCCAGTTGAGGGTTAATCTGGTGCGAAAATCATGGCACATAACGAGAGGACGACTAGGACGAGTTGTCTCGTTTTGACCACGCGTTCTTTTTAGCGCCTTGCTTGTGTTGACGCACATGGTCGCTAACCACACGAAACGCGCGACCATTTAACGTTGTTTTTGGGTTTATTTTTTTTATAAGAATTGCAGAGCAGCTTCAGTTTGTCGAGATCGATGTGAAGGTTTAAGCCAAAAAAATAGTAGAAGCTAGACGAACACCGCGCGCGATGTGCCGGTCAGCTGGTGGGTAGACTGCATTCTTCAGATACTGACAAACGGTGATGATCCAAGACCCAATTTGTTATCGTCAGATGCCGTCGCGTCGCGCCACCGTGAAGCACCACAACCGCCACTGCGTTTTTATAAAAAATTTCAACGGAGCCCGCTGTGGCGTTTTCCGATAGTCGACTTTATATAGGGTCCACGGAAAAAAAATTAGTGATTAAAATGGAATCGCATACGAATATGACGTCGGTTACGACCGACGAACCTGTTGGCCCCTCGCGCCGGCCCACGGTGCTCCAAAGGATCGTCCTCGAAGGAACGCGTGTCGAACGGGTACGAGTAACAGAACGAGGAGTGATAGGTAATGCCCTACAGCGACCCTGCGCGACGTCGCGCATACGACACGGCATACAAGCGACGACTGCGAACCGAGGGATGGACGAAAAAAAGGATGGACACACGTCTAACCCTGCTGAAATTGAAACTGCGCAGGTCCGCGCGTGAACGGCTAACCTTTATCCCGTCAGAACACAGACTATTATAAGTGCTGAGAGATTTTAATGGCCGACCGCCGCGATCACGCTATGGTCACCACATTGTCCGCGCTCGCGACACGAGGTACGGAGCGACATATGGCTGATGAAAAGGACGACATCGTTTTTCACGGAACGCTGCAGCAGCTCGTCGAGAAGGTCGAAGCGGGCGAGCTGGTTCCCAAGCTGCAGGCATCGCACGCGCCGATGTGCAAGTTTTTCACTTCGTTTTATGTCATAAACGGGATTCGTCACGTGGTCCCCCTTGTGCACGGTCCAACGGGATGTCCTCTATGGGTCTCAGATATTGTCAGGACGAGGGAGTGTTGCGAGTTCCGCGGCGTCCCCCTCGAGCCAACCGCCTGCACCTCCCTTGACGAGACGAACGTCATCTACGGCGGCGAAGGGAAGCTGCTCGAGGCTGTCAAGGAGGCGGACGAGCGCTACCATCCTGACCTCATCGTGATTCTGTCCTGCTGCTGCTCCGGGATCATCGGCGACGACGTCGAAAGCGTCGCCCGTGAGGCCGAAAAGCTCGTGCACGCCCGCGTTCTCGCGCTTCGCAGCGAGGGGTTTGGCGGCGACTTCCGCAGCGGCTACGAGGACGCCTTTGAGCTCATTATGGACCTGATGGAGCCGCCGAAAACCACGCGGAAGGGAACGATCAACCTTATCGGGGCGCGAATGGGTCCCTCACTCACCGAGTTCAGCGACGACCTTGATGAGATCACAAAGCTGCTGCACGAGGTGGGGGTTAAAATCAACGCGGTGATCGCTGGCGGGTGCACGGTCGACGAGATCAAGCGGGCGCGTGAAGTCGAGCTGAATGCTTCGTGGTGCTACGATTGGGGGCAGAAGCTCGGTGACGCCATGGAAGCGCGCTTCGGCATCCCGTACAGCAGGACTGGACAGCCCTACGGGCTTAAAGCGACAGAGGAATGGCTCATGGGGATCGCCGGCCCGCTGGGTATGAGGAAGGAGGCCACGCGGGTGATACAGCGCGAGACGGAACGCGTTCGGCCTGATTTAACCTACTTGAACGACACGCTCGACGGCAAGACTGCCGTTATCGAGATATCAGAGTTTCCCGGTCCGATACGGGCGCTCTCTCTTGCGCGTATGGCAGAAGAGTGCGGCGCTCATCCGGTTGTTATCAACGTGCATCCGTATACCATCAAGGAGCGGATGCCGAGCATCAAGTTCCTTTTGGACACGGGGCTCAATCCCGAAGTGATTCTCACGAAAGGCCTCTTTCGTCTAGGCAGCTTCCGTTCGTCGCGCGAGACGGAGGGCGAGCTCGAGGCAATCGCAGAAGGTCTTGACGACCCGATCTTCTTCGGCAACGCCGCCCGCTACCCCGGCTGTCCCGTTGTCAACCTCACGCTCCTTAATCCCGCGTACCTACCCCACTATGGCTTCCGGGGCATTCACAACATCGCTGCACTGCTCAGACAAACCATGGAAAACCAGCGCCTGCCGCGGTCAACGCTTTTTCGAGGGATGCTCTACGGAACACACTGATCAGACGCGCGCCGCGCGCACGACGCCCACCGATGCGTGCCTTGACCCGTACGTCAGGTGTGCTCTTAGCGGCGCAGCTCAAACGGCGTTAGGGGTCAGCGACAGCGCCGTTCTCGCGCACGCACCGCAGGGGTGCAATTACCTTGTTGACGGTGCCTTCTCTTGGCAGGACTGCGACTACGCCCAAACGACGACGCTGTGCACCAAGCTCTGCGAGGATGAGATCGTCCACGGTGGCGAGGAGCTCCTCGCGCGCACGATCCTTGAGGCCAAAGAGCTCGACATCGACGCGCTCTTTGTTCTCAGCGCGTGTGGGCCCGAGATCGTGGGCGACGACATCGTTGCGGTATGCGAGGAAATGCAAGCCCAGGTTGACTTCACGATTGTTCCCATCGAGTGCGCCGGCTTTCGCGGTTCGCAATACGATGGCATCGACCTCGCGCTCGACGCGATGCTTCGCGCGCTTGCCGGAAATGGCCGTCCTAGGATCCCGCACTCGGTGTGCCTCGTCGCTCCGCATGCGAACGCCAATCCGACGTGGATGGCCGATCTGGCGTGGGTAAAGGACGTTCTCGCCCGGCTCGGCGTTCAGGTCCTCGCTACGCTCACCCACGCAACGGCGCTTAGCGAGTTTGCAAGCGTGTCCGCCGCTGAGGGGGTGCTTCAGTTAAGCCACGACGCCGGCTACGGCGCGGTCGAGTATCTTGTCGACACGTTTGGGGTCGAACCGCTCTGTAGGGATCTCCCCCTCCCCATTGGGATGACCAACACGCGGCGCTGGCTTACCGCGCTGGGAGAGCGGTTCGATGCGGAGCGCTCGGCCGAGGAGCTGATCGCCGAAGGCGAGCGCACGGTAATGGAAACATGTCGCCGCCGCTGGCCAGTGGCGCGCTTTTTCTATCGGACTCCCGCAGCAGTCGTGGCTGACGCCACGGTCGGCATCCCGCTTGTCCGTTTTGCGACCGAGGAGATGGAGCTGACGCCCGCACTCATTGCCCTTCGCTCCGCACACCCTGAAGCACAGCGCCTGCTTGAAAAAGAGCTGAACGACCTCGGCCTGGCGCCGCAGGTCGCCTACGGGACTGACGTCTTTGCGACGCGGCGGAGCCTGGAGGAGGTACGCCCGCGGGTCGTTTTCGGGAGCACGATCGAGCGACACGCAAGCGAGGGGTTGGACGTTCCGTACATCTTCGAGGTCGTACGCCCCGTCAGGCAGTTCCGGCTGCTCAACCGGCAGTACTTCGGCTACCGCGGCATCCTCAATCTGCTCGAGTGCATCCAGAACGAGTGGAGCGACCGGTGGCGGTCAACCCAACGCCGGTACGCGGCACGCTGGTAGAGGAGACATCACAATGAAACAAATCGCAATCTATGGCAAGGGAGGAATCGGAAAGAGCACCATCGCTTCGAACATCTCAGCGGCCCTAAATGAGCGAGGGGTCAACGTCATGCAGGTCGGCTGCGACCCAAAGCGAGACTCAACGAGGATACTCGCAGGAGGGCACCTCATCCCCGCTGTCCTGGAGATCTACCGAGACAAGCTGCGCCACGGACAGGACGCGCACGCCATTTCGCTCGACGACATCGTCTTCAAGACGCCTAGCGGCATCTACTGCGTCGAAGCGGGAGGTCCGGAGCCTGGAATCGGCTGTGCGGGGCGCGGGGTCCTTACGGCGCTCCAAATTTTGAAAGACCTCAAGGCGTTCGAAACCTACGCGATTGATGTGGCCATCTACGACGTCCTCGGCGACGTCGTGTGCGGCGGCTTTGCGATGCCCATCCGCGAAGGGTTTGCGAGTGAGATCTACCTCGTCTGTTCCGGAGGCTTTATGAGCATCTACGCGGCGAACAACATCGCGCGGGCGGTAAAACGTCTCGCGCGCCGCGGCGACACAGGGCTGTCCGGAATTATCTGCAACAGCAACGGTGATGAGGCGCTGGAGCGGGCCGTGGTTCCCGCGTTCGCTCAGCGTCTGGGAAGCGCGTTCGTGGAATTTGTTCCGCGCAGCCCCGTCATTCAAGCGTGCGAACTCGAAGGGCGCGCTGTGGTTGAACACGCCCCCCAGTCAGAGGAAGCGGCGATTTTTCGGGATCTTGCGAGGAAGGTGATGGAAAACGACGTGAAAGCGATCCCGACGCCTGTGGAGGAGCTGCCCGAGCTCGAAGAGCTATATCGGCAACACGTGGTAAGGCCTGAGGCCGTGTGAACCCGCGTCGTGGTGAGACCGTTGTCCGCCACGTGAGGCGACGTGAAACAAAAAAACGTCCTCTTGTGTCTAAGTTACAAGAACTATATCAGCCCTCGCGTCTGTCAGGCCTTTGCTTCGATACCTCTGGAGATATGGGAAAATCGCTTTCGCCATACGGAGCCGTATCCCGGCGACAACGGAAAGCATTTCACACCAAAATTCGGGTAACTTCGCTTGCGGCCCGTCGACACGGCTTCGTTGGTCGGACTCGATAAGCAGATGGACGCACCCAAAAATGAAGGCGCCGCTTTGCCTCAGCATGAAGAGTGGTGGGCGGAGTCAGATCAACAGAGTCCGCGGATGTCGCGGGTAAAAATGATGCAAAGAGAAGTACAATTATGTATGGGTGCCTTGGCGCCTATTAGGAGAGTAAGGAAACCATGTGTTCGGTAGGTGGCCCGTTCGGAGACGAAGAGATAGTGTGGCCGAAGAACTATCGGTGCAGTGCGTGCGGAAAGAAGTTCAAGGCGGTCGGCGAGGACCCCGCGTGTCCCTCCTGCCAATCAAGCGATCTTGAGGAACTTCCAGACGATTGATCAGACACGCTCGCGGCGGTATTTTTTGAGGTCTCGTAGCGATGCTGAGCGCACAATGAGGAGCGTCTGATCGTCCGCTAGAGGTCGTTATAGAAGCGCTTTTGTAAGAAGTGGGCATTTCACGTCGCCTCACACCTCACGTCGGCTAGTTAAGGCACTAAACGTGAATAGCTTTGGTCCTATGAAGCACATCGAGATTGACGAGATTTACCAAAGGACGCCTTTGGAGCTAATTCCCTGGAACATAGAAACCCCACCTGCAGCGCTGGTTGCGCTCGTCGACAGCCGAATCGTCACGCCGTGTCCAGCGATTGATCTCGGCTGCGGCGCCGGCAATTACGCAGTGTGGCTCGCGAGCAGGGGGTTTGAGGTCACGGGAGTGGACAGCGCCCCCACGGCGATCAAGCGTGCCAAGGAGAATGCGACGAAAAAAGGGGTCGAGTGCACGTTTCTCGTTGCCGATGTGCTCAGCGATTTGGAAAACGTCACGGGAACGTTTGATTTTGCCTACGATTGGGAGCTGTTGCATCACATTTTTCCTGAGCTTCGCCAGCAGTACATAGCAAACGTGCATCGGCTCCTTAATCCAAAAGGGAAGTATCTCTCACTGTGCTTCAACGAGAGAGATCCAGCGTTTGGCGGCGCGGGAAAGTATCGAAAGACACCGCTAGGTACTGTGCTGTATTTCTCATCCGAAGGCGAGCTGCGCACGCTTTTCGATTCCCATTTTAAGATTCTTGCTTTGCGAACCGTCGAAGTGCACAGCAAATCTGCTTCACATCTAGCCAACTACTGCTTTATGGAGCGGAAAGAGCCGCTTTAAAATAGCCAGCACGCTACGAATCGTGAGCGTGGCCAATATGAGACTACGAGCAATCGCGCGTGAGGATAGGCCGACAAATACTAGGATCGCCCGGTCGCAACGATGAAGCGTCGCTCCCGTGTGATTCGAGACGGAAACGCACGCCACTGCTTAACTTAAAGATATATTTTAAATTATAAGATAGGAATAGATAATTAATCTCAGGCGCGTTGTCGTAGCCGAGCGAGACTCTCTCTTACGCCTATCAAGCAAGTTTTTTGGTCAAGTTTTGCTAAATTCGGCGTGCTTCACAGTGGTGCAGATGCCCGCACCACGTGAAGGTCGCGACCGTCTCAAAGCAAAAATGGCTGACGTTCAGGAAACGCCCCTTGGGTATCTACTTAGCAACGCCGAAGAGGCGCACAGACGCGCTTTTCGGATCCCGCTAGCTAGAAGGCTTGAAATACTAAAAGCAGCACACTCTTAAAAAAAGGTGAAACGCGTGGATGAAGAAAAATGTACACAATGCGGCACTCCAGCGTCGCTAGGTGCCCAATTCTGCGCGGCCTGCGGCGCGACGCTGACCGGTCACAGGACGCACTCTTCCCAACAGGTTGCTCCTGCGATGCAGCCTGCGCCGACTTATCAAGCGCCTGCGTACTACACGGGTACTCCTACGCCCTACATCGGCGTTGCCATTCGCTTTGTCGCGATACTTATTGATTATATCATTATCGGGGTTATTTCTGGCATACTAGCGATTCCACTCCTCATAGCGGCTATTGCTGTCAACGTCGCGAATGGATACGTGTCAGCGGTTTCATCGGGGCCTATTGTTGCACTATCTGTCGCAGTATTAGTCGTCTGGTTCCTCTACTTTACGCTGCTGGAGGGGCACTATGGGCAAACGGTCGGCAAGATGGCACTCAGCATCAAGGTCGTGCGAGAAACGGATGGGGCACCGATCGACTACGGAGAGGCAGCGGTGCGCACCGTCCTTCGTATTATCGACGGCTTGTTCGATTATCTTATAGGGGCGATTTTTATCTGGACGTCCGATAAGAAACAGCGCCTCGGCGATCGCGTCGCACACACCGTTGTAGTCAGCAAGTGATCGGCGAGCGTCCCTCTTTTTTTGTGTTCTAAAGCGGCAAAGCGTTTCGTCGAACATGTGTGGCTCGCCGTCTAGCTTCTACTAGTCTACTGTCTTCAGAGTCCCTCATTTTTGGTTCCGCGAACGGCACAATGCCCTCAAGTTGCGGGCGCACTGCGCCTTGACCGACAGTACTTGTCGTCCATAGCAAACGAGGCGCCACTGAAAAGCAGTAGCGTAGAACCGCAAGAAAAGATTAAAAGGGTGGCTTTCCTATGGCTTAAGAGAGGAGGTGAAATGTTTGAACGAAAATCAATGTGCAGACTGCGGAACTCCCGCGTCGCCGAGCGCTAAATACTGCGAGAGCTGTGGCGCATCACTTGGGACCCAACCGGCTCAAGCGGCGCAGCCTACGTTTGCTCCGGCATCCGGGTATCAAGCACCTCGTTCTTATGTGCCACATGTCGCACCGCCCCACCAAGGCGTCGCCATTCGATTTGTCGCGATTCTTATCGATACCATAATTATAGCGATTATCGGAGGTATTTTGTCCGTCCCGTTCAACGCGCTCGCAGTCATTACGAACAGCGCTTCAGGAACGGTCACTATTTCACTGGCCGCTGCTGTCGGCGGACTTGTTTCGCTCGCGGTCTTTGTTCTGTACTTCACGTTGCTCGAGGGCCACTACGGACAGACTGTCGGGAAAATGGCCGTCAAGATCAAAGTCGTACGAGAAGCAGATGGCGCGCCGATCGACTATTCCGAAGCTGCAGTCCGAACGATCCTGCGGTTTCTTGATCTGATCCCATTCAT
>Ga0326727_10017300_pt1 | contig 14996 bp, 15 predicted proteins | sample MB2enrmetagenome_FD_207643 | JGI IMG/M metagenome (GOLD analysis project Ga0326727, IMG submission 207643) | Lab enriched peat soil microbial communities from McLean, Ithaca, NY, United States - MB29MY | ecosystem: Environmental > Terrestrial > Soil > Wetlands > Peat | place: USA: New York... | reverse complement strand
GGAGACGGTGCCTGTGCCGGCCATCGGGCCGGGGGAACTGCTGGTGAAGGTGGCTGCCTGCGGCGTCTGCGGAACCGATCTCAAAAAGATTCACACCGGCTCGCACTCGGCGCCGCGCATCTTCGGCCATGAGATGGCGGGAACCATTGTGCGGGTGGGCCGGGGCGCGGCGGATTTTGCGGTGGGCGAGCGGGTGGTGGTTCACCATCATGTTCCCTGCGGAGAGTGCTATTACTGCCGCAAGCAGACCTTCGCGCAGTGCCCGATCTATAAGAAAGTGGGCGCGACGGCCGGCTTCGAGCCCTCGGGCGGCGGCTTTGCGGAGTATATTCGCGTGATGGACTGGATTGTGGCCAACCGCGGCGTGGCGCCGATTCCCACCGGCGTCCCCTTCGAGCAGGCGGCGTTTCTGGAGCCGGTGAATACGGTTCTGAAGGCGGTGAAGATGCTGAGCCTGGCCGCGGACGAGACGGTGCTGGTCATTGGCCAGGGACCGATCGGCGTGATGCTGGCCGCACTGGCTCGCCGCACAGGTGCCCGCGTGCTCACCTCCGATCTTTATCCCGAGCGTCACGCGATCGCCGCCAGGTTCGGCCTCGATTGCCCCATCGATGCCGGCAAGGAGAATGCCGTTGAGCGAGCGTTTGCGGCCACCGATGGGCGCGGGGCGGACGCCGTGATTCTGGCCGTGGGCGGCACGGCGCTGATCCGGACGGCAATGGACGCCGCGCGCCCCGGCGGCAAGGTGATGCTGTTTGCGCAGACCCAGCACGAAGAGGCCAGCTTCGACCCCGGCGCGGTGTGCATGGATGAAAAGACCCTGCTCGGCTCCTACTCCGCCTCGGCCGCTATCCTCGATGAGGTTACCGATCTGGTCTTCGGCGGCTACCGCAGAGGATTCGATTTGACGCAGCTGATCTCGCATCGCTTTCCGCTGGAGCGGGCGGTGGAAGCGATTGAAATCGCTTCTCACCACACGGCCGGCTCCATGAAGATTATGATTGAGCCTGTTCCGGGGGCCGGTCGAGAGTAGGAGGAGGCCTGCATCCATGGCGAGGACGGTGAAGGACGCGATCCTCCGCGGCCGCAAGACGGTCGAGACGGTCGTCGAGGGAGGCCTAGACACCGTCGAGACGGTCGTTGAAGCAGGCCTGAACACAGTCGACGCGGTGGTCGTCAAAGGCCGCAGGACGGTCGAATCCGCCGTCAGCCTGGGCCGCAGAACCGTCGAGAACGCGCTTCTCGGGCGCAGCACCATGCAGGCCGCCGTCTTGCACGGCCGCGAAGATATCCGCATCGAGGAGGTTCCCATCCCCAAGGCCGCCGTGGGCGAGCTGATCGTTCGCGTGGGCGCGGCGCTTACCTGCGGAACGGACCTCAAGGTTTTTCGGCGCGGATACCATGCCCGGATGATTGTTCCCCCGGCGCTCTTCGGGCACGAACTGGCAGGGATCGTGGTCGAAGCGGGCGATGATGTCACGGCCTTTGCCGCCGGCGACCGCGTGGTGGCGCTGAACTCGGCCCCCTGCGGGCAGTGCTTCTTTTGTGAGCGGGGCCAGGAGAACCTCTGCGACGATCTGCTCTTCAACAATGGGGCATACGCCGAGTTCATCCGGATTCCCGCGCGGATCGTGGCCAAGAACACGCTGCTGGTGCCGGACCATGTGCCGCTGGAGCACGCGGCGCTGACTGAGCCGCTGGCCTGCGCGGTGCATGGATTTGAGGATTCGCACGCACGTTCAGGCGATACGATTGCGGTGATCGGCGGCGGCCCGCTGGGGCTGATGATTCTGCATGTGGCCGCGCTGGCAGGATGCCGGGCGATCGCCATTGTGAAGCATGACGGCCAGGTGGAGGCGGCGCGCCAGTTGGGCGCGGCGCACGTGGTGCAGACCACCAGCATTCGCAAGGCGATCGGCGAGACGCGCGCGCTGACCGAGAAGAACCGGGGCGTGGACATTGCCATCGAGGCGGTCGGCCTGCCGGATGCGTGGCAGGAAGCGGTGGAACTGGTGCGCAAGGGCGGCACGGTGAACTTCTTTGGCGGATGCGCCCTGGGAACCCACGTGAATCTGGATACCAATCGCATCCACTACAGCGACATCACGCTGCGCTCCACCTTCCATCACACGCCGGCCATCTGCCGCAGCGCGCTGGAGCTGATTGCGGGAGGGCGCTTCCAGGCGCAGGCCTTCATCACCGGCCACGCCCACCTCTACGAACTCAACCGCGTCTTTGAGAAGCTGATGAAGCGCAGCAGCGAGATCAAGACCGCCATTGTGCCCTGAGGCGACCCGATGACCACGACGCCAAACCCGCAACCGGCCTCGGAGAAAGAAGCGAAGGCGGAGGCGCTGGAGATGGAAGCGCCGCCGGAGGAAGTGTTGCTGGCCCGCGGCTGGGCGGCGCTGCCGGAGAGTTATCGCATTCCCGAGGTTGCGCCCACGCTCGAGGAAGCGCGCGCCTACTGCCGGCGGTTGGCCGAGTCGCACTACGAGAACTTTCATGTGGTCTCGTGGTTTCTGCCCAAGGCGCTGCGCCCGCATTTCCACTCCATCTACGCCTACTGCCGCATCTCGGACGATCTGGGCGATGAGGTGGGCGACCCGGCGGTTGCGCTCGCTCTGTTGGACCTGTGGGGCCGGGAGCTGGACGTCTGCTACGAGGGCAGGGCGCGCCATCCGGTCTTTGTGGCGCTGGCCGAGACCATCCGCGAATGCTTCATTCCCAAGGATCCCTTTGCCGACCTGCTGAAGGCCTTTCGCCAGGACCAGACGGTTACGCGCTACCAGACCATGGAGGATGTGCTGGCCTACTGCCGCTACTCGGCCAACCCGGTCGGGAGACTGGTGCTTCATGTCTGCGGCGAGACCGGCGAGGAGCAGTTCCGGCTTTCGGATGCGACCTGTTCGGCGCTGCAACTGGCGAATTTCTGGCAGGACGTGCGCCAGGACTACGCGCGCGGACGCATCTATCTGCCGCTGAAAGACATGGAAGTCTTCGGCGTCAGCGATCTGGCCATCGCGGAGGGGATTGCGACGGAGGGGTTTCGCGGGTTGATGCGCTGCGAAGTCGATTACACGCGCGGGCTCTTTGAAGAGGGATTCCCGCTGATCGGGATGGTGGGCCGGGATCTGGCGGTGGACCTGGACCTGTTCAGCCGCGGGGGCCTGGAGATTCTGCGCGCCATCGAGCGGCAATCCTACGACGTGCTGACCGCCCGCCCGGCCATATCCAAGAGAACCAAGGCCAAGCTCGCGCTGCAGGCCGCGGCGGCCAAGATGCTGCCCTTTCTCAGTCTGGGCAGGCGCGCGCGGCGCGCAGAGAAGACGGATTGACGCACCGGGATCCATCGGACGGATACGCGGCGAATGGGCCCGCGCTGACCGGGCCCGCGCTGGCCGCGGCCTATGCGGAGTGCCGCGCGATTGCCCGGCGCGAGGCCAAGAACTTCTACTACGCCTTTGTGGCGCTGCCCGAGGCGCGACGCAATGCCATCTGCGCCATCTACGCCTTCATGCGCCAGGCCGACGATCTGGCCGACGACGAGAGCCTCTCCCGTGAGGAGCGCCGTACCCGCCTCGACGCGTGGCTGGCGGGCTGGCGCGCCGTCTGCGCCGGCGGCGATTCTCCCAACCGGGTCTTCCTGGCGGTGCGCGATGCGATCGAGCGGTTCGCGATTCCGCTCAGGCTGCTGGACGAGCTGGCAGCCGGAGTCACCATGGACCTGAAGCCGGCCTCGCCCGATCCGGCCGGAAACGATCAAGCCCCAAACGATGAGACTGGGTGCCCCATCCTTTCCGCGCACGTTGCGGAAAGGGTGGGAAACCAAGCCCCGGATACCTACGCCACCTTTGCCGATCTCTACCGCTACTGCTACCTCGTGGCTTCGGTCGTGGGCTTGGTCTGCATCCGCATCTTCGGCTACAAGGATAGCCGCGCCGAGAAGCTGGCCGAGGAGACGGGCATCGCCTTCCAACTTACGAACATTCTGCGCGATGTGGCCGAGGATGCGGCGCGCAACCGCGTCTATCTGCCGCTGGAGGATCTCTCAGCCCACGGCGTTTCCCTGGAATCCTTGCTGCATCGGCCCGCCGGCGCCCCGCCCACGGCCTGTGAGCGCGCATTGCTGACGGAGATCGCCGGGCGCGCGGAAAGGTTCTATGCGTCCGCGCAGGCGCTGATGCCGCTGATCGACCGCGAGAGCCGGCCGGCGCTGTGGGTGCTCGTCTCGATCTATCATGGCCTGCTCAGCCGGATCGAGCGCGCGGACTACGATGTGTTCTCCCGCCGGGTGAGTGTGCCGATGCCACAGAAGCTCGGGATTCTGGCCGTGGGTTTGGCGCGCATGGCCTGGGCGCGGCTGATAGGGTAATGCGGCTGATAGCATAATATCGATTCGTCCTCAGATCAACACAATGCTGTCATTCTGAGCGACCCTGAGCGCAGTGAAGGGGAGTCGAAGAACCTGCGGTTGCTTATGCGGTTGTTTTTACAGGCAACCAGAACTCGCACAGAAAGGATTCGGAAAACCATGAAAGTTCCGTCGCTCGATCTGGAGTTGAAGGTACTTTTGACTGTCGTAGGAATCTGTGTTTTTGGCGTCCTGCGAATGGCACATGTTATCCATCCGTCGGAAACGGATGATATATCGCTGCTGTTTTTGCTTGGGGTGATTCTGTCTGCGTTAGTCTTTCGCTCAGCTCGCTATTATTCGGTGGCCAAAGCGATGTTATACCTGTGTTCGGGCCTCATGTTTTGGTCGACATTGGGGCCGAATAAGTCCGCGTTCGAGACCTGCTTCAGGTGGGTTTGTGCAGTCTGCTTTGGCGCGGCCTTCCTGGCACATTCTCATTGGGCGCTCAAGGAGTACCGCAAGGCGAAGCGGAAAGGAACGCCTGAATTGCAGATCAAGGAATGAACGGTACGGCCTTTACCCAGACCGTGGCGCGCTGATTCGGTCCTGTAGCGCTGGCCCGCCCAGGGTGAGGCCATTTATTCTCAGCCCATGCACCAGGACGCTTCCCCCACGCCCCCTGCCGCCAACCTCCTCGAAGATGCAGCCTCCTCCTACCTGCGCTCGGCGCGTCATCAACCCGTCCACTGGAACCCATGGGGCGAGGCGGCTTTTGCCCGCGCCCAGGCTGAAGACAAGCCCATCCTGCTGGATATTGGCGCGGTGTGGTGCCACTGGTGCCACGTCATGGACCGCGAGTCCTACGAGAACCCGGAGATTGCCGCACTCATCAATCAGCATTTTGTGGCCGTGAAGGTGGATCGCGACGAGCGGCCCGACGTGGACGCGCGCTACCAGGCGGCGGTTTCGGCCATCACCGGGCAGGGCGGCTGGCCGCTGACGGCGTTTCTCACCCCCGACGGCCGGCCCTACTTCGGCGGCACGTATATTCCCCCCGACGACCGCTACGGGCGGCCCGGCTTCGGGCGCGTTCTAACGGCGCTGGCGCTGGTGTGGCGGGAGCGGCGCGGCGAGGCGCTGGAGACCGCCGCGAGCGTGATGGCCGCCATCGAGTACAACGAAAGCTTCTCCGGCGGCGGCGGGGATCTGACGCTGGCTTTGGTGGACAAGATTGCCGCCGCGGCGCTCAAGCAGTTCGATCCCCGCAACGGCGGTTTCGGTTCGCAGCCCAAGTTTCCCCACCCCTCCGCGCTCGACCTGCTGCTGGAAGTGGCCATGAACCGCAGCAACGGCCCTGCCCGCGATGCCTTCATTACCACGCTGGAGAAGATGGCGCGCGGCGGCGTCTACGACCAGTTGGCTGGCGGCTTTCACCGCTACAGCGTGGACGAGCGCTGGGTAGTTCCCCACTTTGAGAAGATGCTCTACGACAATACCGAGCTGCTGCGCAACTACGTGCACGGATACCAGAGCTTTGTCCGCGAAGACTTCTTGCAAACCGCGCGCGAGATCGTCGCCTGGCTGGATGCGACCATGACCGATCGCGAGCGCGGCGGCTTCTATGCCTCGCAGGACGCCGATATCGACCTCGACGATGACGGCGATTACTTTACCTGGACGCTGGACGAGGCGCGCGCCGCGCTCAACCCCGCTGAACTGGAGTTCGCCGCCGGCTACTGGGATATCGGCGAGCTGGGCGATATGCATCACAACCCGGCGAAGAACGTTTTGCTCGTGAAGCAAACCGTGGAGGAGCTGGCGGCCCAGAGCGGCCGGAGCGCGGACGAACTGCGCTCGCTCAGGAATTCAGCCCGGCGCAAACTGCTTGCGGCCCGCGCTCTGCGGCCCACGCCATTCATCGACCGCACGCTCTATACCGGCTGGAACGCGATGGCTGTAACGGCCTACCTGGAAGCGGCGCGGGTGCTGCGCATGGATTCGACGCGGGAGTTTGCGCTGCGCACGCTCGACCGGCTCCTCGCCGAGGCCTGGGACGGCTGCCAGGCGCTCAGCCACGTAATCGCCTATGGGGACGGTCGCCCGCCCGCCGCCCGGCTGCCCGGCACGCTCGACGATTACGCCTTCACCGTTCACGCATGCATCGACGCCTGGTTCGCCGGCGGAGAGATGAACTATTACCGCGCCGCCGTGAAGCTGGCCGACGCCATGATCGCCCGGTTTTGCGACCCGACGGCGGGAGCGTTCTACGATGCCGCCGCGCCCCAGGACGGGGCAGCGGCGCTGGGCGCGCTGGGGGCGCGCCGCAAGCCGCTCCAGGACTCGCCCACCCCGGCCGGCAACCCCACCGCTGCTTCGGCCCTGCTGCGCCTTGAGGCGCTGAGCGGACGCCGGGAGTATCGCGAGATCGCCGAAGATACGCTCGCCTCCTTTGCCGGAATCGTGGAGCACTTCGGCCTTTACGCCGGCAGCTACGGGCTGGCGCTGGAGCGGCTTCTCGTCGATCCGCTGCAGGTGGTCGTGGTGGGCTCGGGCCCCGAGGCGGCGCGCATGGAGGCAACGGCGGTGGCGCGCTTCGCCGTGAACAAGACTGTGATGCGCATCGATCCGCGCCGGCTTGTCCCTGGAGGCATTCCCGAGGCCTTGGAAGAGACGCTGCTCCAGGTTCCTGCGCCGGCTGGAGCCGCGGCCTGGGCAATCGTCTGCCGCGGACGCGCCTGCCTGCCTCCCGTCGCCGGCGCGGAGGCTCTGCTGGCAGCGCTGGAGCTGCCGACCTAGCGCATTTTCACGGATTGTCGAATGGCTTGGGCGCCTCGCCTTCGCCGTCCGTTGCGGTTCGCCGCGGCGAACGGCCAGGGCGGGATGGCGCGCGACAGCGCGAGAGTTCCGCCCAGCCGGGAGTGCCTCCGTGGAACGATCGCAGGATCGAACCGGCGAGAAAAGGTCTAGTTTCCCGCCCATACTGCCGATGAAGCCAATGCGATGTGGATTTCCTGCGCAGGGGTCCAGCAGTGAGACAGTGGCTTGCAATCCTTTGTGGACTGGCGTGTTGGCCGGCGCTTTCCGTTGGCCTTCCGGCGCGGCAGTTCGCCACTTGCGCCCACCGGCAAGCGCAAGGATTCAGGAGTCTTGCGGCGAATGTGCTGATGACGGTCCCGGCCGGTTCTTCCTGGCTGGCGGCGCATGCCGGCGTCGTCCGGCTCCTCGAGCTTGGCTTGCTGAGCCTCATGGTCTTGCTGCTGGTTGCGGACCTCGTGCGCGCGCGCCATCAGCGCGAAAAAACTCGGGAACTGGAACGGCTGGTCAATGAGCGCACCCGCGAACTCGAAATCAGCCGCGAGCAATTGCGCATCCAGTTGGCTCACGACGTCCTGACCGGAATGCTGAATCGTGCCGGTATCCTGGGTGAACTGGGCACGGAGATGGACCGTACCCGGCGGGAGGGCGGCACGCTCCTAGTGGCGCTGGTGGACCTGGACAACTTCCAGAAGGTAAACGGCGCCTATGGGTACCAGGCCGGTGACGAGGCGTTGCGCTGGTTCGCCGCCGCCGTCGGCGCCGCCATTCGCGTCTACGATCACGCGGGGCGCTACGGCGGCGGCGAGTTCCTGCTGGTGTTGACCGAGATTCCACGCGGGGGCGCGGCGGAGAGGTTGGCCAGACTCCACGCCTCGATCTCCAACCTGCGGATCCACACAGGCGAGGCCGAGTTCGCGATCACCTGCAGCATGGGTGCGACCGTCTTCGACCCATCCGCCGGAAGCGAAACCGCGGAAGCCCTGCTGGCGGCCGCCGATGAGGCTCTCTACGCCGCCAAAGCCGGGGGCCGGAATCGCGCTGTTCTCCACCATGCCGACGCTCCCCGCCGCCGGCCGTAGGAGCCGACTCAGCCCATGATCCAGAATGATTTGAATCGCCTGGGTGCCCCACCTGGGCGCCCTTTGGGCACCTCGTCTCTGTTGTTGCGGCTAGGGTGGGACCCCGCCAAAGCGCTACTCGCTGGCGAACGGATTGCCGTCCTGCGGCTTGAGCAGGGTCGGGTCGTGCTCCAGCGCGGCCTCCGGCGCCGGCCGCCCTGTTCTCGCTGCGCCTTTCTTGAGGAATGCGTTGAAGACGCGGTTGGGGTCGCCGGGGAGCAGTCTTTGCTCCTCCAGCGCCAGCCGGACGCGGCGGCGGAACTCCCGCACCGGAGCGTACTGCCTGGTTGCCAGAGTCTTGAAGACCACGGGAAAGATCATCTCGGAGCCCTTTACGGTATCCACTCCCAGAATCTGCGGGTCGGCGACAAAGACCTCGCGGAACTCCTCGCTCGAGCGGATCTCCATGGCGATGCCCTTGAGCAGTTCCATCACCGTGTCGGGATTTGCCGAAAAGTCCACGCTGACGTTGATGGTGGCCACGGAGTAGCCGGCGCTCAGGTTGGCCACCGTGGTGATCTGCGAGTTGGGTATCACGTAGAGGGTGCCGTCCGCGTCGCGAACCGTGGTCTTGCGCAGGGTCATCGCTTCTACGGTGCCGGACAAGCCCGCCAGCCGCACCGTATCGCCCACGTTGAACTGGTCCTCGATGAGAATGAGGATGCCGTTCAGCACGTCTTTCACGATGTTCTGCGCGGCCAGGCCGATGGCGATTCCGGCCACTCCGGCCGACGCCAGCAAAGGCGCCAGATTGACCCCCAGCTTGTCCAGGAAAAGAAAACCGGCGATCACCCCGATGATGGCCAGCCCCGAAGCACGAATGACGCCGGCCAGCGTCTTCACCTGCCCGATGCGGTCGGGATTGGCGGCGTGCCGCTCGGCCGCGCGCGTCATGTGAAAGGTGATGAGCCGCAGCAACCTGCTGAGCACAAAGGCGATAGCCGCAATCACCACCAGGTGCGGCAGCTTGCTGTGAACGAACTCCTGGGCATCGACGATCCACTCGTCAAGCACGCGGCCGAGAAACCGGCCTTCGGCAAACCAACCCGTCCTCGCCGCCAACAAAATAGGTCCCATGCCAAGACTCCTCTTTCTAGACTAGACTGTCCGCAGGAGAAGCCGGCAGTGCCGGCCGTGGAGAGATTCAAACAAGAGGAAGATTGAATTGCATCCCCGTACCCAGGAGGTTCCCCAATGCAGTTCACAAAGAATGAAGAACACACAGGTGCGGCAAGCTCCGCCCCGGCAAGCCGGCAGCTCCGGCTGCGTCATTGGGGCCGGATTCTCGCCTGCTTTGCCGTAATGGCTGCCCTTGCCGGCGTCGCCGGGCCGGGCCAGAATAGGGTTCCAGGAATGCCCGTCAGCGATGTGATACCTAATCCTGAGCCCAGCCGGTTCCCCGACGCCGTTCAGCAGATGCAGATGAATGAACAGCAGGCCAAGCAACGGAGCTTTGAGGCGGCCAATGCGGAGCGGAAGAAGCAGATTGCCGAGGACAGCGCCAAGCTGCTCAAGCTGGCCACCGAGCTGAAGACCGAGGTGGACAAGACCACCAAGGATACGCTCTCTCTCACCGTGATTCGCAAGGCCGACGAGATCGAGAAGCTGGCCCACGGCGTGAAGGAGAAGATGAAGCTCACGATCGGGGGAAGCTGAGGAAACCTTCGGTTTTCAAGAGAAGGAAGACTGTTTCGAGGCAAAGGACCATGCGCAGTCCGGAATCCGCATCTTCGAGCCGGCCGCCCGCCCAGGCGGTTTTTCAAGCTGCGCGCCAGGCGCTGTGTCTCGCGCTGCTGCTGGCATTACCGGGCGGCGCGCAGAACGGAACTGCGCTGCCGCGCGGCGCGTCTGGCCAGCCGATGGGCCAGAGCGCCCAAGATCCCTTTTCGGACGTGGGTGAACTGTATCCGGTGGAGGCGGAAAAGCGGCTGCGCGCGCTCAACGCCCTGCGGCAAAAGTCGTTGGTCGAGGACACCAACAAGCTGCTCAAGCTGGCTGCGGAACTGAATGCCGAGGTGACGAGGGAGCATCCGGACTCGCTCACCGCGGAACAGCTTCACATGCTCGCGGAGATTGAGAAGCTGGCGCACAATGTGAAAGACAAGATGAGCACCTCGGTGCGGCCACCCTCGGTGTTTAGTCAACCGTTTGCTCCCGGTCTTCGCTCGCCTGTCCAGTGATGCAGTTCCGCCGATCCAAAGCTAAATCGGAATTGCCGCGAGTTATCCGGGTTTTCCATCGAAGATCTCTTGCTCCGCCTCGCGCCGGGCTTCCCGCAATCAGCCGGGATCTACTCGGAAGGCGTCCGCATCCCGGCGCGCGCATTCGCCTCGGAATTCGCGAATGGAAGGTCCACGGCCAGGGGACAACCCGCGCAGCGCGCTCGCCGGCCGCAGTGCGCCTTGCCCACGGCCACCGTGAGGGCGTGAAACTCATTGAAGAGGCGCGCGCGGCTGGCTTCGGGGTCTGACGCGAAGGCCTGCCGGGTCAGATCGGCCAGAGAATCGTAGCCTTTGCCGCCGGGCGGGGCCGTGAGCAGCCCGTGGCGCCCGGCGATGCGGCGCAGATACTCGTCCGCTACCGGAACCGGATGGTTGAGGGCGTAGAGCAGAATGGCGTCGGCGGTCTCGGGCCCTACGCCGGGCAGAGCCAGCAGACGGCGCCGGAGCGTGGCCGTGGAAGCAGCCGCAAGCGTGTCGAGCGAGCCGGCAAACTCCTCGTCCAGCATGGCCACGAACGCCTTGAGAGCCCGCGCCTTGCGGGCGCGAAAGCCGGAGGGGCGAATGAGACTCTCCAGATCGCCGGGGCTGAGTGAACGCAGGCCGTCGAGGGTGAGCGCTCCCGCCGCGCGCAGGTTGGCGAGCGAGCGCTCGACAGCCTTCCAGGCGGTGTTCTGGGTGAGATAGGCGCCCAGGATTACCTCGAACGCAGTCTCCGCCGGCCACCAGTGCTGCGGGCCGTACGCCTCACCGAGCCGGTCGTGCATGGCGCGCAGGCGTCCGGCGGGAGTTGGCTGCGCGGGGGCTTCGGCGGTGTGCGGAGGTGTTGCAGGCACGGCTGGTTCTAGGATAATTGGTAAGCGGGTCCGGTTCGCCCTAGGCAAGCTGAGGCTGCGTTGTGGGGGGATGAGTCCACAACCGGCGTGACGGTCACACCAGAGGCAAGATAGCCGCTCTACAGTGTGCTGTAGCCTTTTGCTATTGCGTCCCGCTTTTGGCGCTGTGTCTGCCTTTTTGGAGTGGTTTTCCCGGTTGAATATCAACTTCGCCCGCATAGAATTGGTAGATGGCGGCTTCGTTCGGATGGTCATCCGCACCGGCTTCTTCTTTGATTTCTATTGCCCGAATGTTATCGACGAGCCATACACAATTGACATACACGCTTGGACTTTCTTTACGGGAAGCATCAATAACTGGTCGAGCGTCAGTGTATATAGGGAACAGCCAGTACGCAAATTCGTCATACACGTCATGTAGATTCAAGGAGCCATGGCGCGAAAGAAGTCCCAAATCTTCACAAAAATTCAACTCATCGTAAAGAGCCGTCGGTGGGTTATCCGGGTCAAGTTTTTGTAGCCGCTCCTGCTTTGTGTCCATGCGCTGAATGGCAAGTGACTTTCTGATTTCCGTATATCTCGGACCATCAAACGTATTTACCTGTTCCATGAGATGCTGAATCTTTGCTTCCTCGCGTAAATCTTGAATCTGTACCCCAGCAAAGATGAACGCGCCAACAGCAGCAAGTGCCACGACTGTATGAGCAATCGCAGATACCGCACTCCAATTCACCGGTTTCATCGCTATCCCTCCGTATTTCATGCCAGCCGCCTGTCTGCTGGGCAGGAACTAAATTCTACCCCCGTGCCGCCCATGAAGCCGGGTGCCCCACCCTCGCCACGTTCCTGTTTTTGTGGCTAGGGTGGGATCGCGCCGCACCGCATCGCAGGCAACGAAATTACGCGGTCAGAGACCTAGAATAATGGATGAGCCGGTCCGATGGATACGGCGCATGCCGGGAGGCGCGATGAAGAGTCACACGGAGTATCTGGTCTTCCAGACGCGGAAGCGGCGGGAGATGGTGCATATCACCGATCAGGTGGAAGAGATTGTGCGCCGCAGCGGCGTCAAGGATGGGCTGTGCTTTGTTTCGCCCATGCACATCACCGCGGCGGTGTATGTGAACGACCTGGAAAGCGGGCTGATCGAGGATATTGAAAAGTGGCTGGAGGAGCTGGCGCCGGCGCGGCCCGATTACAAGCACCATCGCACCGGCGAGGACAATGGGGATGCGCATTTGAAGTCGCTGCTGCTGCACCACGAGACCACGCTGCCGGTGACCGGCGGCCGGCTGGACCTGGGAACCTGGCAGCGGGTCTTCTATGCCGAATTCGACGGCCAGCGCCGCAAGCGCGTGATCGTGAAGGTGCTGGGAGTGAGTTAGCGGGCCAGCCGAGCCAGCGCGGCTAGTCCGCTTAGCAGGTTCAGTGAGCGGGTCTGCTACTGCGCTAACTCCGCTAACCCCGCTAGCTCCGCTCAGTCGTCGTCCGTGATCTTGCGCCAGGCGCCGGTTGGCTCGGGCAAGCCGGGCGCGGAGAAATTGATCTTGGTGCGCGGCAGCACGACCAGATCGACGCGGCGGTTTTCGGCGCGGCCCGCGGCGGTGTCGTTGCTGGCCACGGGGTGGAATTCGGCGTATCCGGCGGCCGAGATTCGCTCCGGCGGCATGGCCTTCAGATCGAGGAAGATGCGGGCAATGTGCGTGGCGCGGGCCGCCGAAAGCTCCCAGTTGGAATCGAATTCGGCGTTGTGGATGGGAATGTTGTCGGTGTGACCCTCGATGCGCAGGTCGTAGGGGGTGCGGCCCAGCGAGGTTGCGATCTGGCGGAGGGTGCCGAGAGAGTCGGGCTTGGGCGTCGCCGAGCCGGAGTTGAAGAAGCCCGCCTCGCGCAGGCTGATGACCAGCCCGTCCCGGCCCATCTGAATGGAGACGGTGTGCTGGGCGACCTGGTTGGAAAGCGTCTGTTCGAGTTCCTGGCGGACTTTTTCCAGGTCCTGTTTGACCCTGGCGGGAGCCAGCACATCCTCCCCCATCACGATGTTCATAGGCATGACCGGCGCTTCGGTTCCCTGGCCGGCGCTGCTGTTGGCGCTGGGGTGGCGCGTCGTATCGGCAAACAGCCCCAGGGCGCGGAAGGCGGTTTCGATGGACTCCGATACCATCGCCTGCTTCTTCTTATCGGTCTGCGACGAAGCGTAGAGGACAACGAAAAAGGCGAACAGAAGGGTAATGAAGTCGGCATAGGAGACCAGCCAGCGATCCCGGCTGAGGTTGCTCTTGCGTCGTTCCCGCATCATGCCGCCCGTTCCTTCTTGTTGCTGCTGGCGTCGTCGAGAAAGCCGCCCAGCTTCACCTCCAGCATGCGCGGGTTCATGCCTTCGAGGATGGAGATCACGCCCTCCAGCATCATCTCGCGCCGCTGCTGGCCGTCGTGGATGCGGATGCGCATCTTGCCGGCAAAGGGCAGAAAGAAGAGATTGGCAATGCCCACTCCATAGATAGTGGCCACAAAGGCCACGGCGATGCCCCGGCCCACGGCCTGCATATCGTCCAGATGCTGCATCACCTGAATCAAACCCAGCACCGCGCCCAGGATGCCGATGGTGGGCGAGAATCCTCCCGCCGACTCGAAAACCATGGGCAGGCGCTCTTCGTGCTCTATGGTGGAGTCCAGACTGACGCGCATGATCTTGCGCAGGTCGCTGGGCTCGGTGCCGTCCACGGCCAGCATGAGAGAACGCTTGAGAAACGGATCCTGGATGGCCTGCAGGTCGGCGTCCAGGCTGACCACGCCCTGGCGGCGCGCCTTGTTGGCGAAGGACATAAGCAGGCGGATCAGTTCGTCGTTCTCCTTCCGCGGCGCCGCAAAGACGTGCCCCAGGCTGCGGAACGCGGCGATGACCGTGGTGAGCGGAAACTGCAGCAGCACCGCCCCGAGGGTGCCGCCAAAGACGATCAGGGCCGCCGTCGGCTGCAGAATCTGGCCCAGGTTGCCGCCCTCCAGCAGCAACCCGGCCACGATGCCGGCTATCGCCAGCAGCACTCCGCCGATACTCGCCTTATCCATGGCTCGCCTTCCTCATGCAAAGCTCCTTCGGAAGTCCGGTGCGCGGACCCCGCCTTTCTGGGATCAACGCCCGGCTTCCCGATCGCGCCGCTCATCCGCCGTCCTATTGAATGGGCCGGAAACGTCGAGGCTGGCGATGGAGGCGACATTCTGCAGGTCGACGCCCGCGGACAAGCGCCGGGCGACCGCGGCCAGCAGGCGCGCCCGGTATTCAAGCACCCGGTCCGTCACCTCGGCGCAGGGCTCGCGCACAATCAGTTTTTCTCCGTTGATCAGCGTCAGCATGGTATCGGGAGAGGCCTCGGCGGTCTTGATCAAATCGCTGTTGAGCACGATAGGCTTGCCGTTCAGCCGGGTAAGTTCGATCATCGCCTGGAAACTCCTTCGCTGGTGTTATCGGCAGGCGGCGGAAAAGGTTAAAGAATTAGAACGAAAAGAAGGAAATGTCCCCGGCGGGACACAAACGGCGGTTGGATAAAGTCCATAACTCCCATGCCGAAGAACGGGCAAGATGCGGCGGTTACCGCTCCGGAAGCAGCAACCCAGGGTTGAACAAAAATGGGGGCACTCACGGGGACGG
>Ga0326727_10017299_pt1 | contig 14997 bp, 10 predicted proteins | sample MB2enrmetagenome_FD_207643 | JGI IMG/M metagenome (GOLD analysis project Ga0326727, IMG submission 207643) | Lab enriched peat soil microbial communities from McLean, Ithaca, NY, United States - MB29MY | ecosystem: Environmental > Terrestrial > Soil > Wetlands > Peat | place: USA: New York... | reverse complement strand
AAGCCAACCCCACCCAACGCTCTTTGCTAGGATTCGCTTGTCGATAAGACCTCCGCTGCTGCTCTTCAGTTGGACATTAAAAACTCGTTTCAATCTGCACTGGAATCCATCCTGAAAGTGTTCTGCAAGCTGGACATTGAGTTCGTCCGTTTGGCGATTCCGAATGATCTCGGCGCCGGACCAGCCCTCTGCACGAAAATAGTCTGCCAAGAGAGGCAACGCCGCAGCAGGCTCGAGCAGATGATTCTTATGCAGATCGTGAGCCTCCAACCGGATGAGCGTGACGCCTTGGACCTCCGGCTTGTCCGCGGGCAAGCGCCAATCCGGGCGGGTGGGATGCATCGCGGCGAGCAAGAAGATCCTTTCGGCTGGGACTCCCATTTCGCGCAGCAATTTCACCATGAGCAGGAACGTGTTCCCGGTATTCGGGGATTCATCGACCACGAGAACCTGGACATTCGGCGAATGAATCTCGCGCAAGCCCGGTTCCTCCCATCGCGAGATTCCCTTTTTCGGGCGCAGAGTGCACCACGTCACAGACGTCCAACCCAGGGCTTTGAGTTTCGCTTTAAGAGGAGAAGCAAAATAGGCGCCCATACTTCGTGGACCAATGATAAGGACTTGTCGTTGGCGATCCTTTTGAGAGGCGTCAAACAGAGTAGCAAGAGAAATCGCGTCTTGATGCGCAAGATCCTGACTGCGAAACCCCGAGGGCAATTGCATCCGGCGGTCCAGCAATTCTTTGGGCAAACGGGAAGCAATTGCTTTTTCGATTGAATCTTTGCACCGACCCCACTGCTCAGCTGTAGTGTTTGCTTCATGTATCAAGAGATCGCAGACCGCATCCACGCTACTCGCCCAATTCCGCCGCCAAAAAGCCACGCGAGACTTGCGTGTGAAAGTCCGTGCAAAGTGGACAACGTTTATTAGCTTTTGCGCCGCGAGCAAAAGAACGCGGAAGCGCGGGATCCTCTCGGAAATGCGGAGAACGTTGGGAGGGGTTTGACCCAGGTAATCATCAACCGTGCAGGTTATCGCGCTAACAAACAGGTACAGATTTGTTTTGCATTCCTCGCGCTGCCACGGTAGTTCATATTTCTCGAAATCATTCAGAGTCTCTTGCAGGCGCTCGAAAAGTTCTCGCAGCGAAAGTATCGGATCCAGCGCCCACTCGTACGCCGAATAGAATTGCTTTTCGGATGTGTCGCCCGGTGGGCACGGAAAGTTCTCAGAAGTTGACATTTGAGCATCCACAGATCAGCCAACGGCGGTTTCTTCCCGCACCCAGGTGATAGAACTGCGCTGCGCAATGCGCCAGACATCGATGGGAAATCGCCATGCTAATTCATGGAAGTGCGTTCACCGAGCCGCAAACTGCGCGATCCGAATGGCGACCCAGGAGAAAGCATGTCCCACAATACCCACCAGAGTATTCGCGGATTCCGCCGTGCTTGAGTTAGCGAATACGGGAGCCAGCCGTGCCCATAGGGAACATAGACGCGAACTGGAACGCTCAATTCCCTGGCGACTTTGAGAGCGGGCTTCGATGGCAGCCCGTACAGCAATTCAAGAGTGCATGGCGTATTTGCCTTACGAAGTCGAAGAAGGGCCTCGCGTGCCAGAATGTGATCGTGCGTTGCAACCGCAACATAACGCGCACGACCCGCCAACCGGTCAATCACGTTCAGGAATCCGCCGCGAAGATCAATCTCAGGGTGCTCGGGGTCCTGCCATTGCCCCTTAACGACACGCACGTGCAGGCCAAGCCTTGCGGCAATTTCCGCGTCGTCACAGCTGCGCAGCCAGCGTCCCGGCAAAGTGCAGCCAAGGCGCGGGTATGCTCGTGCCAACTCGGTGATGACCGAGAAAGTCCGGTCCGCGGCCTCAGGCTCGAGCGAATCGAAATGGACGAGTGTATTGCTCTCCTGAGCTTGCTCCAATATTCGGCCCAGCAACTTTTCGTCGAACTTCAACGGGGGAAGTTTTACCGAAAGATAGCAGTCCACATTCCCGCCGTTCAGGGCCGCTATCGACGACATGTAGGCCTCGGCGATACGTTCCGGCGAATCACCCTCGACATTCCAAAAACATATCGTGGAAGCGAAACCCAGAGACGACAGACGGCGGCATGTCCGCAATCCATCCTCAAGTTCCGGTCCGGCGATATAGGAGCGGCCTGCGTATGCCGCAACCTTCTCCCACGCCGCCCAGATCATTTTGCTGACAGCGCGCCTCATTTGTCCCTTCTTAGTCTGTGAACCAATCGGTTGCGAGCTGATTGCACTGCGTCCACGGCCAGCGCGGCTACGCCTCTCACATTAGTAGGATACGCGCGGAGAGAAACAGACGCGCATTCGTCCTTTGTCCAAATCCTCGTCCAGCTCGCCGCGGTGCCAAGAAACTCGTACGAATTGAGCCCTCGCGAGGCCGCGTAGCGGATGGTTTCCGCGATCAGCAGCATGCCAGGCGAGCAGCGCGCAAACTCCTCGCGATAACCAATCTTGAGCAGCCAGAAACTCCCGCCGCATTCAATCGCGTATTGCATCGCAATGGCGCGGCCTCCGACGCGCATGAAGCAAAGCCGCAACATGCCTGCCTCGCTTGCGGCCGCGGCATATCGACGGTAAAACTCGCCGCGCAGCGTGTCGCGCGCCACGGCGCTGCCTTCGCGCCCCTTCCAATTTGCCGCCTCGACTTCAAAAGCTTCCTCGAGCAGCGGAGCCAATTCCCCCGGCGTGGGCGATAACACCTCATAACGCAACAGACCCATTTTCTCGGCGTTTCGAATTGCTCTCCGCAGGTCCGACCGGCGCCCCGAATTGAGTTGACTCCCCGGTTCCTCCCAGTCTTCGTTCAGTGCAATTCGAGGATATGGCTTCCCGGGACGGAGGAAAACCTTGCCGCGCCCTTGAAACGCATCCTGAATCGCAACGATCGTTGGCGAATCAGCAGGAAGCCGTTCCAGAAAAAGGGGGGACCCCAATTCCACCAGAGTAGACGCAAGCATTTTCAGCGCAGCCGCATCTGAGTAGAGAAAATCCGCAGGCTCATGGATATACTTCACGCCGAGGTGCTCAAGGCGGCGAGTTCCTCCATAGAGCCTTACGAGTGGCGCGATTGCGCCGGACTTCAATCCTGTCTTTACAGCGACAACCAGCAATTCTCCGTTGATAGGCAGCGATGCACGGCACGCGTCAGTCCAAATGTACTGCTGCATCGGGCTGCACGTCTTCCCTTCCAGAGCCTCCCAAAAAGGTCCAATATCCCCTAGTCGTTCGGCACTATACGTCTCCCAAGACGCAGGCGCAGTTGCACCGAGTCTAATCGGTTCGCTCTTTTCAATCGCAACGGTCAAATTCAAGGGCCTTTCTTTGCTGCCGGTCGCAATTCTATTCCAACCAGTCTTCGATGAGATGCTAACACGTTCCTTAAGATCACCAATCTAGCAATCCAATTTCCAGAGTAGTTTGTAACATTCGCGATAACCCATGTAATTTCAATAGTATTCCAGGGTTGGCCAAGATCAGCGATGGGAGCGGGGGCGGTAAAACGGCAAAGGCTAGGAGAATAAGAGGAAAGTGCTTTCCGTCGAGAATCCAAGCCCCTTTGCGCTCACTTTCTCGCGTATCTTTATTGCAACCCACAGTGACCGCGGAGAACACCCATCAGCGCCTCACTCGCGAGGCCAAATCGAAAATCGATTGAACTACCAGATCGAGCTCCCACACGGTTGATGGGAGGGCTTTTCTTCCGGCAACTTTCGGCAAGTTTCCTTCACTAGGAAGATTCTCGCATTCAAGCGTCGAAAAACTGCATTCGTATTTCGCCGACGCGACTTCAATTGCCTGAGAGGACATGTTCTTCGCCTTGCCCCAAGGAAACGCAAAGAATCGCGGCCGGTCTCCAAGCTGCCGTCCCATGTCTTCGCGTGAACCTACGATCTCGTCTTCCAACCGGCCTATGTCCGGCGATCCGCAATCAAAGTGCGATCGCGTATGGCTTCCGAACTCGATCTGATCACTTTTCCAATTGCGAATTTGGTTCCAACTGAGCGCGCGGAAACCCGATTGCCCATTCTTGCGGTCGTGTTGGAAATCTTCGTGAGCCGATACGGCGGTTGTACAAACAAACAGCGAAACCGGAACACCTGTCGCTTCCGTCACCGCACGAAGATTCAGGAAATTATCCTCATATCCATCGTCGAAAGTCAGTACCACCACAGGAACTTCTGGCGACCCTGATCGCAGGATAGCCATTGCTTCGGACAAAGACACGACGCGATAGCATTTCTGAAGAAACTTGACCTCTCTCAGAAATATTTCCGTTGGAATTCCCATTCGATGCGGACGGTCGGAGATGAGATGGTGAAACAAGATGACAACGGGGAACTTTCCACGCCAGCGTCGATACCAATTCCGAGCCACCACGTAGGGTGAAAACAGAACCAGCGTGTGGAGGCATAGCTTCCACGCAGGGCGGGTTCTCCATTTGGAAGAATCAAGCAGATTTGTGCGCCCATCGCAGGGCTCCGGATCGAAGCAGGCCGGCAGCATTTCGGCTGTCCACGCAGCAAGTCTTTCGGGAATCTCATGAGCCTTTCCGAGCGCGAGGCACTCGACGGCCTTAATCATGAGATCGTTGGAGATCAGCTCCGTTTTCATCGCCACCCCTGCCGGCGTATCGAAAGGCTGCCCTGGCAACCAAAAGGTGATGACACTGGGGGCGGCTTTCGAGTCGACGGTCGGCTCAAACGCCACGCGCACTTGCTTGGTTGGCTCCGGAGGCGATCCGACTGAAGAAACGTGGGCATTTCCTTTCGCGCTGACATGCACGGAATTCACACGAAGAAAACCCTGCCGGGGAATTCCGAGTACGGCAGAATCTATTCTTGCTGTACCTAACACGAGCCCGAGGTCGGCTACGCATTCGCGGACAAAGTTTCCAACCGTTTCATCGTCCGAACTTCGGACAAGCAGGAGTGGCCACGCTTTGCGACTGCAAACTTGTTTGAATTCGTCCACGCTTGGTTCCAGGGCGTCATCGGGTCGCACGGGAAATGCGTGGGCCAATCCCAACAAGAGATCACGAACGCGATCGAGCATCGTTCGGACCGAGTTGCTGGTCTTTTGAGGTCGTTCAAGGACAATCCCGCAGACTTTGACGTTCGGAACTTCCGCCTCTAGCCGCCTTGCGATTCTCAAGGTGGCTCCTGGGGTTCGATTCAAAATCAGCAGAACGCCACGTGGGGTCATCGGTTGTCCCGGCCAAAACCCAATAGCACATTGGAAGCGATCGCGCACGAGCGTGCGTGAAGAATTTCTCCCCACACCTCAAAAGCGAGATTCAGCAAAGTTCACTCCACACATAAGTTGAGGACGTCCACTGATTCCTTCCCGATTGTACCAGCCGGAGCTAGTAATTCAGGTGGCAAGGCCCTCTTGTGCTGGCGAGTTTGGCCAGAGAATTACCCCCAAACGATGAAGAGCCGTAGGCCACTTTCTGGCAGTTGATTTCCTAACACAATTGGCCGGCCACATCGCAATTCCAGCAACTTCTTGCGTAGCAATACGCTGGCTGGGGTTAGATATTTGAATCAAGGGAAACGAAAATGCTCCACGGGTCCCCAAGAAGTGGATATTGTAGTTCCTGCCTCGCCGGATTGGCATGTGGGCGCCATGTGCTCCAAAGCCGCCTGTGAGCCGGATCAGATAACGGGTTCAGGTGACGAATTGTCGGTTCAGATGCGATTGGATAGAATCCTCGCACCGCACAACCCGTAGAGACCAGAGGCGGCAGTTCTAGAGATGATTACCGTGCCGGAGATGGAAAAAGTTCAAACTCATCCAAGCGAACCACAAACAGCGGGCGAGCCGCGTACGAACGTGAACCTCCAAGTCAAGGTCGTCACATCCTGGGATGAACTGGAAGCGATTCGCCCTGCGTGGGAAGGGATCCTGCAGGGCGCCGAAGCGCTGACCATATTCTCCACTCTCGAATGGCTGGGGGCATGGTGGAAAGCGTTCGGGAAGGACAAAGAACTCGTCGCGCCCGTGTTTTTCAATCCGGACAATGAAGTAGTGGGCATGGTGCCGCTCTATTTGGACTTGGTCCAAACGAGGCTTCCCGTTACTGTCAGACGATTGCGTTTCGTCGGAGATGGCTCGGAAGACTCGGACAATCTTGATTTGATTTTCCGCAGAGGTTACGAAGAATCTTGCACGCACGCCATGCTCGATTGGCTCGCCACTGATCCCCGCTGGGATATTTGCGAGCTGAACACATTGCCTTTGCATTCCGCCGCGCTTCCTCTGTTGCTGTCGCAATTGCAAGATCGCCGATGGGTTTCCCGACGCCTTGAAAGGCCTCGCTCGACCATTTTCTTACCTGAAACATGGGAGAACTACATCAAGCAAACAATCTCCAAAAAAGAAAAAACCAAAATCGGCTACTACACAAACCGCTTGCTGAAACGCTTTCAGGTATCGATTGCTAAATGCGGTGACGCTCAAGAACTTCCTGCGTGCTTGGAGGCGCTATTCGAACTCCATCAAAAGCGCTGGCAATCGCGTGGGGGGCCTGGGACTTTTGCCTCTGCACAACGATGCGAACTCTATGACCACATGGCGGCTTCTTTCCTGGAACGTGGATGGCTTGAATTCTGGATGCTAAAATTGAACGGACAGGCTGTCGCAGCGCAGTATGGCTTCCGATATCGGAATGCGGTTTATTCTCTACAGGAAGGGTTCGATCCCGCACATTCACCCGACCGTGTCGGATATCTGCTCCGCGCCCACGTCCTCAAGACGCTGATCGGGCAAGGCGTCCGCCAATATGATTTTCTCGGCGGCGAAGATCCGAGCAAAGATCGTTGGGGCGCCAAAGTAGGAAGCTACGCGGATATCCACTTTGCGCGGCCGCACACACGGGGAGGCTTCTACCTCAACCTAGACCAAGCGATTCGTCAGACGAAGTCGCGGCTGAAAGCGATTCTCCCCGCTCCCGTACTCAAGACGCTCCGGCGCATTGCAGGCAGAGCTCCGGGTGAATCTTCGACACAGAAACCTTCTCAAAGCGAGCAGGAAGGAAAAGAGCAATAATAGGGTCCGCTCAATGTTCTTCCGCGCCCAAAGCGACACCGGCTTTGACCAACCGCTCGCGGCTGAATAGAATAAAAAGGGAAGAGCGATAGAAGTGGAAAACCGTTGCCCAATAATGGTAAAGAGACGTGCGTCGAGACCTCTCTCTGCTTGTCTTTCCCCAAACCAAATCTCTCCATAAGCATCGTGTCCTCAATATGTTAGCTAGTACTAGATGTCGCAAGAGAGCTTCGGACCCGTGGCAACCATCGTGCGATATGGGCTCCACAGGAGCCGAAGCAAGACCGCCAACTTTTTTGATTAAACGCAAAAATCGTCGAGCGACAACTGATCGAAGGAAAAGTGAACTCTGCGGGCGTCTACAGTGGGCGGTTGTTGTCACTCCAGACCTTCGGTCGAATGATGGCGAGCAAAAAGGCAGAATCTAAATCCAACCACGCGAACTGGGTTGATGAACGAATCCTATGATTAGGCTTTTCAATGCGTATTTTCCCAGACGCACTCTGTTTCTGGTGATCACCGAGAGCTTGTTGATTTGTGCGGCTCTCATGGCAGCGGCATTCATACGACTCGGATCGGATACGAGGCTGATCCTCGGCGTTCAGCATGGTTATCTGAAAGTTTCAGTCGTGGCGATCATTTGCTTTTTTTGCATGTACTACAACGATTTGTACGACCCGGTGATTGTCAGCAGCCCGCGCGAAGTTCCGGCTCGTTTGATTCAGGGACTCGGCACCGCCTGCCTGATCATGGCTGTTCTTTACTACGCCTTCCCAGCCAGCGAACTCTGTCGAGGATTTGTTGTTACAGCGATATCGATTGTGGGCCTTTCGCTGATCGCGTATCGCCAAGCGTTCATCGCCATCAACAAATCGCACATGCTTGCTGAGGCGACGATCATTATGGGTGAGGGACCGCTCGCCGTTTCGCTGGCAAAGGAAATACAGAGCCGGCCCGAACTCGGGCTTCGCTTGTCGGGCTATCTTGGAGAACCTTGGGATCCGGAGACGCTTCTCAACGGAACAAGACGCCTGGGGAGTGTGGACGATCTGGAGGAAGTTACCGGCCGGATGCCCGTGCAGCGAATTATCGTCGCCATGAGCGATCGTCGAAGCAAGCTTCCCATCACCGAACTTCTCCGGCTGAAGACATCCGGAGTGACGATCCAGGAAGGCTCGGATTTTTACGAGGTTACCATGGGGAAGTTGCCGGTCGACACCTTGCGACCCAGCTGGCTGATTTTCTCCCCCGGGTTCAAGGTTTCCCATTTGACGCTGTTCTACAAACGCTTGGTATCGGTAGCCATCGCGAGTGTCGCACTGCTTTTGCTGCTTCCCGTGGTGATATTGGTCGCACTTGCGATTTGGCTGGACTCGGGTAGTCCCATTATTTTCCGGCAACCACGAATTGGTAAAGACGGCCAAATGTTCACGCTATATAAATTCCGGACCATGTTCGTCAACGCCGATGCCGGCGGGGCTCCATTGCCCGTCGAGGCTAATGATAAGCGGGTCACACGCGTGGGACGCTGGCTACGGCGGCTGAGGATTGACGAGATCCCGCAACTCTACAACATCCTTCTTGGGCAGATGTATTTCGTCGGACCAAGGCCCTTCGTACCCAATCAGGAATTGGAATTGGCGCGCCAAATCCCGTTCTATACACAACGCTGGACCGTCAAACCTGGAGCCACCGGATGGGCGCAGGTTCAGAGAGGCTACTGCGCCACTCTGGAGGATAACGGCGAGAAATTGGCTTACGATCTTTTCTACATCAAGAACATGTCGATAAGCCTCGACATGCTCATCATTTTCAAGACCGTCAAGATTTTGATCTTGGGCCGAGGGGGAAGATGAAAGTCATTCCCCTAGCCCTGTTTCTGGCGGGCCTTGCCTGGCTCGCGTATGTGTATTTCGGCTACCCAATCCTGCTTTGGATCCTTGGCGTTTGGAAGCGCTTCAAACCAGAGAGTCGCGACGATTATCTTCCCTCGGTGTCGGTTTTGATCTCCGCTCGTAATGAAGAGAAAGACATCGGCTGGAAAATCGCGGAAACTTTGAATTGGGACTACCCACAGGACCGCTTGGATATCCTGGTGGCGTCCGATGCTTCCGAAGACCGCACGGACGAGACCATTCGGGCGATGTGCGGCCCGCGTGTTGCGCTTCTGCGCTTGGAGCAGCGGGTAGGCAAGAATGAAGCGTTGAATCGCCTATCTCAGATGGCGCGAGGCGACTTGCTTTTTTTCACTGACGCAAATTCCCACATTCAACCTGACTGCCTGCGCCGAATGGTCCGCCATTTCGCTGATGCGCGAGTCGGCTGCGTTACGGGGACCGATCGCACAATGAAGGAAAGCTCGGAATCCGCAATTGGCGCCGGAGAGAAAACTTACTGGGGCTACGAGTCGCAGTTACAACGCCTGGAAAGTCGCCTCGGCTCCGTCTTGATTTGCTTTGGCGCAATTTTTTGCATCCGCCGTTCTCTCTACACGCCACTTCAGGCGGATCTGGCCAACGACCTTGAATTACCCATTCGCATCGGAGGCGCCGGGCACGCTGTTTTGTTTGAGCCTGATGCGTTCGCGACAGAGAAAGCGACGCATTCGCCCAAGGAAGAGTTCAACCGGCGGCGCAGGATATGCGGCCAGGGCGCCCTCGGATTCTGGAGGCTGCGAAAGACCTTCCGAGGAATGAGAGCCTGGCAGTTCATCTCTCGCAAGCTGCTCCGGTGGTTGGCGTTGGCGCCTCTCGCACTTCTGCTTGGGTCTTCGCTCGCGATGGCTTCCCATCCGCTCTTCCGCGCAATCCTTGCGGCACAATTGTTCTTCTACGCGATGGCGCTTCTCGGATGGGTGCTCACTTCCTTCAGGGGCGGCGATCGCGTGATCTTCGCGTTGCCCTTTTATTTCCTTTTGGTCAACATAGCGGCTTTCATCGGAATCATTGAATCGTGCCGCGGGCGCCGTTACAGTGTGTGGGAGGTTGCATCGCTCACGCGCGGCGCAGAACCCGGCCGCACAGGTAGCCCTTAGCGGGTCAGCCCTCCGGGAGTCAGGCCGCCACACGAACAAATTGTTTTTATGCCCCAGCGGGGCGCGTGTTTGCAAAGGTCGAGAGTTCAAAGGACAGAATGCGAATCGGATTGATTGTGAGGGCGGTGACGACAAGTTGGATCGCCGTGATCGCCAATGCCGTTGTCGGTTTTCTGCTGACACCGTACGTTCTTCATCACCTCGGGGATGAACAGTTCGGTTTGTGGATTTTGGTGACAACGGTCACCGGCTTCTATGGCTTCTTCGATGCAGGCGTTCGCTCCTCGATATTGCGCTATGTTTCCAAACACCACGCCCTTGGCGACTCAGACGGAGTGCGGGACGTGCTCGCAACGTCGTTTTACTTCTACGTGGTCGGCTGCTTTATCACCATTTTGCTTACGTTTGCCATGATTCCCTGGTTGCCTCACTTCTTTCACATCCAGGGAGAGACGGCTTCGTCGTTCCAACATCTATTCTTGCTGGCCGGGATCATTCAAGGAGTTTGTTTGCCATTGAACGTTTTCATCGGCGCGCTGGAAGCTTCGGCCCGGTTCGACCAGGTCTACATGGCGCGTGTCACGGGCCTCGTGTTTCGAGTGGTTGCCGTGATTGCTGCATTGCGCATGGGAGCTGGGCTCTTCGGCCTTGGGGCCGCCGTCCTTTTGACGAACCTGCTCTCCTACTTGATTCAGATCCCTTTGGCAATCCGTGTTGTTCCGGAGTTCAGCGTCAGTCCAAGGTGGTTTGACAAGGCCACCCTGCGAAAGATGACCGGTTACGGCGCGATCACGCTGACGACTGGGATTGGGATGCAGTTGCGGACGTACCTCTATCCCGTCATCCTGGCAAAGTACCTCTCAGCGGTCGCCGTCACAATATTCTCTCTGCCCATGAAGCTTTTGAGTTTCCCGCTGGAGGGGCTTGCGACGATGACGGAAGTCGTCAATCCTGTATCGAGCCACCTCGAGGCGAAACAAGATTACGCCAAACTCAGGCAATTGATCACACTCAGCGTGCAAACGGCATTCTTGATCTTTATTCCGATGGCCGTTCTGCTTGTGGTCTATGGCAGGGAACTCCTGACTTTTTGGGTTGGCGGGAAATACGCTTCTGCGTATCCGCTGCTCGTCATCCTGACGATCGGGCTTGGCTCGTCCGGCACGCTTTCCAGCGTTCAATCCATGCTATATGGAATCGAAAAACACAAAGGGATGATGTGGTTCCGGCTTGGAGAGGGATTTGCGATTGCCACGCTCGGCATCTTCATGGTGCACTTCTGGGGCCTCCTTGGGTTTGCAATAGTAATGGGTGGCGTTTTGTTTCTCACGAGTCTCTTTTTCATCCCGCGCCACTTGTGCGGGATCGTTGGACTACGGCTTCGCGATTATTTGGTCGAAGGAGCTTTGAAACCCTTGCTCGTCGCGATTCCGATGACGGTTGTGCTGGTCGGACTCCACGCCTTGCACATCGTTCATGGTTGGCCGACGCTTTTTGCTGTCGCGCTTGCCGGTGGTGTGACGTTTCTTTTAACTGTGCTTGCGCTGGGATTCATGCCACCGGGCGCAAGACCGGAGTTGCTGACTGTAGGCGTCATCGACATAATCTTCGAGAGATTTGTGCGAAACGGAAAGTTCCGGGCCCTTTTTGTCGTGGAAGCCGCGCCGCTGAAGTAATCCGGGACGTGCGTGTAGGACGTCCCTTGGGGTGAATTGACTCTCATGTGCGGAATTGTCGGCATCGTTGGGACAGATCGCGAATACCAGGTGGAGTCTGCCGATATCCACCGAATGTGCGAGACCATCGTTCATCGTGGCCCGGACGATGAAGGAATTTACGCGCAAGGCCGGGTAGGGCTCGGCATGCGGCGTTTGAGTATCATCGACCTCTCCACCGGGCACCAGCCAATCCACAACGAGGATCGTTCGATTTGGATCGTCTTCAACGGCGAGATTTACAACTTCCTCGAATTGCGTCCCGACCTGGAACGCCGCGGCCACAAGTTCTACACGAATACAGACACGGAAGCTATCGTCCACCTTTATGAGGAATATGGAGCATCCTGCGTCGAGAAACTGCGCGGAATGTTCGCATTTGCCATTTGGGACGACCGCCAACAGCGCCTGTTGCTCGCGCGGGATCGTCTTGGCAAGAAGCCACTGCATTATGCCTTCAGTCAGGGACGCTTCCTTTTTGGGTCGGAAATAAAGACACTCCTAGCCGTTGCGCCCGAACTTTCCACCGTGAGCTCCGAAGGATTGCTCGACTACTTCTATTTCGGGTACATCCAGGATCGCCACTCAGCATTTACTGAAATTCAGAAACTGGCTCCCGGCCATCTTTTGGAATACGCGAATGGAAAAGTGCAATGCCGGAAATACTGGGAGTTGCCTGCGTGCGGGACTTATGAGCCGGCATCCGAAAAGGAATGCATCGACGATTTGGAGCAGCGCCTTTCGGAGGCAGTTCGAATCCGAATGATCAGCGACGTCCCTCTCGGCGCTCTGCTCAGTGGCGGTGTGGATTCATCCACAGTCGTCGCGTTGATGGCGCGCGAGAGTTCACGCCCCGTGAAGACTTTCTCCATTGGCTTTCCGAATGAAGACTTCAACGAAGCAGGGCACGCACGACTCGTCGCGCAGCAATTTGGCACGGAACATCATGAGCTTGTGATCGATGCGGATTTCGGCGAAACACTCGACAAGCTGACCCACATGATGGAAGAACCGTTTGCTGACGATTCGATGGTCCCTACGTATTGCGTCTGTGCCTTGACCCGAAAGCATGTGACCGTTGCGCTGGCCGGTGACGGGGGCGACGAGTTCTTTGGTGGATACGACCGGTACATGGTGGACTTGCGGCGCCGCCTGGTCCCCGGCATGCCTGAATGGGCAGGCGACTTCTTTCGGAAAAACATCTTCCCTCGGCTGCCTGCGGAGATGTACGGCAGACGATTCTTGTTCAACATGTCGCTGGCGTCACGTGATCGCTATCTGGACAGTATCGCGTACCTGCGGTTGGACTCTCGCGATCGACCACTATTTTCCTCGGATTTCCTGGTTTCTGCAGAAACGCTTCCGTCACCCTTGGAAACTTTCAGGGCGTCGCTAAATGGCGCCCCAGCTACGGATCGTCTCAGTCGTCTTCAGTACCTGGATGTTATGACGTATTTGCCCTTCGACATTCTCACGAAGGTCGATCGAATGAGCATGGCAGCTTCTCTCGAAGTCAGAGCGCCTCTCCTGGACCATGTTCTCGCCGAATGGGCTACAAAACTTTCACCGAAATGGAAGATACGTTCCGGGCAGCAAAAGTACATTCTCAAGAAACTGGCCGAGCGCCTTGGCGTCCCGCGAGAGGCTCTTTACAGGCCGAAACAGGGATTTGCTGTGCCACTTGTCCACTGGTTTCGAAACGAATTGAAGCAAGATCTCCTGGGCGTGTTGCTCGAACCCAAAACATTGCAACGTGGGTACTTCAGCCCTGTGGCAGTCCGCCAACTTATGGACGAACATCTTAAGGGACGACGAGACAGATCTGCCGAGTTGTGGCTTTTGCTTGTGTTCGAACTGTGGCACAGGAATTTTCTGGAAACCCTGGCGACAGGAGATAGTTCTCAGAGAGCACCGAAAATCACGTCAATGAAGACTTGCCAGACTCTGCCTGTGACACCCCAGGCTGGAACGGAACAATGAAAGTCAATGCGCCATCATGGAGTGACGCGCCACCTCAAGGATAGCCGTCTGTTGCCATGACTCCCAAACGCGTGCTGTTCGTTCTGGATACGCTCGATTTCGGAGGGACTGAAACGCAAACTGTTCAGGTGGCCCAACGGCTGAAGGCCGCTGGTCACCAAATGACGGTCGCCTGTTTGCACCCCGGAGGCCCACTGACAGAAAACCTCCTTAACGCGGGGATTCGAATCGTTCCATTCTCCACGCATGGCTCGCTCCTATCACCACGCAACATTTGGCAATTGGTTCGACTAGCTCTTTTCATTCGCCGCGAGCAATTCGATGTGGTTCATTCGCACGATTTATGGGCAAATCTCACGGGGGTCCCGGCAGCACGCCTGGCGGGAACAGCTCTCGTTTTTTCCAGCCAGCGGGATTTGGCTCACCTTTGGTGGTACACCCCCTTGCGCACAAAAGTGATTCGGCTGATTCACAGAATGTCGACTAAAGTCATAGCAAATTCGGACGCGGTGCGCGACCACGTCGTGAACGCGTTCTTAATTCCCCTTCGTCGAGTGTGCGTGATTCGCAATGGGGTGGATGTCGCTAGGTTTGCGAACACTCATGCATCGCGAGAGCAACTTTTCCCGGGAGTTCGACGACAGGACAAGCTTGTGGCAGTCGTGGCCAACATGCATAGCGATGTCAAGGGTCATCACGATATTGTCGAGGCGGCTAAAGAGGTGTGCCGCGTCATGCCCCAAGTCAAATTCGTACTGATCGGCGATGGTGAAGAGCGGCCCAGAATTTCGGATCACGTGAGGCAGCTTCACTTGGAGGAGAACTTCCTCTTCTTGGGCAGACGCCAGGATGTCCCCGATTTGTTGTCGTGCTGTGATCTCTTTTTGCTGGCTTCAAGGGCAGAAGGCTTTCCGAATGTTGTTTTGGAAGCGATGGCAGCCGGGCTACCGGTCGTCGCGACGGCCGTAGGCGGCGTGGTTGAGATAGTCGAGGATGGAAGGAGCGGTCTCATTGTTCCCCCACAGTGCCCGCAGGAAATGGCGAAGGCAATTGTGCGGATACTTTCGGATCCTGAACTCGGGCTGAGACTCGCAGAAGCGGGTCAAGAGCAGGTACGCCGACAGTTTAGCTTCGAGCGTGTCGTACAAGAACTACAGGCTGTTTATCGCAG
>Ga0326727_10017298_pt1 | contig 14997 bp, 7 predicted proteins | sample MB2enrmetagenome_FD_207643 | JGI IMG/M metagenome (GOLD analysis project Ga0326727, IMG submission 207643) | Lab enriched peat soil microbial communities from McLean, Ithaca, NY, United States - MB29MY | ecosystem: Environmental > Terrestrial > Soil > Wetlands > Peat | place: USA: New York... | reverse complement strand
GCTGCCAGCCCTGCTGCTGCGCGTTGAAGTGCCAGACTTGTTGCTCCCCGTCAATCCCCCACGCTCCTCCGTCTAACCCCACGGCAACTTGCGCAAGCGATCCCGCAAACGGGTGGAAGGTTTGCGTTGCTTGCGTGGGTTGAACGAATTGGTAGATTTGATTGGCACCGTTCAAGCCCCACACCGCGCCGTTCTCCCCTACCGCAATCTGCGCCAGTTGTCCCGGAACTTGATTCCACGCTTGCGTCTGGCCGTTGAAACTCCAGATGCCGCCCGCCGCGTCAAGCCCCCACACGTTGCTCGCCGAGCCCACCGCAATCTGATTCAGACTCGCACTCGTGTTCTGCCATTGCTGGCTCAGCGCATTGAAGTGAAAGGTCTGGCCCGCGCTGTTGATTCCCCATATGTCGCCATCCCCACCCACCGCCACCTGCTTCAGCAAGCCCCCCACCTGCTGCCAGTTCTGGGTCCCGGGATTGTAGCGGAAAATCTGGTGCGCCGCGTTGAGGCCCCAGACCGCACCGTCATAACCCACCGCAATCTGAGCCAGCGCCCCGGGAATCTGCACCCAGGTCTGAGTAGAAGCGTTAAAGTGGTAGATCTGACTGCCGGCATTTATCCCCCAGACGTCGCCATCCGAGCCCACCGCAATCTGGGAGAGGATCCCGGGGATCTGATCCCAGCCCTGACTCGAGGGATCGTAGCGATAAATCTGGCCGGCGGCATTCAAGCCCCAGACCACTCCGCTCGAGCCCACCGCGATTTGCGTTAACAAGCCCGGGGCCTGCAGCCAGGTTTGCGTCTGGGGATTAAACATGTAAGGCTGTCCCGCACTGTTGAGGCCCCAGACCGTCCCGTCCGAACCCACGGAGAGCTCAGAGAGCGAGCCGGGCTCTTGTTGCCACGCCAAAGTCGTGCTTTCCACCCAGCCGTGAACCGCCCCACTCCCGTCGGTGTAAGCTCCGGTGACAAGCCCCGAATCGTTGATGCTGAGGGCGACGGTGCCAAACAACCCCGCGCCCGGAGCATCAAAGCTGGTTATCGTGCCATTGGCCGCACGCACGAAGCCGTGAAACACTCCGCTCGCATCCCTGTAGAATCCCGTGATAACCTGCGCCGTGTTGATGCTGACGGGGATCGTTTCCCCATTTCCGCCTGTGCCTGCGCCCAGCGCATCGAAGCTGGTTGCCGTGCCATTGGCGGGGAGTAGGAAACCATGCCTCAGACCACCTTTATCGGTATAGACGCCCGTGATATCCCCCGCCGTGTCGATGCTCGCTGGGACGGTTCCCACAAAACAGAAAACCTGTGTGCTCACGCAGCCGGGGCCCGTTCCGGCGCCCGGGGCGTCGAAGGTGCTTATCGTGCCACTGGCGGCGCGCACGAAGCCGTGCGCCAGGGAGAATTCGTTCGCGTCAAGGTAGATTCCCGCGACCTCCCCCGCCGCGTTGATACTGACAGGTACGGTTCCCTGGTAGGGGCCCGTGCCTGCAGCAGAAACGTCGAAGGGGGTTATGGTGCCGTTGGCGGCGCGCACGAAGCCGTGACGCACCTGGAGGGAGTCCGTATAGAATCCAGTTACCTCGCCCGCTGTGTTCAGGCTGAGGGCGAAGGTTCCCGATTGAGTTTGAGTGCCGGCGCCCGGAACGTCGAACTCGGTTATGGTGCCATTGGCGGCGCGTAGGAAGCCGTGAGACACCTGATTCGCGTCACGGTACACTCCCGCGACATCCCCCGCCATGTCGATGCTGACGGGTATGGTTCCCTCGGTCGAGTTGGTGCCTGCGTCGGGAGCGTCAAAGGTGGCTGTTGTGCCACTGGCGGCGCGCACGAAGCCGTGCGCCAGAGGGAAATTGTTCGCGTCAAGATAGATTCCCGTGACCTCCCCTGCCGCGTTGATGCTGAGCGGGACTGTCCCGTGAAGCAAGCCCGTGGCCGCGCCCGCAACATCGAGGGTGACGAAGGTGAACGGAAGCGTGGCCGGCTGCAGCATATAGGCACCGGATGCAACCGCACTCGTGCTGTACCCAGCCGCCACAGCAATTGCCTCGATCGTCTCGGTTGAAGACACTGTAATCGCAGTTGTGTACTTCGTCGAGCTGGTTGTCGGTGTTGACCCGTCGGTGGTGTAGTAGATGACCGCCCCAGGCGTCCCGTCGCTGAGGGTTACCGATGGACCTGCGGAGTAAGCGCCAGGGGCGGGATTGAAGGTGGGCATATCTGCCGTCACCCGGAAGGCTAGGGTGCTGTTGAGCGTGCCGCCCGGTGTCGTCACCTGGATCGTGCCGGTGGTCGCGCCGGCGGGCACGGTGGTCTCTATTTCGGAACTCGAGGCGACAGTAAACACGGCCGCCGTGCCGTTGAAGGTGACGCTGGTGGCGCCCGTCAGATTGGTTCCCAGGATATTGACATGCGATCCCACCGTACCGGAACTGGGTTCTGGCTTCACGAAGGGACCAAGCCCCATAGAGAGGCTGAAGACAGTGCTGGGGGAGGAAGTTGTGCCGTAGAAGTTCCCGTCGGTGGCCTGAAGCAGCCCGCCGTCGGGGTATGCGCCGTCCGTACAGTACGTTTGGGAGCAAAAGTTGTAAAGCGTTGCCAGCTTGCCCTCGGCAGAGATTTGGAATACCGTGCCATAGCCGTGCGCTCCGCCCGAATTTGTTGTCCCGTAGAAGTTCCCGTCGGTGCCTTGAACCAGCCCGCCGAGAGGGTATGCGCCGTCCGTGCAGCTCGTTTGGGAGCAAAAGCTGTAAAGCGGGGTGAGCGTCCCTCCGGCGGTGATTTGAAAGACCGTGCCCTCGTCGTGGGCCCCGCCCCAAAAGGTTGTCCCGTAAAAGTTCCCGTCGGTGCCTTGCACCAGTCCAGCGGAAGGTTCTAAGCCGTCCGTGCAGTTTGTTTGGGAGCAAAAGGTGTAAAGCGTGGTCAGGTTGCCCGCCGCGGAGATTTGGAATACCGTCCCCCAGTAGCCGGCCCCGCCCCAATAGGTTGTCCCGTAGAAGTTCTGGTCGGTGGCTTGCACCAGCGACCCGCTAGGGCTGGCGCCGTCAGGGCAGTTCGCTTGGGCACAAAAGGCGTAAAGGTTGGACAGTTCGCCCTCAGGAGTGATCGCGAAGACCGTGCCGGCAAAAGGCGCGATCCAGCGGTCCGTGGTTGTCCCGTAGAAGTTCCCGTCGGTGCCCCGGATCAACGTTCCCTCAGGATAAGCACCTTCGTCGGCCACCCCGAGGAGACCGCCGGCGAAGCTGTGCAGCGTGGTCAGCGTGCCCGTTGGGGTGATCTTGAACACCGTGCCATAGCCAACGGCCCCGCCGCTGCGGGTTGTCCCGTAGAAGTTCCCGTCGGTGCCCTGAACCAGCCCGGCGAAAGGGTATGCGCCGTCCGTGCAGTTCGTTTGGGAGCAAAAGCTGTAAAGCGTGTTCAGCGACCCTCCGGCGGTGATTTGGAAGACCGTGCCACTGCTGTAGGCTCCGCCCGAATAAGTTGTCCCGTAGAAGTTCCCGTCGGTGCCTTGCACCAGCCCGGCGTAAGGGTCTGCGCCATTGGTCCCATTGAAAGTCGCCAGGGTCGTGAAGGTTTGCGCAGGCGCCTCCGCCGCACCGAAGAGGCACAGCACAGCAATGCATGATGTCCAGAGGGCTTTACGATACATGATATTTGCTCCTAAAGAATCTCGCAGTTGCGCAGTGACGCGTACTGGCGCGTCGCGCCATCAAAATTTCCACTGCTTCGAAGACGCACTCCCAATGCGTGTCGTCTTCTTTGGTGAGTGATTTCGCACTAGCCGAACACGATTAATCTGAAGATTGAAGGCGCGAGATCGCGCCGTGCCCGTGGAAAGAACCAACGAGCAAACCCATCGGCGTGAACGACAAGCGTGGCACAAGCGCGCCTCCGGCAACTGGCCATTGAGAAAAGACGCGTGGGACACTTACCACAGCGGATAAGGGGCGTCAAGTAAGTAATACGCCATGACATAATGTCCGCATTAGAATAGGAAAAGGCCGGGGAGAGCTACCACGTTCGCTGGTTCTTATCCTCGCATCGCTGGCCAAAATCAATCTGCGCCCCGCTTCGCTCAGAATGATACGATCCCGGGTTTTTCAGCAGTTACCAATACTCGTAGGTCTGGCCGCTGGCATCCAGGCCCCAGACCACCGCATCCGCCCCCACGCTGATTTGCGTCATCTGGCCGGCAATAGAATCCCAACCCTGCGTCTGAACGTTAAAGCGCCAGACTTGCTGCGCACTGTTAAGGCCCCACACCGTGCCATCGAAGGCCACCGCAAGGCTTGTTAGGACACCTGGAATAGAATCCCAGGTCTGGAGTTGGGAATCGTACCGAAAGACTTGCCCGGTGGCATTAATCCCCCACACATTGTTCGCAGAACCCACCGCAATTTGACTGAGACTGCCCGGAATTTGATCCCAGCCTTGGGTCGAGGGGTTGAAACGAAAGATCTGACCGGCACTGTTGAGCCCCCACACCGTGCCGTCCGCGCCTACGGCAAGCTGCGCCAGCGAACCTGGAATCTGCACGAAAGCGAAGGAGTTGAAATGCCAGATCTGACCGGCGCTGTTGAGCCCCCATACCGCGCCATCCGCGCCGACCGCAATCTGCGCCAGCAAGCCTCCAAGCGGTCCTCCCCACCCCGGAGTCGAAGGATTGAACAGCCAGATTTGCCCCGCTGCGTTCAGCCCCCAGACGTTCCCGCCAAAGCCTACGGCGATCTGACTGAGGCCGCCCGGTATCTGCTGCCAGCTCTGGAGTTGCGCGTTGAAGTGCCAGACTTGTCGCGATGCGTCTATGCCCCACGCGTTTCCATCTAACCCTGTGACAACCTGCGCGAGAGAACCCCCAAGCAGGTGGAAGGTTTGCGTGGGTTGCGTAGGTTGCACGAATTGGTAAATCTGCTGCTCGCTGTTCACCCCCCACACCGCGCCATTTTCCCCCACCGCAATCTGCACCAGTTGTCCCGGAACTTGATTCCACGCTTGCGCCTGCCCGTTGTAACTCCAGATGCCGCCCCCCGAGTCAAGCCCCCACACGTTGCTCGCCGAGCCTACCGCAATTTTGGCCAGACTGGCACCCGTATTCTGCCATTGCTGGCTAAGCGTATTGAAGTGAAAGGTCTGGCCCGCGCTGTTGATCCCCCACACGTCGCCATCCGCCCCCACCGCCACCTGCTTCAGCAAGCCCCCCACCTGCTGCCAGTTCTGGGTTCCGGGATTGAAGCGGTAAACCTGCTGGGACGCGTTGAGGCCCCAGACCGCGCCGTCATAACCCACCGCAAGCTGCGCCAGCGCCCCGGGAATCTGCACCCAGGTCTGAGTGGCAGTGCTAAAGTGGAAGACTTGGCCGGCGGAGTTTATCCCCCATACGTCGCCATCCGCGCCCACCGCAAGCTGGGAGAGGATCCCGGCGATCTGATCCCAGCTCTGGGTCGCGGGATCGTAGCGATAAATCTGGCCGGCGGCATTCAAACCCCAGACGACGCCATTGGAGGCTACGGTGACTTGGGTCAACAAGCCCGGGGCTTGCAGCCAGGTTTGGGTTTCGGGATTGAACATCCAGATTTGTCCTGCACTGCTGAGGCCCCAGACCGTACCGTCCGAACCCACGGAAAGCTGAGAGAGCGAGCCGGGCACTTGTTGAAAACCGCCAAGGCCCGTTTCAAACTTCGACAAAAACGCGTCATATGAGCCTCCGGCGAAAGTACCCTGATAGGGATTGACTGTCGGGAAGTTAGTTGCATATGTGGAGCCAGCCACGTAGGCGTTGCGACTGGAATCGATGGCGATGCTGTTGCCGTATTCAACGTTGCCGCCAAGGTAGGTGGAAAACACGGCAGCCGCGCCGGTCGGCCGCAGGATCGTAACAAATGCATTCTGAGAGCCCGAGAGGCTTTCTTGATATGGGTTCACGGTTGGGAAGTTGGTTGACTGCGTGGTCCCAACAACATAGGCGTTCCCGGAGCTGTCTACAGCGATGGTGTTACCCGCGCCGTCTGTCCCATTTCCGCCCAGGAACGTACAATAGGCTAGAGCTGTCCCTCCACTGCTGAACTTAGCCACAAAGCCGTCGGAGGCGCCGCCTTGATAAGAGGATTGGAAAGAGCTGACAGTCGTCGGAAAATCAGTTGAGCCCGTCGTGCCCGCGACGTAGGCTTGTCCGTAAGCGTCAACCGCGATGGCGTACCCATAGTCAGAGGAACCGCCGCCCAAATAGGTGGAGTACACGAGCGCCGATCCTGTCGAATTCAACTCAGACACAAAGGCATCTATGCAAGCCCCGCTACTGCAATTTGATCCCGCCAGGGCTGGCTGGATGGGGTCCTCGGTGGGGAAGTCTGGAGATTGAGTCGAACCCGTTACGTAGGCGTTACCGGAAGAGTCAACCGCAATGGCGTACCCGTAGTCGTAGGAAGTGCCGCCCAAATAGGTTGAGTAAATCAGCGAGGCTGTACCGCTCTGCGTCGGATCGAATTTAGCCACAAAGGCGTCCAAGTCACCATAGTTGCGGGTCTGAAAGGCACCGGCTGTCACCGGGAAGTCGGTCGAATACGTATACCCCGTGATGTAGGCGTCGCTGCTGGGGTCAAGCGCAATGGCTGCACCCGCGTCCGCGTCAGAGCCGCCGAGATAGCTCGAGTACAGCAATTCGGAGCCGCTAGCGCTCAGTTTCGTCAGAAAGGCGTTCGAGTTGCCGGGAGCTGCGGCCAACCCGGGCTGAAATGCATTCTTGACTGGAAAGTCATTTGAATTAGTAGTGCCCACAATATACGCATTCCCCGAAGCGTCCACGGCTAGCCCCTGCCCGTTATCGTACTCCGACCCTCCGATATAGGTGGAGTAGATCAGCGAATCACGGCCGGTCTGAGTTGGATCGAACTTCGCTACGAACACACTCTCCACCCCCCTGAGTCCGCTCTGGAATCCATTCAGGGTCGGAAAGTTTGCTGACGCAGTCTGCCCTGCAATATAAGCATCTCCGACGGAATCCACGGCGACTCCACGACCGGCGTCGAAATTATTTCCGCCAAGGTAGGTCGAGTAGGCCAGGACCGGGTCGATGATTAGAGGTTTTGACAAATCATAAGTACCGACTTTGAAACCGAACCCACCAGATGGCCGTCTCGTGAACCTTCCTTCCACGTATTCCCGACTGAAACCGGATGCTTCGCTGAGCGTTATGTTTGCTGCGCGATCCGAAAGGCATGCCGGCCGGTTATACACGCGCTCCTTCCGAGGTTGATATACGACCGGCTTCAAAAGGCGAACTTCGCTCCCGCCGACCGAAATCACTAGATCGCCGTGAGAGTCAACACGCGTCGAGTCTGCGCCGTCGAGCTCGAAGTTTATAGAGTCCGGGTCGGCGCCTTGGGCCACCACCCAGTCGTATTCAAGCCGGCCGTTGCTGCCGTAATAAACGAGGTCGACACCCGGATACAAGTCCGAGAATCTCACCCTCCCGTATATCGGTACGTTTGTATGCCACTTCTTGGGGTCGTTTCCAATGAAGTAGTTGCTTTTGCCCGGCCATTCGTCGACTCCGGTGACACGAGCGTTGGGGTTTGCGCCAACAAACTTCATGCGGACCTCACTGACGGCCTGTGAATCATGCGCTCGGGCCGAAGACTCCGAAAATCGGAAGGTGGTCCTCAGGCCAGGAATCAACGCCGGCGTGAACGCGGTACCCGTTGGTCCCTGCCTGGAAGTTTCGGGAACCCCTTGGGGGCTGAAAGTTGACGCCTTGCGGCTCGGCATCGCCAGAACCATTTCGGTACCGGTCAAGAACATCTCGTAACCGGGTCCCCGCGAAAGAAACCTCACTGCCCGATCAGCCTGACCGACATTGCGCTCAAAGCGGATTGGAAGCTTTTCGAAGTCCGCTGCCAACCGGGTCTTGGAGCTAGCCCGATTGATGAGCGAGTGGCTCGCGGGCCCAAAGCGCGCCAGATTCTTCGCGTCGCGAGAAGCCGGCGGGGTTGGGGCTTTGAGGAAGCGCCCAGCCGGCACGTACAGAGCTGTCAAGCCAATTGCGATTAACGTTAGCAGTATGCTGCCTATGGCAGTGATCGTTCGCGGTCGCATCGCCGCGGCGGTCAAGACAAGTGAGTGGAAGAATGAAAACTGAGATCGGGTGCGGGACATGGTCTCCTCCAGCGTGGGCGGTTCGCCCAGGCAACCATAGCTTCACGGGGTATCAACTTCACTTTCAGAGTGGGAATGCCCAGCACGTGGGCAAGTTTGAAGGTCCAAATCGGTAGCAAGTCTACCGGTCCGAGCGGACAGGCGTCCTTCCCGCCAACGTCATGGGGTCGCGGGCAGACGTCGCGAAGCCGGGACATGCAGACCTCCAGTTTCTCGGCCGGGGACTAGCTACATAGGCGAATAATAAGCACCACTGTTGATGCGTGTCAACAGAGAATCCGTCATAGCATATACTTCGACATTAATCCTATATATAGCTACGTTCTTTACACGTATTTCGCTGACGGACCTCGGACACGGGACTGGCGAGCCAACTTTGCCTAGACGGTGCAAACTGTGAATAGCCGTGGGTGAACCCACGTAACCTCAAGCCCAAAACGTCGCGCGGCCCTGAAGGGGCCGAACTCGAAATTGGCCCCTCGGCCTTCGGGGTTGCGGCCATTCAGTTTCGCACCCTTTCCGGAGGTCGAAACCTGCGGTTATTCACGTCAGGCCCAGTCGAGTCGGGGACAGCCGGCGGAAAAACGGGAACGGGGAGCGCCGGGATGAACCGGCATATTGTAAAGGAGGCAAGAGCCCTACAGGAAAGGAGCAGCGACTCCTTTCTGGCCTCGAGTCTTGCGCCGATCGCTGTGAGGCGGCAGGCGAAGCGTAGACAGAGGGGAGCAGCCGGCAAGGCTGCGAATCTTGCGGGGTGAAAGTCCTCGCACCGTCAATTGCCTGTATTCGGACGGTTAGCATATCCGGTGCGCGCGGAGGCAACGAAGCGCGTGATACCCGGACCTAAAAGACTCAGCTGCCCTGAGGTGGTATGCGCAGTGGTAGGAGCGATCTGGGAGACGAGCAAACTCGGAGGCCTGAACATTAAGAAATGTCTGCAGCTTCGAAAAACGCTCCGCGGAAAAACCATGTTCGCGGGTGAAGCGGGAAGCCGACCCACACCTCTGTTGGGGAAGGCCAATGACATCGGGGAAGAAACAGGCAAGCGCACCCGGTGGGACCGCCGTGGCAAGGGACCAGGCAACCGAGGAAAGATTCGCAGAGATATCGTCGGGAAGGTCCCGCGGGTAGCCGGGGCTGGTAGCAACCGGCAAAGACTCCTCGAACGAAGCTAAGGCTGAAGGAGAGGAGAACCAGAGGGACTGGCGCATGAGTCCTTATTAGCGGTGATGGAGGGGTAACGCCCTCTGAGGAGGGGAAATACGACTCCCCGATGACGGTGGCACCGATATTGGGCGAAGGGACTCTGGACACTTGGTGGTCTCATTGGCAGCGCGGTGGCCGGACGCAGGGCCGGCGTTGAACCGACGCATGCAAGGGGACGAGGCTGTGGGCAAACCATGGAAGAGAAGCCAAGGTTTCAAACCGGACCTGGGAAAACCGGCTGTCCGGGATTATAGGGGGGCCTCGGGAAACGTAGCGCTGGGCAAACGCGCCCGAGTTCTATCCCAACTACCGGTAGGCGGGGTATTGAGTTTTGAGAACGAAGATTCGGGTGCCGACCAGGCCCTGTTTGAGGGAAGGCAATACTGACGAGCGGCGTTATCTCGCGAGCCGGTGTCGTGGGATGCCAGCGCTCTTCGATAGACAACTCGCCTCCTGGCGCGCACAGGCGATTGATCGCCAGCACCGCTGCCACCCCCGACCAAGGCACCTCAGCGGCTTCCTCATCCAACCGGCTCTGCCAGAACTCCTCCAACCCCAGTCGCTTCCAAAGCTCCAGCGCCAGAAAACAATTTCCGAACTGACGTGGCCGCTCCAGCCGTACCTTCTTTAACCCGAATTCCGATAATAGGACGCACTGTTCCGTTCTAATCCGTTAGATGGAAGTTGGTTAAACACAAACTGACGGAGGAACAGAACAGTGCATAGGAAAATTACCCTGCTCTGGGGAGAAAAGAAAGTGGTTTTGCACCAGACACCGCGAGCGGTGACACCCTTCGGGGGGCTGAGCGTGTTCATCGAGTTTCTGGGGAAGATTGGGTTCGCCCAGCAGATCCGTGAGCATTTGCCAGTGCATCTGAAGTCTCCCAATGTCATTGACCCGGCGCAGACCTTGACGGCCTTTCTGATGTCGGTGGTGGCAGGGGCTCGGCGCTTTGCGCACACGACCCTCTTGCGGGCGGACCGAGCCTTGCACGGACTGCTGGGGATGAAGCGTTTTCCCACCGATGACACGATTCGCAATCTGTTCAAGCGCTTCCGGCAGGGGCGGGTGGTGCAGTTCTTCGAGCCGCTGTAGGCCTGGCAACTGGCTAGGCTGCCGCAACGCGCGGCAGGCTACAGTCTGGATTTGGACTCCACGGTGTTCGAGCGCTAGGGGAAACAGGAAGGAGTGAAGAAGGGTTATAACCCGCGCAAGCCGGGACGGGGTTCGCACCATCCGCTGTTGGCGGTGCTGGCAGAAGCACACTTCGTTTTGCACGGCTGGCTGCGCAGCGGCAACACCCGGGCCGACACGGGGGTGGTGGAGTTTCTGAAAGAAGTGCTGGCGAAATTGGCAAGCCGGGAGTGCCTTCGCCGAGTGCGAGCCGACTCGGGATTTTTCGCTCAGGAATGGTTGCAATACCTGAAGGAACTGAAGCTCGGCGATATCGTAGTGGCGAAGCTGACGCCCTGGTTGAAACGCGAGGCGGCGCGGGTGAAGGAGTGGCGGGCGCTGGACGCCACTTACGCGGTGGGAGAGTTTCAGTTGCAGCTTTTGGGGTGGGATCGGGCGCGGCGCTTTGTGGTGGTGCGGGAGGAGATGCGGGAGAGCAAGGCTTCGCTGGGTCGCAAGTTGATCCAGGTTCCTGGCTACACGTTTCGGATCTTCGCGACCAACCTGCCGGACCTGCCGGAAGAGATTTGGCGCGACTACAATCAACGGGCCTGCGTGGAGCAGCGCATTGAGGAGTTGAAGTCCGATCTGGCCGCCGACGATTTCTGCCTGCGGGAGTTCTTCGCCACCGAGGCGGCCTTCCTGAGCATTCTGATGCTCTTCAACCTGCTGGGGGAGTTCCAGCGTGCCAGTGGCATGAGCGGCTATCGCCAGCCCGCCAGCTTGCGCGTGCAGGTGTTCCTGTGCGGAGCCATCTTGGGCCGTGCCGGCCATCAGGTGGTGCTTCACCTGTCGGCTGCCTGGGGAGGTTTAGAAAAGCGGAACCCGCTGCTGGACAGGCTCTTGCAGTATGAGATTCCAACTTCGCCGAAGTTGGATTTTCAACCGCAGGCAGGAGGATAAAACGCAGTCTTCAAACCTCAATTGGGTGGGCAAAATTGAGGTCCAACTTCGGAATTCGGGTTAAGTCTGCAACTGCATGCAAGCGAAGACGCTGAATACGGTGCGTTCCTTTAGCAACGCTCTCACGGGGAATGTGGATGCGGAAGCAGGAAGAATAGCTTACATGCGAGCAGTTGCCGCCGGGCGTGGCCTCCCGCTACGGGTGGAAGTGTGGAAATGCAGATGTTCGCCGCTCTTACTGGAGATTTGCGGTTTGTGCCCCATGGATATTTGAAGACCGCAGTCCCAAATGACCGGTACGATCTTATTGCCCCGTCGTCTTGCTGGTCTTGGCGAGTCGGTCCGCCAGCGCGCGCTCCGACGCACCCTCGGGACCTTTCCCCTGGGCTGTCAAGACGATGGACAGAAGCCGATGGGGCTCGGACCATTTGGGGTTAAGCTGGGCCGAGATGCGTAACTCACGGACGGCATCGTCCGTCGCACGCTCCATCAGCAACGCCCGGGCCAGAAGAAAATGTGAGTTTGACGCCGTACTATCAAGCCGAACCGCCGCCTTCGACTCGGCGATAGCTTCGTCGGGCCTTCCCCATCTGAGCAGCGCGGCTCCCAGGGCTTGATGTCCCCCCGCATAGTTGGGCGCCACTTCTATGGCCTCATGATACTCATGCTCCGCCCCAGCGCGATTCCCTTGGCTGTCCAGGAGGATCCCTAGGAAAACATGAAAGTCACGGTTATTTTGGGCGGTATCGCCAAGCTTATCCAGGGCCGCTTGCGCTTGCGCGGTTTTGCCGGTGCGCAACAGCGTCAAGACAGGCTGCACCCTCCGCTCCTGCTTCAACTGCGCGAGGGTTAAGCCCATGACCTCGGTGGAAACCAAGGGGAAAATAAACGCTGACAACACCAGAGCCGCCGCGACGGCCACGGCAAGCCACTTTGCCGACAGTCTCTCGGCATGAGGCTTTAACACCAAAACGCAGACCACCCCACCCAGCAATCCGCCCATGTGCGCCATCAGATTGATCTGGGTCGTGTTCGAGGCGTGCGTCAGATTATAGTAACCGGCGTAAACCAGGTTATAGAACAGGAACGGCAGGACACCCGGGCCGAAGGCATGGCCCACACCACCAGGCACTAAATTGGGGTGGGTAGTTCCTATCACCAGCATGGCTCCCGCGATCCCGAAGATTGCCCCGGAAGCTCCCACGCAGATGCTTTGCGGGAAAGCCCAGAGGCCGAGGAGTGAACCCGAAAGGGCGGAAACGAAATAGATCACGCCAAACCGCACCGTGCCGACAATCGGCTCCAGCCGCCCGCCCAAGATCAATAGCGCCCACATATTGAAGAGGAGATGCACGATGCCGTCGTGAAGGAACGCCGAAGTGAGCAGCCGCCAGTATTGTCCCTGCTTAACCAGCGGCCCGAAGGCCGCACCGAAGAAAATCAAAATGGCACTGTCAGTCGAGCCGCCCTTCCACTCCATCAACAGGAACAAGATAAGGTTGATAGCGATCAGAGTGAGGGTGAGGACGGGTCCCGCGACCGTCAAATCAAGGATCTCTTTGAACTGGAAAGGGTCTCGAGTGTGCGCCTTGTGCCCGTCAAGCGACAGCGAAATCAACCCGTCAGACATTTCTCCTCCCCTGCTTTCCTACTTTCCTACAGGCGCTCCGCGGATGTTTGAGTGCACTGAGCAAATCCAGGATACACAGACCGCAGGCTATTCGCGCGGTGACTGCCGTCAAGGAGTTGCAGGCGCGTGCAAGAACACGGCGCGCTCATCGCAACTTGTGCCGCGGCCACTGAACCGGTCGAAGGCGTAGCACTTGGAAGGGTCTCGCCACACTCGCAGTCCTCACTCACTCCTCGTCCAGCTCGTTCCACAGGAATGCCGACTCATCTGCGGTGTCTTCGATTGCCTGCGTGCGGGCGAGGCGCCCGCGCTCCCGGTCACCTTCGCCAAACCGAAATCCAATATCTTCGCCTGCCCGCGTGCACTGACGAAGATGCTCGCCGGCTTGATGTCCCGATGGACGATGCCCTTCGAGTGGGCCGCGTCCAGCGCATCGGCAATCTGAATCCCTAGGTCCAGCACTTCGTCCGGCTTAAGCGGCTTGCCAGCGATGCGATGCTTGAGGGTCTGCCCCTCGAGGTACTGCATGAGGATGTAGGGTTGACCTTCTTGCTCACCGATCTCATGAATCGTGCAGATATTCGGGTGGTCGAGCTCAGACGCAGCCTGGGCTTCCCGCTGGAACCGCTCTAGTGCTTGATGGTCCTTGGAGAGTTCTTCAGGTAGGAATTTCAAGGCGACGGTGCGCTTGAGCTTGGCGTCCTCGGCCTTGTAGACGACACCCATCCCCCCGCCTCCAAGCTTCTCCGAGATGCGATAGTGGGAGACGGTCGTGCCGGTCATTTCGCTGAGCCTCAATTAACCACGATAGATTGCCCTAATGATGAAGCTATACTAGCGGTAATCACCGCGGAGTGCAAGCCTTCGACGGGCATAACTTTCGTACTCTGTACAACAGCCGTCAAGTCTACTAGAATGCCGCCGATGAACTACTCGGTGGATCACGCCGGATCCAAAGGATGCGGCTGGAGGTGCAGAATGAAACGCATCATGCGTACCGTCACTCCGTCTTCGTGCAGCAGGCTGTACTTGAAGGAATGTTCGGCATTGCAAGTCCGGCGCAGGTCGCTGCAACGACTTGAGGAAATGTCAGGTGGGAAGCAATTCGCAGTTGCGCTCTTGGTGATTCTCTGGGCCTCGGAAATCGCCGCGGCGCAGGTCACCTCGCCGACGCAAGACGTGCTCGGTGCGCACAACGTGTACGGCCGCGGATGCGTGGCGTGCCACACGCCCCACAACGGCGCGCCAGGAAACCTAGCCAGGCCCTCCAGGAGCAGCGGCCGTTCTGCACTCTGGGGTCAGGATCTATCTCCCCACTATGGGATATCCCTGACGTCTGCAAGCCATCCGCTCGGCGCATATACCGCCACGCTGCCGGACATCGGCCGAGGAGGAATTCCGTCCCTTTCAGGAAACGGCTACTTAGACCTTGTTGCCTGCCTTAGCTGCCACGACGGCAACCTGGCGACGAGCGACATGATGAAGGGTACGACCGTCGAGACCGTTCGCATCGCCGGGGTCACTTTCAATCCTCCCACGCTGCTCGGAAACGATGAATCAACAGTCGGAAGTTATATGAACGGCCATCCGGTGGGACCTAACGCGACCATTTCCTGCGGCGGAAAAAAGGAGTGGGACTGCGCCGTAAACGCGGACGGCTCCATCACCTTCGCGGGCCCTAAAGGGAGAGCCTTCGCCGCCGACTACTTTGATGTGACAGACGGCGACGGTCCGTTGAATCACCTGGTTAAAGTGCCCGGGTCAACTGTCAGCGGCACAACGGTGACCAGCAGATCGTGGATCACCTGTACTACCTGCCACGACCAACACGACATGCCCTATTTCAGCACTCCGAATGGGGCGGTGAAGCCGACGCGCTTCTTTGTGCGTGGCTGGTACAATCCCGGAAGTTCAGCCACCAGCAACAGCGCAG
>Ga0326727_10017297_pt1 | contig 14999 bp, 11 predicted proteins | sample MB2enrmetagenome_FD_207643 | JGI IMG/M metagenome (GOLD analysis project Ga0326727, IMG submission 207643) | Lab enriched peat soil microbial communities from McLean, Ithaca, NY, United States - MB29MY | ecosystem: Environmental > Terrestrial > Soil > Wetlands > Peat | place: USA: New York... | reverse complement strand
AAGCCCTTTTGTACAACCCACACTGACGTTTCAGGAGTTACCGCGATGCGCACACCAAATTGCACTTGAAATAACCCGGAGCTGCGAAAGTCGGGCTAGCCCCCAACCCCCATCCCTAACACCTAACCCCCGTCCTGCGCCCTTTCACCCTAAACCCCTAGTACCACCTGATAACCCAGCAATTCACCATCCATAATTCAACGGTTACTGTAACACGTTGTAACGACAGGAAACGAATCACGCCCTCAGCAAGGCTCAGGCGGACCGGTTGGGTCAATAGCCGCAGACATCAAGCGCCGGAATCATGATGAATCCTTCGGCTTGCCTGCCGAACTGTCTGGTCCTGCCTCGGCGGAATTCTTCGGCGGCGACGCGCCCAAGGCGCGGTTTGGCCGATAATCAGGAGTTGCAAGAGGTTGATTGCGGAAAATGTACTATAATCCCTGCCCAAGGGACGGGCCACTGTCATGCGTCTTCCGGTAACGGTTACGCTGATTCTTGTTGTGATGTTTTCGGCGCGCGCGCAAACTGGCGCGGCACCCGACTTCACCGGCACCTGGGTTCTCAACGCCACAAAGAGCACCCTCCCGAAGGACAGCAAGATCAAATCCCAAACCATCATCATTGATAACAAGAAGTCGGCGATCGTTTTCCACTACAAAACAGACGGCAAGAAATCGACGGAGACCTACACGCCGGATGGGAAGAAGCGCGTCTCGCTAACCATGTCGTCAGGTCAACTGAATTCGAGCGCCAGTTGGCACGACTCCGTGCTGGTCATCGAATCCACGCTGGATATAAAGGTCCCTAACGCTACGGTTGTCGTCACGGGGCTTAAGCCTGTCATCGATACGTGGACACTGGCGTCTGACGGTCGAACCCTCACCCACGATGCAGACGACCACAAAGAGATTTACGTTTACGAGAAGCAATAGGCGCGGCGGTGTGAATCTTCAAATCCTCAGTCTCTTCCAGCGTCTCCCAGGTGCCTGATCAGTCGAACCGTTGGCCAACAAATCCATTCGTACGGTAAGGGCGTTTGACCAAGTGGGTTACCCGACTTACCGAGGGACAAATTGTATCTCAGAAAAGTCGACGTTGATGGAACCTGACGGTCGCCATCGGTGTCTCTTATATCAGTGGTGAGCCAATTGCAGAACAATGGTAAGAGGAGGCTTTGGCAGCTCCGATGCAACGCATAAAACCCGCATTGAGTTGGATGGTAGTCGTGCTGAGCTTTGTCGTTGGCCTGTGGATGCTGGCGGCATTTGGGATGGCTTGGGTAGACCTTAACGACCGGACCGGCGGCTGGTTCTTACGCCTGTTTTCAGTCGGCGGGACGGGGCTTCTCGGTTTGGGTCTATGCGCCGGGTCTCTTACCGCCTTGCGAAACCGCAAACTTGCGGGAGTGATTTTCCTCACGTTCATGCCGATTGCGGCCTTTTTCCTCGGCTACCCTGACGCAGGTTATTTGGTATGGCACGCGGATGGCGGCGGCTATTTTGAGTCACCACTTCCCCTAACAGCCATAGGCCTGACCGCCCTCTTTTTCGCTCCCTTTCTGGTGTTGTTACTTGTGCTCCGGCACAAGAAGTTGGGGATTGTTCTGTTCCTGAGTTCCGCGTGCTTGGCGTGGATTTTGCTTGCCATGTCGTACTGGGGCAAGGTCCTGATGCCACAGTTGGCGATATGCTCAGTGCCGTTCGCCGTTTGTGGTTGGTTCTGGTTGAAAACGACCAAGTTGGCGTGGCCGCCTCTTCTGCCGCCTCGTCCGCGTACGTTGGGTAGGCGAGTCGCAGCCGTTGGCGTCTGTTGTTTTCTCGTTTTGGGACTTGACGTCGGTGCCACTTTGGCGCTTTGCGCCCTGCACTCGTCGCTCTTCAGCGGCGACTGTAGCGGAAGGCCGCCGTATACGCACCCTATGTCGCCTTACCATGCGGTCTTCACAACAAGGATCATCTTCGCCGGCCGGTCGATCGAAGATAGCGTCAACACTCAGGTCTTTGCTTTGATTCCCCCGACGTTTCCAGGCCGGTGTGTAGGCGATTGGGCTATCGGTGTTGTCCAAGAAAGGTTTTGGGGGCTGCCTTCCTGGAGTCGCCTGGTGCTTCTGACGAATTACGTCTATTGGCAGGGCGAGACTTATTTCATGGATGGCAATCGTGCCCACGGACTCCTGGCCCACCTGCTACCCATTGTTGAGGGTCGGATGAATTGCTCTCGGACACGTCCTGAGCTAGATGCAGTGGTCGACCTTCTGGTGCTTCGCAACCCTCGCTCCGCGAAGAGCGGACGCATCGTGGGATTTGTGCGAAAGCCGGAGGTATTTGTGGGGGGATTAATTCCGCCCACTCCGCATCACCCTTATGCGAATACCAAAATCACCGTCAATGGACCCACCGGCACAACCGTCGTCACCACCGACCAGCGAGGCGTTTACGAATTGGACGACCTGCCGTCCGGCGACTATACGTTGCAATTGGCTGTGCCGGATAATCAGCTCGTGGGTTCCTTCGGAGATGCCAACGAGCCGGAAAAGGTACAAGTAAAACCTGGCGAGGTGGCGGAAGCCGACTTCTACGTGTTCTGGAACGGAAGAATTGAGGGCAAGGTTCGGGATGATTCCGGCAGACCCGCCCATGCATGGATTGAGCTCATTGAAGCTGACGGGAATCGAATGTCGGGCAACGTGAACTTCTTCCAGGAAACTAAAGATGACGGCTCATATCAGATCAGGAAGATTCCGGCGGGACGCTATTTCGTGATGGTCAATCCGTATGGCCCGGATGATAAGCATCCCTACGATATGCAGTATTATCCGGCGGTGTTACGCGCGCAAGATGCGAAGGTCCTCGAATTGGCGGAGGGGCAGGAGATTAAAGGCATCGATTTCACCGTTCAGCCTCTCGCGGAGCGAACCGTCCAAGTGCGGGTCACGTGGCCGAGTGGGAGCCCCGTACCGGGTGCCACCGTTTACTTTGCCTACGAGCACACCTCAGAATATGATTCTTTGACGGGCACGGCAAACTATGCAACTGCCAACCAACGTGGCGAGGCCGACCTCCACCTCTTCGGCAACTCGCGCGTGCGATTGTTCGGCAGACGCGAGACGGGTGACCCACGAGAGGAGCGGCCGGATAAAAACCGTACCTCTCGCGTGGAAGGGGAGGTCACCAAGCTCCCAGACAAGGTCAACCTTAGGCTGACCTCCGGAAGCCCATAAATCGAGTCGGAGAACAAGCGTTGTTGCGAGCGCGTTGTGGACACGCTCGATGCGGAGCAACACGGCATCAGGCTCTAATTGCAAGCCTCCGAAATCGCTACAGGGATTCAGAAAACAAGCCGCTTTTGGTTTGCCGCTAAGTCACCTAACCACCGAAAGGCGAGGGACGGCACCGATAGCCGTCTCCGGGTCAGGTTGGAACAATTCGGAAGGGATGGCATGGGGAGCGGCCTTCCACCCGCTGGGGACGGAGCCCGCACCTAGCCGGGCTGGCGCAGGGCGAGCGTAGCCCTGCGATATTTTGCGGATCGGGCAAGGCAGCCCATAGTCAGAATGGTCGAATCGGCAGGGTCAGAGATGTGAATCGCAGACTTGGGCTTGCTTTATGCCCGCCCGCCCTGAGAAAAGCCCAGAAATGTACTGTCCTTGATGGCTACCCGCTGGCTGTTTGCACCCCCGTCTTACTTGCAGTAAAGTAGACTGATGATGACGAGGAAGGATAATCCCATGACCATCACCCTCAGTCCAGACCAGGAGCAGGCAGTCCGCGACGCCATTCGCGCCGGCAAGGTCACCTCGGTTGACGAATTCATCGCGCGGGCCATCGCCAGCTTGCCCAAGGGCGACGAAATTCCGTCCGTAAGCTCATCCTCCAGTCTCTTTGCGCAGGGCCTGGGTTTGTTCGGCAGTCCGGAAGACGCCTCGCTGCTTGACGAGGTGGTTGCCATCGCCTACCAGGAGAGACGCCGGCCGAGCAAACGGGAAGCGACACTCTGACATGACGGTCAAGGCGATCCTGGACACCGACATCCTTTCCGAATACTTCAAGGGACACAATGCTTCCGTGGCCAGTCGAGCCGCGAGCTACGCCCAGGACCACGGCGTTTTCACCTTTACGAGCGTAACCGTCTACGAGATCGTTTATGGCCTTGAGCTGAAGGGAGCTTCGAGCCAATTAAGAAAGGTGCTGGCCTGGCTGAAGCAGAACGAAGAGATTACCCCTCTCGACGCCGATTACCTTGCGGCGGCCATCATCAAGGCAACAGCAAGAAAGCAAGGCTATGTTGTCGAACTCCCGGATTGTCTGATTGCCGCAGTCGCCGTGCGGCTGAATCGGCCACTCATAACCGGCAATACCGACGATTTCGTGACCATTCAAAAAACCGGAATCAATCTCACCATCGAAAACTGGCGATAACTCCGCACACGGTTTCCGAATCAGGTTGGAACAACTCGCGAGGGATGGCAGGGGGAGCGGCTCTCCACCCGTTGGGGGCAGAGTCCGCACCTCGCCCGGCTGATTTGCGGCTCCGAAAATGTAGAAACTCCGGAGCAAGGGCGGGAGGCGCGCTACGTTTGCTCTTTGCTGGGAGGACTCTGGATCTTCCCATTCTGCTTTACGACGGGGACGGCGCCGTTCGGTAATCCCAACATCAGCGTGTTTCCGGAAGATACCTCCAGCGCTTGCAGCGCTCGGAGTTGCAGAAGATTGAGATTCTCATCCATCATTCTCGCGGCTTGTTGGTCGAACAGTCGAACGGGCCAATTACCTCTCCTGATTTGGGCCGTACCGCCGGCTTCCAGCCGACACCGGGGCCGCCAAGATGGCGGCGGTACGCCCACTATCAATCAGGGCGTCTCGACGCCACCCTTGCCGACCCGCTTCGATGCTCGTATAGTCACTATCCTGGTTGTAGGAGCACCGGCCGACCTAAACGTTGGCGCCACTTCCACAAGTTGATGATCCCGAAGAGTGAGGAATAAATGAGCGAGCAAAAACGGTATCGAGCGAATTCTCAATCCACGAAGCTGACCTGCGCAATCATGTTTTTTTTGCTCGGCGCCGGCGCTGCCATGGCTCAAAGCAAACCGGATCCGCTCAAGAGTGGGTTTGAGAACCCGCCCGCGGGAGCGCGTCCCCGGGTGTGGTGGCACTGGATGAACGGCAACATCACCAAGGAAGGCATCAAGCTGGACCTGGAGTGGATGCACCGCGTGGGCCTGGGCGGCTTCCAGAACTTTGATGCCGCGCTGGCAACGCCCCAGGTGGTGGACCATCGGCTGGTGTATATGACGCCGGAGTGGAAGGATGCCTTCAAGTACGCGACGACCCTCGCCGATCAACTGGGCCTGGAAGAGGCCATTGCCGGTTCGCCGGGCTGGAGCGAGTCCGGGGGTCCGTGGGTTCCAGCCTCACAAGGAATGAAAAAATATGTGTGGAGTGAGACCTTCGTGGAAGGCGGGAAGGCGTTCAGGGGTACGGTGGCGCATCCCCCCACAAACACCGGGGCATTTCAGAACATCAGCATCCAGGATGTTCTGTCGGCGCCCCCGGGCTCTCCGCCCATTCCCCAGTTCTACGCTGACGCCGTGGTGATCGCCTATCGCCGGCCGGCAAGTGATGTGCCGCTTGCATCATTGCATCCGAAGGTGACGGCCAGTGGAGGCGCGCCTGACACGGCGATGCTCAGCAACGGGAATTGGCAAGAAACCACCAAGCTGCCCATTCCCCCCACCGCGGGTGAACGCGCCTGGATCCAGTACGAATTCGCTGAGCCCCAGACCATACGCTCCATCACCATCATCATGAAGGAAATGGACAGTCTTGCCGCGATCATTGCCGGCGTCACCAGCCCGGAAAAATCTCTCGAGGCGAGTGACGATGGCCAGAACTTCCGTGCCATCGTGAAACTTCCTGACGACGGCTCTCCCGAACACACTCTTTCTTTTCTTCCGGTGAAGGCAAAGTTCTTCCGCGTCGTGTTCAAGCGGACGCCCGCTCCGCCGCTGCCTTCCTGGATGGTCGGTTTGGACCCTACGGCCCTCGGCATCAAGATTGGCGCGACTCCCACCGACTATGAAATTGCCAAGCTCGTGCTGCATCCGGGAGCCCGCGTCAACCGCTTCGAAGAGAAAGCCGCCTTCAATCCCCTGCCTGACCTCTATGAGTTCGCAACACCCCCCGACACTACGGCCGATGCCGTTGCAAAGTCCGACGTCGTTGACCTGACCTCCCGGTTGCGCGCGGACGGTACGCTCGACTGGACACCTCCCGCCGACAATTGGGTCATCCTCCGCTTCGGCTATTCACTCCGGGGAATTACCAATCATCCGGCCACCCCTGAGGCCACGGGTCTGGAAGTCGACAAGCTGAACCGCACCTATGTGAAGAACTACATGGACGCCTATCTGGACAGCTATAGGGATGCGGTAGGCGCGGATTACATGGGTAAGCGCGGCATCCGCTATGTGATTAACGATAGTTGGGAAGCCGGGTCACAGAACTGGACCGACGATATGATCGCGCAGTTCAAGCGGCGGCGCGGGTATGATCCGCTGCCCTGGATGCCGGTTCTCACCGGGAAGGTGGTGGAGAGCGCCGAAGCCAGCGACCGCTTTCTGTGGGACTTTCGCAAGACCATTGCCGATTTAATCGCCTACGAGCATTACGGCCAGTTGGAAGCATCGCTGCATGAGCGGGGCATGGGCCATTACGGGGAATCTCACGAGAGCGGGCGCGCCTTTGTCGCCGATGGCATGGAGGTCAAGAAGTTCAACGAAGTTCCCATGAGCGCCATGTGGACGCAGATCCCGGGCGTGAATAAGGAGCAGTACGGCTACAACGCGGACGATCGTGAATCCGCGTCGGTAGCGCATATCTATGGGCAGAACCTGGCCGCGGCGGAGTCCATGACGGCGGCTGCCGCGCCCTGGGCGTGGTCGCCGGCAACCCTTAAGCCGACGGCGGACCAGGAACTGCTGAACGGCATCAACCGTTTCGTGATTCATGAGTCAGCGCATCAGCCGCTGGTGGGCAAAGCGCCGGGATTGACCCTCGGACCTTTCGGGCAGTGGTTCAACCGCAATGAAACCTGGGCCGAGGAGGCCGGACCCTGGGTGAACTACATTGCGCGCAGCAGCTTTCTGCTTCAACAGGGGCATTTCGCCGCCGACCTGGTTTACTTCTACGGCGAAGACTCCAACCTGACTGCGATCTTTTCGAGTAAGTCACCGGACGTGCCGGCGGGATTCGGATTCGACTATATCAACGCCGACGGCCTGATTCACGAACTCAGCGTGGCCGGTGGCCGCATCACCACCCGGAGCGGCATGAGCTACCGCGTGCTGGGGCTTGATCCGTACAGCCGGCACATGTCGTTGCCCGTGCTGCGTGCCATTCACAAACTGGTGGAGGATGGCGCCATAGTGGCCGGGCCCAAGCCGACCGACGACCCGAGTCTCGCCGACGATCAGGCGGAGTTTAAAAAACTGAACGACGAGTTGTTTGGCGAAGGCACCGGCATACACAAGGTGGGGAAAGGCACGGTGTACGCAGGCCAGAGCCTCATGGATGTTTTCAACACTTTGCAGGTGGCACCGGACTTTGATTACACGAAGCCGGAGAGCGACACGCGAATGCTCTTTGTGCATCGCAAGCTGGCAGACGGCGATCTGTACTTCGTGGATAATCGCCACGATCGCGACGAAACGGTGGAGGCAAGCTTCCGTGTTACCGGTAAAGCGCCGGAACTCTGGCATCCGGAAACGGGCAATACGGAGCCCGTGTCCTACAAAATCGCGGATGGCCGCACCACGGTGCCATTACACCTTGAGCCGTGGGGCACGGTGTTCGTAGTGTTCCGCAAGCCTGCCACTACGTTGTCTCGCACCTTGCCCGAGATGGTGGAGACCCAACTGACAACCATGGACGGCGCGTGGAAGGTGGCCTTCCAGCCGGGGCGTGGCGCGCCGACGTCCATTACGCTCGACAAGTTGATATCGTGGAGCGAGAGCACCGATGCAGGTGTGAAGTACTTCTCCGGGGCAGGTACATATACCCAGACGGTCCAGGCTTCGCCGGCGTGGTTCAAGAAAGGCGAGAAGCTGTGGATCGACTTGGGAGATGTGAAAAACCTGGCGGTGGTGACGGTAAACGGCAAGCCGCTGGGGACGGTGTGGCATGCGCCCTACCGCGTGGATGCAACCGCCGCGCTAAAGCCTGGCGCCAACGAAGTGAGCATCAAGGTGATCAACGCCTGGGTCAACCGGCTGATCGGCGATCAACAACCCGACGCAACGACGAAATACACTTTTGCCGATGTGAAGCCGTACAGGGCGAACTCGCCGCTGCTGCCTTCGGGACTACTGGGGCCCGTGCGCGTTTATTCCATGGGTACAAAGTAATTGGGAGACCGCCATGACGAATCCAATCAAGAACAAAGCTATTGAAAACCAAACGCGGCGCAGTTTTCTGAAGCGCTCGACGGCCGCGGCCCTGGCGGCGGCAATGCCCAGCGGTGCAGCGGCAGTGGCCGCCCAGGAGGCCGCGCGTCCGGCCGACTTGCCGCCCGGCAAGCGGTTCATCGGCATTCAAGTGGGAGCCGTTTCGTTTGTCGACGAAGGCGTCGAGCGCGTGCTGGATATCTTGCAGGAGCGCGGGGGCGTTAACGCCCTGATGCTTGCCGTCTTCACCTTCGGGCGCGGCATCGCGGGACGTCAGGTTCCGGGCCAACCCCTGCCGGACCACGGTGTGCAGCGGTACGACACGGACACCTTTCACGGCGGGGATTATGCAGCCCTCCACCCTGAGTTTTACGCCCAGTCGGTCTTCAAGAATTTTCGCGCTCCCGATCTCGGTGACTTCGACCTGCTCGGCGCCGTCGTGCCCAAAGCCCGGGCGCGAAACATCAAGAGCTACTGCTGGTTTGAAGACGTTTACAGCCCCCGCTTGGTGGACAACTTTGAAAAAGTGGCAGAGGTCGATGTGGACGGCCGCCCTACCGGGCAGGTGTGCCTCAACAATCCTTACCTGCGCGAATTCCTCGCCGCCTTGCTCGAAGATTGGGCAAAGTCCTACGACGTGGATGGCATCATGTGGGGTTCGGAGAGGCAAGGGCCCCTGAATCGCGCGATCGGCGCCAATCACGGCGGGTTCAAAGGGCCGGGCGCGCCCACTTGCTTTTGCAGCTATTGCGCGCAAAAGGGCGCCGAGCGCGGGATCAATGTGGAGCGTGCGCGGCAAGGACTTCAGGCTCTCCGCCATTGGGTGCACGCGGCCGCCACCGAACCTCGTCCAAGCGATGGTTACTTCGTAACCTTCTGGCGCCTCCTCCTGAAGTATCCGGAAATCCTGGCGTGGGAGCAGTTCTGGACGGACAACCAGCACGAGGTCTACGGCCTGATCTACGGGACAACCAAGGCCATCAATCCGCGACTCCAGGTAGGCTTCCACATTTGGCACGCCAATTCTTTCAGCCCGTTTTATCGCGCCGAGCAGGATTACTCGCGCCTGCGGCAGACTGCCGACTTCCTCAAGATCGTCCTGTACAACAACTGCGCCGGCCCGCGCATGGCGGAGTACATCGGAAATATTCAATCCACGGTTTTTCGCGACTCGCCGCCGGAAGAGGTGCTGCGGTTCCACTACGACATGCTCGGGTACAAGGGAGAAGCCGGCCTCGACAAACTGCCCACCGCCGGGTTCTCCGCCGACTATGTGGCGAGAGAGACGCGACGCGCCATTGCCGGGGTGCAGGGTGAGATTGCGATCTATCCCGGCATCGACATCGATGTACCCACCGGAGAAAATGAGAAGAAGACTCAACCCTCCGACGTCCACGACGCCGTGAAGGCAGCGCTGACGGCGGGCGCGCCGGGGGTGATCCTCTCGCGAAAATATTCGGAAATGAAACTGGCGAACTTGTCGGCGGCGGGCGAAGCGCTGCGGGATTTGCACCTCGCGTGATGTACGGATTGCGGTAGTCCGGATTGCGGGCAGCGAAACGCAGAGCTTTGCTCTGCGCAATCCATATCGGTGGGCAATCCGTTTTGTGACGCTACCGGCTCAAGGCGTGTTTGACCAGTTCCACACTTTGCCCCCACACCCGCCCGCGGACTTCCGTGGCCTCGGCCATCACCTGATCGATGGCGGAAACAATCATGGCCACTTCCTCCTCGCCGATAATAAGGGGCGGCAGGAATTTAATGATGTTAACGTCGGGGCCGGCCACCTGGGTCAGCAGGTGGTGGTCGCGCATCAGGGCCATCACCACGAACTGCGCGAACAGGCCTTTTTGGGCAGCCTCCGCCGCCGTCCAGGCGGCGCGCAGCGTGAGCGATCGTGGCGCCTTGAATTCGATCCCCACCATCAGACCCTTGCCGCGCACGTCGGCGATCATCTCATAGCGTTCTTGTAACGCCGCCAACCCTTTGAGGAGCTTCTCCCCCACGGTCGCGGCGCGCTCCACCAGACGTTCCTCGTCCAAGACATGAAGAGCCGCGAGGCCGACGCCCATGGCCAGTTCATTCTGTCCAAAAGTTGTGGAATGGACCTGGCAACGATCCAAGTGATTAAAGACCGCGTCATGAATTTTGCGCCGGGTGATCGTAGCGCTGACGGGAACATAGCCGCCGCCCAGGGATTTTGACAGCGTCACGATATCAGGCTCGAGGCCCCAGTGCTCGCAGCAGAGGAAGCGCCCCGTGCGTCCCATGCCCACCTGCACTTCGTCGCAGATGAAGAGCGTGCCGTGCTTGCGGCACAAGCGCTGGGCTTCCGGCAGATAGTCAGCGGCGGGGATGTACACTCCTTTGCCCTGGATCGGCTCCACGATGAAGGCGGCCACGTCGCCCGGGCGAAGTTGCTTTTCGAGGGCGGCCAGGTCGTTCATGGGCACGGCGTCGAACCCCGTCATCAGCGGCCCAAATCCTCTGCGAAACTCTTCCCCGCCATTGATGGCCAGCGTGCTCAGGGTCAATCCGTGAAACGCGTGCTCCAGGTAAACCCCTCGCGGACGCCGGGTGGCGGCGCGCGCAAATTTTAGAGCGGAGTCAACCGCGTCCGCGCCCGAGTTGGCGAAGAAGACGGCATCCAGGCCCGGAGGCATGCGCTTCGCCAATTCCTCCGCCAGCAGGCCGGCCAAAAGAGGGCAGTCCATTTTGATGAGGTTGGGACGGTCCAGAGCCACGAGATCCTGCATGGCCTGCTTGATGGTGGGGTGCGCACGCCCCAGATTGAACACGCTGAACCCCGAAAGCAAATCCAGGTAACGCGTGCCCTCCGCATCCCACAGATACGCTCCTTCACCCCGCGTGTAAATCTTGTCGAAGCCAATGATGCCCTGCACGCGAGCCAGACTGGCGTTGATGTACTGCTCGTGCAGACGGTACTGATCCCCTTGCCGCGTTTCAACGAGTTCGCGCAACGACCATGCCATGACGGATTCCTCAAATCCCAAAAACTAAACTACGGGACCACGCCGCGTACCGGGCAAGGTCCCGCCTCCGTGGGCCAACATCATACTCCCGTTTAAAAAGAATGTGCCCGAATGAAATGTCGATTCCCCGGGGCGGGAAAATCTCGCCAGCGCATAGTAACCGCCTGGGTAACGATTCAATGAAGGGGATTTCAGTCTTCGGGTCTTTCGGATTTGCCGAAGGACTTGAGCGTGACTCGGAAAGTTTGCACGGTTTGCTTGCCGGTTTCCCCATTGACGGTGACGACGTCCAGGTCACCGGTAAGGCGAAAATAATCCGGATCTTTATCCACGTGGCCCTTGCCGCGTTCCACCGTTCCCGAGAAGCGGTAGAACTTTCCGTGAATCCGGTTGGTGTGGAATTCCACGTGGTTTTTCTTGCGGGATCCTTCCTGGATGTCGTAGCTCAGAATGTCGTCGGACTCCTCTTCCGGCTGAGCGACCTCCACGTACCCCTTGAGCCTGCCCTCCTCGTCGAGGATCGCCAAGGTATCGTCAGCAGAAAGAAAATGGTACTTGGCCGTCATGTCCTCAATGGATTGGGGTTCCTCCTGGGCTTTAAGAACGGCGCCGGTGAGCAAAACGACGGTGAGAATGGCCAGCCACCCGAGGGGCCTGGCATGCCTGAATCCTCGCGTGGAATCCGATAACGCCACCTCCTCGAACCTCTGGGCCATACGCTTAACGCATCCTTCCCTGTCGGCCGTCTTGGGACTTCCACGCACAACGCAGCCAGCACCTTATCGTTCGACCAGTTTATTCTGAGTTTCGCGCGACGGCAAGCGAGCGGAGCGACTACTGCGGTGCGAGGGGGACTCGCACCAGGATGGCGTCATCCACGCGCACGATCAGCTTGGAAAATCTCTCCTTCCCCACATCCCGCATGGCCTCGTAATGCGGGTTGAGCGCCTCCACGTCCACGCGCAGCGGGGTCTTGGGGTCTTTGGGCACATCAAAGCTCACGCGGACATCCGGCCGCCCGTCGCCATCCACGTCCACGGCATCGGACACGTGCGCCGGCAGCGCCCTCACCGGACGCCAATCGAGCTGGACAAACGGCTTCTCGCTTTGCAGCAGGTGGGGGGACACCGGCCGGTGAATATCGATGGAGTAGGCGCCGGTCTTAATCGTGCGCACCTTCGGCCCGCCGGAGTACATCTCGTCCACGTGCAGGCCCAGCGCGGCAAACCCTTTGGTGAAGAGTCCCGTCATCAGCAGAAACGGCGTCAGCACGGCCGCCAGCACGGTTAATCCTGCCGCCGTGTAACCAAGTTTTTCCCGTATTTTCATGCGCCTCTCCTAAATGAACACGTGCAGCAGGGTCGCCAGGCCCTGCGCGATGATGGTGCCGCCGAACATCACCGCCATCGCCCACGCCGAGTACAACAACATCAGCCGCGCGCGTTCCGGCTTCACCGCCACTTCCGTTCCCTTGATATGCCACACGGCGGCGTGTTTCGGACACACATCCACGCAGGCACCACACTTCATGCACGACATCAGCGTCCCACCCTGGGCGATGGATTCCTCCGTCAGAGACATCGTCGGGCAGGCGTTCTGGCAGAGCACGCAGGGCGAGCAGCGCGTCCGGTCAATCTTCACCTCGAACACGCTGGTCTTATTAAAAATCGATTGGAACGCGCCAAACGGGCAGAAGAACGCGCATTGGGTGCGCTTCTTCGTCAGCCACGGGAGCACGATCACCAGTCCCGCAAACAGCACGATAAAGATTCCGTTTTGGACCAATCCCAGGGTGTTACGCGCCGCGACGTATTCCGACACGGCCTTGAAGGGGCAGAGCCACATGCAGTAAGCGGGCTCAAACAGGGCCAGTGAGAGCAAGACCATCGCCAGTAGTACGGCCCAGGGACCGTAGCGCCAGCGCGGGTCGATCTTGCGCAGCTTCGGCAGCTTGGGAACCGAGGCCACGCCTTCTTCAATTCCCCCAAAGAAGCACGCGTAGCTGCACCAGCCTTTGCCCACCACGATGGTGATGGCCAGCCACAAGCCGAACATGGCCGCTATTCCACCGCCCGACATGCCCGCGCCGGGAAGGATCGAGCCGGGGAACACCACCGTGCGGGTAAGCGCCGCCGGCAGGATGAGGAGGGGGATGGGCATGAAGCAGAAAGGTGTGCGGCCCGCGATCATCTCCTCCATGGGGATCCCCATCGTTCCCCGCATCACCATGACCGTATGAATGAAGCCCACCGGGAACAGGATTCCCAGCGCCACAAAGAACCAGCGGCGCCATCGATAGGTGCTCCACGTGCGCATCATCATGAAGAAAAGTGCCATCATGAAAACCGCGGTCAGGAGGCCGGCAATCTGCACGGAGCGATTCGGCTGGCGAAATGAATTCGAAAAGATGAGCAGCGACCAGAGCGCGATCGGCAAGGTCAGCAGAACGGACCTGCCGATAGTGCGCGGCGCGGGCACGCGGGGCGGAAGAATTCGAGCCTCAGTAGCCATACAAATTTCTCCCCATCAGCATCGCTGATCCCAGTAAGAGGTAATAGACGGCAATCAGCACCATTGCCATCCGGGCGACGGTGGTCACAGCCTCACTGCGCCGTACGCGGCCCAGGCTCATGAAGGGCACAAACCAGACCGAGGTTCCAACGAAAAACACCGCAAAGAACAGAAGGGCCGCGGCCACGCTCCCCAACTGCGCCGCACGCACCCCGGCAATCACAAACGGCGGGCAGAGACTTAAGCCCGTGAGGAAGCCCAACGCCGCCGGACCGGATATGCCGCGTTTCTTCGCCACGCCAATCGTCACCAGTTCTGATCCCGGACGCGAGGGGGCGTGAGCGTGCCCCACGGAGTATGCGTACCAGAGCAGCACGCCCGCCAGCAACACGTGGACAATGCCCATCATGAGCAGGCGCGGCGCGGGCGGAAGCGCCAGCAGTACGCCCAGTTCCCAAGCCACGGCGGCAAACAGCAAGTACCCCAGAAAACGCGCTCCTAAAAACGTGGAGAGATAGCGCGCGCTCAGTCGCATGCCTGGCTGTTCAGCAAGCAAGGAAGGAACCACGACGGGGCCACAGGAGGCCATGCAGGCAGGTCCGGAGGAAAGCCCCAACGCCAACGCCTCGCCGAATACGAATGACCCGATCACGGGCAGGATTCTCCCACTATTCAGCTTCCCCGTCTGTGATGCCGAGCATATTTTGGTCCAAAGGCGGCGTTATTCCGCTCTCTGGTGACATTTTGTCGCTGAGCAAGCCTGGCGCGCCCAGCAGGTGTCCCTTTCTATGGTTGTTATGCCACCCTTTAAGGCTGCAGGTACCGGGCAGATGCCTGGCGGGAATTGGGATTGTACCCTGCCATATTGCCCAGGGTCCCGTCAAAGTCAATTCGGTTGCAAGGGACCCCTCACCCACCGCCTTGCGGTCCCCCCTCTCCCCCTGGAGAGGGATAAAAATCAAAATCGCAGCCCTCTCCCCTTGGGGAGAGATAAGAATCAAAATCGCAGCCCTCCCCCTTGGAGAGGGATAAAAATCAAAATCGCCGCC
>Ga0326727_10017294_pt1 | contig 15001 bp, 11 predicted proteins | sample MB2enrmetagenome_FD_207643 | JGI IMG/M metagenome (GOLD analysis project Ga0326727, IMG submission 207643) | Lab enriched peat soil microbial communities from McLean, Ithaca, NY, United States - MB29MY | ecosystem: Environmental > Terrestrial > Soil > Wetlands > Peat | place: USA: New York... | reverse complement strand
CCGCAGGCGTGGGACATGGCGGTCCGCTGCGGCACCGCGGTCATGGGCATGATATAGGCGATGGGAATGCCGGCCGCGGTCCCGATAAAGAACGCCGCCAGAATCCATTCCCAGTTGAAGACTTTGAACGAGAGCAGGGTGCCGACGATGGCCAGCAACATGCCGACTTCGCCCGCGAAGACGCTGCGCCGCGCGGTGACCGGCGAGTTCATCCACTTCAGCGAAAGGATGAAAAGCGCGCTCGAGATGATGTAGATGTAACTGACCAGGTGGGCCATTACTTCTTCCCTCCCGGCTTCTTGAACATCTTGAGCATGCGGTCGGTGATGAGGAACCCGCTGACGATATTGGTCACCGCGGCGGTGATGGCGATGAACCCGAGCACCTTGCTCAGGGTGGTCGCTCCCTGCGCGCCGGTAATCATAATCGCGCCTACCACCGAGACCGCCGAAATGGCGTTGGTGAGCGACATCAGGGGCGTGTGCAGCAGCGGCGAAACCTTGCGGATCACCTCCAGCCCGAGGAAAGTCGCCAGCATAAAGACATACAGTGTGTTTTCGAGATCGGTGGACATGAAAGCTCCTGTCAGACGGTCTGCGGTGCGGCCAGTCCCATGGCTTCGCGCACGCGCGGATGGACTACGTCGCCGGCGTACGTCACCAGCGTTTCGGCCACGATTTCATCACCCCGGTCGAGGGCGATCTGGCCGTCTTTAATGAGATACTTCAAAAACGTCGCGATGTTTTTGGCGTACATCTGGCTGGCGTGGTAGGGGATGGTGGAAGGCAGGTTCACGGGGCCGAAGATCTGGACGCCGCCGGCTTCCACCACTTCGCCGGGCCGCGTTAATTCGCAATTTCCGCCGCGCTCCGCGGCGATATCCATAATCACCGATCCCGGCGCCATGCGCTCCACCATCTCGCGCGTGATCAGGATGGGCGCTTTCTTTCCCGGCACCGCGGCGGTGGTGATGACCACGTTCTCGCCGGCCAGGACGCCGCCCATGAGCTCGCGCTGGCGGCGGTAAAACTCCTCGCCCATGGCCTTCGCATACCCACCTTTATCTTCGGCCGCGCCAGCCTCCATTTCCAGCACCACGAAACGCGCCCCCAGGCTCTCCACCTGCTCCTTTACCGCAGCGCGAATGTCGTAGCCGCTGACCACGGCGCCCAGCCTCTTGGCGGTGGCAATGGCCTGAAGCCCGGCGACGCCCGCGCCAATCACCAGCACGCGCGCCGGGGCAATGGTTCCGGCCGCGGTCATGAGCATGGGGAACATGCGGGGCAGGGCATCGGCCGCCAGCAGCACCGCCTTGTAGCCCGCCACGGTGGCCATGGATGAGAGCGCATCCATGCTTTGGGCGCGCGTAATCCGCGGCATCAGCTCCATGGCGAGGAAGCTCACCCCCCGCTCGGCCAGCGAACGCGCCGCATCCAGTGCGGTCAGCGGCTCGCCGAACCCGATGAGCGTCTGCCCCTGCCGGAGCAGCGCCAGGTCCACGGCGCCGGTCTCCGGGTTGGCGCCCGGCGAGCGCACCTCGACCACCACATCGGCCGACTGGAACACCTCTTCGCGGCTATTGGCGATGCGCACGCCCTTTTCGGCGTATTCGGAATCCGGGAATCCGGCGCGCAGGCCCGCTCCGGCTTCCATCAGGAACTGGGTACCAGTCTTATTGAGAACGGCGATTGCGCCTGGGACCATCGCCACCCGGCGCTCGCCCGGGGATACTTCGGAAACGATACCGACAGTCATTCCAACTATGGGTCTCCTTGAATGGAAACATAGTAACAGAATCGTGAGCTGTAGCGCCGGCAACTCCCGCGCCAGCTTCTTGATAAAGGGCAGATCACCATAACGTTCGGACAGCCGGTTCGTTCAGCGTCTTCTATCACCTACCCCATCGGGCGTCAATTAGGCGGAAATTCATGCCCATTTCTCCTCACGAATCATGCTGCCTCGCTCAACCGCACTTCGCCGCCGCTCGCCTCAATCGCTGACGTCACAATGCGGCGAATTTCAGCGAGGAAGGCCACGGAAGGCGTGGTCATCACGGCATCGGGTATGGGTGCGGCTGCGTCGTAGATGCTCTGTATCGTGTTGGCGCGGCGAAGCGTGGAGCCTGGACCGCGTGACGCCGGGCCATCATAGGCCGTGCGCCAGTCCGTCAGATGCTCTTGAACCAGACGCCTGACAGCCAGGTCACGAAGCTGAACCTCGATCACCTGCCGGATACGATCCACGGCGACCTGTGCTTCGTCTTCGTTGGCCGGCTCGCGTGTCCAACTAATGGGATTGTTGAGAAAGCGCGAGATGGATTCTCTTAATTGCGTCGCCAAGTCGGCAATCGGCCGAAGCGTATCGTATTCATCATCGAGTTCGCCGGCAATGCGACGATTGAGCGCTTTGACTCGCGTCCAGTGTTCCTTACGGAAGCCTTCATAGGTTCCCACGCCCAAGCGGGCGAGCCATGGCCCCTGGAATTTGCTGACCGCACCCTGCACTGCGAAGCCAATCCCGGTAGGATCGTAAACCGGGCGCGCCTCAGCGGGCGGCGGCGGAAGAATCGCTTCCTGGAAGAATCCGACCAATTCTGAGAGTTGCGCCTTCATGTAGTCGGCCGCCCGTGTCGGCAATTTGGCGAGTTGGCGATCGACACCTCCGAGCATGAAGCAGCGCGAGTCAATGCCATGCTCGATCGCATTAACGACGCTGACGCCAAGCACCTCCCGAAGCCTCGAGAGAGCATTAAGCACCGACGCCATGACATGGGCCCGTTTGTCGGCGAACTTTTGAAAGTTCTGGCCCTTGATCTGGTCGAAGTGCGTGAACGCTACTGCCAACTTTCGATGATGCCCGCTTGACGCTACCGCCCGCAGCACCGAGAGCGGCGCCCCTTGCATCGGTTGCTGGGCATTGTCAACTAGCAGGATTACATCGACTTCGGCAAAGCGACGGGTCACGTGCGTGGTCACGCTGGACGATGAGTCAGGGGTGTGCCCCAATCCCTGCCCGTCAATGAGCGCGAGTTTCGGCTGACCCTCGATGAACTCGGCAAACAGCGGTCCTCTTACTCGGATGCCGTCGACCAGCGGAGTCAGCAAACGTCCAAATTGCGGCCAATAGTTGCTTGAGAACCATCGAATGTGGCGGATGAATTCGTCGCGGTCCGTGGAATTGAAAAGCCACAACTCCGGCCACCCGGATTGTCGGCGCTGCAGTTGCCCCGCCTCGATGCGGTCGAAGCGCGTCCGCACATCTTCGAGGATGTCCTGGACCAACTCATGAAATCCTTCTTCCTGCGCAAGGCACGCATCGAAGTTCTCCTCGATAAGCTGCTGCGCAATTTCTCGATCCGGCCCCGCCACCTTTACGTCAACGCCCAGATCCTCGGCGAGCCTCGCGGCCACGGATTTGGTCAGGTGGCTAATGCGGTCGAGGTAACCTGCGATCACCTCCCGATTGGCGGCGCGTTCGATCTCGCTGAGAGTGCTTTCGTCGTCCATGACCGCCGGCGAATCCGGCAGTTCTTCGAACTCCATTTCGTCCTGCTCGCTCCCGCCGTTATCCTCGCGCCAGCCGCCCAGGATGTAGCTCAGCCGAAATTTCTGGTCGCGGTGGCTGAGAAAGCGATCGGCGACTCTATCGCGCGGGGCATTCTCAAGAACCGCCAGCGCCGCGTCGATGACGCACTCTTCGATACTGGCTTGCGTCTGAAACTCCGTAAAGAACGTCACGGCTGCTTCGAAATCGCTCTGATCCTGAATGACCTCGATGTCCGCAATCGTGGTCTTGGCGGGCGCCGTTGACGGGAATCGATCCTCGTCTGGATCGGAGCCGATCAGTTGGCGCAGCAGCGAGGTCTTGCCGGCGCCAGTCGTTCCGACGAACAGCACCTGTGAATAACCATCGTCCTTATTCGGCAGCCGAATGTGGGATTCGCGAAGGCTTTCCGAGTCCCGCCGCCCAGCTTGAATTTCGCCATAGAAAGCCTCAATTACGGGTTCGGAGAATCGGAGCGCCGCTTCCTGGCGTTTGGCGGCATTCCACCAGGTTTGGTCGCCCAGAATCGTGTTCATCTCACAGACCATGGCTTCCGCTTCGGTCTCGTCGGATGTTCCCAAACCGCGCCGCATCTTCAGCCCTGGGCGTCCCCGAGCGTCATTACGGAGGGGATGCCGAAAGCTGATAGACCAGCCAGGACGGTTCGACCTGGTTTTGCTTGCAACGTAGGAATCCTTGCTCATTGTTGTTGTACCTCGTTGTACCAAATCATTATGGACCATCGAAGGGCCCTTGTCAATAGTTTTTTGGAACAACGCGCTACAACGCCTAAGCGCCCTCGGGCCGGGGCGCGGTTGGCGCACGAGGCCCAATCAATAGGTCGTGTTCTCAGATGCCGCGCTCTCAAGTTTCCCGGGCAAAGACCGGCTTGGAGGTGCCGACAGATCAATCCTGCTGGGTCCCCTCAGTTCATCTGAGCAGATGCCGGGGCGGTGGCGCGATGTTCCACAACCAAACCTGACGTGGGACAATGGTTATGATGTACGCTACAGTGGAACTTCCGGAGGTGGTCCTCCAGCAACTCGAGGTGATTGCCCGACGAGAGGGCGCCACGCCCGGCGATCTGATTCGGCGGATTGTCGAGGATCATGTGGCCCGCTGCCAGCCGTCCATCGAGCGCAGCTTCAGCGTATCTCTGCCCCTGATCCCCGCCTGTGAAACCGGACCGATCCAGCCCATCACGGGCAAGGATGTGGACGTGCTGCTATCCGATGATCATTTCCCTGCCTGATGTCAACACATGGATCGCGCTGGTCGCCGAGGGCCACGTTCATCACGTGCCGGCGCGCGACTGGTTCGTCGCACAACCGGCTGCTTCCGTCGCCTTCTGCCGGATCACCCAAATGGGCCTTCTCCGTCTCTTGACGAATTCCATTGTAATGGGACGGTCTCCGAGGACTATCGTCCAGGCATGGGAGACCTTCGCTCAGTTGCGTGCCGATCGGAGGTTGGTCTTCGCAATTGAGCCGGACCGTGTCGAGTCCTCCTGGCGTCAGTTCATGACCCAGTCTGGCGTTGGACCGAGTTCCTGGACGGATGCCTACCTGGCCGCTTTTGCCGAAGCACACTCATACGCGCTGGTCACGTTCGACACGGGGTTCCAGCGGTGGCCCGCCGTCAAACTGACGCTTCTCTCCCCCGCGCAGGACCTCCGCGGCAAATGAAGCGACGGCCAAGCCGCACCCTGAAAGGACTCAGTCGAATCCGGCCCGCTAATACATGCCCGGATACGCTTCGCGCATCTCCTTTGCCCGCTGGCGCGCCGCTTCAATCTGAATCAGCGGCCCCTTCCCGATGCCCGGGCACCAGCGCGCGGTCTTCTTCCATTCCCGGCGGCTTTCCACCAGTTCCGGCCAGAATGGGAAGACGCGGCATTGGGTGGGCTTGGCCGCGTGGATCGAGCAGCCGTCGTCGCGCAGGAACCGGCACAGGGAATTGCGCGGCATGCGCAGGCGCATCCGGTTTCGGGTGCGGTAGATGTACTGGCGTTCGAATGCCGCCGCGGTCATCCCCAGAAATTCGGCGGCCCGCGCCAGGTCGGCTTCGGTCAGATATACGAAGCCCTGCTGGCGGCAACATTCCGTGCATCCGGGCTGGCACTCGAAACGCAAGCCCTCGGCCATGTTTCATTATGATCTGTAGCTAGCCGATCTGCTCCAGCTCCGTCTCCAGCATGGCGACGTGCTCGTCTTCTTCCGCCGCCAGCTCTTCGCACAGCTCTCTTTCGAGCCCCGCCGGCAACTCCCGCGCCAGCTTCTTGAAATGGTCGCGCGTGCGGCGTTCCATTTCGAGCGCGGCCTGGTATAGCTCCACAATCCCCGAGTCCTCCGTCAAGTGGATGCCGCGGAACAGCCAGTTGGAAAGCAGATTTTGCTCGTCCGCCGAAAGCTCCACCACCTCTCGATCCAGGTGGGCGTGGTACTTCTCCTCCAACTCGTGCAAATGGTCCAGCTCGGCCTCGTACAGCCGTTCCAGCACCGCGCGCTGCTCCGGGGTGCGCGCCTTGTCGCGCGCCAGTTTGTAAAAGTGGAACGAGTCCAGCTCGAACTGCACCGCGTCCCACGTCTGCCGTGGCGAACCAGCCAGAATTCAGGTAGATCGACTTTTCGGACCACACGCACAGGTGTGCATGCAACAAAGGCAACTTGGGTAGACTTGCTCGAATTGGCACGTCTCCCGAGCAGGCACGACAAGTCATTGACCCTTCGGACGACTGAGTACAAGAACCTTGTGCGTTACGTACTCGACCTTTGTCGGCTCCTTGCCTATGAACTGTGCTCGGATCACCACCTGGTAGGATTCTGGCAATCTGCCCGAGGGCAGGCGGAGATGTTCAACCAATTCTCTAGCACTAGCCGGTGTAGTGACGTAGGATGCCAGTGCCCAGGGGTATTCGGAACCCGACGCGGCAAGGATGAGGATCCGCTTGCCGGGTTCAATTCCCGGGATCATCGTGATCACGGCATACTTCTCGGCCCAATTTGAAGGCGCGATCGGATTGGATTTCTCGATATACTCCGAAGCTTCCCCTTGCCTCGGATGAACCACCCGGATCCGGTTCCCCCCATCCACGAACTCGCTCCTCTCCAGGAAATGCATAATTTGAGGATCCGTATTCGGCTTGCCCAGAAAAATCAAGTGATTGTTCCGGATGTCTCCCCAGGTGAGATCCACGGATCGCTTCAGGATTAGGCGGATGTTCGGTTTTCTCACACGCAACTGACTGCTCAGCAGAAACACGGCATAGGCGGCGCCGAAATCGGTGAGGTTTCGGGCCTCATATACTTCGGGTACATTGAACAACTGCCGTATCCGTGACAATGGTTCCGAGTATCCGATCTGACTCATCTCGTTCACGCCGCCATCGCGTACAATCACAGGGCCAATCCTGAGAAAAAGCCGTGTTTCAAAGGAGATCAGCACTGGAGTGCCGCTGTCCAGGATGGGGGCCCAAATCGACTCGAGTTCGGGTGTCCAGTCAGCGGTTCGTTGAAGAGGACGCCAGCCCAGGTTTAACGTCAGCACCAGAAAGGTCGCCAGGGCACCGCCCAGTATCCCTAAACACAGCAGGGCAAGACCCCACCGCTCGAAGCCGCTTCGCCTAGCCACCAGTCCGGAAAGGTGGTCATTCCGGACGAACCGGGGGTTGTGCGAGCCCTTGACCAACTCAATCCGAACTGCTGCATCAGGCGCTTCAGCGGAGTAGTACCGCTCCAGTTTCTGGCGCAATTCGTAAATGCGGCTCCGAACGGACGCATCCTCTGAAGTGGCGTAACCTTCCGGCCGCCCGAGTGCCTCCACGCCGATGGTGTACTCGTTCAGTTCGTGGCCGCGCTCTTCTATTTCGGCCTCACAAATAAACCTCAGGAGCGCCTTCAACCTGTCCGAGCGGGACAGGGTGCGGCTCCTGAGGACAGCATCCAGAGCTAGACGCTTCTCCTCGATAGTGGTTGCGGAGTCCCTCGGGCTCACCTCCACCCTCCTTCCATGAACCTCGCCCACCTTCCAAATGCATTCTAGCACACGGCTCTTGGTTGAGAAAGCCGGTTTAGTAGGGGCGCAAAGCTGTCCGGCAAAGATTTTGTCTGACCGATAAGTCACGCGGTATCAGTGAGTTATAGGCAATCTTGGATTTTTCGAGTTGAATTTTCCCGGGACGTACTCTTCCCAAAACTACCGGCGCGGACACCGCAATTGCAATGGCCGACAGTGGGGGGTGAATAGCGCCCACGGTTTAACGTACCGGTTACGCGTTCGGAACCTTTCCAGAACGTGGCTTCAAGGCTGAGAATCCGAGGTTGGATCGATCAACAGGATTAAGCAGAATTCTCAAGGGCTTGAGCCATCCCTTTCTCAGGAGCACAAATTCGAAAAAGGCGGGGAACAGTACGAGAACTTGTGTCAGCCAACAACCCTCCGTATACTCAACCTCTCGGGCGTTCAGCATCCTTGAACATCGTCTTGCGGAAAGACACTTCCGGCCAGACGAGGGGTAGACAACGGGCTCTCCCCAGCAGCGGCCATGAGGGGAGGGGTGAGGGTGCCAACGCCGAGGTGGACGGACCCGAGAAGCGGTGGCCGGTTGAGGTCCAAGCTGGGGCGTGCGCTGACGGCTACATCGAGTTTTGATTGATCGAAAGTGCAGGAGGCTGATATATGATAAACAGGTTCGCTTTACGGCTGCTTGGTTTGGCCGCCGTGGGTTTGGTGTGTTCGGGCACCACCGCCTTGGCGCAGACTGTCATGGGCGTCATCTCAGGGACCGTGAAAGATCCGACGGGAAGCGCCGTTGCACGAGCTCCGGTGACGCTCATGCAAGAGAGCACTGGTAGCCTGAGATCGACAAGCACAGATCTCAATGGCAGTTTCCTTTTTCCGGCTCTGAATCCTGGCGCCTACACCGTGAGGGTGCAAGTCCAAGGGTTCCAGACCTTTGAGAAGAAGGGCAACATACTGACCGCGGATGAGCGGCTCTCCGTCGGCTTGATTCAGTTGGTAATGGGCTCCGTCCAGCAGACTGTGACGGTAACGGCCCAAGGTGCGACGGTGCAGAGCCAGAGCGCGGAAAGCTCCGATCTCCTTTCGAGCAAACAGATGGAGCTACTCCCGCAGCGTGGCCGCGATATTATCTCGCTGCTCGGAGTAATCCCAGGAGCCACGACATCGGCTGGAGCGGATTCGCTCGGGGGCGTCAACTCCGGCGTAAGCTCGGGGACTATAGGCTCAGTCGGGGGCCAGTACATGAACATCAGCGTCGATGGATCCACGGCAAAGGACCTCGGTGGCGGCATGGGCATGTACGTTCTCTATACCAACTTCGACGCCGTTGACGAGGTTAAGGTGTTGGTCAACAACTACCAGGCGGAGTACGGGCGCGGGGGCGGCGCCTTCGTCAATGTGGTCACCAAGAGCGGAACGAAGGACTTCCACGGGACGGCTTACTGGTACCAGCGCAATGAGGCTTTAAACGCAACGAACTTCTTCAACAACCGCACCGGCCTTCCCAAGAGCGAGTATAGATACATTACTGCCGGCGCCGCCGTCGGTGGTCCGGTCGCCATCCCGGGTTGGTTTAACACGAGCAGAAATAAGCTGTTCTTCTTCTACTCCTATGAGAATAATCCCGGCTTGTCGCCCCTGTCGGCGGTGGACGTGACGATGCCGACCGCTCTGGAGCGGCTCGGTGACTTTTCTCAATCTCTCGATCAAAACGGCAAGCTGATTGTCATCAAGGATCCTACTACGGGCCAACCACTTCCGGGGAACGTGATCCCGTCAACGCTGATCAACAAGAGCGGCCAGGCACTCATCAGCGTCTTCAAGCTGCCCAACCAACTGAATCGAAGCGTGACGAACGGAGCCTACAACTACCAGTTCCAGGAAGGCTTGACACTCAAGAAGTATGAACACCTGTTCAGAGTGGACTACCATCCATCCACCAACGACTCGCTGTACTTCCGAGGCACGATATGGCGGAACTCGGCGAACGGCTATGATCCCAACGGCGACCTGCCAGCTTGGGGTCTCTTCAAGGACACGCTCGACTTCCCAGTAAGGAACGCGGTGCTCGGGTACACCCGGATTCTTAGCCCGACCATAATCAACGAGCTCAATGCCAGCATACGGCGCAACTTCCTCAACGTTCCACTCCCGGACGCGCAGGGCTTGGCAACCATTCAGCGCTCCAAGATCGGCTTCACCGCAGGACAGTGGTATCCCCAGAACAACCCTGCCGATATCATCCCGCAGATCACTCTTGGGGGCATATCGGACGGGCCTAACTTCAGCGGCTTCTACTGGGATCGATTCCCCTGCCACCGGATCGATACCATCTATACGATCAACGATAGCCTTACAGCCGTCCGAGGCTCCCATACATTGAAAGCCGGTGTGTATTTTGAAAAAGATCTCATTATTTCACCGTCAGGGACCGACAACGTTTGGATGGGGAGTGTGGATTTTAGTACGGACGCGAGTAATCTCCTCACGGCCAATAATCCCTATGCCAACGCAATGATGGGAAACTTCAAAGAGTACACTGAAGGTTCGAATAGAATCATGCCAGTGGGGTTGTCGTTCAACATCGATTGGTATTTGCAGGATTCCTGGAAGGTGACGAAGCGGCTGACCCTGGAATTGGGATTGCGAGTTGCATGGTGGGATCCATATCGACAGCCGGACGGCAATGTGTCATCCTTCGCTCTTAGCCGCTATGACCCCACCAGCCTGCCGACTTTTTTTCACCCGACCTTGGTCAACGGTGTTCGGCTCGCACTGAATCCGGTCACGGGACAAACCGGCCCAGCAGCTCTGATTGGGGCGTTTGTGCCCGGGACGAGCAACCCGGCGAACGGCATGGTGACGGCAAGGGACCCTAACTACCCCTCAACCTTCGTGGAGAGCTTTGGCGAACTGCCCGAGCCTCGCTTTGGTTTGGCATACGATCTTTTCGGAAACGGCAAGACGGCCCTGCGCTTGGGGTTTGGGGACTACAACGGAATGATACGGAATGAACCTGTTTCCAATAACCCGCCGTTGCTGTACAACCCAGCCACCTTCTATGGCAATTTGAACACGTTCCTGAACTCGACTGGCTACTTGTTCCCGAGCAGCGTTACTGCCTATCCCAAGAATATGCGCTCGCCCGCCATTTACAATCTGACATTCGGAATTCAGCAGAGCGTAGGCCTGTCCACGGTCGTGGAAGCAAAGTATGTGGGCGTGCTCGGCCGGCATCTCGAGGACACCCGCAACTTGAACGAGGTGCCCTACGGAGCGGAGTTCCTGCCGGCAAACCAGGACCCAACCACCGGCAGTCCCTTACCGGACAATTTCTTCCGCCCGTTTCCGGGCTATGGAAGTATCACCTACACGGACGCAGCTAGCGCCTCAAGCTATCACTCCTTGGTGTTAGCGGCCAACCGGCGCTTCGTTCACGGCCTGCAATTTGGGGCCTCCTATGTATGGTCGAAATCAATGGGCTACGGCACGAGCCTTCCAATGTACCAGTCTTACCAAACATGGGCCTATGGCAAGGTGGGCACTGACCAGACAAACCGTGTCGTCCTCAATTACACCTACGATATCCCCGCCTTCAGCCGTGTCTGGCAGAGCGCATTCAGCCGTAATGTGCTGGATCACTGGCAACTTTCCGGCATCACGACCTTCGCGAGTGGCACCCCGCAAGGGATCACGCTCACTACTTCGACGGGAGCGAACCTTGTGGGTGGAGGCGACGGCCAGCGGGTGAATGTCACTGGCAACCCTAATCTGTCGCACGGAGACCGTGGTATTCTTGAGATGTTCAATCCCACCGTGTTCGCTTTGCCCCCGAAGGGTAATGCTGGCGATGCGCCACCAGACGTCTTCCGTGGGCCAGGTTTCAACGACTGGGACGTCACACTGTTTAAGTCCTTCCCACTCAAAAGCGAACAGCGTAGCGTGCAGTTCCGTTGGGAGTTTTACAACTTCTTCAACCATACGCAGTTCAGCTCTGTTAACAACACTGCACGGTTCGACGCGTCGGGCAACCAGATCAATGGCCAATTTGGCCAGGCAACCGGGGCACGAAACCCTCGGATCATGCAGGGTTCGCTTCGTTTCCGTTTCTAAATGCTAACTACCGCCCGCTGCGGGGTGGAATAATTGTGGGCGCTCCGCAGCCGAATTCAAGGACAGAGGAGGCCCTAGTGCCTTAAACCTGTGTGGCATGACGACAGACGGCAGATTCTATGTTTAGGAGTCCTATGAAAACTCAACCTTCTTCACGCAAAATGGATCAGTGGACCATGAAACTCCCCATCACTTCAACTATGTGGTTACAAAACTTGACTCTTGCGGCGCTTGCGGCATTCAGCCTCGCGCTTCTTGTCTCGGGCTGCTTCGGTACTTCCCCGGGGACGACGGAGCCGTCTTCCAAGTCCACCCCGGCGCTCGACGCCTTGGCCCAATTCACGGCCGCGGATGTGCCAGCCTTCGGCCCCAGCGAAAGCCCGATTGACCCGCCCTCTTGGACCGTGTCAGCACCTGACACGAGTCTGCCGGGCAAGGGCCTCGCGCAGCACCCGATGCTTTACATCGGCGAAGGCTGTAACAAGATGTTCCTTATTAAGGACGGCAGAATCATCTGGACCTATTCCACTGGAAAAGGGTGGGAATACGACGACATCTGGTTGCTTTCCAACGGAAATATCCTCTTCTCCCGCATGGCCTACGCCGCAGAGGTGACACCGCAAAAAAAGGTCGTCTGGCGCCTTGACGCGCCCAGCGGGACCGAAATCCACACGGTCCAACCGATCGGGCTGGACAAAGTCCTGTTAGTCGAAAACGGCAATCCCGCCAGGCTGTTGGTAATTAATGAGAGAACCGGGGCCGTTGAGGTCGATCACGTCATGCCCGAATCCGGAGGCGTCCACGCCCAATTCCGCCGGATGCGCATGACCGCCAACGGGACCTACCTCGCCCCCTTCCTGCAAATGAACAAGGTCGTCGAGTATGACAAAGATTTCAACGAGATCTGGTCCTACAATATCCGCAGTCCGTGGGCGGCCATCCGTCTGCACAACGGCAATACTCTCATTACCGACGAACGTGACACCCTCACTCGTGAGGTGAATCCCAAAGGAGAGACGGTCTGGGAGTTCAACCTTTCCAAAGACCTGCCGCCAGGCGTCGAGTTCTTCGACTCTCAGAGCTGCGTCCGCTTGGATAACGGCAATACCGTCCTTTGCTCAAGGGGCAGCAATGGCAAAGGCTGCCAGCTTATTGAAGTCACGCCAGACAAAAAAGTCATCTGGGCCCTGAAGGACTGGACAAACCTCGGTCCCGCGACCGCGGTCCAGATGCTTGAAGACCCGGGCATTCCCGAACGCCCCGGCGACCTCCAGCGCTGATTTTGTCCCGCTCCGTCAGCACGCGCAGGTTTGCGCGTGAACGCAGCGATCGTTTGCGGCCGTGGGTAGCGAAAACTCAATCGCGCCGCGAGTGGATTCATTCTGCGAAATTGCAGCGGCATCAGCGTGATGAAACATCGGACCTCAGCCTGAAAGGGGTCTCCTCTTGAACTCGCACCGACAGGGGACGTATCTCGGCATGGGGCCCTGTTAGGGCGCTCGGCGGGTTGCTGGAGATCGACAAGGTGGGAGATCAAGAAGGACGATCCCGAGATTTCCCGGGTGCCACAGTTGAAAGGAATGGATACGACACAATGAAGTACGCAAGTGTAGCTTTGGTTCTAGCGGTCGGCGGCGCCGTTCTAGCCGCAATTGCATCCCCACGAGGCGTGATTGCACAAACCGCTCCTGGGTCCGAATCGCAGGCCGCCCTGCCGGGCAAAGGACCGGCCCAGCATCCGTTCCTCTATGCCGGGGAATGGGATACGCGAAAGCCCTTGCAGCAATCCATCTTCGTCGTGCGTGACGGCAAGGTGGTCTGGCAGTACTCGATTCCCCTGAGAACCGCGACGAATCGGATTCAGGAGTTCGACGACGCCACCCTACTTTCCAATGGGAACATCATCTTTTCACGAATGTCCGGCGCAGGAGAAGTTAACCCGGAGAAAGAGCTGGTTTGGGACTATCAGGCGCCTCCCGGAACCGAGGTGCATTCGATACAGTACGTTGGAGAGAACCGCGTTCTGATCATGCAGAACGGGAATCCGGCCAAGGCGATGATCATCAACACGGCAACCGGCAAAACTGAGAAAGAAATACCGATACCCACGACAGTCGCCGGCACGCACGGTCAGTTTCGACACATTCGAATGACCAGAGCGGGGACGATCCTGGTCCCGCACATGAGCGAGGGAAAGGTCGTTGAGTACGACATCAATGGCAAGGTAGTGTGGTCCGTTCCGGCGAAAGCCGCCTGGCAAGCGATCCGCCTAAAGAACGGCAACACGCTCATCGCCGGAGACGCGCAACGCTACGTGCGCGAGGTGAATGCGAAGGGAGAGACTGTCTGGGAACTTACACAGGCGGACGTTCCCAGTATTAAGCTCTTTAACGTTCAGACCGCGATCCGGCTGGCAAACGGCAATACAGTCATCTCCAACTGGGTCGCCGGAAACAATAAGACGGAAGAGTGGGCTGGCACCGTCCAGATCTTCGAGGTGACTCCGGACAAGAAGGTTGTCTGGGCTCTTTCGTCGTGGAAGGATCCCGACCTTGGTCCCGCGACGTCCATCCAACTCCTCGATGAGCCAGGTGTCGTCGAGAACGGCGATCTTCAGCGGTAGCAGCCCCGCGACTTCGCGCGGAGCACTGCGGCGCCCACCCCGCTCGGCCTTTGACCAGCGAAGCGAGCGCGCGGCGAAGCGCTGGAGTGCGTCGTTCCTTTCGAATTTTAGTTCCCGTCACGGACGCATCGCCACACCGTCCTGCGGCAGATGCCGATCCGTGCGGACAGATCGGTAATACGAGGACTGGCCGGCCGGGGAACGAAATGGTCGTTGCCACGCGACCGGTAGATCATTTTTGGCCCATCAGAATATCTACGACGACACCTGCCGGGAAGACGCTGAGCATGGCAAAGCACGTCGAGAAGGCAGACCAAGCAGGGGCGAAAACCAGGCGAATCCGACAGGATTTCCGCTCAAAACCGCCCGCCTTCGCAGCTTGGGCGGAAAGTGCTACACGCGGAAGCTCTTGAAATAAAATGGTGGGCGCAACAGGACTCGAACCTGTGACCTCCTGCGTGTGAATTGTCCTGGCGGCGGTCCACCGAGGCACACTATGGCGCACTCAACCACAAGTGAGAAAAGGGATTGGGCCGCGCCTCCGGTCTCCATGCGCGCTAGCCGATCTGCTCCAGCTCCGTCTCCAGCATGGCGACGTGCTCGTCTTCTTCCGCCGCCAGCTCTTCGCACAGCTCTCTTTCGAGCCCCGCCGGCAACTCCCGCGCCAGCTTCTTGAAATGGTCGCGCGTGCGGCGTTCCATT
>Ga0326727_10017292_pt1 | contig 15002 bp, 10 predicted proteins | sample MB2enrmetagenome_FD_207643 | JGI IMG/M metagenome (GOLD analysis project Ga0326727, IMG submission 207643) | Lab enriched peat soil microbial communities from McLean, Ithaca, NY, United States - MB29MY | ecosystem: Environmental > Terrestrial > Soil > Wetlands > Peat | place: USA: New York... | reverse complement strand
ACATCGAGAGCATTCTCAAGAACATGGAACGCCAGGCATCGAGCGTCGAGGAAGGCGCGAGTTCCATCGAGGAGATGGTCCGCAATATCGAGCACACGTCGGTCATCACGAACCGCACCCGCGATATTTCGAACAGCCTGGACAAGGTGGCGCTCGAGGGATCCACAGCCGTGAAGGCCTCCGTTACCTCGATCCGCGAGATCGCCGAGTATTCGCAGCAGATCATCAAGATCCTTCAACTGATCTCCAACGTGGCGAGACAGACCAACCTCCTCGCGATGAACGCCGCCATCGAGGCCGCCCATGCCGGAGAGGCGGGCAAGGGTTTCGCCATCGTGGCCGACGAGATCCGCCGCATGTCCGAGGATACCAACCGCAATGCCCGCGAGATCGGCGAAGTCGTGAACTCCATTGTTTCCCGCATCGACGATTCCGTGAAGCTCGCGGAAAGGGCCGGCGTGGGGCTGGACATGATCAACGCCTACTCCAAACAGGCTCAAAACGCCGTTTCCCAGTTGTCCGTAAGCATGGAGGAGCAGAGCAACGGTGCGAAGGAAGTTCTCCGCGCCACGCAGGAACTCGTCCAGATTACGGAGGAAGTCCGGCTGTCGATGAACGAACAGCGGACCGCTACGACCGATTTCGCCCAGGCGCTGCATGACATCCGCGAGATCACGCTATCCAACCGTTCCGCCATCGACGAGCATGCGGAATCCCTTTCGGTTCTGGTCAAAAGCATCAACAGAGTCCGCGAGGTCATCCGGCGCAGTCGCGACACCACTACCGTTCTCAATGCGCTCGTGGACAATTTCGTCCTGGAAGATCCGGAAAAGGGCGGCGCGACCGGACTCAAGCTCGTGGAATAAACATTCCTTCCTTGTGCTGGTGCAAAAAAAGGAATCGAAAGAAAACCCCCGGAAGCGCGACGCTCCGTCGGCTCGCATTTCCATCGGCAGCTTCCGCTCGACTTCGCGCAACTCGCCGCTATGCGGATCAATCAAGGCGCAAAGCCGGCTCCAGTCGCAGGGAAACGCTGCCTCCTCCGCTAACCGCGGACAGAAACCAAATCCCAGTCGCTTCCGGACATCCTGACCTACGCGACATTCGGCTCCTGCTGCCCCAACAACAACCCCAACCTCGGCCAAAGAGGCGATTCAGTCTTCGTTTCATACCACACGAACCATCCCGATGGAACCGTTTTTCCTCTTGCCATGAAGCGGAAAGGGGTGTACAATTAAAACCGGATCATAAAAGAGGTTATACATGGATGTCGAATCCAACGCCGTTCTTTCCGCCGCCTGGCGATTCGCCCGTGAAAAGCACGCCGGACAGAAGCGCAAGTATACCGGGGAACCCTATATAACCCATCCCGAGTCCGTTTTCCAGATGCTGACCCAGGTGACCGACGACATTCCCGTCCTCGCCGCGGCGCTTCTGCACGACGTGATCGAGGACACCAACACGCCCTACGCCGACATCAAGCAGAAGTTCAACGAGAAGATCGCCGATCTGGTGCTGGAACTGACCAACGATCCCGACCGCATCCGCATTCTCGGCAAACCCGCCTATCTCGCCGATAAACTCAATACGATGACCGATCGCGCCTTCATGATAAAGCTTGCGGACCGTCTCGACAACGTGCGCGATCTCGCGCGCTGCGACGCGGGCTTTGCGAAACGCTACGTGGAGGAGACCGAACTGATGATGTCCCGCCTCACACGCAAACTGGACAAGCATGAAGCCGCTTACGTCGCCGAGATTCTCAAAATCTGCCGCAAGGTTCGGGAACACTTCGGTTTCTGAACATTCCCGATTTTCCCCTCGCGAAATTTGTCCTAAATATCCGCCGGTTTTCAACCGAAAATGAATCAGGCATATCCTCTTCCGAAGCGAGGGACGGTTTGAAAACGAACGCGCAATTCCGCAACGTAAAAAGTTTTTTCCGGAAACTGCTCCGGGAACTGAGAGTATTCTACCGCCTGTTCAGCAAGGAAAGCGTATTCAAGTATCTGCTGGTCATCGTTACCCTGATGGTGGTGGCGGGAATCGCCTTCATGATCCTGGAATACGACCGTGTCCTTGCCGCGAACCCCGGGAAAACCTCGCTCACGTGGTTCGACAAGATCGTTACTGTGATGTACTGGGCCATCGTTACCGTTTCCACATGCGGGTACGGTGACATTGCCCCCGGAACGAATGCCGGGCGCATCATGGTGATTGTTCTGCTGTACCTGAGCATCGCGGCCGTATCGCTGTTCACGGCCAATCTCTCATCCGCGCTGACCGCGAAGAAACTGATGGAAAGGAGAGGCATCATGGACCCTTCGGAATTGAACGATCATTTCATCATCTGCGGCTGGAAGACCTCCATGGCGAAAATGCTTTCCAATATCGTCGAGCACAATCCCGAGTTATCCCTCGGGAAACTCGTCGTCATCGCGAATATCGAGCCCGACGTGATCGAACTGTTCAAACAGCAGTATCCGGAGTACGATGATATCCAGATTCTGCGCGGCGAACACTTCAACGAGACGCTTCTGCGCAAGGCCAACGTCAAGGACGCGGCAAAGGTTCTCATTCTCGCGGACGACAGCACGAAAGCCACCGCCACCGAAATCGACTCCAAGACCATCATGGCCGCTATGACCATCCGCGCCCTTTCCGTGACCACGAAGATCACCGCGGAGCTCCTGGACGTCAAATTCGAGCGTTATCTCCAGTCCGCACAGGTGGAGGAGATCATCTATACCAACGAGTACAGCCACGCCCTCGTGGCGAGTTCCTTCCTCAAAACCGGTCTGGCGAAGGTGGTCAACGAGATCCTCGACATCAACACGGCCGCCTATATCACCACGGAAAGTTTTCCCCTCGAATATTGCGGGATGAAGTTCGGCGAGCTTCGGAGCTACTTCCGCGAGAACCAGAACGCGATCCTCATCGGACTGGTGGAGAACGTCGGAAACTACCTCGACCGCAAGGCCGAGGCCATCCGCGAAGCGCAGAAAACGGCCGATGTGAGCCAACTCATCGACAACCTCAAGGCGGCGAAAAAAATGGAGAACAACCTTCCCAACATCAATCCGGGCGACGACTACCCCGTTCCGCTGAACAGTCTCGCGGTCGTCGTCGGAAAGAGGGCTTAGCCATGGAAAAGAAAGACATCATTGACCGGCTGGCCAATATTTCGATTTTCCGCGAGTTCAAGGATCAGCCCGATATCCTGGAACTCATCGCGGACATCCTGCAGATTGAAAGTTACAAAGCGGATACCTACGTCCTGCGGGAAGGGGAAACCGGCAACCGGATGTACATCCTCAACCGGGGTACGGTCCGAGTGGAGCAGCGTACGCCCGCCGAAGACAACTTCACCGTGGTCAACCTCACCGAGTCGATGCACGTCTTCTTCGGCGAGATCGCGCTCCTGGACAACGACGTGCGCAGCGCTTCCGTCAAAGCGATCAACGACATCGAGTGTTTCGTCATCCACAAGAAGGATTTCGAGGAACTCTGCGAAAAGTATCCGGTCATCGGCTACCGCATCATGAAGGAGATCGCCCGTTCGCTGACCCAGCGCATCCGCAAGTCGAACCAGGAAAAGATCAATCTGATCCAGGCGCTCATTTCCGATTGAGCCCGGTTGTGCCTTTATTTCCCGCCGCATCGGTTTATCCTGTTTTTGGAGTAACAGTTGAATAACTATATGATTTATAATATCATATAGTTTATATGCGTGTTTCAATCATAAGCAGTATGGAAGTTTGAATATAGTTTTGAATTCATCAGAAATAGATCTCAATCACTTCAACTTGTGATTTCCGCTTGATTTTTCCAGGTGAACGCCTTAAAATAACACGCTTTCTGCCAAATACACTTTAAGGAAAAACAGATGGCCTACCAGCATATCGGCGTCCCGTCCGACGGACAGAAAATCGTCATGGCAAACGGAAAACTGACCGTTCCCGACCGTCCCGTCATTCCCTTCATCGAGGGAGACGGCACCGGTCCGGATATCTGGCGCGCTACCAAGCTCGTACTGAATGCCGCCGTAAAGAAAGCCTACGACGGAAAACGCGAAATCCGCTGGATGGAAGTCTACGCGGGCGAGAAGAGCTGCAGGGTCTACGGCGAAAACCAGTGGCTGCCCGGAGAAACGCTTTCCGCGATCTCGGAATACCTGGTAGCGATCAAAGGTCCCCTCACCACACCCGTGGGCGGAGGCATCAGGAGCATCAACGTCGCGCTCCGTCAGGAGCTGGATCTCTACGTCTGCCTGCGCCCGGTGCGTTGGTTCGACGGCGTTCCCAGCCCCGTGAAGCGTCCCGAAGACGTGGACATGGTCATCTTCCGCGAGAACACCGAGGACATTTACGCCGGAATCGAGTGGGCCGCCGGTTCGCCCGAAGCGGCGAACGTGCTGAAATTCATCGAAACCGAATTTCCCAAGGCTTTCGGAAAGATCCGCTTCGGTACCGAGGAAAAAGCGAAAGCCTGGCAGAAGGTGCTGGAAGCGAACGGATTGCCCGCCCGGAATGCAGCGCTGGAAGTGGCGCTCGGCATCAAGCCCGTCAGCCGCCTCGGCACGGAACGCCTCGTGCGCTCCGCCATCGATTACGCCATCCGCTATGGCCGAAAAAACGTCACCCTCGTCCACAAGGGAAACATCATGAAGTTCACCGAGGGCGGCTTCCGCGATTGGGGTTATCAGACCGCCCGCGACTTCTTCGGCGCCGAACTCATCGACGGCGGCCCGTGGATGAAGATCCCCGAGGGAAAACCCGGAGCGGGCATCGTCATCAAGGACGTCATCGCCGACGCCTTTCTTCAGCAAATCCTGCTGCGCCCCGCGGAATACGACGTCATCGCTACGCTCAACCTCAACGGCGACTACGTTTCCGACGCTTTGGCCGCGGAAGTGGGCGGCATCGGCATCGCGCCGGGCGCGAACATCAACTACCTCACCGGTCACGCGGTTTTCGAGGCCACGCACGGCACCGCGCCGAAATACGCCAACCTCGACAAGGTGAATCCCGGCTCGCTCATCCTTTCCGGCGCGATGATGCTGGAACACCTCGGCTGGACCGAGGCGAACGATCTCGTCCAGAAGGCGCTCTGCCGCACGATCTCCGATAAAGTCGTCACCTACGACTTCGCCCGCCAGATGGAGGGCGCGAAAGAGGTCAAGTGCAGCGAGTTCGCACAGGCAATGTGTGACCGGATGTAACAAACCGACGGGAGTTTGACATGAACGGCACTCCTTCGCATCCCGCCTCGGCGTTCTTCGAGCGGCGCTATCCCTGGTGCATCGCCTTTCTGTTTGCGCTCGCCGCGTTCCTTTTCTTCTTCCGCCTCGGCGTTCTTCCCGTTCAGGACTGGGACGAGGCGCGCAACGGCATCAACGCCTCCGAGATGGCGCAGTCCGGAAACTGGACCGTCACCACATGGCTGAAGGAACCCGATTACTGGAACTCCAAGCCGCCCCTCGCGATACAGGCCCAGGCGCTTTCCATTCTCGCGTTCGGCGACACCCCCTTCGCGATGCGCTTCCCGTCGGCCCTCGCGGGTTTTCTCACACTCCTGCTGACGGTGCGGATCGCGCGGGAACGGTACGGCCGCGCGGCGTCGCTCTTCGCGGGACTCTTCCTCTGCACGGCTTACGGCTTCATGAACCTTCATGCCGCCCGCAGCGGCAATTTCGACGGCTTTCTTACACTCTTCTTCACCCTGGGCGTTTTTGCACTGGAACGCGCGGGAAGGAACGCGTGGGCGCTGCCGCTCTTCGGGATTTCCGCCGCGCTCGCCTTCCTGTCGAAAAGCTTTGCGGTTCTGCCTCTCTTTTCCATCGCGCTCCTGTACCTGCCCTTCTCGCCGGAACGGAAGAACACGCGCATATGGCAGTATCTCGCCGCCGCACTCCTCTTTCTGCTTCCCGTCGCGGTATGGGCGTTTTTCCGTTTCCGCGCCGACGGAACCGCCTTTTTCCGGGCGATGCTCGACAACGATCTTCTGCACCGCACAACGGTGAGTGTGGACGGACTTCCGACCTTCTCGCTCTGGTACGTTTTCGTGATCCTCGGGGATTTCTTCCCCTGGTCGCCCCTCGTGGTGCTACTGATCTTCTTCCGCAACCGGCTCTCGGTAACGGCGAAGGGCGGAAAACCGGCTCTTTCGCTCGAACTCTCGGAGTTTTTCCATAATCCGCTCGTGTTTCTCTGGGCGGCTCTGCCCTTCGCGCTTTACAGCCTGGTAACGACGAAGGTGGACTGGTACATGATCCCCGTTTATCCAGCGCTCGCCGCTTCCGCGGGGTGGCTCTGCGCGGAACTGCTCGGCGAGAAGCGCGCGTTCCGGATCGTTACGCCCGTTCGGCTCCTCGTCTATTGCGGATTTTTCGCGCTCCTCTATGCCGTCGCCCTTCCCGCCGTGGTGATCGGGCAGGATCGGGACACTTACCAGCGCGCCATGCTCTCGCTTCCGCACGCGAAAGGCGCGACGATGTGGTTCGCCGACCGCAGCCGCAACCAGGGCGAAGTTTATGTCGCCGAGGCGATGATGGGCTACCGTCCGGCCTGGATTTCCAACAGCTTCGCGCCGTTCCTCGCCTCGACCAACCGCGCCGACGTCCTCTTCGGCACCGAACGCGCCCTGAAAAACCCCGGCGGCGGAACGAACGGACTGCGCATCCTTTTCCGGGTGGACGGTTTCTTCGCGGCCGCGAAGCGGTAAAAATCCCGGAGAAGTCATTCCGACAGAATATTTCAGCCGATGATACGGAAAATCCCGAAGGAGTTTATCATGAAGCGGTTTGTCAGCGCCTTTTTTGCCGGCCTCTTCAGCCTGCCCGCTCTTCTTTCCGCCGCCGATTACCACCCGGGCTTTTCGCCCCTCGGCGCGGACGCGCTTCCCGCAACGTTGAAAACACTCGCGGATCAGGTTTCCGCCGCCGCGAATACGAACGAATCGGACCGCATCGTCCGCGAATGGCTGACCGCGCACCCGGCCAGTCTCCCGTTCGTCGGGAACGGCACGGTTACCTTTCTCTACTATGACCTCGCCCACAATCGCGAAGCGATAAACGTCTCGCTTTCGGCGGATTTCAACGGCTTTTCCTCCAACGATATGATGTTCCGCGCCGGGAATTCCGGCCTTTTCTACAAAACCGTGAAGGCGGAAAACCCCGATAACGCGGTTTACAGCTACTGGATTTATACCACGAACAGCTCCATCCACGTGATCGATCCCTTCAATGCGGCCCTGCACTACGGCAAGCCCAACCGCAGCGTCGTGCGCCTCCCCGACAGCCCCAGCGGCACGCTTTTCGTTTTCCCCGGCATGAAACCCGCCGACGTGAACGCGAAGCGCTCCGTATACGTCTGGCTTCCCCCGAAGTACTTCGCAGAAACGAACCGGCGCTACCCGGTGCTCTATATGCACGACGGCCAGCAGATCTGGGACAGCGAAGCGAGCGCCAAGGGCGGCTGGAAGGTCGACACCACCGCCGAAAAGCTCATCAACGAAGGCAAGATCCGCCCGATGATCATCGTGGGAGTGGAGAACTCGGCGCAGCGTCCGGAGGAATTCACCGGTTTCTCGGCGTTCTACGGACTCGATGTCGCCGTCAATACGAACCTGGTCAAGCGAGGACTGGATTATTCCGATGGATACCGGAATTTCGTGGTGAAGGAGATCAAACCCTGGGTAGACCGGACATGGCGAACCCTCCCGGACAGGAACGACACCTTCCTCGCCGGTTCGAGCTTCGGAGCGGTTGTTTCCCTATACATCGGCTTCAGCGAAAGCAGTGTTTTCTCCGGAATCGGCTCGTTCTCCGGCGGTAATTATCCGGCTGCCGACATCATGAAAGAGAAAAAAGCGTCTTTCAGCCGTTCCCCCTACCTCATCGACAAGGTAATCCACCGCACGAACGCGATGCGCGTCTACCTCGACTGCGGCAACCAGGATCTCGACGCCGTTTTCCGCCCGCGCACGGAGGATATGCACGCCGCGCTTCAGAAACTCGGCTACGCGGACGGGAAGGATATGTTTTTCCAGATCGACCCGAAGGCCGGTCATGAGGAGCCGCAGTGGGCCAAACGCTTCCCGGACTTCCTGCTCTTCATGTTCGGCAGGGAAGCGAAGTAAAGGGTTATCGCCATAAAACGGCGGAAAAGCACGGGAAGAAGACTTTGATCATCTCGATGTCAATCCGGGAAAATGACCGGATTTTCAACCGACGTGTTGACAATAGTAAGAAACTGCGCTATGATCATTTACATAAGAGGAGATATCGCGAACGATAATAAAGATCGACCGGCAGTCATCCGAACTGGATTCATCTCGCTTGTATCAGAAGTATTCTTAACGGCAGTTTTCCCTTTTGCTGTTCATGATACGTTTTCCCAGGCAGCGGAGGTACCAGTGGAAAAAATGAAAGCGAAAACCTTTGTTTCCGAAGCGTTGCTGGATACCCTGATCGCCCGGAACAAAGACAACCCCGGGGCTCTGCTCGGCGTTCTGGAAGAAGCCCAGAATCTGCACACCAACAATTACCTGCCGGAAGAAACCCTCTCCCTCATCTCTCATAAAATGAACCTTCCTTTGTCGCAGGTTTACAGCGTGGCGACTTTTTATTCATATTTCAATCTGCACCCGCAGGGAGATCATTCTCTCATCGTTTGCAGGGGTACCGCCTGTCACACCAGAGGTTCGAAAGCATTGCTGGAGGAAGCCGGCATCCAGCTCGGAGCACAGGGCGCCTTTGAAAAGGGAGCAGCCTCTTTTACGACACCGGACCATAAATTCACCCTGAAAACCGTCGCCTGTTTCGGTCAGTGCGCGCTTTCACCGGTCGTATCGCTCGACGGATGCATCCACAGCAAAATGAACACGACCCGCCTGAAAAAGCTGATTTCGGAGATCGATTCGGCCGGAGGGAACCCATGAACGCGCGGAAACTCGACGAATGGAAGTGCCTGGCGTTTCGGAACATCCATCCCGACCGGCCGATGGTGATGGTGGGATTGGGAACATGCGGAATCGGCAACGGCGCGGATGCCGTATTTGAATCTTTCCGGGAGCGGATCGACGCATCCGGCTCGGAGATCATTCTCAAACCGGCGGGATGCTTCGGATTCTGTTCCGAAGAACCCCTGGTCTGCGTTTATCAGCCGGATTTGCCGTTATTGATTTACCATCGCGTGGAAGCGGAGGACTGCCCTGAAATACTGGATTCCATCGCGAAAGGACAGTCCTGCGCACGGAAGGCATTGTGTCGGATCGAAGAATGGGACCATATCACCTCTCGAATCAGCTACGGCAAGGGATTTGAAAATATTCCGCTCTGGAATGAAATCCCCTTTTTCTCGGGACAGAAGAAAATCGTACTCAGAAACGCCGGGTTGATCGACCCCGACAATATCGAGGACTATATCGCCGTGGGCGGTTATCAGGCGCTCTCCAAAGCACTGAGCGGCATGGACGCAGACGGCGTCATCCGGGAAGTCGCAACGTCGAAACTGAGAGGAAGAGGCGGGGCCGGTTTTCCCGCCGCCAGAAAATGGGAGATGATGAAAGGCGCGGTCTCGGATAAAAAATATATCATCTGCAACGCGGACGAAGGCGATCCCGGCGCTTTCATGAACCGGAACGAACTGGAAAGCGACCCGCATATGCTGATCGAAGGGATGGCGATCGGCGCCTTCGCGATGGGCGCGGAAAGAGGCGTGATCTATATCCGTGCGGAATATCCCAACGCCGTGAAAAAGATCCGGAATGCGATCGAGGCGGCCCGAAAATACGGGCTGTTAGGAGCAAACCTGTTCGATTCCGGTTTTTCCTTCGATCTGGATGTGGTGGAAGGCGCCGGCGCGTTTGTGTGCGGAGAGGAAACCGCCCTGATCGCGTCCATCGAAGGACGAGCCGGAAGACCCATGCCGCGCCCGCCCTTTCCCGCCCGGAAGGGTCTTTGGGGCAAACCGACGAATATCAACAATGTGGAAACCTGGTGCAATATTCCGGTGATCGTTTACCGGGGCGGCGAATGGTTTGCCGGTACCGGTTCAACCGGAAGCACCGGAACGAAAGTGTTTTCGCTGGTCGGAAAGGTGAAAAATACGGGACTGGTTGAGCTTCCGCTCGGAACGACTCTGGATACGTTCATTTACCGGATCGGCGAAGGAACGGGAAATTCGAAAAAAGTCAAGGCGGTACAGACGGGCGGACCGTCGGGAGGCTGTATTCCGGCGGAACACTTCCGGACGCCGGTGGATTACGAATCCCTTGCCGGTCTCGGCGCGATCATGGGCTCGGGCGGGATGGTCGTGATGGACCAGGACAACTGCATGGTGGACGTCGCGCGGTTTTTCCTGGAGTTCACCAGTTCGGAATCCTGCGGAAAGTGCACGTCCTGCCGGGAAGGATTGTCCCAGGCGCATTACATTCTGACGAAAATCACCAAAGGCCTGGGGAACGAATCCGATCTGGAAAAACTGGAACTGCTCAGCGGAACCATCAAGGACTCCTCCATCTGCGCCCTCGGGCAGACGGCGCCCAACCCGATCCTCACTACTCTCCGGTATTTCAGACAGGAATACATGGAACACATCCGCGAAAAACGCTGCCGCCCGGGAATTTGCGAATCGCTTTACACGGCACTTTGCGAAAACAGCTGTCCGCTTCATATGAACATTCCCGCCTATATCCAACTGCTCAAGGAAGACCGACTGGAGGAAGCCTTCGAACTCACCCTGCGCGATAATCCCATTCCCGGAACGATCGGCCGCATTTGTCATTTCCATTGCCAGATGAAATGCCGAAGGGAAATGATCGACGAACCGGTATCGCAGGGAGAAATTCACCGCTACATCGCGGATACCATCTATCGGTCGGGAAAAGAAGAGGAAGTATATCAACGCATCCTCCGGGACATGCTTCCGCCGACCGGCAAAAAAATCGCGATCGTCGGAGCCGGGCCTGCGGGACTGACCGCCGCCTATTATCTGGTCAGGCTGGGACATGCCGTGACAGTATATGACGCGCTGCCGGAAGCAGGCGGAATCCTGCGTTTCGGCATACCCCGTTACCGGCTGCCCGGAAGCGTTCTGTCGAAAGAAATCGATTTCATCCGGAAACTGGGCGTCCGTTTCGTTTTCAACACCCGCATCGGCGATCCGATTCCCTTCCGGGAATTGGAAAACACGAATGACGCCGTCTATCTGACCATCGGCGCCCGGAAAGACGTGGAACTCGATATTCCCGGCGTGAAAAGCAAAGGAGTCGTTCAGGGAATCGAATACCTCGAAGAAATCGCGAAGGGGAAAAGTCCCGGAATCGGCGGAAACGTATTGGTGATCGGGGCCGGCAACGTGGCGATCGACGCCGCCAGGAGCATCTGGCGTATGGGTTCGAAAGTGACCGTGGTTTACCGGAGGGAAAGGTGCGATATGCCCGCGAACCGGGTTGAAGTGGAGGAGGCGGAGGCCGAAGGAGTGGAATTCACCTTCCTGTCGGCGCCGGAAGAAATCCTGGCCGACCCGTCCGGCGTCGTAAGGGGTTTGAAAGTCGCCCGTATGTTCTGCAGGGAACTCGATTCCTCCGGCCGGAGAAAACCCGAGCCGACCGGAATGTTCGACGAAATTCCCTGCGACACGGTGGTTCTCGCGCTCGGAGAAAAGGTGGACGGCGAGATGGTAAAAGCCGCGGGTCTCCGGACCACCCGTTCCGGGACCATCGAAGTCGATCCCTTCACTTTCCGGACATCCAGCCTGAAAGTATACGCCGGAGGTGACGCCGTTTCCGGGCCGTCCACCGCCGCGGAAGCGATGGGCACGGCAAAAAAGGCCGCTTCCGCGATAGACGAGGCGCTGACGGGCGAAAAACGGTTCCACCGGCTGTTCAAGACGTTCGCTTACCGGAATACCGTCCCGCAGGAAAGCGAAGGCGAAGGCACGAATAGAGCCCTCAAAATCGTCGTCCGGGAAAGAATCGGCAATTTCGACGAAGTTTCCTGCGGATACACGGACGAACAGGCGAGGATGGAAGTCCGCCGCTGTCTGCGCTGCGATGTTCGCGATGTCGGAAATTGAGGAGCCGGATATGGAAGCAACCCTGCTCAAGGTGAAGATAAACGGGAAAGAGTTGACCGTAGCCGAAGGCAGCACCATCCTCCAGGCTTGCGGTCAGGCCGGTATCCATGTCCCCACGCTTTGTTATCTCGAAGACATTTCGGATAACGCCTCATGCGGGGTTTGCGTCGTGGATGTCAAAGGTGCGAAATCCCTTCTGCGATCCTGTATAACAAAAGTCACCGACGGAATGGAGATTGTCACAGGCAATTCCAGAGTGAAAGAAGCGAGAAGGGTGAATGTCGAACTGCTTCTCGCCAATCATCCCCAGGACTGTCTGGTCTGCGACCGGAACCAGGACTGCGAACTGCAGAAAATCGCCTATACCCTGGGAATCCGGGAAAGAAGGTTCTACCAGACACGGCCGCTCTCCCGTCAACCGGACTTGTCTTCGCCCTCGCTCGTCCGGGACAATGACAAATGCATTCTCTGCAGGCGCTGCGTCGCGGTCTGCTCGGACATTCAAACCGTCCGGGCGATCGACCTCGCGGAAAGGGGCGTGAAAACCCATGTTTCCGCGTTCATGGACAAGGGATTGGGGAACTCGATCTGCACCAATTGCGGTCAGTGTTCGCTGGTTTGTCCAACCGGAGCGATCACGGAAAAAAGTTCCATCGGCGAAGTCTGGAAAGAACTGATGGATACGGAGCGGGTCGTCCTGGTGCAAACCGCACCGGCGGTACGCGTCGCCGTCGGCGAAGCGATGGGAATGCCTCCCGGCAGCCTGGTTACAGGTAAAATGGTAGCCGGACTTCGGAAGCTCGGCTTCGACAAGGTCTTCGACACCCAGTTCGCCGCGGACCTGACTATCCTGGAAGAAGGCTCGGAGTTGATAGAACGGATCAGGAATCATGGCGTATTGCCGATGATCACGTCCTGTTCCCCCGGCTGGATCAAATTCATCGAACATTTTTTTCCGAATGCATTGAGCCATCTCTCCACATGCAAGTCGCCCCAGCAGATGTTCGGCGCCCTTTCCAAAACCTGGTACGCAGGGAAAACCGGAATCGACCCGCGCAAGATCTCCGTCGTTTCGGTCATGCCTTGTACAGCCAAGAAATTCGAGGCCCGCAGGCCGGAAATGCGCTCGGCTTTCGAATACGGGCGGAACCGTTCGGGCTGGAATGAAGAAGACGGCTTTTTCGACGTGGACTATGTGCTGACCACCCGGGAACTCTCCCGGATGTTCCAGGAATCCGGCATCGATTTTGTCGGTCTGCCCGAAGAGGATTTCGACAATCCGCTGGGAGAGTCAACCGGAGCGGGCGTCATTTTCGGAGCGACCGGCGGAGTGATGGAAGCGGCGCTCCGTACCGCTTACGAAGTTTTCACGGGAAAAACGCTGGCTTCGCTCGATTTTCAGGAAGTGCGGGGAATGGAGGGAATCCGGTCGGCGGAAATCGATCTGGACGGAACCCCGCTCCAGGTCGCGGTGGCGCATTCCCTGGGAAACGCCCGGAAGCTGCTGGAACAAGTGGAAAAAGGGGAATCCCCCTATGCCTTTATCGAGGTTATGACTTGCCCCGGAGGATGCTTGGGCGGAGGCGGTCAGCCCATTCCCACCAACCGGGAAATCCGCAAAAAGCGGGCGGAGGCCATCTACCGGGAAGACGCGGGCAAAGGCATCCGAAAATCCCATGAAAACCCGGAGGTAATAGCGCTTTATCGGGAATTTCTGGAAAAGCCGCTGGGTGAAAAGTCGCATCATCTCCTGCATACGCACTATACGGCAAGGCCGGATTAGCGGTAGCGGATTCCCTGAACGCGGGTATCAACCCTGTGGAAACGGAATCCTATTTCTTCTTCGCGACAGCGACTGTCATCGGGATGATATCTTTGAATACTTCCAGTTCGATGATCTGATATCGGTTCATTTCCAGAAAATTCCGGAAAGTCTTGACGGACCATTTGTGATAAGCTTTGAATCCCGCTAACGCCATTACCTGCGATACGGCGCGGCTCGCGATGTTTTCGCCATGACAGTAAGTCGGAGCAATCAGGACGCCTCCGTCTTTCAGGACATCGTGAATGGAAGCCAACGCCCTGGCGGGATCTATCATGATATGCAGTACGTTGGAAGCGATGACGACATCAAATTTCCCGGACTGGTAATCCAATTGATAGGCATCCCGAATCTGGAATTCAACATTCCTGAGTCCCATTTGCCGAAGTTTTCCCTCGGCTACGGATATCATTTCCGAAGAAATGTCGCAAGCGGAAACTGTTCTGGCATTCCCCGCGATTGCAAGTGCAATATTTCCGGTGCCGGTGGCAATCTCCAGAACGTCAGTGCCTAGAGTAATATATTTCCGAATCCTGTTCAATAGCAAATCGTAGGATGTTTTCTGAGAATCCATAAACGGATCGTATTTCTTCGCAAATGCATCCCAGAATTTTTTTTCTTTCATTTGCCGCGCATTTTCGTTATTCAATTCCATCGTTTCCTCATTATTATTGCAATCCCGAAAATGATAAAATTAACGGGAAACCCGAACCTGCCAGAATGAACCAGTCTCGGATTTATAAGTAGCATCGGATAACAGTCTGGTGTTGATCAAACGCTTCCCGGAATTTGCTTTCGCAATATTCCTCTGCACCGGAACTGCCATCTGGCTTGTTCCGAAAGTCGACGTTCTCCCCGGATTCTTTCCGGCCAGATTGGCGTTCCCCCGATTGGACTGAATATATTGTGACACCCAGAGCCGTCCATCGCTCTTCGCCGCCGAAGACTTGTTCGACAGTACACACACGTTCTTCGCACTGTTTGACAGGCGAATGGATGTCTTCTCCAATGCCGCTTGATGTTCCCCCTGATGGGTTGCTATAAACTGCGCAACGGTAATCCGAGGCGCGCCCATGACAAAGCCCGTCGAAACAGTTTTT
>Ga0326727_10017290_pt1 | contig 15003 bp, 13 predicted proteins | sample MB2enrmetagenome_FD_207643 | JGI IMG/M metagenome (GOLD analysis project Ga0326727, IMG submission 207643) | Lab enriched peat soil microbial communities from McLean, Ithaca, NY, United States - MB29MY | ecosystem: Environmental > Terrestrial > Soil > Wetlands > Peat | place: USA: New York... | reverse complement strand
ACACGGCCAACACGATGGCCTCCGCAATGGAGGCAATCGGGATGAGCCTTCCCGGGAGCTGCTCCATCCCGGCCGTTGAACCCGCAAAGAAAGACGACATGAAGCGCGCAGGCTCTTCGCTCATGGATCTGGTCCGCCGCGGCATCGCTCCTCGGGATATCATGACCCGGGAAGCTTTCGAGAACGCCATTAGGGTCGTTATGGCGGTTGGCGGCTCGACGAACGCGGTCCTCCATCTCCTCGCCCTTGCGGCGGAAGCCCAGGTGAGGCTCGACATCTTCGACTTCAACACGTTCTACCAGACCACCCCCACGCTGTGCGACATGAAACCCGGTGGCCGCTACGTTATGAACGACCTCTATTGCTCGGGCGGCGTGCAGAAGGTCATGCGCCTCCTCCTTGACGAGGGACTTTTGCATGGGGGCTGTCTGACCGTAAGCGGTAGGACGGTGAAGGAAAACCTTGCGGATGTCCCGACGAACCTCGACGGCCAGGACGTCATCCATCCGTTCTCCAATCCTGTGGATCCACGCGGTCCCGTCAGCGTCCTCAAGGGAAACCTCGCGGAGGAGGGAGCCGTCCTGAAAACCGCGGGGGTTGGCCAGTTCGTGCACAAAGGCCCCGCGCGGGTATTCGAGAGCGAAGAAGACGCACTGGAGGCCATCCTGAAAAAGACGATCCGAAAGGGCGACACGCTCGTGATCCGAAATGAGGGGCCCCGCGGAGGGCCGGGAATGCGGGAAATGCTCGCTCCCACCTCTGCACTCGCGGGGGCCGGCATGCTTTCGGATGTTGCTCTCATCACGGACGGGAGGTTCTCCGGCGGCAGCCACGGCATGCTCGTCGGCCATGTCTGTCCTGAGGCCGTGGAGGGTGGCATGATAGCGCTCCTTCGTGACGGTGATCGGATCACCATCGACGCGAAGGAGGGGATCCTTTCCGTGGAGATTTCGAAGGAAGAAATCGAAAAACGCCGCAAGGCTTGGACGCCCAGGAAAATCGCCTACACAACGGGCGCGCTGGCAAAATACGCCCGCCTAGTGTCTTCGGCGAGCAAGGGTGCGATCACCGGCTGAGCGCTCCATGGACCGCAACGCGCTCATCGACAAGATCGTCGCCGATGTGGCGGCTCGCCTGAGGACCGCCCGTGCCTCCGAGGAGCTGCGCCTCGAACCGGCTGAGCTGGCAAAGTTCATCGATCACACTCTGCTTCGACCCGAGGCATCCACCACCGCTCTCGACCGTCTGTGCCAGGAGGCAATGGAGCTTGGCTTCGCGAGCGTGTGTGTCAATGCTAGCTGCGTGGCGTACGTCGCGCGCAAGCTCCAGGGCACCGATGTCAGGGTCTGCTCCGTTGTCGGGTTCCCGCTTGGGGCAATGACGAGCAGGACAAAGGCACTCGAGGCGCGCGAGGCCGTTTCCGACGGCGCATCCGAGATCCACGTGGTCATCAACAGCGGCCTTCTCAGATCGAAGGATTACCGCGCGGTAGAAGAGGATATCAGGGCAGTCCGAAGGGCAACGCGGCGGACTACGGTTCTCAACGTCGTCATGGAGATGGTTCTTCTCACCCCGGAGGAGAAAGTCCTCGCCTGCGAGCTTTCGCGCAAGGCGGGGGCGGATTTCCTCACTACTTCCACAGGTTTTCTCGGCGGGGTGGCAACCGCAGAAGACCTTGCGCTGATGCGCAAGGTGGCGGGCCCTGAGATCGGGCTGAAGGCAAACGGCGGGATCCGCAGCGCTCGAGCGGCCCTGGCCATGATTGCCGCGGGCGCCGACCGAATCGGATCGCCGGCCGGCGTCGCGATCATGGCGGAAGCTTTCAGCTTCCCGTTGCGATGAAGTGCCCTTTGGTTCCGAACCTGGCGTGGAGGGGATGTTTGCGGAAAAAGTAGCAGTGCCAGGGGCGATGAAATTGACATGCGCGCACTCCATGGCACTCGTCGGTATCTGAACCATGAACGGAAACCATATTTCGATCAAAGGCGAAATTGCTGACTTTCGTGGCGAGCGATGCGCCTCCCGGCGTCCCGTCCGCTCTTGTCGTGAAGATGGACACGCAGCCGGCGAGCGCCACGGCACTTGCAACCGGAAGTAGCTGGTACCGTTTCAGGCTCATGGTTCCTTGTTCGGCGGGCTACTGTGCAACAAGCAGACTGACCAGACGAGAGTCCGCGGGCAGCTCGTGTCGGATGCCGCTCCCCGGGGGCTGGCCTCAGTACCGAAAGCGGAGAATACCCATGCCTACGACGTTCATCAAGACTGGCACAGCGTAGATGGCCCCAACGGCGGTAAGCTTCTTTCTTGCTGTACGAAGGGCGAGCACGAGGTTGACGGCCGCAAAGAGCTCGAAGTATCCGAAAAGAAAGATGAGCCAGACCCCGCCAAAGGACAGCCGCCAGAAGGGGTATTCCCAGACCAGCTGATTTCCGATGTTCAGCGCGCATTCTACTATCACGCAGAACACCGAGAACCCGATGGCCCAGAACCAGCGGTTGGGTAATGCCAGGATCCGTTCCTTTGGGTCTTCTGAGCACGTGTAGTAAAAAACGATTCCGGCAATAGCGAACATGAACATGATCTCGATGTTCCACCCTACCATCGTGCGCAGAGCCGTGTGCCCGGGAGTAGTCCAGAACGCCGAACGCCCTGAGATGTTCAAAGCCCACCCGTTCCACGTCTCGTTGAAAAAGTCCATTCCGAAGAGGGTCACGCCCGCAAGCACCGCATCCCAATTCCGGGTTGCCCGCGCTTTTCGAGTTTCCACTGCGTAGATGTACAGCACGAGCGCAAGGAGCGGAATGGCGTACCACTTCAGCAGGGAGAGGTCCCGGAGATGGTCCAGCGCCCTGAGGGTTGCTTCTGTCAGCTTGACTCTCCTTTTTTCCGTACCTTACCATGCCCCGCTGGGTCGCTCAACATCATCAACGGGTGCGGCGGTACACCGCGTCCGGTGGTGGCACGAACGCTCGTGTTCGGTGTTCCATTCTCACGAGGCCCCGGTGTACTGTTCTCGGGATACCTGCCATATCTTCGACAAGAGGAGATCTTCAACAACATGGGAATCCAACCGTCCGCCGCCGCAAGGCTCAATCAGGGTCTTCTTCTTTTCTTCTCCGAGTTTGTCCGGGTAAGCCTGAGGCGGCCTGCACAAGCGGCTTTTTTTGCGCGGACGGTCCTCTGGCAGCGGCGGGCGGCCCGTCGCCGCGCCGGACTTGCCAGGCGTGAGGATTTGCACGTTCCTCCCATCGTGATTTTTAGCATCACCAACAAGTGCAACCTGCGTTGCAAGGGCTGCTACGCTCAGGCCATCCGCGACGACGCGCCGGTGGAGCTCGCAAGCGATGCGCTAAGGAGCGTCGTGTCGCAGGCAGAGGACTTGGGAGTGTCGTTCTTCGTGATCGCCGGAGGGGAACCTCTTGTGCGACCGGAGATCGTAGACATCACGCGGGACTTTCGACGAGTGATCTTCCTCCTGGTGACCAACGGTCTCCTTCTGGATGACAACCTGATCTCACGGCTCACGCGGCAGCCCAATACGGTGCCCGTCCTGAGCATCGAGGGAAACGAAGCGGAGACCGACGGCCGCAGAGGGCAGGGAGTTCATGAGCGCCTGCGAAACAGGATGCAAAAGCTAAAAGCAGCGCGCATCTTTTTCAGCCTTTCCCTCACAGTCACCCGGGGCAACTTTTCGACCGTCACGGCCCCTGGTTTCATAGAGAGCGCCATTGAAGAAGGTTGCAGGCTGTTCCTATTTCTTGAATATACGCCAATCAGGGACGGGACGGAGGAATGGGTCATCACAGATTCTCAGCGGGATGAGATGAAGGGCCTCGTCGCGTCATTCCGAAGTCGATTCAAAGCCGTCTTCATTGCCGTGCCGTGGGACGAGGAGGAGCAGGGCGGCTGTCTCGCCTCGGGGCGGGGGTTCGTGCACATCAACGCGAGCGGAGATCTCGAGCCATGCCCGTTTGCTCCGTATTCCGACGCCAACCTGAGGCTTGTGCCGCTGAAGGAGGCGCTCAAGTCCCGGTTCCTCGCGGTGATGCGGCAGAATCACGCTTTGTTTGCCGAGACTTCAACCGGCTGCGCCCTCTGGAACAACAGGGACAAAGTGAGGGTCTTTCTGGCAGAGAAGACGGGCTGAAGCCGGGCAATATGGCAGATTCGGTGGATTCACAAGAAGAGCCAGCGGAGTTCATACCTCCACTATTATTCAAGCACTGGACCGCGTCACTCAAACGGGCTTTCTAACGTCTGCAGAAGTTTCTAGGGACTCCGGGTGACGGTTACCGCAACGGCTCGCTCGTTCGCGAGGAACTTTTCGCGGAGCGGCTGAGCGTGCTGCACGTTCAGCCGCTCGACCAGAACATCGATGCTGCCAGCGCCGGGAAGCCCAACCTCCCACGCTCTCTCGTCGCCTGTCTCGAAGTGAAGGAATCTGGGAGGCACGTTAGCAGGCAGGCGCAGGCTTTCCTCGATGAAAGCAGATTCAACACATCCACCGCTGATGGCACCGATAATTCTGCCGTCTGCGCGGATGGCCATTTTCGAGCCCGCAGCCGGCGGGGCGGTGCTATACGTCTTGGTGACGGTCGCGAGTCCGATACGCTGCTCGCCCGAGTCGAGTGGACGTCCGGCATTCTGTCTCGAATTTCACGGTTAAGATACAAACAATCCCAATGCACGCGAAGGACGCGGCGCGCAGACTTTGGTGACGCCATTCGCAAGGACCGGCAAAAAAGGGCCGCGTCGAACGATTGTTGCTTGATGTGCCCTTGTATATACTGACCAACGAGACGACTTGTGGGTAGGGAGGGAATCCAATGAGTCCTCTCGGAATCACTGGCGCACCCTTGACGGGAGAGCGCACGGCACCTCAACCTATTCCGCGGGGTTCGCACGCGCCGGGGTCTCGCTCTTTTGGCCTCACGGAGGTGGCCTCGCTCTCACCGCAGTCGCCCGGCCCTTCCGTCGCGTCGCGCCTTTCCGCAGCATCCTCAAGTCTTTCGTCGGCGTCTCCCCAGGCAATCATCATGCAGGCGGAGATGCTTCTTCAGATCGCCTCCGCGAATGCCTCTTCCCCAGCTTTGCGTCAGATCGCCGCGGCTGCCTATCAAATGGAAATGGACGCACGCCGGGAGATGACAAGAGTTCCCGATCTCGCCTTAGGGCGGGAGTGGGTTGCCTGATCTTCAGCCTTCGATTTCCCGTTTGATCCGAGCCAGCAGATCGGCGTTCCCGGTGGCGGCTGTTCATTGTCATCAAAGAGATACTTGCGGCTGGCATTCACGAGCCCTGGGGGATGCAGCGACCTCCGCCGCGCAGACTCCGTGTTACTGGCGGAATAGTGCTCTTACGGTCTTGCCGCAGGCGACCCCGACTCCGCTCATGGTAGACAAGAGGGTGCTCGTCAGTCAGCACTAAGAAGTGCAGTCATGGAGCGCGCCATGGCCGAAAGCAAAAGTGCGCACGAAGCCGCCCCCGGGTCAAGTGTTCCCACGGAGCGCTCTCCGAGCCTGCTCGCCCGTCCGAGCCGAGCGGCCATGCCTCGGGTCGACTCCTTGCCTTTCTCTGCCGCCGCGGCCATAGCCGCCAGGGCGACAGGGAACTCCACTCCTGCCGTGCACGCCGCTCTGTACGACTCAACCGCGGGGGCCAACGCGTCCACCATGGTCTTGTCGCCCGGCTTCGCGTTTCCTATCGAGATGAGGCCATCCGTAGCCCGTTGCAGCATTTCCTGGAAAACTTTTTTGTCGATCCTTTCCTGGCCGGCCGAGGCGCGGGACATTTCCAGGAAGAACGTTCCATAGAGCGGCCCCATAGCACCGCCGATTTCGGACAGCAATACCTGCCCGAGGGTTTTCAGCCCGTCGGTAAGACTGCCGGGGTTTTCCGCGAGGCGCTGCTTGCAGATGGAAAAGCCCTTGTTCATATTGATTCCGTGATCGCCGTCCCCAATGGCACCGTCAGCCTCGCTCAAGCTCGGAGCGTTCTCCTGGATTGCCTCGATCATGGCGTGAATAACCGGCTCTCCGTCGCGATTGGCGAATCCGTTCATGGGCCCCCCGCCTTCCCACCCATTCCTCTTGCCCGGGGCCCGAGCTGGGTGAGGCCTAGGGAATCCGCCTCCAACGCCAGGAGACCCTTCAATTCGTCATCCAGCCTCGTAAGCGTAAGAGTCACACCCATCATCTCCAGCGACGTGAAATAGTTGCCCACGTATGACCGGACGATTCTCATTCCTTTCTTTGCCAGAAGTTCGGCAACATGCCCGTAAAGAATATACAGTTCCATGACCGGCGTTGCTCCCAATCCTGAGACGAGCGCCGCGACCTCGTCGCCGGATGAAAAAGGAAGATCGGGGAGTATGACGTCGAGCATCATCTCCGCCATCTCGGAAGCCGGGCGAAGCGTGTCGACGCGCATGCCCGGCTCTCCATGGTGCCCGATCCCGACCTCCATCTTCCCTGGCTCGATTGTGAAGTTGGGCTTGCCGACCGCTGGGATGGTGCACGGTCTGAGACCGATGCCGATGCTCCTTGTATTGTCCATGGCTTTTTGGGCTGCGGACACCACCTCATCCAGGCTGCCTCCAAGGGCGGCTTTCGCGCCGCCGGCTTTCCACATGATCACTTCGCCGGCAACCCCGCGCCTCTTGGCCCGCTCGGCGGGAGGTGCTGATGGCACGTCATCGTTTGCAACGACGGTCTTCACCGTGATCCCGTCCTCACGCGCAAGCTGAACGGCCATCTTCACGTTCATGGTGTCCCCCGCGTAATTCCCGTAGAGGCAGGCGACCCCCTTGCCGGCCTCCGCTGCCCTAAAAGCCCCTAAGAACGAATCCGCGGAAGGCGATGTGAAGATTTCCCCTACTGCAACCGCGTCCACCATATTCTTTCCGATGTAGCCGATAAACGCGGGCTTATGACCCGAGCCCCCGCCTGTCACCACCCCCACTTTGCCGGCAACCGGCGCGTTGACGTATCTCAGCACTCTCGGGTTACGCGTTGAAGCTACGCGTTCGGGGTGGGCCAAGACAAAGCCCTTGAGCATGTCTTCGACGACCTGGGTGGGATCATTTATGATGCGCTGCATGCATTCGAGTATCCACCTTAGACATTCGACCGTCTACGACTCGTAGAACGTAGTCTTTGTCTCGTTGTATGGTGAGATTAGGGGGTGAGAAATGCGCTACGCGGTGATCCTTGCCGGAGGCTCGGGCACCCGGTTGTGGCCCATGAGCAGGGCCTCGATGCCCAAGCAGCTTCTGCCTTTCATCCGCGGGAAAAGTCTTTTGCGGCATTCTTGGGAGCGACTCGAGGGATTCGTCGAGCCCCAACGGCGGCTAGTGTGCGCAGCGGAGAGCCAGCGGGACCTTATTGCGAAAGATCTCGATGATTTGGGGCCCGGGCAGTTCCTCGGGGAGCCCGCGGGTCGGGACACGCTTGCCGCGCTCGGATACACGGCGGCCGTCATTGCCCGTGCGGATTCTGATGCGATTATTGGGATTTTTACGGCCGATCATATTATCGAACCCGCGGGCAGGTTCCGGGAGATCGTGGAGAGCGGCTACAGGCTTGCAGAGCAGGAGAAGAACGTCCTTGTTACCTTCGGCGTGATTCCGCGGCACGCCGCGACAAGCTACGGCTACCTCAGCCTGGGGGCCCAGCTTCCGGGAAGCGCGAGGATCGTGGAGCAGTTTCGCGAAAAGCCTGACAAGGCCACGGCGGAGCGGTGGGTGGCGGAAGGTCCGTCGAAGTTCCTCTGGAATAGTGGAATGTTCGTGTGGAAAGCTTCAGTCTTCTTAGACTGCGTCCGCCGCTACCAACCGGAAACCTCCGAAGTCCTTTCCCGGGTTACCGATGCCTGGGGGACAGCGCAATTCCCCACGGTGATCGGCGCCGCCTACCCGTCTCTTCCCAAGATCAGCGTCGACTTTGCGGTGATGGAGGAAGCCTCCCGTGACCAGCGCGTCACAGTGGCCGCAATCCCCATGGACCTTTCATGGCTCGACGTGGGCTCGTGGCCCGCGTTCGCGGAAACCTGCAGAACGGACGAGGCCGGGAATCAGTGGGCCGCCGAGAAAGGCCTCCTCCTGGACACGCGGAGGACGCTCGTGGCCTCCAGCGACCCGCAGCACCTGGTCACGGTCCTCGGCTGCGAGGATCTGGTTGTGATCCACACCCCGGATGCCACGCTTGTGTGCCGTCGGGACAAAGCTGAGGACATCAAGAAGCTGCAGGCCATGGTGGCGGAGAAGTTCGGCGGCCGTTTTGTCTGAGATCCTGCCGCCGGTAGACGTTACAGCGGACAAAGCGCAAGACCGGTGAATCTTGCCCCGCCGCAGTCTTCCCCTGAATCGATCTAAACCTCGAACTCCGGGGGTCAGTGAACACGAGCGCGCAGCGAACGCAAGCCCGGATATCTCCCCCCGCTCCTGCCTTCCCCGCGGGCGAGCTCGACTCCCAACATCAGCATCGCGGCACGGCTGTGCCTCGAGACTTTCACCATATACAAGATTCGAAGAATCTTTACGCTGCCGACTTTGCTGGTAAATGCACGCAAGGCGATTTCTCGTGAACGGGGAAAGTCACGCGTACGCGGTTTTTCCATGGATGGCGAGAGCGGACGGGTTCGGGTGACCGCTATGGGACTGGTATCCTGGACCTGAACACGAGTGCACCGGAGGCCATGGCTCGAAGCTCGTACGCAATCCCCGCGGGGGCCAGGGCCGCGGCACCCTTGCCGAGCTTTATCTCGTGGCCCGCGCATACCAGAACGGCAGAGCCCTCCAGTGTGATGAAGCATTCCACGCCGTGTTCGACGTCGGCGTGCAGACTTTCATCGGCTTCGAGCTGGGCGCGGTCAAGGACGAACTCTTCCGCGGCCGTTTCGTAGGCCTGCACGCCTGGGCCGATTTGGTGGCCGCACAGGACCGTGGGTCGGGCATCAGCGTATGAGACCGTCCGGAGCAACTGCTCGACGTCCACGCTCTTTGGAGTGAGCCCGCCGCGCAGCACATTGTCGGAGCTCGCCATCACCTCGACGTTCGTTCCCTCCAGGTATGCATGGAGAGTGCCTGCGGGCTGGTAGGTGCCTTGGCCCGGATGCAGATGGAGAAGGTTCAGGAGGTAGATCGAAAAGATTCCCCGGTCCAGATGGCCGCCGGGAAGAGGAAGCACCTGGGCGGCGCGCAGCGCCCAGAAATCGGGGGTGTCTTTGTCCGTGGTCCGAGCGCCCTCCCGTGCCGCGAGCCTGCCGATAAGGGCGGAGAGGATCTCATCGACCCTTTTTTGCGGCATCGTCATGACAGCGCCATACAGCTCTCGAAGGAGCCGTTCACGAGCCGCCGGCTTTTCTCCGGCGGTCCGCAAGCGTGCGGCGAAATCAGTCATGACCGAGGCGAGCTCGGGGACGGACTCGAAAACAAGGCCGATTTCCTCCAGCGGGCGGAAACCGTGCAGCATCCAGAACTCGGTGAGCGCCACATGTGCCTCGGGCTTGTGGTTGTCGTCCTTGTATATCCGTTCGGGCGCTTCCAGCGGAACTCCGGAGGCGTTCTCACGCGCGAACCCGGCCGCCGCTTGCGTACGGGACGGATGCACTTGAATGGAGAGCATGGTTCGGGCATCCAGTACTTTCATGAGGAAAGGGAGCCGTCCGTTGAACCGTGTGGCATCCCGCGCGCCGAGAACTTTCGGCACACCCGACAGGAGCCGGTCCAAGCGTACCTTCTGTCCGCCGACCACGGCTCGGGCGGGCGCGAGGGGATGTGCACCGATCCACAGCTCGGCGTAGGGAACCCGCCCAAGGTTGCTTTCACCTACGAGCGACGGAATGAAATCGTATCCGCCCCACGCGTAGTGCTGCACCGGGCATTCGAGCCGCAGAACCCGCGGAGCGGAACGGAACAGCTCGAGCTCGTCCACGGCCGCTGCAAGTCGCGTGAGGATCCCATTATCCGATGTTCCAAGTCTCACGATTTCCTCGGCTCGCTGCGGCGTCCCCGCGTTGGCGTATATGCGCAGCTCGGGAGCGTTTCCCGAAGGCCTGACATGCGCGACGTCTCCGTTCTCAAATCCGACTCGAACCCCGTCAAGCCAGTTGATCCAAGCGACACCGTTGAAACCGTCCCCCGGCGTGAAGAACTCACTCAGCTCTCCGCAGATCTCCCGCAAAATCGGCGTGAGGGAATCCGATTGGCGAAGGCTGGTCACTGTTGCGTCCGCGCGGAGAACCGACCACTGCCCGGAAGGGGCGCGCCGCGCTTCGACAACCGATGGATCCGAGACGGAGAAGCGTCTTACGATCTCAAGAGCTTTGTTACAGGGAAAATCCCGCACCAAGCCCGATTTTCCAAACCGCGGAGGCAACCGGGAAAAAAGCGCCGTGAGAGTTTGCCCCTTGCCTATCGAGGCGCAGAGGGCCGCAAGGATGGGAAGCAGCGCATCCCGCGTAGGAAGAGGCGGAAGCGTTCCACCCCCGGGGATGGCGACGGGTGTAGCCGTCAGAAACCCGCCGTTTGCCTCCCAACCAACCTGTTTCATTGCATCGATCACGTAGGGCGATCCGATGCGCGTTTTCACCGGCTTGATCCCCTTAGGGATAAAATGAGCGTCCACTGCGTCGTTGACGCTGATGGGCACGGCGATCTCCCGTGCACCGACGAAGTCTGCAGTCACGATGCCCAGAATGTCCCCGGGATAGAAGTTGACTTTCCCGCCGTTCACTCCGAGCACCAACGGCCGGTCGCTGTCCCCATCTGTGGAGACTACAGCGTCTAGATCAGCGCCGCCGTTGGCGTCCACGAGACCCTGGATCTGGCGGAGCATCTCCTCGTTGACCGACTCGGTGTCCACGGGAACGAACGTGTCGCTTCGCCCGGCAGGGAGGGCGCGCGCTCCGAGGTTTTCCAGCGCCTGCACAAGAAGGTCTCGGCCGACGGCGGAATGCTGGTATACGAGGATTTTCCTTGCGTTCAACGCGCCCAGCGGAAACGCCTCCGCGTATCGCCGGAGGTACTCCGAAGCCGCGTCCGGAATCTCCGGGGGCAAGGCGCTGCGAAAGACCGCCCGAAGCGCTCCGCGTTCGTCGAACATGCTTGTCGCCAACGGCCTGTTGTACTCTGCTTCGCGGAGGCGTTTCTGCGCAGCGCGGATGGGTTGCTCGTCGGACTTTCGGACCTCGCCGTCGGCCCTGTTCAGCTTGATGCCATTGCGGTCGAAGGGGATGTGGCTACCGGTGATCATGACACTCGGACAACTCCTCTTCATCGCATACAGGAGGAGGGCAGGGGACGGAATGCAGCCCAAAAAGACGGGGGAGAAACCAGCGGCCGTGATAGCCCGGCATATCGGAACCATAATGGTTCGGGTACTGGGACGCAGATCCCCGGCAAAGAACACCTTCCCGCCCATCTCGACGGCACTGGTTTCGAGGAGAAATTGCAGGAATGCTCGGGTTGCGATGTAGGCCTCGAGGTCGCTGATGTCCTTTACGAGCCCGCGTAGGCCGCTCGTCCCGAACTCGAGCTCTACCGGCTGATACGTGAGCCCCTGGCGAAGCGTGAGGGAGGAGACGTCGTTTTTCACTCGCTGTGCGCCCTGCGCGGGAGGGAAAGCTGTTTCGCTTTGCCAAGGGTGTTCAGGAGGATGACGCCGGCAACTGTTATGACACCACCGACAAGGGAAAGCGGCGCGGGGACTTCACCGAGGGCCAGGAACGCGATGACAAAGGAGAGGATGGGGGAAAGGTTCAGAGTGCTCGTCACCCGCGAAACGTCCGCCCGTGAAAGCGCGAAAGACCACAGCACGTAGCCGATGGCAGCAGGAAAAACCCCGAGATAGGCGACGGCGAGCGACGAAGCCAGCGGTGCGCGACCCAGTTGGCTGATCAGTCCCGGCAGGTAAACCGTCATGAACATAGTGCCCGTCCAGATAGTGTACGTGGTGAGCTGGACCCCGTGTAACGTGAAAGAAACGGCTTCTGGATTACGAAATACATGCTTTCGCCCACGGCCGCTAGGACGATGAAAAGCGCCGCAGGCTCGAACCTCAGCCCCGTGCCGGTTCCCACGGAAATCACCGCCACTCCGACGAAGCTGACGGCAACGCCGGTCCAGCCCAGCCCGGTCAGGCGCTCCCGGAGGAAGAGCACGGCCAGAAGCGTGGAAAAGACCGGCACGGAAGCAATGATGAAGCTTGCCGCCCCTGCCGGCACGGCGACCTCTCCGGCATTGAGGCCGACGTGGTAAACCGTAAAGCCGAGGAAGCCCATGAGGAAGAGCATCGGAAGGTCCCGCGCCGAAGGCATGGGCAGCCGCGTGACGAGTGCGTAGATGAGCATGGATAGGGAGGCAATGCTGAACCGCAGGAGCGCAAGCTGTCCCGGGCCGAATCCGCGCAGCCCCACGCGGATCCCCGCAAACGCGGACGCCCAGAGAACCACGGAGATCGTGAGGGCGATGACGAGGTCAGCCCTTCCCGAACGACGCATGGGTTCTTATAGCACGGCTGGAAGCCGCGGGAGAATAGCCGGTGCAAACCGTTGTATAATTAGTGCCGGGAAAGTGCCACCAATGAAGTGGGGGAGGTCGTCATGAAAGCCGTGCTCATGAGAGAAAACGGCGGTCCGGACGTACTGCGTCTCGAAGAGGTGGAGATGCCGAAGCCCGGGCCGGGGGAAGCCCGGGTACGCCTGGAGTACGCGGGGGTGAACTTCATCGACATCTATGGCCGAAAAGGGCTGTACAAGGGGCAGCTTCCACGGATCATCGGGGATGAAGGGGCCGGCGTTGTGGACGCCGTCGGCCGCCGAGTCACCGAGGTCACGGTGGGAGACCGTGTGGCATATGCCATGCAGACCGGCTCGTACGCCGAATATGCCGTCATACCCTCGATGTACCTCGTCCAAATTCCTGACGGCATAGAAACACGACTCGCCGCCGCGGCCATGCTGCAGGGCATGACGGCCCATTACCTGGCGGTCAGCACGTACCCGCTTGACGCCGGTCACACGGCTCTCGTCCATGCCGCCGGGGGTGGAACGGGCAGGCTTCTCACTCAGGTCGCGCGCCTGCGCGGCGCCCGCGTCATCGGGACGGCTTCTACAGAAGAAAAGGCGAATCTGGCGCGCTCGGCGGGAGCATCGGATGTGATCATCTACACCAGCTCGGATTTCGAAGCCGAGACTATGCGACTGACGAACGGACGCGGAGTGGACGTGGTGTACGATTCTGTGGGTCAGGCGACTTTCGAAAAAAGTCTAGGCTGCCTTCGGCCGCGCGGCATGATGGTGCTCTTTGGGCAATCCAGCGGTCCGGTGGCTCCTTTTGATCCGCTTGTGTTGAACCGCAAGGGCTCTCTATTCCTGACTAGGCCGACACTGGCGAACTATGTCTCGGATCGTGATGAGCTTCTCCGGCGGTCCGGCGACCTCCTGGGCTGGATTGCGCGAAAGGAGATCGAGCTGCGGATCGACAAGGTGTTTCGGCTTTCCGACGCGGCCAGCGCACACAAATATCTCGAAGGACGGATGTCAACAGGCAAGGTGCTCCTCCAAACCTAGGCATCCCCCAATGAGACTGCGAGAAGCCTGCCGATCACTTCCGCGCTGCCCTCCGCGCGTATTCCGTGCCCGATTTGTGAAGGCCGAAACAGGTCGAGAGAGGATTTAAGATTCCTCATGGGTCACGACAAATCTTACGGAATTGACACATGAGTGGGCTAGCATACACTGAAGCTAATATGTGCTGACACGATACAAGCGAAGTCTCTCGTAAGGTGATTTCGGTGGCGGATACTCGTTCTCGCATTCCCAAACCTCAAAGCATTGACCCTATGCCATTCCAGAGGCTTCTGGTTCAGATTTTCGATCTCAGCGGATCACCATCGCATACCTAGTGACCGCCTCGTTAGTTCGTCGACGTTGCGCGAAAGCCTGTTCCGTTGCCGCCCAATGAAATACGGTCTGCAATTATGCAAAGGGATTTTCGGGACACCCACACTAGCGCCTAATGGGGCTGAACTTCGAGCCTTTGAAAGAGGCGTCTATCAGGAGTCCTTTGACCCCCACCACGAAGCCGATAATCGGTTCCCTGACGCTGGTCGTGTCCACCGAGGCTCCGCCTCCAGTCTTGAGGACGGCGATGTTGCCGTCGACTCCCGCCTCCCAGCCCTCGCTCTTGCGAAACTTATTGAGCGCCGATTTCTCCATGAAGAGGATAACGAGGTCCTTGACCTCCCCGCCGAGGGTGAGGCCGAGTGAGGCCGAGGCCACGCTGTAGTAGGCCACGGTCCGGCCACCCTCGCGGAGGGCTCCCTCGCCGTACTCCCCGCCGACGATGATGCCGCCCTTAACGACCTTGGGAAGGACAAGGGCTGCGTTGGCCTTGGCGAGCAGTTCCCTGCCTCCCCTGACCTCGGCGACGAATCGGTCAAGGGCGGCGTCCACGTGCGCGTCGATCTCTCTGCCGGTCTCCGCTCTCGCTGCTCCGGTGGCGAGGAACAGGAATGCGGCCAGAACGGGGAGGACTCGCGTCAAGCGAAGATGGGTGCACATGCTATTTTCCTTGTTTGGAATTGAGGTCTAGTACCGCGAGACTTCGCATCTTTGGTTTTGCCATTCCAGGGAGTTTATCACAATATCCCTCGTCTGGAATGGGCGCAAACGAATTGGAGGTGGAATCATGCGGCAGTCGGTCCCCGGGTTGAATCGACAAAGCGCTTGCTCCACAGTGACGTCGCTCATTGAGCCGTCGAGCTGGAGAGTATGACGAGCTCTTTGAACCTGAGGGCGGGGAAATGACATCCGGGTTAAAGCTATTTCATCAGCACGGCTATCTATGTTCTATTCCGCTGAAGGCCTCACCAGCGTTCTCTCGTCCCTGGCCTACCGGGAGGTTTCCCGCAAGACGATCCTGGCGGGGATGATCGGCTGACACAACGCGGTGAAGCCTGCTTGAACTGCCTTGATCTCCTTGATCTTGAACACCATCTGGGT
>Ga0326727_10017287_pt1 | contig 15004 bp, 12 predicted proteins | sample MB2enrmetagenome_FD_207643 | JGI IMG/M metagenome (GOLD analysis project Ga0326727, IMG submission 207643) | Lab enriched peat soil microbial communities from McLean, Ithaca, NY, United States - MB29MY | ecosystem: Environmental > Terrestrial > Soil > Wetlands > Peat | place: USA: New York... | reverse complement strand
GGCGAAAGGCATCAGCCGAAGCACATCTGAAACGTCTTCGTGCGGAAGTTCGCGAGCCCTTTCTGTTGGCGGTGTCCGATCGGCTTAATATCGATGAAGCCGCATTGGAGGACGTGCCGGCTGGTGTCCACCGCTTCCGCAGCATGCCCCTGCCCGAGGAGATAGCCCGCCTGGCCCGCGAATTGATCGGAGGCGCGAACGTGCCATCGACCAAAAACTAGGCTCAACTGCTCTCGCGCTCGCTTTCCTGCGCGCCGCCGTTCTGAGGCGGGCCAATGGAAGTCAACGGTGTAAAGGACGGAGCGTCGCTTGCGGGAAAGGACTCATCGGAGGATTCGTCCACGATATCGATTTCCACCTCGGCAATTTGTTCGACAGTCGAAGGGGTTACTGCTTGCATGGCGTACTCCTTTGGCGCCGCGAATTTTTGTCGCGTGGGAATACGTTGGTGCAATCGCTGTGCCGAAGCAGCGGTGTCTCAGATCTGTTTCTCGGCCATCTCCAGGGCGCGCAGCAGGCCGCGAGCCTTGTTGATGGTCTCCTCGCGTTCGAGCGCCGGCACACTGTCATAGACAATTCCGGCGCCAACCTGGAGGTAGGCGGTCGTTCCTTGCAGGACGAGCGTCCGCAGAGCGATGCACGTGTCCATGTTGCCGCCAAAATCCACATAACCCACCGCACCGCCATATGGCCCGCGGCGATGTGGTTCTAGCTCATCGATGATCTCCATCGCCCGAACTTTCGGAGCACCGCTAAGAGTGCCCGCTGGCAGGCAGGCCCAAAGTGCATCGAGGGCTGTCTTTCCCGGTTGCAAGCGGCCCGTGACATTGCTGCAAAGATGCATGACGTGGCTGTATCGTTCGACGCTCATGACGTCGCTCAGTTGCACTGTCCCGTACCGAGCAACGCGGCCCACGTCGTTTCGGCCGAGGTCGACGAGCATGATATGTTCGGCACGTTCTTTAGGGTCGGCGGCTAGCTCAGCGGCCAATCGCAGATCTTCTTCCTCGTCCTTGCCTCGCGGCCGCGTACCGGCGAGCGGTCGAAGAGTCACCTTATCCCCTTCGACCCGAACCATGATTTCGGGCGAGCTGCCCACGAGCGTAAGCGATCCCGCCTTGAGATAGAAAAGGAACGGGCTTGGATTAACGACGCGCAGAGTGCGGTAAATATCGAATGGACGTGCCTTCGTCTCCGTCTGAAAGCGTTGGCTCAGTACAACCTGGAAGGCATCGCCAGCCTGGATGTATGCTTTGCACTTGTTTACAGCGGCCTCGAATCTCTCCGGTGTGAAGTTCGACGTATACGCAAGGTTGACTTCGCCGAGCGGCTCGATGTCGACCGTTTTCAGCTCGACAGGCGCGGTCTGCAGATGTTCGACCAGATCATCCACTCGACGGCAAGCATCGGCATAGGCAGCATCTAAGTCGCCGCGATCGACACGAGCGTGGCAGATGACGGCGATCGTCTTGTTGATGTGATCGAAGATGACCATGCGGTCGTAGAAGCCGAAGCAAAGATCGGGTAGGCCGCGGTCATCCGGTGGCGCATTCGGCAGGCGTTCGACGTAACGCACCGCGTCGTAGCCGGCAAATCCAACCGCTCCGCCGCAGAAGCGCGGCAATCCTGCTACCTGAGGTGCGCGATAACCGGCCAAGCGCTGTTGCAAAAGTTGCAATGGATCAGCGCACTCGGATTCCTCGACTCGATTGGACTCTTCGATGCGGACGCGGCTGCCATATGCCTCGAAGCGCAAGAACGGCCCCGACCCCAGGAAACTGTAGCGGCCAACTTTCTCGCCCCCGACGACGCTCTCAAATAAGAACGACCAGTCGCCGTCTTCGATCTTGCAGAACGCACTGACCGGCGTCAGCGTGTCGCCGATGAGTTGCCGATAAACCGGCACGAGAGTATTGCCCCGCGCCAGCGCGGCAAATTGTTCAAAGTCGGGTAAGTAGCGCATACTACGTCCGGTGCGTGAAGTCGGGCCCGGGGAAATTATTATCGGATCAAGAGCGAATCGACTCTGCGACCAAACGGGCATGATCAGAAAACGAGGCAGCGAGTCGAAGGGCGACGCGTGCCTCGCTCCCGGGAACGCTTGTGAGACCGAACGAACGAATCTCAATTATCATTGCGCGTCTGATGGCATCCGAAGCACAGGGACAGCGGGGTCCTGTCTCGATCGCCCGATCCTGAACAAGAGGTGGCCATTCACCGGTCGGCTTGACCGCGGGTGCCAAACGGTGCTATGACACGCGCCACGTCTTCGGGTTCGTGCGATTCCACGAGGTTCGTCATGCGTTGTCTTAGTTGTGACACAGAGAATCCGGACGACGCCAAGCAATGCAGCAAGTGCGGCAAATCAATCGCGCGCCGGCCTCGCCGCCGCAGTTCAGCCGAGGAGATCGAGGCGACCCTCACACCCGAAGGCGAGCGCTGCAACGCTGCGGCACTTCGAGCTTATCACGTCTGCTTATTCGGACTGGTCCCGGGTTTGGGCTTGCTGCTGGGTCCTGTCAGTTTTCTCATGGGAGTTCTCGCCTCTCTCCGCGGCAGGCGAACTCCGGGCTTCAGCGGTCGAGGCATGACGGCAGCGACTCTCCTTCTGAGCGCCGTCATCACCGCCACTCAGTGGATTGGCGTAGCGTTGATGCTAACCGGCTGGCGCGCGGCGCCGTAGTAGCCGGCCGGGCTGCAGTGGCAGGTGCCGCCGGGTAAAGCCGATCCTGTGCCTGTTCGCAGACTCGCGCGGCGATCGCCACCTTCAACAAATGAATCCCGCCGCGAAACACAAAAATCGCCGGCAGGACCATCGTGGCAGCCGAGGCAGGCCTGGCGGAGCCGGCAAAATCGTAGACCGCCCAAAACATCACGAGGCCGATGCCGACCAGCAGCCAGCCTGCCAGCTCACGCAACCAGTGGATCATGGTTTCTCCTTTTTTCGACGCATTTTCATGCGTGCTCGCGCGAGCCAACGATTGACGCGACCTTGGTCGCTCCGAGTTTCACGCCAAAGTTGATCCTGTAAGTAAAGCAAATTCTGCCTCGGAGTTGCCGTCGCACGATTGAGGAATCCAACCGCTACACCCCCGCAAACTCCGATGATTACAATTGCACAGGCAACAACCAGCAAACGCCATTGCGGAGCATCTTCGCCGATTTGCAATTCGACAGGCGCGGATAAACGGTCCAATCCCAGCCAAATCAAATAGCCGGCCAGGGTAGAGAAAGCCAGCGCGAACACCATGGAGACGAGTTCGGCCGACGAAGTCGATTGCGCGGCTCGCGCACTTTGGTGATCTGACGAGCTTTTCTGCAGCAGATTCACAGCTGATTTCTTGCGCCGATCAGGCGGGAATATCTCCGTCTCCAATGAGAGAAGGCGCCAATACGCAATCGTGAAAGCGAGGGACGAAGCGGCCAGTAGCAATCGGTAGCCGAATAACCAGGCGAGCACTCGCGGTGATCCGGAGGACACAGCGACCAGCTCGCGCGGAGAACCGGCGAAAAGCAATCCGGAGACCAGTGCCAGCAGCAGGAGTGGTCCTGTACCAAGCTGAAATCGAAGTGCCACCGCCCCGACCCCGATCGGAATCAGTTGGACGAAGCGCGAAGTGCTGCCGAGCAGTGAATCCAACGCAACGGCCATCAGAACCAGCGCGACCATGCAGATGCCAGTGTAATAGGGTGCGATGCCCCCACTCTCGTCCGCGCCTTCCTCCTCAAGCGGTCGCTCTTCCATTAATGAACCCTCCGCACGCGACGTAGGCGGTCGATTCGATCCAGGATTAGTGCGATTGGGTGTTCGGAAGCAGCACAGACGACCTGCACACCCAGGGAACCGAACGAGTGCCGAATGCGAGCGTATGCGGCCTGCAAGCGTTCGGTAGTAAGCGATCCGAGCCCGGGCGGCAAAGGTGCGGAATTCGGATCCGATGGAATCACCCAGGTAGCGGAATCTTCAGTTCCCTCTGTATCCGGTAAGGGAAGAGCAGGCGGCCAGGGACAAATGAACAAGACCTGGTGATGACGACCCAATGCGACCTTGACCGCGCGCATCAAGGGAGCGATGTCCTGGTCCAGTTCCAGCACATCAGCCAGAATCACGAACAGCTCGTTATCGCGGCCACGGCTGACGGCTTGAACGATCGCCGTGGCAAGAACAGATATCTTGCCTGGCGCACCGAAGAGATACTTCCCTGCCTCATCGTAAAGCGGCAATGAGTACGGTACGCGGTGGTCGGCGAGGAACCGCTGCAGCCGCAGCGAGAGCAGCATTTCATCTTCGAGCAACGCCGACACGCCACCCGCTGCCGGTCCGTATTGATGAACTAGCAGAGCTGCCAACCGTTTTCGCCAGATTCGTTCGCGGCGCGCGCCCTCGCCAAAAAGAGAGAACGCGACGAAAAAGAACAAGGTGGCGGCCAACGATACGGCGGAAAAGAATGTCGAGATCACCAAGCCGCGGCCGATCGTCTTCGCGATCAAATCTTGTGGTTTGTGCGCGAAGATCACGCCGGCAACGGCGGCCGCGTAGATCAGTATGAAGAGCAAAGGCAGCCCGAGGCCGCCAACCAGACAGATGAGTAGGCGCGATCGATAAAGTCGTTGCCAGAAAGTGCCACGCCGCTGCCGATAGGCCGGGAAATTCCCGAAGTATGTAGCCCACCACGACATGCCGTTGACTTCCGCACTCAGCAGATCGGGATAAACGCGGTCCGCAAACGCGTAGGCAAGAGGAACGAGATCGTCGGGAACGACAGGGGTTGTGGCCGGCTCGAGGCCGGCGGCGTCGGCAAGCCGGTTCAGCATTTGCGTTAAATGCGGGCCGGTACGATCCGGCTTGACGACTTCCGATTTGTTCTCGTCGAACAAACACAGAACCGTCAGGTCTCGAGTCGCCGCATTCGCCTGAGCAACGCCGGCGGCAATCTCGACCAAGCGATCGATGGCGCGCATCGGCCGCCAATTTTCATTGCCGTTGAGCGCGGGTGGAGCAAGCGCTGCAACGCGGACCGACGCTGAGGCGTCGACGAAAAGCGTGCAACGAATCGGGACTTCGCTTTCAAATTCCTTCGTGATCAACCGATCGCGGCGGGCGGAAATCTTCCACGCGATCGTTTTCGGTGGATCGCCCGGCAAATAGTCCCGCAAATCGAGCAACTCGCTGCCGGAGCCAGGCCGACGATGACGATGGACCCCGGGCGGCGGCAACTCGTTGGCACGCTTCGTCAGCGCCATGGCTGCCCGTCGGTGAGTTAGCACCGGCAGGATGCGATAAAGAACCGGAGAACGCACGAAGGCCCGATGATAGAATAGACCCTGCAAATCAGCCATCCGCACGAGCACACCTTCGAATCGTGCGCACCCGGCCGTGTTACACCGAACGCGATACGAAATGTCGATCGGGCGTTCGAGCTGCAGCGGGCCTTGCGCAAATGGGCTTCCGTCGAAGCGTTCAACGCTGAAGGGGACGGCATCCTCAACCAGGACGTGGTCCAGCTTCAATCGGGACGTACTGATCAGCGTAATGCTCACATCAAACGTTCGGCCGACCCAAAGGGTCGAGACGCCTCCTCGGGAGTCGCGAACCTCTCGGTCCAGCTTCAGGCCGGAAACGACCGCCCGGCTCGCAATCACAAAGCGCAGCCATTCCTGACAGAGCCATGTAAGCGAGACGAAAGCTATCAAACTTATCAAAGGGAACGACACGCGGATGCCGAAAAACAGCATCGCGCCGAGAACCAGCAAGAGCCACCAACCGCGTTGGGTCAGCATTTCGCTCGCGAGTGTTCGAGAAGATTGCAAGAGCCGGCGCATCGGAGCCGGCGGAACATTACTGTGCGCCCGAAAAAAGCAGGCGTTGCAGCGACTGCTAGCCGACAACCGCCTTATTCTTCGAAATCACCGGAACCGATTCGAGCAATTCGTGTACGACGTCGACGGAGCGCTTGCCTTCGATCTCGGCTTCGGGTCGAACGATCAGGCGGTGGCCCAGGACGCCTGCCGCGATGGCTTGAACGTCCTCGTGCGTGAAATAGTGCCGCCCGTCGAGCAGCGCTCGCGCACGCGCACATCGCAATAGGCAAAGAGAGGCGCGCGGGCTGGCGCCCAGAGCCAGGTCGGGATGGCGCCGGCTCGCCTCGGCGAGGTCGATGATATACTCCAGCAACCCGTCTTCGCCGTAGACGCCCGCTAACTTCCATTGCACGTCGAGGATTTGCTCAGCATTGAAAACTTGTTCTGCGACTTGAGCTGGCGCGCTGTGCAAGCGCAGCATCTCGACCTCGCCTTTATGGCCGGGATAGCCCATATCGACTCGCAATAGGAACCGGTCGAGCTGTGCTTCGGGAAGGCGATACACTCCTTCTTGTTCGATAGGATTCTGCGTCGCCAGCACCATAAACGGCTGCGGCAAGGTGAGCGTGGTGCCCTCGATTGTCACCTGGTTTTCTTGCATCGCTTCCAGCAATGCGGACTGCGTCTTCGCGGGCGCACGATTGACTTCATCAGCGAGCAAGACCTGACAAAAGATCGGTCCGCGACGCAGCACGAAATCGTCTTGCTTACGATCGAAAACGTAGGTGCCGGTGACATCCGACGGCAATAGATCGGGCGTGAACTGCAGGCGGTGATATTGAATGCCGAGCACGCGCGCGAACGTCTTGGAAAGAGTTGTTTTCGCGACGCCGGGCACTCCCTCGAGCAATACATGGCCTGCGCCGACCAAAGCGATTAGAAACTGGTGCGTGACGTCTTCCATACCGACGACGACGCGTGCGACCTCTTTGACGACGCGATCGCGCAGTCCTCGGAGGCGGTCGGCCAGTTCCCGGATTCCGCTGGCGTCCGGTTCGCTTTGGTGTTTTGCGGTAGCGGCGGTTAGCTCAGGCATGAAACCTCGGGGTCAGATAAGGACCGCTTAATCAAGCGACTGGCATTTTAACGACACCATTGGCGACGTCTCGTTCCAATTCCTGCAGATCAGTCAGGTATTTGTGCCATTGCAACGGCGTGACTCGCGTCGGTGAAGCCCCGTAAGCGATTTTCCAGAGATACTTCAGTCGTCGTCGCGCACTCCGTCGCTGCCAGAATCCACCACCAGCTATCACCGGCAGGACAGGCACGTTACCGGCGCCGGTCAGCGATTCGAATCGCTGACGCGCGAGCGCCCGAGCGGATTCGCCGAGATTGCCGACCGCAATTTGTGCGCGCTGACGCTGTTCGGCAAATGTGCCTGCCAGGTTCTGGCCTGCCACGGCCATCTCCAACCGAGGAAGGCGATTCTCACCGAAGAAGCGTGCATCGTCGCTCAAACGATAGAAAAAGTAAAAAGCAATGCCCCCGGCGAGGGCCCAAAGCGTGTAGCGTCGCAGGCGAGCGACGCCAGCCTCCCCCTCACCTTCTACGCCTTTCATCAGGGCGGCGTTGATGCCGTCATCCAGTTCGGTTCGGGCGATGGTGCGCTCGGCAGCCATCACAACTTCGTCTCGGCGAGCAAGCATCTCCTGCAGAATCTTGAGCGCCGGCGGACGCGGCAAGCGCTTGAGAACCACATCGAAGTTGGCGAACGGCGCCTTTCCATCTACGACCAACGTCGCATGTGTACGCTGACCGTCACCCTTGAGCCAATCGATCACTCGTTGCGTGAATGCGAAATTATCGCATTCCTCGTCGAGCAACATCTCATTTATGAAGACACTGTGATCTGCCAGGATCAGGATTCGGCCCTTCGATGAGTCCGGTCGGCCCCCAACGGCGAAATCGTGACGCTTGCCCCTCGGATACTTGGCAACACCCGCGCCACCGAAGGCCTCGTCTTCCCCGACATCGGGAAAATACTCGGCGAGCGGCACAATGCCCGGCGGAACGTTGGACTCGATTGTTAAGTACGAAGGAATGTTCGTCGCGACCTGCAGGCCGGCGAACGGATTCTCCGAGCCGTCTGGCAAGTGAGCGTCCGTGCTCTTTACAAAGGGACGGTAGGGCTGTTTCCGATGACAGCGATCGAGGTGCCTCTGATCGACGATCAAGTGGCCGTCGATTCGGACCCCTGCGACATTGTGCAGAATCTTGTGCGCAGCCTGATCGCTGGCGATTAACAATGCCCCGCCACTACGGACAAATTCCTCGGGACCTTCCGGCAGTTTTCGTTCCAACCAGTTCAGATCGCCAAGTACGATCAGAATCGAATGTTCGGGATCGGCACGAAGCTGGTCGACGTCGGCCTGAGCGCTGAGACCCGAGTTCTTGAGCATCCAGCGTATCGATTCGCTCCCCTCCGGGAACGGTGACCGCTGTGCCCGCGCTGATGTTGCCGCTCCAGCTCCAGCAAGCAGGACAATCGCCAGCAGGCGAAACAGAGAATAGGGACGACGGCGAATCATGCCGCAGCGCCTTCCGCCAACAGAGCCAGGTCGCGACGAGCCGCCATCAGGTCGGCTTCGGCGAAGGGAGTTGCATCGGGCTCGTAGCGGGCCCGCTCGTAGAGGCGTGCGAGTTCGTGAGCGGCCGCTCGGCCATCTTCACCCGGTGTTGCTTCCTCCAGTCCCGAGGCGATGGCCAAGTGATTGCATACCGAAGCCGTGTCCCCCAAGCGGAGGATCGCAAGGTGCTCGAATGCGCGGATAAGATCATCGCTTGTGGCCACTTTGTTCGGACTGACCGGCCACGGCCCGGCGATAATCATTCTTGTTTTGCCCTTTACGGTGCCGCGCTTTTCAAGTGCTCGCCAGCCGACTGCGATAAGAATGGCCACTCCACAGACCGCAGCCGCATAGCCGATCGTGACCGCACTGGTCGAATAGTCGGTCGGTCCGGCCGGCACTTTCTCCAGGGCTTGACCGACGGCCCCCCCCAGCGCCGGAATCTTCTGTCGCAGGTCGCGAAAGAGATTGCTTGACGTGCCCGCCAGCTTCCCGGGCCATTCCCAATTTGAATTCATCCAGCTTGCCGCATCGTCCGACGAGTGCTTCCACAGCGACGCCAAATCGAGATGACTATTTCCATCAGAGTCCGTGTGCAAGCCGCCCATCGACGTCAGTGCCTGTTCGAACGCATCGGACTTCGAGGAGTCGTGCATATCGTCCATCACCGAGGCGGCGATTCTGCCGAGTTGCCGCTCGAGCCACGTTTCCTGCTGGTCGGAGTCGTCCTTAACATCGGTGCGAATTGAGTCCTGCGACTGACCCACGAATCGGCTATTGCCAGGACCGTCTGCTTGTTCGCCCGACCCGCCATTGCCGGCTCGTTCTCCGCCCTCATCCGGGAGAGCGGAAGGATCGTAGCCCTTCTCAGCAAGGCTCCGCAAAATCTGAATCTGTTTTTCGGAGAGCGACCCTCCGCCTTTGCCCGCGTTCCGATACTGCTCGACCAGAGCCATGAAGCGAGGATCGCGCATCAGCTGAGCAATTTTGTCGGAATTCTTGTCCAGCATGCGAAGTTGTTCCGGCGTTAATTTGCCTTGAGTCAACTTCCGAAGCGTCTCCTGGTCGCGAAAAAGCGATTGCAATTCGCGCAGCTTCCCTTTCTCTACGGCCTCTTGAAGGCGTTCGTTCAGCATGTCTTCCGCTTTGAACGGATCGAGGTCTTGATTCAGGATCTGATGGGCCGGCCGTACAACTCGCGTCGGGCGTTGATACGGATCGGCGGCGAACGCATCCGATGCAAGAAGAAAGGATGCCAGAGGAATCAGAAGGGGCAGCCTTCGGCACAGCATAGCGACGTCTCCGCATCGGACCGGGAAATGGAGCTGCTTCGGTGCCTTCCGTAACTTGACTTATCCTAATTAGCGCCGACGTAGCACGCAAGCACCAGCAGCCAAGCTGCTCCGTTCGGTGCCGATTGCAGCAATCTCGTGCCTGGTTTGACCTTCCTGAGCCTCCCCGCTAGGGTAATGGAAGACTCGGGCCAGGATACTCCAGCCACCGAAGGACCATGGCGGAACAGTACATCTACACGATCGAGAATCTGACGAAAGCGTACGGCAAACGCGAGGTGCTCAAAAACATCTACCTCGCGTTTTACCCCGGCGCCAAGATCGGAGTCATTGGTAGCAACGGCGCCGGCAAGAGCTCGCTCCTGCGGATTATGGCCGGCCAGGATCAAGATCATCTCGGCACGGCGCGATTGACCAGCGGTTTTACCGTCGGGTTCGTGCCGCAGGAGCCGCGCCTGAACGAAAAAGTAGACGTCCGTGGCAACCTGGAAGAGGCGGTCGCTCCCACGAGGGCGTTGCTCCATCGGAGCGAAGAACTCGGCGCCAAGTTCGGGGAGGTACTCTCCGATGCCGAAATGGAGAAGGTTCAGGCCGAATTCGATCGCATCCAAGATGCAATCAACGCCGCCAACGCCTGGGATCTGGACCGGCAGCTAGAAATCGCCATAGACGCCATGCGCCTCCCGCCCGGCGACTCCAGTCCGGCCACCCTTTCAGGCGGCGAACGCCGCCGTGTTGCTCTCTGCAAAATGCTCCTGCAGAAGCCGGATCTGCTGCTCCTCGACGAGCCCACGAACCACCTCGATGCCGAATCGGTCGACTGGCTCGAACGCCACCTGCAAGAATACTCGGGCACGGTCGTGGCTGTCACGCACGATCGCTACTTCCTTGACAACGTCGCAGAGTGGATTCTGGAACTCGACCGAGGCGTGGGTTACCCGTTCAAGGGCAATTACTCCTCCTGGTTGGAGCAAAAGCAAGGTCGCCTGGCCAAGGAAGAAAAACAGGAATCCGCACGACGCAAGGCCCTGGCCCGGGAACTCGAATGGGCCAAGATGGCTTCGCGCGCGCGCGTCGCCAAGAGCAAAGCACGACTGACCGCCTATGAAAAGCTAGCCGCTCAAGAATACACAGAGCGCGAAGACGAGCTCGTATTGCAGGTTCCCCCCGGGCCGCACCTTGGCGACCTGGTCGTCCGCGCCGAAGGCGTCCGCAAAGGATACGGCGACAACCTTTTGATGGAGGACTTGAACTTCGATCTGCCGCGTGGCGGTATCGTCGGTGTGATCGGACCGAACGGGGCTGGCAAAACGACTCTGTTCCGCATGATTGTCGGACAGGAAAAACCCGACGGCGGCAGCTTGCGCGTCGGCGATACGGTCGTTGCGGCATACGTCGATCAAAATCGAGACAGTCTCGATGCGAATAAGACCGTATTCGAAGAAATCACGGGCGGAACGGATTATCTCATGCTCGGCAAGCAGCGCGTTGCATCGCGCGGCTACGTCTCGCGCTTCAATTTCAAAGGTCCCGACCAGCAACGCAAAGTGGGCGAGCTATCCGGCGGCGAACGGAATCGAGTGCATCTGGCCAAGCTATTGCGGCGCGGCGGGAACCTGCTTCTGCTCGACGAGCCGACGAATGACCTCGACGTCGACACGCTGCGCGCTCTGGAAGAAGCGTTGCTGAACTTCGGCGGTTGCGCGGTCGTCATTAGCCACGACCGCTGGTTCCTGGATCGTATCGCCACACACGTGCTGGCGTTCGAGGGCGAAAGCAAGACAGTCTGGTGTGAGGGAAACTACCAGACCTATGAAGCTCAGCGGCATCAGCGCCTGGGCGTCGAAGCAGACCAACCGCACCGGATTCGCTACAAGAAACTCCACCAGTAATCCTCGGCTATTCGCGCTTGTTGAGTTCTAGACGGTGTGTTGAGAAGAGAATCGGCGGTGCACAGCGTCCGAATACTCATCGAGAATTCCGCGTATGATACGGCCTCAGTCGTTCGCCCCTTGTGAATGCGTTCAGCCTTTTTCACCTCCAGAGATTTGTCACATCTCATGATGGAACTCCTCGATGTGACGAAAGTCTATCAACAGGGCCGGCGGTCCGTGCAGGCGGTCCGTGGCGTCTGCTTGCAGATCAAACCCGGCGAGTTCGTGTCCATCATGGGTCCTTCCGGCTCGGGCAAATCCACGCTGCTGCACCTGCTTGGCGCCCTCGATACGCCCACGACGGGAAAGGCGCTATTTCAAGGCCAGGATCTGCAGTCGATGTCGGATCGAAGCCGTTCGCTCTTGCGTCGGAGTCGCATCGGCTTCATCTTTCAGTTCTTCAATTTGTTGCCGACATTGACTGCTGCGGAAAACGTGGCTCTACCGCTCCTCCTCGGAGGCCAAAGTCGCGGCAAGTCGCTCGTTGCAGCGGCGACAGCTCTCGCGCAAGTCGGGCTCTCCGATCGCGCGAGCCACTTCCCCGAGGCGATGTCCGGCGGCGAGATGCAGCGAGTCGCTGTCGCCCGCGCGCTGGTAACCGAACCCGAGGCCGTGCTCTGCGATGAGCCGACCGGAAATCTCGACTCCGCCAACAGCAAAGAGATTCTCGCGCTACTGCGAGGACTGCCGGAGGATGGCCGCCGCGCCGTCGTCATGGTGACGCACGACCGCGAAGCCGGAGCGATCGGCGACCGTATTGTTCATATTCGTGACGGCCGCATCGAGTGCAACGGGGATTGAACGGATGCTCGCCCTCACGCGTACCCTGACATTCCGCTATCTCTGGCAGCGCCGGATGCGGGCGCTGCTCATCGTGCTCAGCATCGCCTTGGGCGTCGGTGCGCTCGTCGCCACGCGCACTGTGAACGACACTCTCGGTGAAGTCGCCCGCGGCGCGGCCAGTCCATTTGCGGGCCGCGACGACCTCGTGGCTGTCAACGGGCAAGCTGGATTGCCTACGTCGCTTGCCGAAAAACTGGAAGCGGCAAACATTCCCGGTCTTCAACGAGCGTGGCCGCTCACGATCGGGCGGGTCGCCGTTTCAGAACTCGACGGTTTCGGCGTTCTCCTGTTGGGGATTAAGCTCGACCGACGCACCGACCCGCAAAAAGACGTGAAGGGCGTGACCGTTACCTGGACGGCTGGCCCGACCGAGTGGGTATCCTTGGCGATCAGCGGCCGCACGCCGGTATTGATCGGCACAACTCTGGCAGAAAAGCTGGGTCCGAAAAGAGCCAGTGCGTTTCACTTGCGCCTGGCCGGTCACGATCTGGCGGCCAGCGCGGTCGGGACGGTGAAACTCGAGGGTGATCCGGCGGCTCTCGGCAATGACGTCGTGTTCGCGGAGTTATCAGGAGCTTCCAAGCTCGTCTATCCGCTGCGGCCCGATTACGCAACTCGCCTGAACTTGCGGCTCGATCCGAGTGCGGATGTGAACGAGGTCCGCCGTTTGGCACAAGAATGCCTTGGAAACCGGGCCGAAGTGCGAACCACAGCGGCCGACAATGATGCGACGCGAGATCTGGCTGCCGGATTGGAAATGGGCGTGGCCATCGGCGGAGCTGCGGCCCTGGTGGTCGGCCTGTTCCTGGTCTACAACGCTCTGTCCGTCAGCGTGGCCGAACGTCGCCGCGATATCGGGATCCTGCGTTCCACGGGAGCCACGCGCGGGCAGATCCTACTGCTTTTCGTTAACGAGGGGACGCTGCTAGGTTTGGCGGGCGCTGCCGCGGGAGTGCCACTTGGATTGGGACTGGGTTGGTCGGCTCTGATGATCATGCGCGGTCCGTTGAGCGATGCGTTTGGACTATCTTTCGCGTCGACAACGTTGGCAATGCCGCCGAAAACCCTGTTCCTTGCAGCCGCGGCTGGCGTCGCGACGGCGATGCTCGCGGCGCTCGTTCCAGCCTGCAACGCGGCGATGGAGGAGCCAGCCGAAGCTGTGCGTCGCGTTCCGCGCACGATGCGCGTGCTGCTTCTGGCGTTCCACATCGCCGCCTGCACCATTCTGGCTGCGGTTGGGGCTGCCTGCGTCGCCTGGCGCGATCGATTGCCGGCTCGTTACGGCGCCTTTGCCGGTATGACCATCTTCATGCTGACCGCCATCGTGGCGACGCCGCTCATCGCCGGTTTCATTGGCCGACTGCTGCAGCCGTTCGCAAGACGCCTGCTGTCACTCGAAGGTCGATTGGCAGCCGACAACCTCGTCCGAAGCCCCGGGCGCACAGGATTGGTCATCGCGGCGCTCGCCGCCACGGGTGCATTGCTGGTGATGACAAGCGGCTTCGTCCGCAGCACCGAACACATCTTGTTGAACTGGATCGATGAACAGATTGCCGCCGATCTGTTCGTCACCGCCGGCGGTACCTTCGGCAACGGCGGCCAAATGCTGCCGATGTCGGAAGAATTGGGACGACGATTGCGATCTCGCCCGGAAATAGAAGCTGCGTTGCCGGTGCGTCTCTTCGGTCTCGATTATCGGGGACGAATCGTCGCCCTGATCGTGCTGGATTCCCAGGCATTCATGAACGGCGGCGGCGACCGGACGCTCGCCCGCAATCTCGCACGCTACCCCGGCATCCGACAGCCCGGAACAGTCCTCTTGTCCGAGAATTTTTCCGCACTTTATCGGCAGAACAAAGGCGACGTGGTCACCATCGGCGGGCCGGACGGTCCTGTGGAACTGGATGCGATCGCAGTTGTGCCTGACTATACCTGGAATCGTGGCAGTCTGATCGTGGACCGTGCCTGGTTTCGGGAGAAGTTCGGCGACGACCAGGTCGACGTTTACGATGTTTGGCTGAAGCCGGGCGCAGACCCCGAAACGGTTCGCCAGGAAATCCTGAGCGAGGGCAGCGGCGATTCACTTGTCGTACAGACACGTAGTGAACTTCGACGCGACATCTCGCGGACTCTACGGCGGGTTTACAGCCTGGCCTACGCCCAGCAAGTTGTCATCGGCATGGTGGCGTTACTCGGCGTCATCAGCGCGCTTTTCATCTCCGTGCTTCAAAGACGGCGAGAACTCGGCATTCTAAGAGCCATCGGCGCTTCACGCGGACAAGTGTTGCGCTCGGTTCTCGCCGAGGCGACACTCATGGGCGGTATCGGTGCGGCCATCGGATTCGGCGTCGGAGTGTTGCTCGAGTGGTACGTCGTCAAAGTCCTATTGCCGGACGATGCGGGCTGGATTTTCCCGCTACAAGTGCCATGGCTGGAAGCGGGAATCGTCGTTGGAGCATCGATCGTCGCTGCCACGATAGTCGGATTGTGGCCGGCACTGCAAGCG
>Ga0326727_10017286_pt1 | contig 15004 bp, 10 predicted proteins | sample MB2enrmetagenome_FD_207643 | JGI IMG/M metagenome (GOLD analysis project Ga0326727, IMG submission 207643) | Lab enriched peat soil microbial communities from McLean, Ithaca, NY, United States - MB29MY | ecosystem: Environmental > Terrestrial > Soil > Wetlands > Peat | place: USA: New York... | reverse complement strand
GGGTTCGATCTTCCGGCGCCGGCGGAATGCCTCCGGCAGGGCCACGGTCCCACTGGCCGAAACCTGAACGGTTGTAGTCATGCCCCTATTCTACCGCCTGCCGCCTGGGCGTCAATGCAGTGCCTGGAACAGCCGGTAAAACCGGTTGCCAGCGGGCGGTAGCCGCCAAGAGGCTGTCCACGATGGGCAGGACAACCTTCTTGGCACTGGCCTCAGCCTGCAGCCTGCCCCACTCGTGCTTGAACATACCAGCATTGCCGTCCACGCCCTGCTGGTGTAGAACACGGCCATGCAGAGGTTGGAACTCAAGGCCATGCACAAGCCGGTCCAGAATTACTACGCGGCCTTGCGCCAGTTCGACAACCTCGGCGTCATCCACGAAACCGCCGTCCGCTCCGCGTTCCAGGGCCTGCTCGACTATTGTGCCCGCCAACACGACTGGACCCTCGTCCCCGAATCGGAAATCCGCCACCCGCGCCAGCACCCCCTCCGCGTGCCCGAACTCTCTGGCAAGAACGGTTGGCTTGCGGCCAAAGATCCTTTCGTTTCAAATTGCCACGAACATGCAGCGCAAGAACTTCCAACATGAGTGACGACGATCTTCTGCACGAAGAACCCCCCGCTTTTGGCAGCGGTCCTAGCAAGTCCTCGCCCCTCCAGAATTATCTCCGCAAGCTGGAGCGCGCGCTCAAGCGGGGTGACGCCACCGAACACACGCACCGCCCCGGGCTCAAGGAGTTAATTGAAGCGCTGGACGACAAGCTCATCGCCACCAACGAACCCAAACGCTCCGACTGCGGCGCGCCGGATTACGTCGTCTCCCGCACTCGTGACCAACTCTCATTGGGCTACATCGAAGCGAAAGACGTCGGGGCGGACCTGGCTGAGATTGAGCGGGGGGAGCAGCTCAAGCGTTATCTGGCCTCGCTGCCCAATCTCCTGTTGACGGACTACGTGGAGTTCCGCTGGTTCGTGGACGGCAAGAAGCGCGAAACCTTCCGCCTCGCGACGCTGCAACCCGGCGGCAAACTCGCACCCGTCTCCGCCGAGGAAATGGAACGAGCGAAGAACCTTTTGCTCGCCTTCCTCACTCAGCGCCCGGTGGACATCGCCTCCGCCGAAGAACTCGCCCGCCGCCTGGCTAAGCTCACCCACGTCATTCGCGACATCATCATCGGCGCCTTTCAAGCCCAGCAGGCGTCGCAGCAATTGCGCGACTGGCGCAACGCCTTCGCCGAGACGCTCCTGCCGGAACTCGCGCCGCAAGGCAATGCCAGGAAAGAGGCCGAAGCCGTCAATGAGTTCGCCGACATGTTTGCCCAGACCCTCGCCTATGGCTTGTTCAGCGCCCGCGCTTCCAGCCGCAGCCCCGGTTTCACCCGCGAAAAGGCGCAGAAACTCATCCCCCGCACCAACCCGTTTCTCCGCACGTTCTTCGAGCAGATCACCGGCGCGGCGCTGGACGAGGAACCGTTCGCCGGGTTCGTCGGGGACTTGATTCAGACGCTCGATCACGCGGACATGGCGCGGGTCATGGAAGACTTTGGCAAGCATGGCCGCCGCCGCGACCCGGTTGTTCACTTCTACGAAACCTTCTTGCAAGCCTACGATCCGAAACTGCGCGAACTGCGCGGCGTCTATTACACGCCCGAACCGGTGGTGAACTACATTGTCCAGAGCATCGACCGCCTGCTCAAAGACAAGTTCGGCATCAAAGCCGGTCTCGCCGACCACTCGAAGATCACCGTCACCCGCAAGGAAGGCGAGCGCGAGTTCGAGGACGAGACGCACCGCGTGCTCATTCTCGATCCGGCCACCGGCACGGCCACGTTTCTTTACACGGTGCTCGACTTCATCCGCACACAATTCAAGACGAAGAAGAACGCCGGCCAGTGGGGCAGCTACGTCCACGAGCATTTGCTGCCGCGCCTGTTTGGGTTTGAACTGCTCATGGCGCCGTATGCCGTCGCCCATTTCAAACTCGGCCTTGCGCTCGCAGCGATGGATGAAGAGCCGCTCTTCCGCCAGCGATGGAGCTACGAACCGCAGGGCAACGAGCGCCTGAACATCTTCCTCACGAACACGCTGGAGGATTTGGAACACACCACCAACCAACTCGGACCGTTGCGCGCGTTGAGCGACGAAGCCAATTCCGCTTACGAGATCAAGAAGCACAAGCCCGTCCTCGTCGTGCTCGGCAATCCGCCTTACTCCGGCCATAGCGCGAACACCGGTGAATGGATTTCCAAACTCGTCCGCGATTACTACTTCTGCGACGGCCAGCCGCTCGGTGAACGGAATCCCAAGTGGTTGCAGGACGATTACGTGAAATTTCTCCGCTGGGGGCAATGGCGCATTGAGCAGACTGGCCAGGGCGTGCTCGCGTTCATCACCAACCACGGCTATCTCGATAACCCGACGTTCCGCGGCATGAGGCAGAATCTCATGCAAACCTTCGATGAGATTTACGTCCTCGACCTGCACGGCAACGCGAAGAAGAAGGAGATCATTCCCAACAGCGGCGAGCCGGACAAGAATGTCTTCGACATCCAGCAAGGTGTCGCCATCGGCATCTTCGTGAAGCTGCCGCCGGACGCGCGGGGGAAGAAGAAAACGAAAGCGCCCGCCGCCGTGTGCCACTGCCCTCTCTGGGGCACGCAGCGGCAGACGAAATACGACTGGCTCGATGCGAATCAGATTGAGAGCACCGACTGGACGACGCTCGCGCCCGCCGGGCCGCATTACCTGTTCATCCCGCAGGACACGAAGCGGCTCAAGGAGTACGAGCGCGGCTGGAAGGTCACGGAGATGATGCCGGTGAATGTTTTGGGGTTTCAAACACATCGCGACGGTTTCGCGATTGCGCACGACAAGCACGAAATAGAAAAGCGCATCGATTCCTTGCGCTTGTCGTTGCATTCAGATGAGAAACTGCGTGAACGGTTTGATCTGCGCGATAATCGAGACTGGAATCTCGCTGACGCGCGTAAGGCAATTCGCGAGGATCCCAATTGGCGAAAGAAGATAATCCGATGCCTATACCGCCCGTTCGATGTTCAATGGTGCTACTTCGACGAGGCTGCAATGGACTATCCTCGCCGAGAACTCAAACAGCATGTGGAAGGAAGAGAAAATGTTTGTATGCTGTTACCCCGTCAGATCGGGTTTCCTCCCTGGCAGCATTCGTCCGCTTCCACAATTGTTGCCGAGAGCTGTGTCGTTTCCACCAAGACCAAGGAACAGAACTACGTTTTTCCTCTCTACCTTTATCCAAACGGCAATCTCCCAGAGGAAGACCTGTTCGCCCAGGAGAATGGCCGCCGCCCGAACCTGAGCACCGGGTTCATCAAGGACTTTTGTGAGCGGCTAAACTGCAAGTTCATTCCGGACGGTTTTGGTCGTCCAGCGAAGCGAGAGGTCGGGCCCGAGTGCATCTTCAATTACGCATACGCCGTATTTCATAGTCCAACCTATCGTGAGCGCTACGCAGATTTTCTCCGCGCGGACTTTCCCCGCTTGCCGTTGACCAGCAATGGGGACCTCTTTCGAGAGTTGGCTGGCCTCGGCATGTGGTTGGTGGACTTACATGCACGCGGACAAGGCAAGGACACTCCAGTTGGCTTTCCCGTGAAAGGAAAGGACGAGGTTCATGACGTTCGTTTCCAACCTGTCGATTCCTTGGTCATCCCCGGTGCAAAACGGGTGAAGAGCTCGACCCCATGCGGGGCAGTAGAAATGGGCCCTTGGCCAGATATGAAGGCGGGTCGCGTCTGGATCAACGACCGGCAGTATTTCGAGCCCGTGCCGGAAGCGGCGTGGACATTTCCGATTGGCGGCTACCTGCCGGCGCAACGCTGGCTCAAAGACCGCATCGGCCGCACGCTCGGTTACGAGGAGCAGGCGGAATATCAACGAATCATCTGGGCGCTCCTGGAGACGCGCCGATTGATGGCTGAGATTGACGCCAGCATCAACCGGCACGGCGGCTGGCCGCTGAAGTAAATGAGAGAACTGCTCACCCTGGACGGCATTCCGCCCGAGACCTTTGAATACCGTCTCGGCAACCGTTCCGCCCTCGAATGGGTGATTGACCAATACCAGGTGAGCACCGACAAACGCAGCGGCATCACCAACGACCCAAACCGCCCCGAAGACCCCGAATACATCGTCCGCCTCATCGGCCAGGTCATGACTGTCAGCCTGGAGACGGTAAAGGTGGTGAAGGGATTGCCGGTGCTTACGCCTGTAGGTGCGGACGGCAAACCTTGAAGCACTCGCATTTGACGCTCTATGAAGAACCAACTCCTGAGTAAGCACATCAAAGACTACATGGCCAAGCAGAAGGCCAATCCCACCGCGTTCAACGCTGACCTGAAAGAGCGCAAAGATCGCTCCGCGTATTACCAGTCATGGACCGTTGAGCGGCTTCGCCAAATGACCGAGGACGACCTGGCTGCGTACGTCTCCCAGCTTTGGGCGATGAGGATTTGGGGCAACAAGCAATACGTTGTTGACAAACTGATCCAGGACCACGGGCTGCCCAAGGTGCGCGAGGAGCTCGCCGCCCTCGTCTGGTCCGACCAGCCAATCGAGAAGCGTTGGGACGCGTTTCGCAACTCAATTAAGGGCCTTGGGCCAGCGATGATGAGCGAAATCCTCTGCCACACTCATCCAGACCGATTCATGCTCTGGAATCGCCGCGCCTATGTTGCCCTCGATTACCTCGGCGTTTCCGACCTGCCCAGATACAATTACCAGCTCACCGGGAAGAAGTACCGGATGCTCTGCGGCGTGGCTGAAACCCTCGTTGCTGAGATGCGAGCCCACGGCGACGCTGGCGCGAATATGCTAACCGTGGACTACTTCATCTGGGACGAACTGCAAGTGTCCGAAACCCTCGTTGACATCTACAAACCGAAGCAGGCGGCCGCGGATGCAGTTGCCGTGGCAAAGGTAGACTCCGCAACAGCCGCCTTCCTCCACGATGAGGTTCGCGACAAGATCGCCGATGTCGGCCGCTGGCTCGGCTTACAAGCTGAAACCGAGAAGAAGGTCGCTACAGGCGCGGTTGTGGATGCGGTGTGGCAAGTGACCATAGGTAATATGGGCCGCGTCATTTACGTCTTTGAAGTGCAGGCCAAGGGATCGATAGATGGCTTGATTTTGAATCTCCTCAAATCACTAAACAACCCGGCAGTCCAAGGCGTCGTCGCCGTTTCCGATGCTGCGCAACTTGACAAGATTAAGGCCGAGGCAGCCGGCGTAGCCGGACTCAAGGACAAGCTGAAATGCTGGAACTACCTCCAAGTCCTCGAAGTTCACGAGGCACTTGAATCAGTCAATGAAGCGATAAACAGCCTCGGTCTTGTCCCTCAAGGATTCTGAGGGTGGGTTTCGGTCCGCTTGCACCTACGGAAGACGCGCATCAACTGGTGCTCGGCGACGACTTGCACGAGGGCATTGACCTGGGCATCCGGCTTTGGGACAAGGTGCTGCTCTGCGCCTCCAAGGCGTCGCTCACCAGTTGGTGGGTGGACGGCGAAATCAATCGCGCGTTCCAGAAAGAGGCGCAGATTATGAAAGAGCGGAGCCAGAGTGTGAAATCGACACCTCACCCCGGCCCTCTCCCTGGTCGGGGCGGAGAGGGTGGGCGGAAAGTGCTCGCGCTGATTCCGCTCAACCTGGACGGCTTCCTGTTCAGCGCGGACTACCAGAGCGGCAAGAAGGCGGAAATCACCAGCCGCGTCGCCGCGAACTTCGTCGGCTGGGAGCAAGACCACTCGCTGTTTGATCGGGAACTGGAAAAGGCGATCCGCGCCTTGCGAGCCGACGAAGGAGGCCGCGAGAAACCACCGCCAGCAAGATTCTGAGCGGGAGGGCAATCAAGGGAACACTTTGGCCCATGCCGCAATTCGGGCGATGCATCGGCCACGTTGCACCGGTGCGGCGGGGAACTGATTCGCGCCGCCCTTGAACGGGACAAGGCCCGGAAACAGACGCGGCCAAGCGGATAGCGGATTGCCTCCGCGCAGCGCTTCGGCGGGCAAGCCGGTTTAGAGGATCTTCTCCAACTCGGCAATCAATGGCGGGAGGTCTTCGGTTATGGTGCTCCAGATGATGTCGTAATCCACCAGGTCGTAGCCGTGGACCAGGCGGTTGCGCGTGCCGATGATTTTAGGCTGTGCTGCAACCGCACTTGGGGATCATGCCGCGGCATAGACCGGCTCGGCTTCGGCCAAGACCTCGTCACGGAAATGCCGGCTGAGGCATAGCGGCGTATTGAGGTCCACTTTGCGACCGCCGAGCAGCGTGGACAGTTCGAGCTCCATCCCCGCCAGTCGAAACAGGCCCGGCGCATGCCCTGGCTCAAATTCGACCAAGACGTCGAGGTCGCTGTCGGGCCGGGCGTCGCCATGCAGCGCCGAGCCAAACACGGCAAGCTTGCGGATATGATGCCGCTGACAAAACTCCGCGACCTGCGCCGGCGGCAACTGGAGGTGTGACCGGTTTGTGCTCATGCCAATCGGAGTATCCCGCAAAGCGCCGCCACTGGCAAGCCGACCCTTGCCAGGGCTGCAGTATTCCAGCAAATCATGTATAAAATGTTATTGACAGCCTGCGCGGGGTGTGCTATAAATGCCACCAGATTAGTTATGAAAGTCCTGGACATCCCGAGATCAGGCAAGCGGGGGAACAGAGTCTGGCAGAGCAATCGCTATGGCCAGTACTCCTACCCGGTCTTCATCCCGTTCAATCCCCGCACCCCCGCCCAGGTCGCGGTCCGCGGGACTTTCGGCGCCGTCTCCGCCCGTTGGCGCACGCTCACCGAGGAACAGCGCGTCATTTGGTGCGCGGTGGCCAGGACCAAGAAGTCCAAGCCCCGCCTCATGCAATGCGGGCCCCTCACCGGCTTCCTGCTCTTTGTGAAGATCAACGTCGCCCTGGCAAATCGGGGCCTGGCGCAGGTTGACCTGCCGCCGGAATATTTCGAGGCTTCCCAGCGGATCGTTGCAAGCCTCCTCTACACCGGCAAGTTCGATCAGCCGCCCGTCGGCCCCACCCTGTTCCTGCGCGCTAACAAGCTGGTTGTCGGTTGGGACAATGTCCTCCGGCAGTTGGTGGCCAGTGCGCTGCCCCCAGGCGGCTGACCCCCGACATCTTACTCCTGCCTGCCGCCATCCGCCTTGGCTACCGCCCGGGTTGTCCGAGCGCTGCCCTTTTCCCTCGGATCTCGTGGTTCCGCCTTCAAATTTCAGCGTTTGGCCTTTAGCATCCAGCCTTATTCTTCGTTTCTCTTCCCCGAAAGCCCGCAATCCCGGCTATCTTTCGGTTTCCTTGGCCAAAGTGCCCCACATGCGGCTTGCAAGCCAAGTGGTCCGGTAGCGGTAGGCAACCACTCCGGTATCTTAGAAGGGTCCCTCCAGCGCCTCTTCGGAGGCAAGCCCGCCGCTTACCTGAACAAGTGCGGCAGGAAGGTCGTCAGCGGGGGGAAGTAGGTAATCAACAGCACGCCGACCAGGAGGACGAGCAGCATCGGGGTGGTGGCGCGGGTGACTTCGGGCATGGGCTTGTTGAAACGGTAGGAGGAGAGCAAGAGGTTCAGGCCGATAGGGGGGCAGAGGAAGCCGAGCTCCATGTTGGCGAGGAAGATGATGCCGAGGTGGATAGGGTCCAGGCCGAAGGCGACGCCGAGCGGGACCAGCAGGGGGACGACGACCACAATGGCGGCGTAGATTTCCACCAGGCCGCCGACGAAGAGCAGCACGACGTTCAGGCCGAGCAGGAAGAGCCATTTCGATGTCACCGCCTGGGTGGCCCACTCGACCAGCTTGTCCGGGAGTTGCGCATCCACTAGGTAGTGCGTGAAGCCGAGCGCGACGCCCAGGATCAACAGGACGCCGCCGACCAGCAGGCCGCACTCGGTCATGACCCGCGGGAGGTCCTTTACGGGGCGCAGGTCGCGATGGATGACCGTGGCGACCAGGAGGGCGTAGGTGGCGGTGACCGCGGCGGCTTCGACGGTGGTCGGCACGGTGAACAGGGAGCCGATGGCGACGACCGGTATGACCATTTCCCACTTGGCGTCCCAGAGGGCGGCCCAGGCTTCGGACCAGTGGAAGGCGGGCCGGGCCGAGGCCTCTTTGGGGCCGCGGCGAATGCCCCACCAGGCGGTGATGATGACGAGCAGAGTGCCCGGGCCAAGGCCCCCGAGGAACATTTCCTTGATGGTAAGGTTGGCGTGGGCGCTGTGGTTGGCAACGATGGCATAGAGAATGAGCGGCAGGCAGGGCGGAAACAACATGCCGAGAGAGCCAGCGCCGGTCAGCAGGCCCAGCGCGTTGCGTTCGGAATAGCGGGCGGCGATCAGGACTGGCATGAGCACGCCGCCGAGCGCCAGGATCGTCACGCCCGAGGCGCCGGTGAACGAGGTGAAGAACGCGCAGACGAGAGCAGTCACAATGGCCGGGCCGCCACGAAATTGCCCGACCAGGGCCTGAAACACGCGCACCAGACGCTTGGAGGCGCCGCTCTCGGCGAGGAAGTAGCCCGCGAGCGTGAAGATGGGAATGCTTGGGAGCATGTCGTTGGTGGTGAGGCTGTAGTGTTTGAGGGGGACGGCTTGGATCGGCAAGTCGTGCCCCCAAAACAGGAGCAGCGCCGCGCCGCCCAGGGCCGTGAACACGGGCGCGCCCAGCAACGTCGCCAGCCCCAGGGCCACCAGGCCCGGGACCATCATTCGTTCCGGCGGGACCGGCGACCAGATCGCCACGCCCGCCAGTGCCGCGGCTGCCGCGAGCGCCAGGCCGCGCCCGAGCCATTTTTCCGACGCGTACCAGATCAGCCGCAGCGTGACCAACCCGAACCCGAGCGGCAGAATGAGTTCGATGACCCAGACTTGGATGCCATAGACGAGGAGCTTCCCGAGCGGCTTCACGTCCAGCACATATTGCAGACTGGCCAGGCAGAGGAAGAAGCAGACAGCGGCGGCGAAGCCGCTGCTGAAGACTTGCGCCGCCACGCGCGCCCCGCCGGTGAGCAACGACTGGATCGGCGACAGTGCCAGCAGCCTTCGGTCCCTAGCGGCGATGGCCCCGCCCAGCATCCCGACAATCAAGGTGAGGTGCCGCACGATGGCGCTGGAACCCGAGATGCCCGTTTTGAAGACCTGGCGCAGGAGAATCTCCGCCACCGGCAGCAGGAGCATGGCCGCGAGCGCGGTTACCAGGAGGAGATTCTCGCCGTGGTGGGCCAGGCGCCAGACGCGGGAGAGTGCTCCGAGGTCGCGCGTGCCGGCGAGTTGAGAGCCAGGGGGAGCGTTGCTGCTCATGGGCAGCTTTCTCGCGGCCCGTTTTGGGTCGGCTGGCGTGTGGGCCGGGAAATCCGAAAGCCGAAGGCCGAAGGCCGAAAGAAGGCCGCAGTCCGAAGGCCCGAAGAGGCCGGCTGCTGAGGCGCCGCTAGGGAAATCATATGCAGGCGAGTCGCGGCGTTGTCCCCGAGGGACGGATGAACGGGAGCGACTGAGCGTCGTCGTTCAGCCGTCCCTTCGGGACTCGGCGGCGTTTGGCAACCACCCCAGCGTTGAAACGCTGGGCTATTCTCAATAGTCCCTTCGGGACAGCCGGCCAGGGAGTGCGGAAAGGCACTAAGACGAGCAGCACCTGGGCTGCGGCGGATGCCAGGTTTGAAACCGCCCAGACTTCGCCCTCTGGGCCAGCGCACGCCTCCCGCCGTGAGCGTGCTTCGGCTTTCGGGCTTCGGGTTTCGGGCTTTTTTCGGGTTTCGGCCTTCGGCCTTCGGGCTTGGGGGCTGGATTCTACTGGGACCGAGAAGCCCTTCATTTCTTCACACCCCCGGCCCCGCCGGCGGCGCGATACTCTTTCAGCAAATATTGCGCCTCGTCGAACATGTCGGCGGGCACGATTCGGCCGCGGATTTGGTCCTTCACCTGAGCGATGACCGCACACCATTCGGCCTCAACTTCGGGGGTGACCTTCTGGACTACGAGGCCGCGTTTGACCATTGCGGCCACGGCGGCGTCGCTCTCGGCTCGCCCGGCAGCCTTGACCTGGCGGCCCGTTTCTTCGGCGATCTTGAGCATGGCTTCGCGGGCGGCAGGGGGCACACGATCCCAGCTTTTCTTGTGCACCACCAAGGCGCCGACCAGCGGTCCCCAGTTTATCTCCAGCATGTACTTGGCCTGCGAGTCCAATTGGGCCGCCAAGGCGAAGATGGGCACGGTCGGCACCGCGCTGATGGTGCCAGATAACAGGCCCTGGGCGATGCCGGAAGATTCCAAGGCCACGGGGTTGAACCCGATGGCTTTCCACAGGTCATACTCGTCGGTGTTGCTGGCCCAGGCAAAGACCTTGAGCTTGCGCAGATCATCGGGATGGAGGACCGGGGATTTGGAGAAGATCCGCGCCCAGCCGGAGTCGCTCCAGAACAGGACGACATACCCTTTGGCGGCCAGGCGCGCTTCGAGCTTGGGCCGGAGCTTTTCGCCCACGTAATCCACCTCGTCCAGGCTGCGGAACGCCAACGGCATGATCTGCAAGGCCAGGGCCGCCAGGTCAATTTGCGAGAGTCCTTCGGCGGTCAGGAGGCCTGCATCGAGGTTGCCGGTCTGCATCAGGCCCACCATGTCGGCTTCGCTGCCCTGGGTGCCCCCGGGGAAGATGACCAGTTGGACTGTGCCGTCCGAGACTTTGCGCCACTGCTCGCCCATCGCTTGCAGGCTCTTGTGGTACACGGTCCCGGCGGGCGCGAGGGTGCCGAGCTTGATGCGGATGGTTTTGTCGGCGGCGTGGAGGCTGGGTGTGGCCAGGGCCAGGCTTAGGATCAAAAGGGCGGGCAGGAAGATTCGACGGTTCATGACGAAATGGACAATAGACTTATGCAGGCCGTGTGGCTCCACGACCTCGCCATTCGGCATGTGCGTAGCCGCAGAAATCCGAAGCCCGAAGGCCGAAATCCGAAAGAAGGCCGAAGTCCGAAGGCCGAAGGGGCCGGACTGCGATGCTGGAACATGGCCGATGCCGGAGCGAGGGTTGGCAGGCCATAGTGCTCTCGCTCATTCTGCAGCAAGGGAAATGAGTAGATGCGCGGTTGGCTCGCGAGTTTCGGGTCTCGGATTTCGACCTTCGGCCTTCTTTCGGGTCTCGGGTCTCGGATTTCGGATTTCCCTCCGTAGGAGGGCCGGTGCGCAAGAAAAGCTGGTCGGTGCGCGCGAGCAGCCATTTGGCGCGGCGCTGCATGACGAGGTTGGCCAGGCGCCATTCGGGCTTGGCATCCGGATTGATCGCCAAGGCGCGGTGGAGGAGAGACTCGAACTCCTTCAGGTCCTGCTTTTGCACGCACACCGCTTCGGCGAAGGAAACCATCGGGCCAGCCTGCTGGCCTCCACTGAGCACCAGCGCGCGCTCGAAGTGTTGGCGCGACCGCGCAACGGGATCGCCGGTCCCATCGGGGCGGCTCATTTCGTAAGTGATGAAGTAGGCATGGATGGCGCCGTAGTCGAACGCTTCGTCCAAGGCCAGCGCGCGGTCCATCATCGCCTCGACCAGTGGCATCTCGGCGATCAGATCGGGGTTGTCCTTGGAGAGTGAAATGGCCGCGGCCCAGGAGAGGGCCGTCCAGTACAGGAAGGGCACATCTTTCACTTTCGCCACGGTGACCGCCGTCTTCGCGTTGGCACGGAGGGCCTTGTCGAAGCCCTGGTGTCTGACCTCCAGGCCGCGCAATCCATAGTTCCGCGCCCGCAAATACAGGCGCCGGGCCCGTCCGTGCATCTCCTCGGCTGTCGCCAGGTCTTTGTCTTCCATCTCATCCGCATCCTCCTGGACGAAGGCGTAGGCATATTCCGTAAAGCCGCTGCACGCGGCGAGCAGCAGCCCCTGGTGGCGCGGGTTCTTGCTCAGGAGGCTCTCCATGAGCTTGAGGCTGAACGGCACTGCCGCCTTGACCAACTCGGGGTCATCATCGGAGGCAAAGGTCGTTCCGCCGCCGGCTAAAGCATCGCCGACCTTATTGACGGCCATGCGCTTGACTGAGCAGCCTGGGCCGATCAGAGCCAGGCACAGCGTAGTCAGGCAGACGAGCTTATTTGCCGCGCTTAGGGACATTTCATTAAAGTTCGGGCTTGTAATTGTGCCAGCCGGGGCAGGGTGTGCCAATGGCGAAAACGGTAAGCCGGAGAAGTTGGGCGCATCTCGAAAGTACCACCGGCTTGGCCGCGCGCTGACATAACCCTTTCAGGGTAGAACGAGGCTTGGGATGCGTGTTCCCAGGGTAGCTCGTGCCTCGCAACCCTGGGCTGAGTGATTTCCATCCTTTCAGGATGGTGGTACTGACGCGATGCGCCCGGAAGAGCTCTACGCGCCTTTCAAATAACCTTTTGTTCCGTGGCGGTTTGGGGGGTAAGTTTTGTTTCGCTGATGCAAAGCAGACGGACCAGTTTAGTCCCGCCGCCGGAGCAGAACGCCTGGGCAGGGGATCCTCGCCGTGCTCGGGGCGCGCCGGTTCGCCTGCCTGAGCTGATTGCGCCGGCGGGGGATTGGGAGTGCGCCCGGGCGGCGGTCGAGAACGGGGCGGACGCTATCTACTTCGGCCTGGAGCGATTCAACGCGCGGATGCGGGCCCACAACTTCACGGAGGCCGATTTGCCGAAGTTGATGGAGTTCCTGCACCGGCGCGGGGTGAAGGGATATGTGACGTTCAACATACTGGTCTTCGAGAACGAGATGGCCGAGGCGGAGCACTACACGCGGACGATGATTGCGGCGGGCGTGGATGCGGCGGTGGTTCAGGATGTGGGGGTTTGCCGGTTGATTCGGCAGATCTCGCCTGATTTCCCGATTCATGCTTCGACGCAAATGACTATCACCAGCGCCGCCGGGATGGAGTTTGCGCGCGAGCTGGGATGCAACCTGGTCGTGCTGGCCCGGGAATGCTCACTCAGGGAAATCGAAGCCATACAAGCCTCCCAATGGGCTGGCTATCAAGTATCCCCTCGCAACCGTCCACTGCCGCTGGAGGTCTTCATCCACGGCGCGTTGTGTGTCGCGTATTCGGGCCAATGCCTGACCAGCGAGGCGCTGGGTGGCCGTTCGGCCAATCGGGGGGAGTGCGCGCAGGCCTGCCGCATGCCGTATGAGTTGATCGCCGATGGGAAGCTGGTGCCGCTCGGGGACCGGAAGTATTTGCTCAGCCCGCAGGACCTGGCGGGGCTGGAGGTGCTGCCGGAGTTGGTGCGGGTGGGGGTGGCCTCGTTCAAGATCGAGGGGCGGCTCAAATCACCGGAATACGTGGCGAACATTACGCGCATTTATCGGGACGCACTGGATCGGCTGGGAGCAAAAGCCTTTGATTGTAGCAGCCGACGTCAGGACGCTCTGACTGATAAGTCCGAAGTCCGAAGTCCGAAGTCCGAAGTGGATGAGAGCCTCCTTACGTCGGCTCCTACGGGCTCCAAGGAGGCGCTGGGCGGCGCGGTGGGGGTGACCAGTGAAGACCGCTACAGGATGGAGATGGCGTTCTCGCGCGGGCTTTATACCGGGTGGTTTCGCGGCACGAACAACCAGGCGCTCGTGCATGGCCGGTTCGGCAAGAAGCGAGGGGTGTTCCTGGGGGAGGTGTCGCGGGTGGAGGGCGAGCGGGTCTGGGTGAGGCTGCAAGGGCCGCTGAAGCCGGGCGATGGAGTGGTGTTCGACGCGGGGCAGCCGGAGGACGAGGAAGAGGGGGGAAGGGTTTATGAAATCCGAAGGCCGAAGTCCGAAGGCCGAAATGGGGAGGCGGCGGAAGTGCGGTTTGGGCGGGGGAACATCGAGTTCAAGCGTGTGCACGTGGGCGACAAGGTGTGGAAGACGAGCGACCCGGAAATGGACCGGCGGCTGCGGCAGAGTTATGAGGGGGAGAGTCCGAGATTCCAGAGGCCGATCGAGATGGAGGTACATGGGTTGGTGGGCAAACCTCTCACATTGATTGCGCGGGACGATCTTGGGCACGTGGTTCGGTGCGACTCGGCCATGCCGCTGGCCGTTGCGGAGCGGCAACCGCTCACTCGTGACCGGCTGCGAGCGCAACTCGGGCGGTTAGGCGGCACGCCGTTCAAGCTGGGCGAGCTGAAGAACTGTTTGGAGGGCAACGTAGTGCTGCCCGTGAGCGAGCTGAACCGTCTGCGGCGCGATGCGGTGCGGGAACTGGAAGTGCTGCGGGCGGAGCCCAAGAGGTGGAGTTTGGAATGTGGAGTGCAGAGTGCGGAGTGCGGAATTGAGGAAGGGGCCGCGCCGACGGCTACTCGGCACTCCGCGCCCCGCAGTCCGCACTTGATTGTGTTGGTGCGCGACCTTGTCCAGCTCGACGCCGCTTTGAAGAGCGGGGTGGAGACGGTTTACTGCGAATTCGAGGACCCGAAGAAGTACCGGGAGGCGGTAGCCTTGGCGCGCCGCTGGCAGTCGGAGAGGGGCTTGCCAGTGGAGATCTTTGTCGCCCCGCCACGGGTCTTTAAGCTGGGGGAGGATTGGACGCTCAAACAAGTGCGCTCGTGCGAGGCGGATGGTTACCTGGTGCGCAATTACGACTACTTGCGCTTTTTCGCGGGCGACCGGCGCATCGGCGATTACTCGCTCAATATCGCCAACCGGCTCGCGGCGGGGTATTTCAAGCGCAAGTTCGGCCTGGAGCGCGTGACGGCGTCGTACGATCTGAACCATGCGCAGCTCGAAGCGCTCCTGGAAGCTGCGCCACCGGAATGGTTCGAGATCACGATCCACCAGCATATCCCCATGTTTCACATGGAGCACTGCGTGTTCTGCGCGTTTCTGTCGAGCGGCACGGATTACACGAACTGCGGCCGGCCATGTGATAAGCACGATTTGAAACTGCGGGACCGGGTAGGGGCGCAGCACCCGGTCAAGGCGGACGTGGGGTGCCGCAATACTGTCTTCAACGCGCTGGCGCGGACGGGGGCAGAGCATGTGCCACACTTGGTGGCTTTGGGGGCGCG
>Ga0326727_10017285_pt1 | contig 15005 bp, 13 predicted proteins | sample MB2enrmetagenome_FD_207643 | JGI IMG/M metagenome (GOLD analysis project Ga0326727, IMG submission 207643) | Lab enriched peat soil microbial communities from McLean, Ithaca, NY, United States - MB29MY | ecosystem: Environmental > Terrestrial > Soil > Wetlands > Peat | place: USA: New York... | reverse complement strand
GGTTCTGGGGGAGGGGTCGGCGGGGGAGGCGTCTTTGGATGCAGATCAAGCTTGTTATAGTCCGGGAACCCGTCCGCCTCATCATCGGGACGCCGGCCGCGCGCCTGAACCGTCGAAATGGCCAGGCTTATCAAAAGCATCACGATCAGGAACTGTTTCATGAGCGATGGAAACGGCCTCTGGGGATGAAGCGGCGATGGTGTCCAAAACGCTCCATCATCGTTTTGGGTTTGGGGGGCGGAGGGAGCCTGTCGTAGGGAAAATCGGGGAGCTGGACGCGCGGGATCTTCCGTCCGATGAAGCGCTCGATGGCGGCGATATAGCGTTCCTCTTCGGGTGATACCAGAGTGTAGGCGTCGCCGACCTCAAAGTGCCGGCCGGTGCGCCCGATGCGGTGGACGTAGTCCTCCGTCTTTTCGGGGACATTGTAATTGATGACATGGCTCAATTTCCTGATGTCCAGGCCGCGGGCGGCGATGTCGGTGGCGACCATGATCTGGACTTTCCCATGCTTAAAGCCCTGCATGGCGTGAGTGCGCTGGCCTTGCGTCAGGTCTGCGTGCATGGCGACAACAGAAAGGTCTTCCGCCTGGAGAAACCGGGCGAGACGATCGGCGCCGCGCTTGGTGCGGCAAAAAATGAGGACGGACTGCATGCTGGTGTTGCGCAGGATTGCCAGCAAAAGGTCGCTTTTCTGGTTCGGCATGACCGGGTAGAGCAATTGGGTCACAGAATCAACCGTAGCCCCGCGCGGCGCAATGGCAATGGTCAAGGGGTCTTTGAGTGCCAGGTGCGACAACCGCCCGATTTCCGGCGGCAAGGTGGCTGATAAAAGCATGGTCTGGCGTTCCTTGGGCACATAATTCAAAATCCGGTGCAGCGCGGGAGCAAAACCCATATCGAGCATGCGGTCCGCCTCATCCAGGACGAGCGTGTGGATGCGCGAGAGGCTGATCGTACGGCGCTCCAAATGGTCTAAAAGCCGGCCGGGTGTCGCAATCACCAGGGAAGCGCCCGCTTTCAGCCCTTGGAGCTGAAGGTGAAAGCTCTCTCCGCCGACCAGAAGGACGGAACGGACGTTTGTAAAGCGCCCCACTTCCTTCACGACAGTGGCGACCTGAGCCGCCAATTCCCGCGTGGGCAAAAGAACAAGTCCCGTCACGCCGGGGATCGGTTGTTCCAGCATGCGCTGAAGCATCGGAAGGACAAAGGCCAGCGTTTTCCCAGTTCCTGTCTGGGCCGATGCCAGAACGTCGCGCCCGGTCAAGGCAACAGGGATCGCCTGCCTTTGAATCGGCGTCGGCTCATGGAAATTCAACGCCTCAATTGCCTTCATCAGTTCGGGTCGTAAAGCGAATTTTGTAAACGACATGCGCGCATTTTACCAGTTTACTTCCGTCTAGGCGAACTGAGTTGCGCCGGATGACTATTATGGGTGGAACGTCCGGAAATTCCGGGAGCATTTCACGCGCGCTGGCCTCCAAAAAAAATGGAAATCCCGACGGTGTGATAACTTTTAATCTTGACGGCGGGTCCGCACAAGTATAATGAAAGTCAGCCGTGAAGTGGATTTCCACCTTATCTGATGCGGCCAGCCTTCCTCAGGCGCTTGAAGATGTTGCCTCTGCCGCAGAGCAATCGCTGAAAGGTCAAAAACCCGACCTCTGTCTTGTTTTTATTTCCAGCCGCTTTCTTTCCGGCTATGAAACCGTCATTCCCTTTCTTCAGGCGCGCCTGGGGCCCCGCGTCATTCTCGGATGTTCGGGCGGCGGGGTGGTCGGGAACGGCCGCGAGGTGGAAAACCAGTCGGCCCTGGCGCTCACAATGGCCGTTCTGCCGGATGTGGCGCTGACCCCTTTCCGCGTGGCCGACAGTTCGCTCCCCGGGCTGGATGTCAGCCCGCGGGAATGGCACCACTTGGTTGGCGTTTCTCCCCTGGAGCAGCCCCAGTTTATCGTCCTGGCCGATCCTTATTCCATTCGTATTGAAAACCTGCTCATGGGCATGGATTATGCCTATCCCAAGGCCGCCAAAGTCGGGGGACTGGCTTCTGGCGCCACGCAGCCCGGTGAGAATGCGCTTTACTTGAATTCCGTCTGCTATCGGTCGGGTGCCGTGGGCGTCGCCCTTTCCGGCAACGTCGCGCTGGATGTCCTGGTCGCCCAGGGCTGCCGGCCGATCGGCAAGACCATGCGCGTCACCAAATGCGATCGCAACATCCTGATCGAGCTGGACGGAAAGCCTCCACTGAATGTCCTGAGGGATCTCTTCATGACGCTGGGCGCCCGCGACCAGAACCTTCTGCAGCATGCCCTGTTCCTGGGCTTGGTCATGGACCCCCTCAAATCACACTTTACCCAGGGAGATTTCCTGATCCGCAATATTGTCGGACTCGATACGGAAAAGGGGCTTTTGGCGGTGGGGGCGCTTCTCCGGCAGGGACAAACGGTCCAGTTTCACCTGCGGGACGCCCAGACCTCGGCGGATGATCTGGAACACATTTTAACTGCCTATGCCTCGCGCTCCGGACGGGGGAACCCCTCCGGGGCGCTCCTTTTTTCATGCCTCGGACGGGGAGAATTCCTTTACGGTCATTCCAGCCATGATACGCATCTTTTTCAGCAGAGACTGGGGCAGGTCCCGGTGAGCGGATTTTTCTGCAACGGAGAAATCGGCCCGGTGGGTGGAACCACCTATCTGCACGGCTACACCAGTTGCTTCGCCATCTTCCGGCCTCTTTACGTCACGGCGCCTGCCGCCGACCTCCAGGGGGCCATTTCGATCCACCCAGCTTCACCGCCGCCTCTCCTCTAACACACAGAAATCACTGTTGATTTTTAAAGCCGAGCAAGGTAAGCTCAGGTAAGGCGAACGCGATGGCTAAAAACGATAAACAAAATCTGCGCGAAGCGAAAATCTTCTCTCTGGCCCAGGTCGTCGACCGTTGCATTGTGGTGGTCGAAGAGATCGGCGGGCCGCGCCTGGTTCCCATTTGGATCGGGATTTTTGAGGGGGGAGCCATTGCGGCTGAGTTGACCGGCCAGGAGCCGCCCCGGCCGATGACCCATGACCTCATGAGCGCCATCCTGAAGGCCGCCCACATCAATGTGGACAAAATCGTCATCACGGACCTGCATGACAACACCTATTTCGCTGAAATTCACCTGCAGACGAATGGATCGACTACCGTGATCGATTCCAGGCCCTCGGATGCCCTCGCGCTCGCTGTGCGGGCCCGCTGCCCGATGTTCGTTTCGGAAGCTGTTTTCAAGAAATGCCCCGAACTACTCAAGCCCATCACGGAAAGCGAAGTCAAGTCCTTTAAAGAAGAGCTCAAAAACATGAAGCCCGAGGACTTCTTCAAGGACCTTAAAAAAGGAAAAGACCCAGGATCTAAGGACGAACCCTCTGCCTGACGGCTCACCTCCGTAAAAAAAAGTCGTAAAAAAATATGAATAAATTTCCGGTTTTTGACTCTAAGTAGGTGAGTCGTTAAAACTACTTAGGAGGTTCACATGAATCAGAAGCATTGGAAAGCGAGTTGGATGACAATCCTGATGGTCGCGGGCCTGTCGGCCATGAGTCTGGCCCAGGATGGTGCGGCCGCCGCGCGGAGCACGCGGTCCGGACGAGGGGCGCTCGGATTTATCGCCACCTTGGAGCGGCAGGTGGGTCTCACTCCCGAGCAGCGGGACGCGGTGCGGGGCCTCTTGGCCGAGCAGCGGCAGAAGTCGCAGGCGCTCCGTGAGGAAACGGACAGCAAAATCCGTGCACTCCTGAACCCGGATCAGCAGAAGAAGTTCGATGACGTCGTGGCCCAGCAGAAGGCCCGCTACTCCCGGAATAAAACCAGCGCGTCGTAAAAAAAGCAAACAGAAGACCCCGGCAAGGCCATCATTGCGGCGAGCGTAGCAACGGGCCCCCTATTTTTATCGAGGGGGGCCCGCTATGCTCGCCGTGGTGTCATTTTTAAGCTTCCTCTTTTGTAGAATTCAATTATGGTTGATCTTTTTGATTTGACGATTATCGGCGGTGGGCCCGCAGGGCTCTATGCCGCCTACTATGCAGGCTTCCGGACGCTCAAGGTCAAAATTCTGGACAGTCTGGAAGAACTGGGCGGCCAAGTCACGGCCCTTTATCCCGAAAAGCAGATCTATGACATTGCTGGCTTCCCCAAAGTCCTTGGAAAGGACCTGGTCAAAAACCTTGTGGAACAAGCCATGCAATATAAGCCTACAATCTGCCTGGGCGAGAAAGTCCTCATGCTGAAAACCAATCCGGACAAGACCATCCAGCTTCTCACGCAGAAAGGGATGCATTACAGCCGCTCGGTTCTGATCACCCTGGGCGTGGGCGCCTTTAATCCCAAGCGGATCCCCTTGGCCGGCGCGGCTAAATACGAAGGCAAGGGCCTCGCCTACTTTGTTCCTGATATCAGCCGGTATGACAAGAAAAAAGTCGTCATCGTAGGCGGAGGCGATTCGGCGGTGGACTGGGCGTTGAACTTCCTTCCGCGGGCCGCCTCGGTCACGCTCGTGCACCGGCGCGACGGTTTCCGAGCGCATGAGGAGAGCGTTCGCCAGCTGAAGGCGTCCCGAACGATCTTGAAGCTGTTTTACGAAGTGAAAGAACTGCGTGGCGCCGACCGCCTCGAATCCGTGGTGATTTTCAACAACAAAACGAAGGCGGAAGAAACCCTCCCCGCGGACGAAGTGCTCGGGTGCCTGGGATTTGAAGCGAGCGTCGGTCCCTTGGCCGAATGGGGATTAAAACTCCAGGGCAATGACGTTCCCGTGACCACCAAGATGGAAACGAACATTCCCGGCGTGTACGTGGCGGGCGACGTGGCCGCCTATCCCGGCAAAGTCAAGCTCATCGCCTGCGGATTCGGCGAGGCCGCGATCGCCGTGAATAACGCCGCCGCCTACTTGACTCCCGGGGCCAGTGTTTTCCCGGGGCATTCCAGCAACAAGACGAAATAAGGAGGATGCTACGAACGAGACCTGGCAGAAACAGGCCTCTCATGAGCTCCGCTTGCACGTCCCCGTTGGTTCACGTCTCCTGGTAGCCGTTTCAGGGGGGCCGGACTCCGTGGCGCTGGCCCATTTTCTCCGCGGCCAGCCATATCGGCTGATCATCGGTCACATCGACCACCGCTTGCGCAAAGGGTCCGCAACGGACGCCCGGTTCGTCAAAGCCCTTGCCGGGGGATGGGACTTGCCCTGCCGTGTAAAAGTCGTGAATGTGAAGGCTTTTGCCAGAAGGTGTGGTCTGGGTATCGAAGAAGCGGGCCGGGACCTTCGGTATAGAATGCTTTTCCTGATGGCTCGACGGGGCCGATGCGCGGCCATCGTCACGGGGCACACCGCCAATGACCAGGCCGAAACAATTCTCATGAATTTCCTGCGCGGTGCCGGGCCAGCAGGCCTGGCTGGAATGCCGTCCGCGCGGCGCCTGGATCACGCGGGGCCCGTGCCGATCGTGCGGCCGTTCCTGGGGGTTTCCCGCCGTCAGATCATGCAGTATATGAGGCGCCACTCGTTCCCGTTCCGGCATGATCCGTCAAACTGGTCTTCCCGTTTCATGCGGAACCGGATCCGGTACGCGGCTTTACCCTTCTTGGAAAAGCTCTATCCGGGGCTCGCCGCGCGGCTCGTTCAAGGGGCTGACGTTTTCCGGCAGGAAGAAGCTTTCTGGAATGACGTTGTTCGGCATGAATTGCGCAAAACGGCGCGTAAGAGCGGGAGAAAAACCACGGTTGTGTTGCCACGGCTTTTACGCTATCATAAAGCGCTCAGCCGACGGATTTTGCGCCACATTCTCCCGGGCTTATCCTTTCAGGAAATCGAGCAAGTGCTGGCCCTGGCGCGGTCGCCTGGAAGGTCGGATTGGCTCCGGTTACCGGGGAGCCAGTGCGTGAAGCGCGAGAAAAATAAACTGGTTGTGTCTTAAATGAGGAGCGGATGAACAACAGAAATTGGCGTGGGATGGTGATCTGGCTTGTGCTCTTCGGGGGCCTCTTTATCTTGTTCCAGGCGACGCGCACAGCGAGCCTTGACCACGAGATCAGCTATTCCGAATTCAAGCACCGGCTTCACGATGGTCAGATCGAAAGCGTTGTGGTCCGTCCTGACCTCATCCATGGCCGTTCGCGTGGGCCTGACGGCAAAGAGGAAAATTTCCGCACGGTCCCCCTGAATGACCCGACCCTTGTGGATGATTTAGACCGCAACAAGGTGAAAGACTACTCCGGCGAGCCGGACCGCAGCTGGTTCGGGGCCGTGATCATGAACTTCGGACCGGCGCTGGTGTTTCTCTTTTTCTGGTTCCTGATGATCCGCCAGATGCAGGGCGGCGGCAAACAGGCCATGGCCTTCGGCCGCTCGAAAGCCAAGCTCCAGACCGGCAAAAAATCCAAAGTCACGTTCGCTGACGTCGCCGGCTGCGACGAGGCCAAGGAAGAGCTACGGGAAATCATCGAGTTTCTCAAAGATCCGGCCAAGTTCCAGCGGCTAGGCGGCAAAATCCCCAAGGGGGTCCTCCTTTATGGCGCGCCGGGAACGGGCAAGACCCTCCTCGCCAAGGCTGTCGCCGGCGAAGCGGGCGTGCCCTTCTTCTCCTCCTCGGGCAGCGAATTCGTGGAGATGTTCGTCGGCGTGGGCGCCAGCCGCGTGCGCGATCTCTTTGATCAAGGCCGCAAAAACGCACCCTGTCTGCTTTTTGTCGACGAAATCGATGCGGTCGGGCGCCACCGCTTCGCCGGCATCGGCGGCGGTCACGATGAGCGCGAACAGACTTTGAATCAGCTTCTGGTCGAGATGGATGGTTTTGATACCAAGGAGGGGGTCATCCTCATTGCTGCCACCAACCGGCCGGATGTCCTCGATCCGGCGCTGTTGCGCCCGGGCCGTTTTGACCGCCATGTCACCGTTCCCTCGCCTGACCTGCGCGGACGCGAAGAGATCCTGCGCGTGCATGCCAAACAGGTGAAGCTTGGGCCCGAAGTGGACTTCAAAGTGATCGCCCGCCGAACCCCCGGGTTCGTGGGAGCCGATCTGGCGAATCTTGTGAATGAAGCGGCGCTCCTGGCCGCCCGCCGCAACAAGCCGTATGTGGAACTGCCCGAACTGGAGGAAGCCATCGAGCGTGTCATCGCTGGTCCCGAACGAAAGAACCGGATGATCACGGAGCGTGAAAAGAAAATCGTGGCCTACCATGAATCGGGGCACGCTCTGGTGGCGAAACTGACGCCGGGAACTGACCCCGTCCACAAGATTTCCATCATTCCGCGCGGCCCTGCGCTTGGCTATACGCTTCAGCTCCCGACCGAGGACCGCTACCTGACCAGCCGCACGGAGCTCAAACATCGGCTCTATGTGCTTCTGGGCGGCCGCGCCGCGGAAGAGCTGATCTTCAAGGAAATCACAACGGGCGCCTGCGATGATCTGGCCAAATCGACAGACCTGGCCCAGAAGATGGTCTGCGAGTTCGGCATGTCAGACAAGCTGGGGCCACTCACCTTCCGCAAGAAGGAAGAGGAAATTTTCCTGGGGCGTGACCTCAATCGCGAGCGGACCTTCTCCAACGAAACGTCCCAGCTGATCGACACAGAAGTCAAACAGCTGATTCTTGACGCCATGACCTATGCGCGGAAACTCTTGGCGGACAACCGGACAAAACTGGACAAGCTGGCAGAACGGCTCATGGAAAAGGAGATACTGGATAGTGAAGAAGTCGATTCCCTTATCCGTGAAGGCGGCGGAGCAGTCGCCGGCGCCTGACCTTTCCTTCCTCTTCAGTAGTCGAACATGGATTATGGGGGTGCTCAATGCCACCCCCGATTCGTTTTATGCCGCCTCGCGGACACCTGCCGCGGAAGCGGCTCTCCGGCTAGCCGATGACATGGTTCAAGAAGGCGCGGACATCCTCGATATCGGCGGCGAATCCTCCCGGCCCGGGGCCGAAGGGGTTCCCGCGACCGAAGAACTGGATCGCGTTCTTCCCGTCATCGATGCCCTTCGCGAACGCTGGCCCAGGGTTCCGCTTTCCGTGGACACTCAAAAAGGCGATGTCGCACAGCAGGCACTCGCCCATGGCGCGGGCGTCATCAATGATATCTCGGCCCTCCGTCATGATCCGGAGATGGTCGAAGTGCTGGCGGAGGCGGGTTGCCCCGTCGTCCTCATGCATATGCAGGGAACGCCAAAAACCATGCAGCAAAGGCCTGAGTATGCCGACGTCGTTGATGCCATTAAGCAGTTTTTTGACGAACGCCTTGCGTTTGCTGCCGCCCATCACCTACGCGAAGAGCAGGTGATTCTGGACCCGGGAATCGGGTTTGGAAAGACCCTGGAACATAACGTAGCGATTCTCAAGCGGTTAAAAGAATTCCTCTCCTTTGGACGCCCGCTTCTGATCGGCGTCTCGCGTAAATCCTTTATCGGCCGTTTATCCGCGCCGTCTCCCGAAAATATACTGCCTCCCGAAGAGCGGCTGGAGGGGTCGCTCGCGGCGGCGCTCTGGGCTATCCAGCAGGGGGCCAACGGAGTCCGGGTTCATGATGTCGGCCCGACCCGCCGGGCCCTAAGACTCTGGGGCGCTCTCAGGACGCTCTCATGATCACGTCGCTCTGGTCCAGTTATCTTTCGCCCGCCGTCGATATTCTCCTGATTGCTTTTGTTTTTTACCAGGTGCTCCTCCTCATTAAGGGCACGCATTCCGTTCAGGTGGTGATGGGGCTGGCGGTGCTCATGGGGATGACGCTCGTGGTCCGGCACATTTTTAAGCTCCCGGCAGCCACCTGGCTCCTGGAGAATTTCTGGTCGGGCGCGGTCGTTCTTCTGGCCGTGGTCTTTCAGCCGGAACTCCGGACGGCCTTGGCGCACCTGGGCAGCCGCCCGCTCGGGCGGCTCATTATGCCGACAAGGCTTTCCTTCATCGATGAGATCAGGGGCGCGGTTCAGGAAGCCATGCAGCGGCAGATGGGGCTGCTCCTGGTGCTCGAGCAGGATGTGGGGCTGCGCAATTACGCGGAAACGGGAACGCTTATCAACGGAGAAATCTCCAAGGAGCTTCTGATGTCCCTGTTCCATACCCGGTCGCCCTTGCACGATGGCGCCGCGATCCTCCAGAATGACCGCCTGGTCGCCGCGGGGTGCCTCCTGCCGCTCTCCAATGACCCCAATCTCGCCAAAATCTTGGGGACCCGGCACCGCGCCGCCGTAGGCCTGACAGAATTTACTGACGCTTGGGTGATCGTCGTTTCGGAAGAAACGGGTGTTCTCTCGCTGGCGCGGGGCGGCCGTCTCGAACGTGAACTGACGGTCGAGGACCTCCGCCGGCAACTGCGCGACCTTTACGAAAAACGCGCGGAAAAAGCGAAAAGTTCTTGGTCCAAAGCCCATGCATAATTGGAAGGAGAATTGGGAGCTCAAACTGCTGGCGCTCATCATGGCGGTCCTGGTCTGGATTTTTGTGAAACTCAGGGCAACCGGATGAGTCAAGCCCCGGTTCTTTTCGGAACAGACGGCATCCGCGGCGTCGCCGGCGAATTCCCCCTGCAGAAGCCTTTCGTACGGAAGCTGGGCGCTGCCGCGGCCTCCGTCTACAGCCAGGAAGTCCGTGACCGCAAACCTGTTTTTCTTCTCGGCCGGGACACACGGCAATCCGGGCCTTGGATCGCCGAGGCGTTTGCGGAGGGCGCCGCTTTGGAAGGCGTGCGGGTCCTCGATGCTGGCGTCACGTCGACTCCATCCGTCGCGTATCTTGTCCCTAAACGGGAGATGATGGGAGGCGTCATGATCTCTGCCTCTCACAACCCTGCCGAGTGCAACGGCATTAAGCTCTTCAGTCCGCTCGGCCGCAAATGTCCCGACCCGTGGGAACGCCTCATCGAAAAGCGCGTCACCCAGATCCTCGATCCACCGCCGCTCAAGGCGGTCCTGGGCAAGGATTCTCGAGCACTCAAGGATTACCTGGATTTTCTCAAACGCTCGCTTCCTCCGCGGACTTCCTTCAAAGGGTTGACGCTCGTGGTGGATTGCTCGCATGGGTCGCTTTCGAAAATTGCTCCGGCGTTCTTGAAGAGTCTCGGCATCCGGGTGATCGCCATCGGGTCCTCGCCCAATGGGAAAAATATCAATGCGGGCTGGGGGTCCCAGCACCCGGAAAAAATGCAGGACATGGTCCGACGCACGAAAGCACATGGAGGAATGGCTTTTGACGGGGACGCGGACCGCATTATTCTGTGCGATGAAACGGGTGAAATTCTGGACGGTGACTATGTCATCGCCTGCGCCGTGCGTTGTCTGAAGGAAGAAAACCGGCTGGCCGGCAACATGGTTGTCGTGACGGTCATGGCCAATCTCGGCCTCATGAAGGCCCTGCGCGCCTGGGGCGTAGACGCCATAGTGACTCCGGTCGGGGACCGCTATGTCTCGGACAAACTGGAGGAGTGCGGTGGTGTGATCGGCGGCGAGCAGTCCGGCCATATTATTTTTCATCATCTCCTGCCGACCGGCGACGGGCTACAGACGGGGCTCCAGATCCTGAGCATGCTCAAGGCGCGGGGAAAACCCTTGTCCTGGGTCCGCACGCTCTTCGTGAAGTATCCGCAGGTGCTCGAAAATGTACGGGTCCGGCAGAAGCGGCCGCTGGAAGAATGCCCCGAGATCCAGGCGGAAATCACCCGGGCCGTGTCGGAGCTGGGCGACGATGGGCGGGTTCTGGTTCGTTATTCCGGGACCGAGCCGCTCCTGCGCGTCATGATGGAAGGGCCCAGCCAGATGAAGCTCAAGGAACTCGCCGGCCGTATCGTTGAGCGGGCCCGAAGCGCTCTGGGGGCTGCATGAGACTCGGGGTCAATATTGACCATATCGCGACGCTCCGCCAGCAGCGGAAAGAGGACATACCGGACCCGGTCTACGCAGCGCTCATCGCGCAAGAGCATGGGGCCGATTCAATCGTTGCCCATCTGCGGGAAGATCGCCGCCACATCCAGGACCGCGACATCCGACTCTTAAAAGAGACGCTCAAGATTCCGCTGGCGATGGAGATGGCGGCAACAGAAGAGATGGAACGCATCGCGCTTGAAATTGAGCCCAAACGGGTGTGTCTGGTGCCGGAGAAGCGCCAGGAACTGACCACCGAAGGCGGGCTGGACGTCATCGCCCGACACCCAGCGCTTAGAAAAATGATCGCACGGCTTTCCGCCAAGAATATTGAAGTCAGTCTCTTTATCGATCCGGACGGTGATCAACTTCGCTGTGCCAAGTCCGTGGGGGCCGATACGGTTGAGCTCCACACCGGCCGGTATTCCATCACTGAAGGACCTGGGCGGGCCCAGGAGCTTGCTAAACTTGTAAGGGCCTCGGAACTCGCAATCAAGCTGAAGCTGAATCTTCACGCAGGGCATGGCCTGGATTACAAGAACGTGGGCCCGATCGCGCGCTTGCCGGGGATGCAGGAGCTTAATATCGGTTTTTCTATCATTTCCCGCGCTGTTTTTTCAGGTCTTGGCCCAGCTGTTAGGGAAATGAAGACGTTAATTGCATGACGAATTCCTCTCCCTTGAAGGGAGAGGATCGGCGAAGCCGGAGGTGAGGGATGGTGTAAATTGCGAATGCCTGTCGGCAAACTCCAATTTCGCCGCAAACTCCGCCGTGAACAGACTGACGCGGAACGAAAACTCTGGTCTTTGCTTCGATCACGTCAGCTTGAGGCATATAAATTCCGGAGGCAGCATACCATAGGCCCATATATTGCGGATTTCTGTTGTCTTGAGCGGCGACTAGTTATTGAATTGGATGGTGGGCTGCATGTAGTACAGGTTAAAAGGGATGAAGAAAGGACAAATCTTCTGAAAAGTAAAGGATTTCAAGTGTTGAGGGTATGGGATCATGAAGTATTCAAAGAGACGGACGTGGTCATAGGAAATATTCTAAAAGTGTTGGAAATGATACCGATAACTGCTTCGGCTCGAGCTAAAGTATACAGATGGAATGCTAAACATGAATAAAGAACACATTCTTCATGAGATTCAACGGACAGCTAAAGCGAACGGTGGCGTGCCGCTCGGCGAGACCCGCTTTTCCCAAGAGACTGGAATCAAGAGCTCGGATTGGTTTGGGATATATTGGGCGCGTTGGGGCGATGCTGTTCAAGATGCTGGTTTTTCACCCAACAAGCTTCAAGGGGCAATCGATGAGGAAATACTTTTGAATCAGTATATCGAGCTGATTCGAGAGGTAGGCCATCTTCCTGTTAAAGGTGAACTGCGCTTGAAACGTCGGAGGAACCCGACGTTTCTCAATGAAAAAACTTTCTACGCTCGTTTCGGCGGATCAAAGGTGGGCCTGATTAAACGGCTCACCCTATACTGTGAGAACCGTGGCAACTGTGAAGACATATTGCGTCTTTGCAAAGAGTATGAGCCGCAAGGCGACGAAACAGTGCAGGTGCCAAACGAAGCAACGGGGAACATTGGATTTGTCTATCTCATGAAGTCGGGTCGCCATTATAAAATTGGGAGGACAAACGCAACAGGACGACGGGAGTATGAATTAGCTATTCAACTTCCCGAAAAGGCAACGACGGTTCACATTATAAAGACCGATGATCCTGTTGGAATTGAGGCGTATTGGCATAAGAGATTTGAAAATGTTCGTAAGAATGGCGAATGGTTCGAACTAACATCAGAACAGGTTTTGGCATTTAAGAGAAGGAAGTTCATGTAAATGACGACTTTGAAAAGCAAAAACCATCCCTCACCCTCAACCCTCTCCCTTGAAGGGAGAGGAGGATGTGTGGAGATGAAGGAGACTCTATGTGCGGCATAGTCGGCTATATCGGAAATAAATCGGCGTCGAGTGTTCTCGTGGAAGGGTTGCGGCGACTGGAGTACCGGGGGTATGACTCGGCCGGTGTCGCGGTCTTAAATGGCGATGCAATTCAGTTGCTCCGCGCTCCAGGGAAGCTCTCGGTGCTTGAGGAAAATCTGAAGAAACAGCCGATTCAGGGCACCATCGGTCTCGGCCACACGCGCTGGGCGACACATGGCCGGCCGTCTGAGGAAAACGCCCACCCGCACACCTGCTGCAAGGGAGAGATCGTTGTCGTTCACAATGGAATCATCGAAAATTATGTCGAATTGAAGAAGCGCCTGATCGAGAAAGGCCACACCTTCAAATCGCAGACCGACACCGAAGTCCTCGCGCACCTCATTGAGGAAGCGTATGACGGCCAGGACCTTCCCGGCGCCGTGCGCAAGGCGCTCAAGCAAGTCCAGGGCTCCTATGCGATCGGCGTCTTGGCTTCCAAAGATCACAACCGCTTTGTCGCCGCGCGCAAGGATTCGCCGCTGGTCTTAGGCATCGGAGACAACGAGATGTTTCTGGCATCGGATGTTCCCGCCATCCTTCAGCATACGCGCAGGGTTATTTTCCTCGAAGATGGGGACGTCGCGGAGCTGACCCAGAAGGACATCAAAATCACGAACCTCGATGGCCGGCCGGTTGCGCGCATGCCGCAGACCATCATTTGGGACTCCGTCATGGCGGAAAAGGGTGGCTACAAGCACTTCATGCTCAAGGAAATTTATGAGCAGCCGGCGACTGTTCGCGACACCTTCCGCAGCCGGATCAATCTCGAGGAAGGGCGCGTGGCTCTCGAAGAGAACCTGCCGCTGGAGGTGGCGAAAAAGCTCCCGAAGATCTGCCTTGTTGCCTGTGGGACTTCATACCACGCGGCGCTCGTGGCCCGGTTCTGGCTGGAGGAACTGGCGGGTCTCCCCTGCGATGTCGAGATCGCGAGTGAATACCGGTATCGCCGTTTTAAAAAGGAGCCGGGAACACTGATCGTAGCGATCAGCCAGTCGGGAGAGACGGCAGACACCTTGGCCGCAATGCGGGACTCCAAGGGCAAGGGCCTGCCGACGATGGCGCTGTGCAATGCGGTGGGATCAACCGCGACCCGAGAGGCAGATTATACCCTCATGACGCATTGTGGCCCGGAGATCGGCGTGGCGTCTACCAAGGCTTTTACCGGCCAGCTGGCCGCGCTCTTTCTGCTCGCGCTCTATATCGGCCAGGCCAAAGGGACACTCTCCCCTGACCTTCTGAGGACGCTTCTGGAGGGTTTATCGCATCTGCCGCTGGCCATCAGCGATGCGCTGGACCAGGCGCCTAAAATCGAGCAGGTCGCCAAAATATTTTTCCGCAAGACAAATTTTCTCTATCTCGGGCGCCATCTCAACTATCCGATCGCACTTGAAGGCGCGCTTAAACTGAAGGAAATCTCCTATATCCACGCGGAAGGCTATCCCGCCGGTGAGATGAAACATGGTCCGATCGCCTTGATCGATGAGAATTTGCCTGTGGTGGCCATCGCGACCGAGTCTTCCGTGCGCGACAAGATGCTTTCGAACATGCAGGAAGTGAAAGCGCGCGGCGGTATCGTGATCGCCGTGGCCCACGAGCAGGACGCCGATGTCGCCAAGCAAGCTGATTATCTTTTGTCCGTCCCGCCCGTCCACGAGGCGCTGGCACCCATTATCACGATCATTCCGCTTCAGCTTCTGGCTTACTACATCGCGGTCCTGCGCGGCTGTGATGTCGATCAGCCCCGCAATCTCGCCAAAAGCGTTACGGTCGAATAGGACGATGGACGTCGGGGTCGATATCGTCGAAATTCACCGCATTGCCAAGCAATCGCACAACGCACGATTTTTGAAGCGGGTGTTTACGGCACAGGAAGTCGCCTACTGCCGCGCGAGAAAGAATTCAGCACAGCATTTTGCCGTGCGCTTTGCGGCTAAAGAGGCGGTGTGGAAGGCGGTTTCGGGAGAATTCGTTGCGGGCAGACACAGGGGTCTGCCCCTACTGCATCGCGATATTCAGGTCCGCAACCGCGCCAATGGAAAACCCGAGGTAATCTTCCCCAAGCGCTTTGCAAAGCTGGCGCGCCGGGTCTCCATTTCCCTTTCTCATGGCCGCGATTACGCGGTTGCC